>Ga0316579_10000668_pt1 | contig 11605 bp, 9 predicted proteins | sample J5NA_2_FD_203074 | JGI IMG/M metagenome (GOLD analysis project Ga0316579, IMG submission 203074) | Rhizosphere microbial communities from salt marsh grasses in Alabama, United States - J5-7_160517rDrA | ecosystem: Host-associated > Plants > Roots > Rhizosphere | place: USA: Alabama | collected... | reverse complement strand
CGTGAAAGCCCGGCTCGGGTAAGCGCTCCAGCCATATGATGCGATCTTGGATGTGCGGCAGTCGTTTTTTCAGTAAAGTCTGTTGTCGATCACGTAGATCAGCACTGAGTTCAAGGATGTAATAGCGATGGGGCAAGCAGTCATCTGCAAGCAATGACTCCAATATATCGGCGGCCATTAACCCACTCCCACCCCCCACCTCCAGCACATCACCGCCGCCCAATGCGACCAGCACCTGCGCCACTTGCCGGGCCAGGCATCGCGAGAATAGCGAAGACCATTCAGGGGCAGTCATGAAATCTCCCTCAGCCCCCAATTTGAGAGATCCGCCGCTGTAATAACCCAAGCCCGGCGCATACAGCGCCAATTCCATGAAGCGGGCGAAGCTCAGGCGCCCGCCGTTATCCGCCATTTCTTCGGCAATCACCCCCTGCAGACGAGCGCTATGAGCCTGCGCGGCGGCATCAGGGAGGGGTAGCCTCGTTCGCTCCCCATCAAGGGATTTAAAATCGGTATCGTAGCTCATTAATAATTTCGTTTTTCAAGATACTGCGCTAAAGTGGGCGGACACAACACAAGCAAACACATCATGCAGACTCTTCATACCCCCTCAGGGAAAGTAGTGCTTATCACTGGTGCGGCACATCGCGTCGGCGCTACGATTGCTCGCCATGTTCACCACTTAGGCATGAATATTATCGTACACTATCGCAACTCCCGCACGGCCGCCGAAGGCTTACAAGGCGAATTGGAGGCCCAACGCCCCGACTCAGTTCACCTTATCCAAGCTGATCTTCTCGATACATCCGGTCTAGCCGAGCTGATAAACCAAGCTCACCAATGGCAGGGCCGGCTCGATGTCCTGGTGAATAATGCTTCCAGCTTCTTCCCAACGCCGGTGGCAGATGCCAATGAAAACCAGTGGGATGACCTGCTGGGCAGCAACTTAAAGGCTCCGTTCTTTCTTGCTCAAGCAGCTAGCCATTATCTGCGCCAACAGCATGGTTGTATCGTCAATATCGTAGACATTCATGCCGAGCGGCCGCTCAAGGGCTATTCAATCTACAGTATCGCCAAGGCAGGATTGGTTATGCTCACCAAGACCTTGGCTCGAGAATTGGCTCCCGAGATTCGCGTAAACGCCGTAGCACCCGGCGCCATTCTCTGGCCGGAACTTGGCGCCAGCGCCGAAACTCGCAAGCATATCATCGCGCAAACTGCCCTTAAACGCCAAGGCGACCCTCATGACGTCGCCAGCGCAGTAACCTTCCTTATACAGCAAGCAGGGTACATGACAGGCCAAATTCTCACGGTTGACGGCGGACGATCACTGAGCAATTAGTTCTGTGGCATGGAAAAATGACCCATAAGTAAATAGAGTGAACTACCCTACTGGACGTTCACCGACTTTTTTCTTTTAATATCAGCCTCTGGAAAGAGGAAAGGGAATATTGGAAGATGGCCACCTTTCAAGGTTCTGGTTTTGCGATCGATCTCCCCGTGGGATGTACCGATGCCTCCGTCTATACTTTCGCCCTGCCCGACGCGGATGGATTCAGCCCTTACATCATCATTCGCTTCGAGGCGGTCAGGGAACCCCTGGATCTGTCGGCATACGTAAATAAGCAACTGGATGCGCTCGCAAGCAATACCGAGGAATTCAAGTTACTCAGCCAAAATGCCGGCAAAAGAGGGAGCTGGGGATGCGTCGTCTCGGACTGCCAATGGGGGCCGCCTAATATGCGCATGCAACAAAAATATGTGCACTTTCTGGTACCCGGCAAACCCTCCAAGGTTTATACCCTGTCCACGACGGATCTTGCCAAAAATCATGCGCGCTCCAGCCCGGCATTCGATCAGATGCTGCGGTCCTTTCTACCCAATAATACCCAGGTCATTTAGCATCAACAGGCCCCATGCGTTCTTCTCAGCGAAAAGCTGTCGGGATAATATTCTCGGTCACACTGATTTCTGAGTGGATTTCCTCGCCTCTGCGGCGAAGAGATGCAAGCTGTAACTAACGGTACTGCGCTCGTGCAAGCGTACCTGCCAAGGGACATTCATCGCCTCTGCGATCAAATGCAAATCCTCGACAGATTGAGGATGGCCGCCGGGCGTAAGCAAAGCTCGCAATAAAGCCTCACTACTGCCCCCATGGGTACCGCGCTGCGAATGACCTCCGATCCACCCTTCTATCTGTGTCACACCTTGCGACCAGTCATAAGGACTTGAAAGAATAGTCGCACCATCAGTCCGCAATAAGCCTCCCATGGCCTGTAAAAATTCCAAAGGGGATGACGTGCAGTCCAGCACATTCAATCCCACGACCAAACTAAAACTCCCAGAGGTAAACGGCAAGGCCAGGGCATCACATGCCCAGAAATCCACTCGTTCCCTTCCCGCGAACGACACATTGAATTCCCGCCTGTCGAACACGACGCCGACTCGGCGTCGCGGGTAACGCACAAAACCATTTTGGAGTGCTCGCTGCGCAAGGCGCAACATAGAAAAATTCACGTCCACACCTAGCACCAAACCGTCGCATCGCCCTGCTAATTCAAAGGTACTCCGCCCCACAGCGCAACCCACATCCAGCACGGGCGCCGAAATGGAATTGCGCAGTAACTCGAGGCCCTGCTCAAGGCAGCGCACAACAGACCCGGGTCGCGGCGGCTTTGCAATATCTGGTGCACATGTTTCTTTGGGATCTAAATCTCCATAGCCATCCCACGCATAGCTGCTGATATGCTGACGCAATGAATCATAATGGGTCCCCGGTCCGATGCCGTCCCCCAATAGGGTCTCGATGGTTTCCGTAAGGTCTTCACGCCCGGCAATCGCGAATTGCTGCTCCGTAAGATAGCCGCGCAGGTTTGGCACTAGGATTGGGATCCCGTCAATGATGGGGTATTCATGCATGCATTCCGCAGCGCTGCAGTGAATCACACCCTCTTCCACGATGTCATCGTGTCCGATAAGAATTTTTGCCAAGACCAAGTGGACAGGCACTCCCCGCTCATACAGGCAACGGGGACAGACGGGTTGCAATGCTTCGAAATGTTGCAGGCGCAAGAGGCGCTTAGCCTCCGATAAGCACTGTAGGACAACCCGGCGGCAAGATCTTGCCCGTGGGACTGGGGATCGGCGCTACGCAAGATGAATGCAATGTCATATCACCTGCCCGCGCCGCCGGCAGCTTACCAATCAACACTGTGGTGGATCCTAAGGAAATCATTCCGGGACCACCGGGCACACAGCCCGGTAGCATGCAAGGTGCGGACATATCTGTGGCGCGCGCCGCAGGCATCTTCCCGATCATGACATTGGGAGCGCCTTTAATGATCGCCAGAGGCAGGCCCGGGTGCGGCACCGGGGTGGGAACCGGGGCAGGAGGATGGATAGGCGCATGGCAATGCGGTGCGGTTTGCAGCATTTGGTCGCCCATTCTCGCCGCTGGCTTACCCACAATCAGAGTCCTTTAGTCATTACCTATCAGCGCCCTGACCTGTGAGCGCCGGAGGGCTTATTGTATCTCAGCGCCTGCCATTGCCCAAGCTTTTGCCCCTTATACTCTCGGTTATAGATCCAGATCAACACCTTCTGACGACAGCGTAAGGACCGGGCAAGCTGAGGATGCTCAGGGCAATCACGTCGACAGCATCATTGCAGCGAGGCATGACACTACGAATCAAAATGGTTACACCTTAAAATCAGTGCATTTCAGGGTGAAGTCGCGCCTGACTAAACTGGGCGGCACGAGCCGGCGACAACCAGGACTGCTTTCCTCCTTCCAGCAATCGCTCCGCACCTTTTCTAGGGTAGGCACCCAGACCCCGCGCTCTAGTACCAACTTTTAAACTTGTGCCATAATGCTGGCCATATTCGCCGATGTATAAGTAACCGAGTATCCGGATCGGTCTTGTAGACCACCCAAACTGGCATATCGCCAGTATGATGATGCTCGGACGCCGCCGCGACCGGAATACGGTCATTAAAATCAATAAAATATAACAAGTTGCCGAACCAGGAGACGCGCATGGTCATGATTCCACGATGGATTCTCAGGATATGTGGCATCATCGCATTGCTGGTGGTAAGCGCTTGTTCAATGCTCAATCTCTTTAGCTCGGCACCACGACTGGCTATCACCCTGCAAGCCTCAGCGAATGTCAATCCAAATCCGGAGGGCGAGGCCTCCCCCATCGTCGTACGCCTCTATGAGCTCAAATCCCTAGACGCCTTCACTGGCGAGGATTTCTTTACGCTGTATGACAATGAAAAAGCCGTCCTGGGCGAACAGCTTCTCGCCAAAGAAGAAATAGAGTTGAAGCCCGGCGAAACGCGTGAGATAGGGCATGGGTTAAACCCGGCTACCCGCTTCATGGGTGTGATCGCCGCCTACCGCGACATCGATCATGCCAAATGGCAAGCATCCTTCCCGGTCGATAAGCGCGGCAAGACAGAAACAACGATTCGCCTGGAACGGCTCGCCGTTTCAATAAACGATAACTAATGGTTTAATAATAGTTTTGGGGGGGGTCTATGACCTGGAACAACAAGGTAGTTTGGTCCCGAGGTTTATTTCTCCGCCCGCAACATTTCCAACAACAAGACCGTTATCAACAGTCACTGATCGCCGGCTACAGCGTCGGCGTGCGCAGTTACAACTGGGGTATCCTGGAACTCAAGATTGATGAATCACTGCTGCCGATGGGGAAGTTTGCCATTACCCATCTGCGCGGCCGCCTCCCGGACGGAACACCGGTCAACATCCCCGAGGACGACGACGCACCACAACCCCTGAACATCCCGGAAAACACCCTGGGCGCCACCGTCTTCCTCACCCTGCCCGTCAAGCGTCGCGAGGCCGTGGAGGTTGCCGATGCGGACAGCCCGGAAAGCCTCGCTCGTTATCAATCCTACGAATGCGAAGTACGCGACAACAACGCAGGCTCAGGTGGCACCACCCCGGTCCAAGTAGGCAAGCTCCGGCTGCGCCTGATGTTGGAGACCGAATCTCTAGGACCGTATGCCTGTCTCGGTCTGGCGCGCATCGTCGAGCGTCGCGCTGACAAGCAAGTGGTACTGGACAGCGAATTCATCCCCCCCGCACTTGATTGCCATGCGGTACCGCGCCTGACCGGGCTATTGCGGGAACTCGAGGGACTCATGCGTCATCGCAGCGAGGCCTTGGCGCATCGCGTCTCGGACTCGGGACGCGGCGGCACTGCGGAGATCGCCGATTTCATGTTGTTGCAGGCAGTCAATCGTTACACTCCGCTGCTTGCCCATTTTAACGCCAGCAAGGGACTCCACCCGGAAGATTTCTACCAATTGGCCTTACAGATGGCGGGAGAGATGGCCACCTTTAGCGCCAAGACCCGCCTGCCGGCAGAGTTTCCGGCATACCGCCATGATGATCTGCAAAACAGTTTTGCGCCGCTGGTGACGGAACTGCGCCGCTCCATGGGCACGGTCCTAGAACAAGCCGCCATCCCACTGGCGCTGGAGGCCCATCGCTACGGCATTCACACCTCCACCATTACGGATCACAACCTCATCGGCAAGGCCTTCTTCGTTTTGGCGGTCAACGCCAATATTTCCACCGAGGAACTACGCACGCGGTTTCCTTTACAGGTGAAGGTGGGGCCGGTGGAAAAGATTCGTGAAATGGTCAATCTCCAATTGCCCGGAATCAGCCTGCGTCCGCTGCCGGTCGCGCCTCGACAAATTCCGTATCACGCCGGATTTACCTATTTTGAATTGGATCGCGCCAGTGAATTCTGGAAAGTCATGCCCACCTCGGGGGGCTTTGCGTTTCATGTCGGAGGAGAGTTTCCCGGATTGGAGCTGGAGTTTTGGGCCATTAAAGAGTGACCATAGATGAGTACCGACGATCCCTTTCTCACCCCGAATGACAATGGTGACCGTACGGTCCTCCGCCCTTCCCCCGGAGGGCAGCGGCGCGGCGGGCCCGGTCCCATTCCGCCCGCCGCATCCCCCGGCGGCTCCACGGCATTTTCCGCACTCGCGGCAGGCAGTAATCACCTGGTCGACGCCGCCGCACAGCTTATCGCCCTCATAGGGCGACTGAAGAATATAACTCAGCACAACGACATCGCCGGCCTGCATCGGCAAATGATCCAGGCGATCCAGAATTTTGAGAATACCGCCCGCTCGAATGGCGCCAGCCCGGAAGGCATCATTGCCGGACGCTATGCACTCTGTTCCGCTATCGACGAAGCGGTATTAAACACGCCATGGGGTAGCGGTAGCCTGTGGAGCAACCAGACCATGCTCAGCACCTTTCATCAGGAAACCAGTGGTGGTGAAAAATTTTTTCTGATTCTCGATCGCATTCGCCAGGAGCCGGCTCGCAACATCGATCTGCTGGAACTCTATACCCTGTGTCTGGCAATGGGCTTCGAAGGCAAATATCGCATCCAGGATAACGGCCGTGTACGGCTCGATGCCTTACGCGAAGAGCTGTTCCAAGTCATCCGCGGGCAGCGCGGCGAGTATGAGCGCGAACTTTCCCCGCATTGGCGGGGCCACGCCGCGCCGAAAACCGCTCTGCGGCAACAAGTACCCTACTGGGTGATCGCGGCCTTGACCGGCGCCGTCTTACTCAGCATCTATATCGGTTTTAACTGGATATTACACCACTCCGCTGCGCCGGTAATCGAGAGGTTGGAACGGATTCTTCCCCCCTCCGAAGAGGAGAATGATTAATGCGCCGCTGGATATTCCCCGTCATCGGCCTGCTGGCCATTGCCTTGCTGATCTGGTTCGGCGGCCCGTTGCTCGGTATCGGCGACAGCAAACCGCTGGCAAGTGTATTCAGCCGCATCTTGATGACCGTCATAGTCATTCTGGTGTGGGGCCTGGCGTATCTATATAAAGAGCTGAAGGCCAAGAAGGCCGGCCAACAGCTCGCCGATGATCTGGCCGCACCCGGCGCCGCTGCGGCAAAATCCGGCCCGACACCGGACGCGGAAGAAGTCGCGCAACTGCAAAAGAATTTTCAATCCGCCCTCAAGATCCTGCGCAGTACGAAGATGAAGGGCCAACACGGTGAACAGCAGTTCCATAATCTGCCGTGGTACATCATCATCGGCCCACCGGGTGCGGGCAAAACTACCGCACTGGCCAATTCCGGATTACCTTTTCCGCTCGCTGGGCAATTCGGCAATCAGGGATTGCGCGGCGTAGGCGGCACTCGCGACTGCGACTGGTGGTTTACCGATGATGCGGTACTGATCGACACCGCCGGTCGTTATACCACCCAGGACAGCGACGCCGCGGTGGACAATGCCGGCTGGGAGGGATTCCTCGGCCTGCTCAAGAAGCACCGCAAGCGTCGGCCGATCAATGGCGTACTGATCGCCATCAGCCTCGCGGATCTCATCCAGCAATCTGAAGGCGAACGTCAGTCCCACGCGGCGGCAATCAAAAAACGTATCCTGGAGTTGAAGCAAAAACTCGGCATCGACTTTCCCATTTACGTGCTGTTCACCAAGGTCGATCTGGTGGCGGGGTTCACGGAATTTTTCGACGATCTCAGCCGCGAGGAGCGTACCCAGGTTTTAGGTATGACCTTTCCCTCCGAACTCCCCGGCAACTCGCAGAATACGGTCAGCCTGTTTGCCCAGGAATACGATCGCCTGATCGCCCGCTTGGCCGCGCGCCTTATGCCGCGCTTACAGCAAGAACGCGACGTCAGCAGGCGTACCATGGTGCACGGCTTTCCCTACCAGATGGCCGCACTCAAGGGTATCGCCGACGAATTTTTACAGCAGATATTTCGCCCAAATCGCTATGAGCAGCAACTGTTGCTGCGCGGGGTGTATTTCACCAGCGGCACCCAGGAAGGAACGCGCATCGATCGCCTGATGGGATCACTGGCCGCCACCTTCGGCCTGAGTCGTCAAGCCGCGCCGCTGGCGTCGGGACAGGGACGCAGCTATTTTCTCACCCGGCTGTTCAAGGACGTCATCTTCGCGGAGGCGGACATCGCCGGTGCGGACCGGCGTGTCGAACAGCAACGTGCCTGGATTGAACGCGGCATCTATGCCGGCGCGATCGGCATCGCGATACTTGCCGTGGTGGTATGGACTGCGGCCTACACGCGCAATGCCAGTCGCATTCATGACATGGAAGGCGACGTTGCCAGCTACCACAGCGCTGCCAAGCAGTTGACCGCCGACAGCGATATCATCCACGCCTTGCCAGCGCTCAATGCCCTCAGGTCGGCCACGCTTATCTATCAAGACGATTCCCTAGGCTGGCTCACCGAGTTCGGACTCAATCAACGTGGCAACCTAATACCGCCGGCAAGCGCCGCCTATCATCGGGCGCTGCAAAACATCCTGCTGCCGCGTATCGGCGCTCAGCTGGAACAACAATTGCGCACCAACACCGATAATAGCGCCTCACTATTTACCGCACTTAAATTGTATTTGATGCTCGGCGACCCCAAGCGACTCGACCCGAAGCTGCTGACATATTGGATGGACTCCGACTGGCAAAGCACGCTGGTCGCGGCTCCTGAAAACCTCAAGCAACTCGAAGCGCACCTGAATACCCTATTGAATGTACCCCTGCCGCCGTTGGCGCTGAATAACGCAGTCGTCGCGACTTCGCGCGCCACCCTGCGCAGAGAGCCTCTGTCCCAGCGCGTCTACGACCGCATCAAGCAGGGAGCCATGACCAACAAGGATCTGGCATTAAGTCTTGACGATCTACTCGGCGGCAGCGGAGAACGGCTGATGCGTCGCCGCGACCCACAGGCTGCGAGCTTTATTCCCGCTCTGTTTACCTATCGCGGTTATCGTGAACTGTTTCTTAAAGAGAGCACCCAGGCTACGCAGGAATCGAGTAAAGACAACTGGGTTGTGAACGACGGCACCCAAACCGACACCACCAGCGTCGACGTGGAACAACTTAATAAACAGGTTACACGTCTGTATCTTGCGGAATACCAGCGGACCTGGGAAGACTTGCTTGGCAATTTGAGCATTACGCCCTTTCATGACATCAATAATGCCCTGGACCAGCTCGATGAAATGGCCGGAGCGAAATCCCCGCTACGGAGTCTGTTACAGGCCGTCGCCGACAACACCGATCTCACTCGTCCGCCGAAATCCGCGCTGACCGCCGTAGCGAAGGCCGCCGCGAATCTGACGAAAAATATCGAGAAACCGGCCGCCGGCGACACTGGCAATCCCGCCCAAGCCATCCATGCACGCTTCGCTCCGCTCTCCGACCTGGTTAGCTCCGGTCAAGGCGCACCGGCGAAACTCGACGGGATACTAAATCAGCTGGCGAATGTGCGTAGCTATCTTACACCTTTGGCCCCCGCCGAAGGCGAAGCGGCCGTACAAGCCGCCCAGCAGCATTTGAAAGGCAGCCAGGATGCCATCACTATCGTGCGCAATACCGCACTCAGTCAGCCGGCGCCGCTGCAGGCATGGCTACAAGATATCTCGCGCAACAGTTGGCGGGTACTGCTGGGCCAGACCCGTAATCAGATCAACATTGCCTGGAAAAACGACGTGGTACCGGAATATGAAAGCACCATCAAGGATCGCTATCCCATCACGAGAAGCAGCCGCCATGACATGACACTCGCCGAGTTCACCGACTTCTTCGGGCCGCAGGGGACTCTGGATAAATTTTTCACCGCCTACCTGCAGCCCTTTATCAACACCTCGACCCGCAGTTGGCATGCCCGAACTTATGACCAGGTAGCCTTGGGCATCAATCCTGAGGCCCTAGCGATGCTACAAAATGCATCAAGAATCAAAGCGGCCTATTTCCCTCCCGGTGCCAAACAGCCATCGGTCAAGTTCACCCTCAAACCAGAGGATCTGGACACCGATGTCACGCGTTTCACCCTCGATATAGACGGGCAAAGATTAAGCTATCGCCACGGCCCCACTCGCCCGATCAAGATGAGCTGGCCGGGCACTAGCGGGGCCAGCAGGGTGCGGATAAACTTTGAAACCGTCGCCGGCAAAGAATCATCGCGGATCTGTGAAGGGGCATGGGACTGGTTGCATTGCCTGGATCAGGAAAAGGTAGTGAATACCCCCCACGGCAACCGCCAAAAGATCCATTTTGAAATCGACAAGCATAAGGCTCGTTTTGAAATGCAAAACGACAATCGCTTTAACCCGTTTCGTTTTGCCGGTCCCATCGCATTCCGCCTGCCCCGGGCCTTGTAGACATGGGCCCGGGTTACTTTGGCAAGTTCCCCAGCCACGGCGATTTCATCACCCGTCGCCTGCCTCGAGACGGCTTCCTGAATATATGGGATAGCTGGTTGCAGACTGCCCTCGCAGCCAGCCGGGAAGAACTTGGCGAAGCCTGGTTACCAACCTACCTCACCAGCCCGCTATGGCGTTTCGCCCTCGGTGCCGGCGTCTGCGGACCACTGCCATGGGCGGGTATTATGATGCCCAGCGTCGACAGCGTCGGCCGTTATTTCCCTTTAACCTTGGCCGGCGCCGTGAATGAAATGGCCTCGCCGCTGCATATCGCCAGCGAGTTGGCCGAGTGGTACGCCACGCTGGAAGACCTGGCCTTGAAGGCCCTGGATGAGCCCTTCGACCTTCAGCAATTCGATAGTCACATCGCCGCATGGACCATCCCGCCCATCGCAGAGACCACAGAGCCCGGACTCACTCACCAGGTAGGCAGCCATAGTTCCGCGGCGGTCTATGTCGAACTTCATGCCGATCAAGATCTCTCACACGCTTATCCGGCGCTCCTGGATCATCTGTTGCGTAACGCCTATGAGAACTACAGCCTTTGGTGGACCAGCGGCTCGGATCACGTCGCACCCTGCCTCCTGGCCTGCAACGGCCTCCCTCCGGCACAAGGCTTTGCCGCACTCTTGAGCGGAAATTGGACCGACGCCGACTGGCAATTCAAATTTGAGGATGCCAGCGTGCCGGAAATGATAAATCTTCCGGGCGGCGATCCAAGCTGATGGCTTTGAGTGGAAAGATAGCGTTCACCAGTCACGCCATGTCCCATGTCGGCAGGGTACGGAAGGTGAATGAGGATGCCTGCCTGGATCGCGGCGACATCGGCATGTGGGTCGTGGCGGACGGAATGGGTGGCCATAATGCGGGGGATCTGGCCAGTCAATCCATCATTGCCGAACTGCGTCACGTCGTTGCACCCGATAAACTAAGCACTTTGATAGATGATATCGAAGATCGGCTGCTTGAGGTCAACGCACAATTGCGGCAGATTTCCGCACAACAACACAACTATAATACGATAGGTAGTACGGTCGTCGTTCTTGTAATCTATGGCTCTCGTGCCGTATACATGTGGGCCGGGGACAGCCGCTTATATCGCTTGCGATCCGGGCTATTGAGACAAATGACACGCGACCATAGCCAGGTGGAGGAACTGATTCAGCAGGGCTTGTTACGCCACGATCAAGCCGCAAATCACCCTCAGGCCAATGTGATTACCCGGGCGGTGGGTGCCGATGACCAGCTGTTGCTGGACCTGGACATTGAGGATGTCTTTCCGGACGACACCTATTTACTGTGCAGTGACGGCCTTTATAAACACTTATCACTAGAAG
>Ga0316579_10000667_pt1 | contig 11615 bp, 9 predicted proteins | sample J5NA_2_FD_203074 | JGI IMG/M metagenome (GOLD analysis project Ga0316579, IMG submission 203074) | Rhizosphere microbial communities from salt marsh grasses in Alabama, United States - J5-7_160517rDrA | ecosystem: Host-associated > Plants > Roots > Rhizosphere | place: USA: Alabama | collected... | reverse complement strand
GCGATCGGCGACGACGCCCACTGGGCCGCGTTCGTCGCGCAGGTCCAGGCGGCCGCCGACGCCCACCGCTGACGTCGACGCCCCCTCGCACGAGACACGGCTTTGTCGACCTGGCACGGATTCCGTTCCCGTGCCAGGTCGACATTTCGGGGTAACCCCGAAATGTTGAGGGAGGGGAGGGGGGTCAGCGGGCGATGTCGGCCACGGCGGCGTGGGTGAGGCGAACGAGGTCGGCGGGGGAGAGGCCGACGTCGAGCCCACGCCTGCCACCCGACACGTAGACGACGTCGAAGAGCTCGACGCTCTCGTCGACGACCGTGGGCAGCGCTCGCTTCTGGCCCAACGGGGAGATGCCGCCCACGACCATCCCGGATGACCGTTCGGCCGCGGCCGGGTCGGCCATCGACACCTTCTTCACGCCCAACGCGGACGCCATCGCCTTGAGGTCCAGCGAACCCGTCACGGGAACGACGCCGACCGCCAGCCCGGCGCCGGTGTCGACGAGCAGGGTCTTGAACACCTGCTCGGCCGGCAGGCCCAGCACCTCCGCGGCCTCGAGGCCGTACGACGACGCCGCGGGGTCGTGCTCGTAGCCGTGCTGGGTGAAGTCGACCCCGGCGGCGGTCAGGGCCACCGTCGCCGGCGTACCGGAGCTCGCGCGACGGGCCATGCCCGGCAGGCTACGGCGTGCCGACGGTCGTGGCGACGGCGTGGCTCAGCGCACGTCCGCGGCGGCGGCGAACCGGCTGGCCTCGGCCGACACCAGCGCCGCCGCGTGGGAGGACTCGACGTCGGTGTTCTCCCGCCACCACTGCTGGCCCGACTCCGGGAGGGTGTAGATCGGGTCGTAGTACACGTACTCGCGCGAGAGGGCCTGCTCGTCGTCCCCCTCGAGGGAGGTGCGGTAGTTCTTGCGCCAGTACGACATGCCCTTCTCGGTGTCGTAGCTCTCGACCTGGTGCACCCAGCGCTTGCCGACGAACGGGACGTCGCAGACGATGCGCGGCGTGGCGAACCCCGGCAGGTAGCCCATGATGTCGTGCTGCAGCTCCTGCGCCTCGCGCAGCGAGAGCCGCCAGTGCTCCGAGAACGGGATCATGTCGGTCATGTAGAAGTAGTACGGCGTGATGCTCGCCTCGTCCTGGAGGGCGAAGCAGAGGTCGAGCAGCTGCTCGGAGCTGTCGTTCACGCCCCGCATGAGCACACCCTGGTTGCGCACGTCGCGAACCCCGGCATCGAGCATGGCCCGGGCGGCCTCGGCGACCGCGGGGGTCACCGACTCGGCGTTGTTCACGTGGGTGTGGATGGCGAGCGAGACACCGCGCGCCCGGGCCTTCGCGGCCACCCGGCTGATGCCCTCGACGACGTCGGGCTGGAGCCAGTGCTGCGGCAGTCCCATGAGTGCCTTGGTCGCGAGCCGCACGTCGCGGACCGACTCGACCTCGAGCAGCTGGTCGAGGAACGCCTCGAGGCTGCGCCACGGCATGTTGGCGACGTCGCCGCCGGAGACCACGACGTCGCGGACACCGGGGGTGCGCCGCAGGTAGTCGAGCATCGCGGTGTGGCGGTCCACCGGCTTGCCGGCGAGCTTGAGCTTGGTGACCTGGGGCGTGGAGTTGCCGACGAGGTCCATCCGGGTGCAGTGCCCGCAGTACTGCGGGCACGTGGGCAGCATTTCCGCGAGGACCTTCGTGGGGTACCGGTGGGTGAGCCCCTCGACGGCCCACATGTCGTGCTCGTGGAGGCTGTCGCGCGTCGCGAACGGGTGGCTCGGCCAGTCGACGCGACGGTCGGAGAAGACGGGGAGCATGTACCGGCGCACCGGGTCGGCGTAGAACGCGTCGGTCCAGGCGGCGCCGGCCCCGGGGGCGTCACCGAGCGAGGGGACCATGGTGTTGAGCATCTGCGGCGTCACGAGCATCGACATCGTCGCCCGCTCGGCCTGGTCGCGCTCGAGGTCGGCGTAGAAGCGGTCCTCGAGGAGGTCGCCCATGACGTCGCGCAGCTGCTTGACGTTCTTCACGCAGTGCGCGCGCTGCCACTGGGCGCTCGCCCAGTCCTCCGCGGTGACCTCACGCCACCCCGGCAGACGGGTCCAGTCGGGCTCCACCAGCTCGCGGCGCCGGTACGCGTACGGCTGCTCGATCGTCTCCATACGTGGCAGGATACGCAACAGATGACGCTCCGATCCATCTCAGACCGAAAATACTCCGGTCGCGTGTCGCTCGCCTAGGAGATCTTGTGCGTTCCACCCCGTCCTCGCCCCTCGGCCTCCACCGGGTCGTCGACCCGGAGGGCACGCTGCCGCAGGCTGCCTCGGTGCTCGACGCCGGTCCCGAGATCTGGCCCGACGAGGTGCTCGTCGACGTCGAGACCCTCAACCTCGACGCCGCCTCGTTCCGCCAGCTGAGCGAGAAGCATGCGGGTGACGGTGACGCCGTGCGGGCCGAGGTGCTCGAGATCGTCGCCACCCGCGGGAAGATGCAGAACCCGGTCACCGGCTCGGGCGGGATGCTCGTCGGAACGGTGGCGCAGGTGGGCCCTGCCTCGCCGCTGGGGCTCGCCGTGGGCGACCGGGTGGCCACCCTGGTGTCGCTCTCGCTCACCCCGTTGCGGCTCACGGACGAGCTGGAGCGGTGGGACGGGCTCTCCGAGCGGGTGCCGGCCTCCGGCACGGCGGTCCTCTTCGGACGCTCGATCGCGGCCCGCCTCCCCGACGACCTCGACCCGGCACTGGCCCTCATGGTGATGGACGTGTGCGGAGCACCGGCCCTCGTCGAGCGCGTCGTCGCCGAGCACGTGGAACGCCGGGGAAGCGCACCGGTCGTGGCGGTGCTCGGGGGCGCCGGCAAGTCCGGCTCGCTGTCATTGGCGGCCGCTCGTGCCGCCGGCGCGGGGCGGCGCATCGGAGTGGTTCCCACCGAGGCCGAGGCCGGCCTCCTCCGGCCCACCGGCCTGGCCGACGAGGTGGTCGTCGCCGACGCCCGCTCCCCGCTCGGGCTCTCGTCGGCCGTCGAGGCTGCCGGCGGGCCTGCCGACGTCACCGTCGTCTGCGTCGACGTCCCGGGCTGCGAGCAGCCCGCCATCCTCGCCACCGCCCAGGGTGGGACCATCGTCTACTTCTCGATGGCGACGAGCTTCGCCGCGGCCGCGCTCGGGGCCGAGGGCCTCGCTGCCGACGTCCGGATGCTCGTCGGCAACGGCTACGTGCCGGGGCACGCGGACCTCGCGCTCGACCTCATCCGCGGTGACGGCGCACTGCGCGGCCTGTTCGAGGCCCGTCTCGACGTCTGAGCGGACGCACGTCCTCCACAGTGACATGACGCACCTTCTGCGAGTCGGGTGCGTGACCTCGCCCACGTGCCGACGTCGCAGGTCGCCGACGCGTCGATTGTTGTTGTAGGAGCCGGCGGAACTTGGGCCGTCGGCGGCCGAGAGGATCGGAGAGGGTGAGGGTCATGTCGAGGATGTTGCGAGTCCTCCTGTGCGCGCTGCTGCTGGTGGTCGCCGGCGGCTCGGTGGCTGCGGCGGCACCCGGGCAGTCCGATCACATGGTGCCCGTGAAGGGCGCCGGCGTCGGACAGGATGTATCGCCCGTACCCGGGGTGTTCCCGGGATGTACGCAGGGGGAGGGGGAGGCGGATCTGCTGTGGCGGTTCACCAGTGAGGGCGCCGCACAGGTGTCCCACCTGGGCAGGGTCACCTACCAGCTCACGCACTGCCTCCACGTGGACTTCACGATCACCCAGGGTGTGCTGACGCTTCAGGCAGCGAACGGTGACGCGTTGGTCCTGGACTACACCGGCGGAGTCACCCAGTACGTGCCCGGGGATCCGGACGCGTTCTGGGAGATGTCGTGGGCTGCTTCCAGCGGGACCGGGCGGTTCGCGGAAGCCAGCGGAACCGGTGACGGGTTCGCGGTCACCCACACCGAGACCTCGCCTCTGGAGGGGACCACCGAGCTGACCTTCAACGGGATGCTTGCCTACGACGCGTCGAACCGCGCCGCCAGGTAGCCCGGGTGGCGCGGGCCGACACCGCCCAGGGCGTGGCCACGGCGTCCTACGCGTGGACAACCACCTTCGGGTGGGTCCCTCAGCCACGACGTGTACGAGACGACGACGCGGGTGCGGGTGCGTTCTCGACCACGGTCACGCGGCGAACCGGAGGCCGCGGGCGACCGCCGGTCGACGACCCCCGGCCGGACCCCTGGCGACGCAGGATCGGGACTCAGCCCACGGGGAGGACGCCGAGCACCGGCAGCTCGACGAACTCGTGGACCCCGATCCGTGGCAGCAGGAACCGGGCAGGAGCGGGCATCCGGGCCATGCCGACCTCCGTCGGCAGCTCCCGCGGCGCACCGAGCGTGAGCACCTCGCGGCCCAGGAGCATCCGCGCGCCGCCGGCGGCCCGGACGTTGCGGAGCCAGTCGGTGCGCGGGCCGTAGGTCAGCGCGATCGTGACGACGTCTCCGTCCCGGAACGCGTTGATGGGGATGCGGTAGGTGCGTCCCGAGCGCCTCCCGAGGTGCTCGAGCTCGGCGAAGTCACCGTGCCCGACGAGGTGGCGGGTGACCCGGTTGGTCACCCGCTTGTTGAGCTGCGCGACGGCGGCGGGGATGGGCACCGGCCCACCGTATGCCCGCGATGCTGCACGTGACACGTGCCGGACCCTGTCTTGCCCCGGTGCCGGGAAGGGAGTTGGCTGGCCACATGACTGCGACCATCCAGACCTCGTCCCCGATCGAGAGCGTCCGCCAGCACGGGGTCGGGGGAGGCGTGGCGGCGTGAGGGGCCTGTACCTCGCGGGCACCGAGGCACGGTCGGGGAAGTCGGCCGTGGCCGTGGGGCTGGCCCACCAGCTCGCCCGGCGACACGGACGCGTCGGCGTGTTCCGCCCCATCGTCGGCGCCGCCGACGACGAGCTGCTCCGCGTCCTGCGCCGTGAGGCGGGTGCCGAGGACGACTCACCGCCCACGTGGGGGGTCACGTACACCGCGTTGCACGACGACGCCCAGGCCGCGCTCGGCGACGTCGTCGACCGGTACCACGCCCTGGCCGCACGACACGACGTCGTCCTCGTGGTGGGGTCCGACTTCACCGGCGTCCCGGCGCCCACGGAGTTCTCGACCAACGCCACGATGGCCGCCAACCTCGGCACGCCCCTCGTGCTCGTGGCCCCGGCCCGGGACCGTGCCGCCCGCGACGTCGCCTCCGGTGTCGCCATCGCGGCCGCCGCGGCGCGCCAGGCCCACGCCCGGGTCGGGGGCGTGGTCGTCAACCAGGTGTCGGAGGGCGCGCTGACGACGTACGCGGAGGCGGTGAGCCGGCGGGTCGACCCGGCGCCGGTGTGGGTGCTGCCCGAGAACCCGGTGCTGCGGGCGCCCACCGTCGCCGACCTGATGCTCGCGTGCGGCGGCGAGCTCGTCCACGGCGACCCCGAGCTGCTCGACCGCGAGGCCCTGGGGCTGGTCGTCGCCGCGATGTCGATGCCGCACGTCATCGACAGACTCACCGACGACGCGGTCGTCATCGTGCCCGGTGACCGTGAGGACGTCGTCCTCGGCGTCCTTCTCGCCCACCAGTCGCGGACCCTGCCGACGCTCTCGGGGATGGTGCTCAACGGCGGCTTCGGCCTGTCGCCGCAGGTGGACCGGCTCGTCGCGGGCCTCGACGTGCGGCTGCCCATGGTCACCGCCGAGGGGGCGACGATGGACGTCGCCTCCATGCTCATGCGGGTCGAGGGCCGCATCACCGCGGAGTCCGCCCGCAAGATCCGGGCCTCCGTCGCCCTCGTCGAGGAGGCCGACGAGCTCACCGCCCTGGCGGGCCAGGACGGGGTGACGCCCGGGGGGGTCGTGACGCCGTTGATGTTCGAGCACCGCCTCGTCGAGCGGGCCCGGGCCGCCCACTCGCACATCGTCCTGCCCGAGGGCGAGGAGGACCGCATCCTGCACGCCGCCGCCGAGGTGCTGGCGCGGGGGATGGCCCGGCTGACGCTGCTCGGCGACGAGCAGCGGGTCCACGATCGTGCCCGCCAGCTCGGCGTGGACGTCTCGCAGGCCGCGGTGGTGGACCCGGCGACCAGCCCGTGGCGGGAGCGCTTCGCCTCCGAGTACGCCGAGCTGAGGGCCCACAAGGGCGTCACCCGTGACCTGGCGTACGACCGGGTCGTCGACCCCTCGTACTTCGGCACGATGATGGTCCACGACGGACTCGCCGACGGGATGGTCTCGGGCTGCATCACGACGACCGCGCACACGATCCGCCCGGCCCTCGAGGTGGTGCGCACCGAGCCCGGCACGTCGGTGGTCTCGAGCGTCTTCCTCATGTGCCTGGCCGACCGCGTACTCGTCTACGGCGACTGCGCGGTCAACCCCGACCCCACCGCGGAGCAGCTGGCCGACATCGCCGTCTCCTCGGCCCGCACCGCGGCCCGGTTCGGGGTCGAGCCGCGGGTGGCGATGCTCTCGTACTCGACCGGCGAGTCCGGCACGGGGGCTGATGTGGACAAGGTCCGGCAGGCGACCGAGCTCGTCCGGCAGAAGGCCCCGGACCTGCTCGTCGAGGGCCCGGTGCAGTACGACGCCGCCGTCGACCCCGGCGTCGCCGCCACGAAGCTGAGCGGCAGCCCGGTGGCGGGCCGCGCGACGGTGCTGGTGTTCCCGGACCTCAATGCCGGCAACAACACCTACAAGGCCGTCCAGCGCAGCGCGTCCGCCGTGGCCATCGGGCCGGTGCTCCAGGGTCTCAACCAGCCGGTCAACGACCTGTCCCGCGGTGCGCTCGTCCGCGACATCGTCAACACCATCGCCATCACCGCGATCCAGGCCGGTGCCCGATGAGCGGCCCGCGGGTCCTCGTCGTCAACGCCGGCTCCTCGTCGCTGAAGTACCGCCTGCTCGACGCCGCGACGGGCGAGACCTCGGCGAGCGGGCTGGTCTCCGAGATCGGCGGGGCGTCCCACTGGACGCACGACGGCGTGGAGCCGCACGACCAGGACGTCGACTGCCCCGACCACGCTGCCGCCTTCGCGTGGGCCCGACGGGCGCTCGAGGCCGGTGACGGGCTCGGGACGCTGGTAGGGGTGGGCCACCGGGTGGTGCACGGCGGCTCGCGCTTCACGGAGCCGACCCGCGTCGACGACGACGTGCTCGCGGCGCTCGAGGAGCTGGCACCCCTCGCGCCGCTGCACAACCCCGCCAACGCCGAGGGCATCCGGCGCGCCGGCGACGCGTTCCCGGGAGTCCCCGGGGTCGCGGTCTTCGACACCGCCTTCCACCGCACCATCCCGGCAGCCGCACACACGTACGCCGTGCCGAGGCCGTGGCGCGAGGAGTACGACGTGCGCCGGTTCGGCTTCCACGGCAGCTCCTACGCGTACGTGTCCCGACGGACGGCCCACCTGCTCGGCCGGCCGGTCGAGGACCTCCGGATGGTGCTCCTCCACCTCGGCAACGGGGCCAGCGCCTGCGCGGTCGACGGCGGGCGCAGCGTCGAGACCTCGATGGGGATGACGCCGACGGAGGGCCTGGTCATGGGTACTCGCTCCGGTGACCTCGACCCCTCCATCGGCGGGTACCTCGCCCGGGTCGCCGGGATCGACGCGGAGGGCTTCGACCGCGCGCTCAACCGGGAGAGCGGCCTGCTCGGCCTCTGTGGCGTCTCCGACTTCCGCAGCGTCGAGGAGCGGGTCGACGCCGGCGACGAGGACGCCCGGCTGGCCGTCACGACGACGATCCACCGGATCGTCAAGTACGTCGGCGCCTACGCGGCCGTGCTCGGCCGGGTCGACGCGCTCGTCTTCACCGGCGGCATCGGGGAGCGCGGTGCCAACGTCCGGGCGGCGGTGCTCGACCGCCTGGGTCTGCTCGGGGTCCGGATGGACGACGCCGCCAACGCGGACGGGGACCCGGAGCGCCGGATCTCCACCCCCGACAGCCCCGTCGAGGTGTGGGTGGTGCCCACCGACGAGGAACGCGAGATCGCCCGCGAGACGCTGCGCGCCCTCGGGGAGGAGCCCGCGTGGTGAGCGAGGAGCGCGCTCCCGCGCTCCCGGAACCGACAGGAGGACGACCATGATCACCGTCATCCCTGACATGCCGCCCGGCACCGTGGGGGTCGAGGCGACCGGCCGCGTCTCGCGCGAGGACTATGCGAAGGTCCTGGTACCTGCCGTCGAGGCCGCTGCCGGGTCCGGCCCGGTGCGCCTGCTCTACGTCCTCGGCGACGATTTCGAGTCGTTCTCGCCCGGGGCGATGTGGTCCGACACCAGGCTCTGGGCCGGCCACATCGGATCGTGGGAGAAGCTCGCGGTCGTCACCGACGTCGACTGGGTCGAGAACGCGGTCCACGCCTTCGGCTGGCTGGTGCACGGCCAGGTCCGCGTGTTCGCCGACGACGACCTCGACGAGGCCAAGGCGTGGCTCGCCGAGGAGGGCGACTGACCGACCGGCCGCGGCCGCTCCTAGAGTGACCGCATGCCGACGACGCTGTACCGCCGCGCCGCGGTCCGCACTCCGGAGCACCCTGCCGCCACGGCCCTCCTCGTGGGGGACGACGGACGGATCGCCTGGATCGGTGACGAGGCGGGTGCAGACCGGTACGCCGAGGACGTGGACTCGGTCGTCGAGCTCGCGGGTGCGTTCGTCCTGCCAGGCTTCGTCGACGCCCACAGCCACGTCTCCCACACGGGCCTCGGCCTGCGCGGGGTCGACCTCACCGGCACGCGAACGGTCACCGAGGCGCTCGACCTCGTCGCGCACGCGGCCCGGGAGGCCCCCGGGCGGCCGGTGTTCGCCCACGGCTGGCAGGAGCAGGACTGGACCGGCGCCCGCCCCATGACGGCCGCCGAGCTCGACCGCGCGAGCGGCGGCGGCGTCGTCTACGCCTCCCGCGTCGACGGCCATTCCGCCGTCGTGTCGTCGGCACTGGCGGCGGTGTCCGGCGCCGACCACCTCGACGGGTGGAGCACGAACGGCTACGTCGTGCGAGACGCCAAGAACGCTGCGCGAGCCGCGTTCGACGGCGCCCGCACGGCCGACCAGCGTCGCGACGACGTCGAGCTGGCCCTGCGCCGGGCCGCGGCGGAGGGGATCGTCGCCGTGCACGAGTGCGGCGGACCACTGCTCACCTCCGCCGAGGACTTCGCCGACGTCCTCGAGATGGGGGGCCGGCCCGACCTGCCGGCGACGGTCGGCTACTGGGCGGAGGCGGTGACCGACCCAGCGCAGGCGCGGGCCCTCGCGGCACTCCACGGGGCCGCCGGGCTCGGTGGAGACCTCAACATCGACGGCTCCATCGGCTCGCACACGGCGCTGCTCCGGGAGCCGTATGCCGACGACCCGGGGTGCTCCGGCACGGCCTACCGGGACGCCGCCGCGGTCCGTGACCACGTGGCGGCCTGTGCCCTCGCGGGGCTACAGAGCGGCTTCCACGTGATCGGCGACGCCGGGCTCGACCTCGTGCTCGACGGGTACGAGGCCGCGGCCCAGCTCGTCGGCGTGGACGCCGTGCGTGCCTCCCGCCCCCGGCTCGAGCATGCCGAGATGGTCGATCCCGCCGGGATCTCGCGGATGGCGCGCCTCGGCATCCGAGTGAGTGCGCAGCCCGCCTTCGACGCCGCCTGGGGCGGGCCGGAGGGGATGTACGCGGCGCGGCTCGGCGCCGACCGCGTGACCGGGACCAACCCCTACGCGGCCTTCGTCCGGACGGGTGTCGGCCTCGCGTTCGGCGCGGACTCGCCTGTCACCCCGTTCGGCCCCTGGGCGGCGGTTCGCGCGGCCGTGGAGCACCGGGACCAGGACCAGCGGATCGACACCGAGACCGCCCTCGACGCCCACACCCGTGGGGGATGGGCTGCCGCGGGGGACGACGCCGGCGGAGTGCTGCGCACCGGCGTCCCCGCCACCTTCGCCGTGTGGGACGACGTGACCCCGGGCCGGGATGGGCTGCCCGTGCTCGGCGGAGGGGTCCCGCTCCCGGTTTGCCGCCTCACGGTCCGCGCGGGTGTCGTCCTGCACCGCGCCAGCTGAGGGGTGGGACCCACCCGCCAGCCCGAGACTGGTGCCACCTCCCGGCGTCAGAACGGCGGTGGCCCGGGCGCGAGGGCGGCGTTCGCCGGCGGGCGAGCGGTCGATGCCGTGGCTGCTCGCACCGGGCTGCGCCGGTGCTGGGGTTCGGTGACTCGCACCTGGCCGGCGGGCCCGGTCCAGGTGAGGGTGCCGTCGTCGGACAGGGAGGGTCTCCAGCGACCCTGCTGCTTCATCCGGTGGTGTCGCCGACAGAGGGCGACGAGGTTCGTCGGCGAGGTGGCGCCCGCGGGCCAGGGTCTGGTGTGGTCGAGGTCGGCGTGCTCGGCGCGCCGGCCGCAGCCCCACATCCGGCAGGTGCCGTCGCGGACGCTGACGAACTCGCGGACCGCCGTCGGCGGTCGGTAGGCGGAGCAGCTGTGGCTGACGAGCGTGCCGGTGTCGGCCGAGAGGACCGCCCGGCCCACGTCGAGGGGAACCGTCCGGAGCAGGCCCGCCACGGTGGTGGCCTCGACCCAGCCGAGGCCGGCGAGGTGGGTGCCGGACACGGCCAGTCCGGGCCCCACCGGTGCGACCACGCGGCAGACGTCCCCGTCGGCCTCGGGGGTGAGGTCCATCCACGACAGCTCCTCGCGGCTGGCGGCGGTCAGGTCGGCCACGCGGGTCACCTCTCCGGTGACCGCGTCGACCACGGTGTCGTCGTCGTCCCGGTCGATGCGGACCCGGTGCGTGGCCGGGGGCTCGGGATCCGCGACGCCGGTGACGACCGGCACGCCCAGCGTGACGGACGCCGAGACGCGGACATTGCGGAGCAGCAGGTCGCCGAAGGCGTCGGCACGGGACTCGGGCACGGTGAGCGAGGTGTCAACCGCGCGATAGTCCCGGGCGAGCGCCTCGACGGCCGACCAGGCGGCGGCGCTGATGGCGGTCGGGAGCAGCGCGTACCAGTTGGTGAGCCCGTCGTCAGCCGGCGAGACCTCGACCGTGCGGCTCCGGCGGCGGGACGCCAGGTGCGCCTCCACCTGGGCCGGAGCGACGCGGGCTGCCGCGCGGCGGGCCTCCGCGGCGACCCGCGCCGGGTCGAGCCCCGCCAACCGGGGCCCCAGCGCGGCGTCGACCCGTGCACAGGCCTCGGCGTCGAGCCCCTCGCACGCGGCCACGACCTGGTGCGCCGTCTGGGCCGGCACGTCACCGCACACCACGAGGTCCAGGACGGCAGGGAACCGCTCGCGCAGCGCGGCGCCGAGCGCAACCTTGCGTCCGGCGACCCCGTCGGTGAGCCCCGCCTCGAGCGCCACCGACGAGCCGGCCATCGCGTCGACGTACCCGACCGGGTGCACGCGCTCCCACGGACGCGACTCCCACATCGTGGTCTCGACCCGCGCGCCCCACGCGCCGCTCAGGGCCACGAGCCCGTCCGCGGCGTTGGCGACCTTCTGGGCCTCACCCGCGAGCTCGAACGCCTCATCGGGCGTGAGGGAACGGCCGCCCTGGACGAGCTCACGGCCGACCGACGCGATCTCGTGCCGCGCCCGAGCCAACCGGCTGCTGGCCTGCCCCCTGTCCATGGTCGCCAGTATTCTCG
>Ga0316579_10000666_pt1 | contig 11618 bp, 5 predicted proteins | sample J5NA_2_FD_203074 | JGI IMG/M metagenome (GOLD analysis project Ga0316579, IMG submission 203074) | Rhizosphere microbial communities from salt marsh grasses in Alabama, United States - J5-7_160517rDrA | ecosystem: Host-associated > Plants > Roots > Rhizosphere | place: USA: Alabama | collected... | reverse complement strand
GTCTCCCCTGGCATCCTGGCAGTGGCATCGGGCACGGCGCCGGCCACCTCATCCGCGCCTGTTTCCCGCCCCGTCCGCCCAACCTTCCCTGCCGCTCTCCTTCTCCGGCGCAACCATGTCGCCCTAGCCGAGGCGACTGGTGTCGTTGGCGCCTTCGGGCAGATATCGGCGCGGTCGCACAGGGACAATGGAGCGAAATCCCGCATAATGTGCGGCGACATGGCGCACGACAGATTCGCCGCCCCGCCGTCGGCGGTCCCCACCTGATCCACATCCCAAGAGGTACCGAGGATGAGCCAGCCCCAGCTAGACAACGCCTTGCGGCAGATCGCGGACGCCGGCCCCGGCGACCCATTCGCGGTCCTCGGTCGGCATCCGGACGGCGACCGGGTTCGGATCCGAGTGATGCTGCCCGGCGCCGAGACGGTGACCATCGCCGACGGCAATCACGCCATGGGCCGCATCGACGGCACCGACATCTTCGAATGGCACGGACCGGCGGCCGCTGTGCCGGAGCGCTACCGGCTGATCTGGCGCGACAACGAGCACCGCGAGCACATCGCCCACGACCCCTACAGTTTCCCGCCGCAACTGCCGGATTTCGACATGCACCTGTTCGGCGAGGGCCGGCACTGGCATGCCTATCGCCTGCTCGGCGCCCGCGTCCACGAGACCGACGGCATCGCCGGCGTCCTGTTCTCGGTGTGGGCACCGAACGCCGCCCGCGTCAGCGTGGTCGGCGACTTCAACCGCTGGGATGGACGCCGCCACCCAATGCGCATCCACGGCAACGGCGTCTGGGAGTTGTTCATCCCGGACCTGCCGCCCGGCGTGCTGTACAAGTTCGAGGTCCGCACCCGCGAGGGCGCCATTCTGCTCAAGTCTGACCCCTACGGCCGCCGCTTCGAGGTGCGACCGAGCACCGCGTCCATCGTCGAGCCGCCGAGCCGCTTCCAGTGGCGCGACGCCGGCTGGCTCGAGGCCCGCCGGGACCACGACTGGCTGCACAGCCCGATGTCCATCTACGAGGTGCATCCGGGCTCCTGGCAGCGCGGTCCCGAAGGCGAAATGCTCAACTACCGCGAGCTTGGCGAGCGCCTGGTGGACTATGTGCGCGATCTCGGCTTCACCCACATCGAGCTGATGCCGGTCACCGAGCACCCGTTCGATCTGTCCTGGGGCTACCAGACTACGGGTTACTACGCCCCGACCAGCCGCTTCGGTAGCCCGGAGGACTTCCGCTGGCTGGTCGATCACTGCCATGCCAACGGCGTCGGCGTCATCCTGGACTGGGTGCCGGCCCACTTCCCGAAGGACGCCCATGGCCTCGCCCGCTTCGACGGTACGGCGCTGTTCGAGCACGCGGACCCGCGCCTCGGGGAGCACATGGACTGGTCCACGCTGATCTTCAACTTCGGCCGTAACGAGGTGAAGAACTTCCTCATCTCCAGTGCCCTCTACTGGCTGGAAGAGTTTCACATCGACGGTCTGCGCGTGGATGCCGTCGCCTCGATGCTGTACCTGGACTACTCGCGCACCGACTGGGTGCCCAACCGCTACGGCGGGCGCGAGAACCTGGAGGCCATCGCCTTCTTGCGCGAGCTGAACGAGGTCATACACGATCAGGTGCCAGGTGCCCTGATGATGGCGGAGGAGTCCACCTCCTGGTCGCAGGTCAGCCGGCCGACCTATGTGGGGGGGCTCGGCTTCGACCTGAAATGGAATATGGGCTGGATGAACGACACGCTGGAGTACTTCAAGAACGACCCGATCCACCGCCAGTATCATCAGGACGAGCTCACCTTCAGTATGATCTATGCGTTCACGGAGAACTTCCTGCTGCCCTTCTCCCACGACGAGGTCACCCACGGCAAACGCTCGCTGCTCTATCGCATGCCCGGCGACGAATGGCAACGCTTTGCCAATCTGCGCCTGCTCTATAGCTACATGTTCACCCATCCCGGCAAGAAGCTGCTCTTCATGGGCAGCGAATTCGGTCAGGGCGAGGAATGGAACAGCACCGCGGTGCTGGACTGGTATGTGCTGGAATACCCTTTCCACCAAGCGATACAGCAGCTGGTCCGGACGCTGAACGGGCTGCACCGATCCGAGGCGCCGCTGCACGCGGAGGACTTCGGACCACAGGGCTTCGAGTGGATCGACTGTCACGACGCGCACAATTCGGTGCTGGTCTTCCAGCGGCGTGCACCGAGCATCGGCGATGGCGACCAAGACCACTTGGTGGTCGCGCTCAACTTCACACCGGTGCCTCGGGAAGGCTACCGCATCGGAGTGCCCACGGCCGGCCCATACCGGGAGATCTTCAACTCGGACGCGCCCGAGTTTGGCGGCAGCGGCGTCGGCAACGGCAATGAGCCGATTGCCACCGAGACCGTCAACTGGATGAACCGACCCAATTCCTTGGTGCTGACCCTGCCGCCGCTCGCGGGCATCGTGCTGAAGCCGACGGCGCTAGCGGGGGACCCGGCAAGGGTCACCGACGTAGGCCCCGAACACTAAGGCGATTTTTGTCAATTTTCATACCAGCTTGCTTGTCTTTTCACCCGCCTTCGGCGTCGCGCCAACAGTTGCATAGTTCGACTATGCGCCTGTCGGCAGTCCTTGAAGGCGGTTGAAAATCCGGCGCCATCTGGTACGAAAATTTCCGACAATCGCCTAAGACCGCGACATTCGCGGACCCACACCGAGCTCACCGACGTTGCAGGCTGTCTGACATGGCAAAAAAGCCGACCTCCAAGAAACGCACCGCGGCCAAGGAGACGCCCGCGGCCAAGCCGACCAAGACGACGACGAAGCCCGCGGCCGCCACCGGCCGCAAAGCTGCCGCGTCCAAGGCGAAGCCCGCGAGCCGTTCTGAGAGCCAGGCCTCAGCCGGCTCGGTCCCGCCGGAAGCGAAGCGGGCAACCGCTGCGACACCCGCGCAAGGGACCTCCTCGAAACCGCTCCAGCACAGGCCCCGTGCCGGCGAGGAGACCGCTGCGCTACGCCCGATGCCGCGCGTCCACAGCTTCGCCCAACCCGCAGTCACGACCGCGCCGGCTGCGGTGACGGCCGCGCCAGCGCCGATCGCCAAGCCTGCGCCGACGCGGCGCGGCAAGCCGAAGCGGGCCCCGACAACCGAGCCAGCGGCTCCGGGGCTCGAGCAGCCCGTGCCCCCGCCGCTCGAAACGCCGCAGCCGGAGCCCACGCGCGAGGCCCATCCCGACTCCGGCTACGAGCCCGAGCCGGAGCCCCATCCCGAGCCCAGACACGAGCCGTCTCCAGCACCTGCCGACCAACCGCATCGGCCGAGCCTGTTCATCGTCCAGATCACGCCGGAGATGGCGCCGGTGGCCAAGGTCGGCGGTCTGGCCGACGTCGTCTTCGGCCTGAGCCGCGAGCTGGCCATCCGCGGCAACCACGTCGAGATCATCCTGCCGAAGTACGACACGCTGCGCTACGACCACATCTACGAGCTGCACGAGGTCTACCGCGACCTGTGGGTACCCTGGTACGAGGGAGCCGTCCATTGCACCGTGTACTTCGGCTTCGTGCATGACCGCAAGTGCTTCTTTATCGAGCCGCACTCCCACGACAACTTCTTCAACCGCGGCAGCATCTACGGCTTTGCCGACGACGTCCTGCGCTATGCGTTCTTCTCCCGCGCGGCCATGGAGTTCCTGTGGAAGGCCGGCAAGCATCCGGACATCATCCACTGCCATGACTGGCAGACTGCCCTGGTGCCCGTCTTCCTGTACGAGCTCTATCAGCAGCTCGGCATGACCCATCCGCGCGTGTGCCTCACCATCCACAACTACAAGCACCAGGGCGTCACCGGCGCCGAGCTGCTGCGCGCAACGGGGCTGCATCAGCCGGAGCGCTTCTTCGACCGGCTGCGCATGGGCGATAATCAGCACAAGGACGCGTTGAATCTGCTCAAGGCCGGCGTGGTCTACTCCAACTTCGTTGCCACCGTATCACCGCGCTACGCCTTCGAGACCAAGGACGGCGGCCAGGGCTTCGGCCTAGAGCCGACCCTGCACACGCATCACATGAAATACGGCGGCGTCGTCAATGGCATCGACTACGATGTCTGGAACCCGGAGGTGGACCACCACCTGCCGACACGCTATGGCGTCGATAACATCGACGCCAAGTACGACAACAAGCGCGCCCTGCGCCATCGCCTGATGCTGGCCGACAACGAGAAGCCGATCGTCGCCTTCATCGGTCGTCTCGACCCGCAGAAGGGCCTCGAGCTGGTTCGCCATGCGATCTTCTATTCACTGGAGCGCGGCGCGCAGTTCGTCCTGCTCGGCTCCAGCCCCTATCAGGGCATCAACAACGACTTCTGGGGCCTCAAGCACATGCTGAACGACAGCCCCGACTGTCATCTGGAGATCGGCTTCGACGAAGACTTGTCGCACCTCATCTACGCCGGCGCCGACATCATGCTGGTGCCCAGCCAGTTCGAGCCCTGTGGCCTGACCCAGCTCATTGCGCTCCGCTACGGCACCATTCCGGTGGTGCGCACGGTCGGCGGACTCGCCGACACCGTGTTCGACAAGGACCACTCGGACCGCCCGCTCCACGAGCGCAACGGCTACCGCTTCGACAACTACGACGCCGCCGGTCTGGAGTCCGCCCTCGGCCGCGCCATCGACTGCTACTACCAATTCCCGGACCACTTCCGCGAGCTGATGAAGAACGCCATGCGTGCGGACTACTCCTGGAATCATCCAGGACAGGACTATCTGAACATCTACGACTTCATCCGCAACCGATGAGTCTCCGGGTACGCCCACTTCAGCCGGCCCGGCATCCTTTTCGTCGCGCAGCGCCGATTCCCAGCCGGCTTCGGCGCAGCGTTGGAGACCCGGATGACGAGCCATTCTGGCCCTTGGCGGCGGACCCCGCGCGGATGCGTCTAGAGGCGCGAGCTTCAGGCCACCCGCAAGCCGCAGGACCAACCCTGCTTCTCGAAAGATCCATCAGCATCGGAAACAACTCAGATGAGTGACGCTCTCAACTATCTCATCCAGGTGCGCGGCGACGCACTTGGCCACTATTTCAAGTTCCTCAAGGATGCCGGCAAGCATCTCGACCCCAAGACACGGGACCTCATCTCGGTCATCTCTAAGGTTCACGTCCAGACCGAGGCCGGATTCAAGCAGTATCTCACCCGCGCCCTGCGGGATGGCTGCACGCCGATGGAGATCATCGACGCGCTGCTAATGGCCTTCCCGGCCCTCGGCCTGGCAAAGATCGTCTGGGCCACGGAGATCCTGCTGGAGATGGATATCCCCGAATTCTCGCCCGAGCTGATCGATGCACAGCCGCAATGGCGCGACGTGATCGCTCTGTCCGAGCTGAGCGACGGCGAGGTCAAGCGAGTCGATTGCGGCGCGCGCACCGTCTTCGTCTATCGAGAAGGCGAGGATTACAAGGTCTACGACTCCCATTGCCCGCATCAGGTCACCAATATCCCGCACCTGGCACTGCACGGCCTGACCTTGACCTGCCCCAAGCACGAGTGGAAGTTCGACATCCGCACCGGTGATTGCATCGAGAAGGGGAAACACCCGCTGAAGTCCTTCGAGACCAAAGTCGAGGACGGCCGCCTGTTGGCGCATTGGTAGCCGGCCAGCGTGCGGCCCGGGGATGCGTGTTTCGATGCTGTCCGTTGCCACCAGGCGGTAGACCGGCACCGGGAGTTCTTGGCCGATGCGGCAGGCCGGAGGTTTGGTCGTCCACGGCGGGTCTCCGCCAGTGGCGGACGGGGACCGAGTCGATCATCCTAGTGCAAGGCCGCGGAAGTGCTGGGACCATTCGATTCCGTGCCTGCACCGGACCGAAGTCCGCATTCCCTGGGGTGCCGACTGAAGTCGGCGTACCCAGGCAGGGCCCCGCTACTTCCGCAGTGGTGCACTAGTCCAACTGTGCAGCTGTTCCGAGACCGTCTCCGATCGTTGTCGTTATCGTTGTCGTTGTCGTAATCGAGTATCGACACGACGTCGATGACGGATTCGACAGCGACAACGACTGGATCACTCGCTGTTGGCCGCACCGACGCCGCCGCCCTCCTGCACCAGCGCCAGCATGTCGACGTAGCTCAGGCGGCTGGTGTCGTCGGTGCCTTCGAGCAGTGCGTCGGCGAGGTCGCGCTTGCGGGCGTGGAGCTTGAGGATGCGCTCTTCGATGGTGTCCTTGGCCACCAGACGGTAGATGGTCACCGGGCGCTCTTGCCCGATGCGGTGGGCGCGGTCGGAGGCCTGGTCTTCGACGGCCGGATTCCACCAGGGGTCCATGTGGATGACGTAGTCGGCAGCGGTGAGGTTCAGGCCAGCGCCGCCCGCGCGCAGGCTGATCAGGAACAGCTCGCCGTCGCCGGCCTGGAAGGCCGTCACCGCAGCGCGGCGCCGGGGCTCGGGGGTGGAGCCGTCGAGGTATTGATAGCGGATGCCGCGCTGGTCCAAGTGTTCGCGGATGAGCTTGAGGTGATCGACGAACTGGCTGAACACCAGCGCCTTGTGGCGATTCTCGATCAGCTCGTCGACGATCTCGGCGAAGGCGTCGAGCTTGCTGCTCGGCAGCGGGCTATCGGGCAGCGCGAGCCGCGGATGGCAGCAGGCGCGGCGTAGGCGCATGATCTCGGCGAGGAGCTGCATGCGTTGTTGGCCAGGGTTGGCAGTGGCTTCGGCGTCTTCCAAGCGCGCGACGGCCTCGCGGCGCGCGGCCTCGTACAGGGCCATCTCGCTGTCGCTCAGCTCCAGGGTCAGGGTGATCTCGGTGCGCGGCGGCAGCTCGCTCAGGACCTCGCTCTTCAGGCGGCGCAGGATGAACGGGCGCAGCAATTGGCGCAGGCGCTGACGGGCGCCCTGGTCCTGCTGCTGCTCGATGGGGTTGGCGAAGCGGGTATTGAAGGCCTCCAGCGAGCCGAGCAGCCCGGGGTTGATGAAGCGGAACAGGTTCCACAGCTCGCCCAGGTGGTTCTCGATGGGGGTCCCGGTGGTGATCATCCGAAACGCACCTTGCAGCTGCATGACAGCCTTGGAGCGCTTGGTCAGCGCGTTCTTGAAGGCCTGGGCCTCGTCGGCAACGATGGTCTGCCAGTGCACGCCGGCAAGGCGCTCGCCCTCGCTTTGCAGCAGGCCGTAGCTCGCGACGATCAGATCGAACGGGCCGGCCTCGTCCAACATGGCGGCGCGGTCGCCAGGGCCAAAGCGCAAGGCGCGCAGGGTCGGGGCAAAGCGCCCGGCCTCCTCCAGCCAGTTGCCGCAGACGGAGGTCGGCGCCAGCACCAGGGTCGGTCCCGCCGGAGCGCGTGACAGGATCAGCGCCAGCGCCTGCACGGTCTTGCCGAGTCCCATATCGTCGGCGAGACAGGCGCCGGCGCCCCAGTGCGCCAGCCGGGCGAGCCAACGGTAGCCTTCCATTTGATAGTCGCGCAGCTCGGCCTGCAGCGTCGATGGCACCTGCGGGTCCAGCTCCCGGACCTCGGCGAGGCGCGCCAGCAGTTGCTCCCAGGCGGGGGACGCATCCACCTGCATGCCGTCCATCAGCTCCGCGATGGCCGGCGCCGCCAACGGGTGGAAGCGCCCGCGGTCGGTGAGACCTTGGAGCCCGTCCAGGCGTCGGCGCAGGGCATTGCTCAGGCTCAAGAACTCGCGCTCGCCCAGGCGTACGAAGCGGCCATTGGCGTCCGCGGCCAGGGCCAGCAGCTCGCGCAGCTCCAGCACGCGGCCGTCGTCCAAGTGCAGTGAGCCACCGACCTCGAGCCAGTCCTGCCGTTGGCTAACGCTGGCCCGCAGCTGACCGACCTGGGCCTGTTGGGTCAGCGCGATGCGCTTGCCCTTGGGCCAGTCCAGCACCACCGCGTCGCCCAGGGCATGCAGCTGCTCCAGCGCGGTCAGGGCCGCCTCCGGGTCGTCCAGCTGCCAGCTGCCCTGATTGTCGCCGGCCAGGGCCGGACAACCCGCCAAAAGGTCTTGCACCGCGTTGCGCTCGTCCTTCAGTTTGCGCGTGCAGCGCACAGGACGCCCGTCGAGCTCGGTGAGCAGCGTGGCACTGCCCTCTCCCGGACGCAGCTGCGGGCCAGGGCCGCCGAATGGGTGCACGAACAGCTCGAGACTCAAGCCCAGATCCAAGGGTGTCAGGTGGAGATGCGGGCGCGGATCGGCGGCCACCTGCTCCGCCGCACCGGTGTCGCCGGCGCCGATGTCCGAGTGCACCGTCAGCATCGGCGCCACCGCGGCCAGTCCCTCCAATAGCTGTCGCTCGGCGCCCTTGGGCACGCTGAGCCCAGCGCGGCCGAGGATGGCACCGATCTGGCGATGGGCCGGATCGAGCTGGACCAGCCGGATGCGCTGCGCCGTCTGCCGCACCGGCACGACGCTGCGCCCTTCTTCCGGGAAGGGCTCGATGCTGACCAGGATGTCCCGGCTGCGCTTCACCACCGTCAGCGCCGGCCCGCCGCGGACCAGCTCCAAGGGGGCGGAATCGCTCGGATCGCCGAACACCAACGGGTGCCCGATGGCGGCGAGCAGGGCGCAGTCGTGGTCGAGGCGGTAGATCCGTTGCACCTGTCTGGCAAAATAGCCGGAGGCGTGCTCACGGACGATGCAGGCACAGATCCCCCGGTCCCGAGGCGTCAGATGAGTCATCTGCTGGGATTCCTCAGCCAGCCGCTGCAACGCCACCGCGCGTCCGCGGCTCCAGCCACCGCTCTTGGCTCGCTTCTGCTCACGGGGCTCCAGGGTGGCATAGCTGCCGTGCAGCGCCAGCAGCCAGACCAGACGCAGGTCACCCTCGGGCTGGGTGCCTTGGTCGCTGTCGGGCGCGACCCGCTTGAGCGCCTCCAGCGCCAGCTCCCAGGTAGGTTTCGGCTGCAAGAGGTCGGTCAGCTTGACCAGACCGGGTGGCAGGTCGTCGACTGCCGGTAGCCCACCCGCGAAGCCAAAGGCATCAAGCACGGCTGCGACCTCACTGACGTACCAGGACGCACCGTTCTCAGCGGCCTGGTTGGCGTACCGGGCCAGGGTTGCCAGCGCATCCGAATCGGGCCGCTCACCGAGCCAATGCAGCGCCAGGGTCTGAAGCAGCAGCTCCATCGGGCCGCGGCGGCCGAGAAGGTAGTGCAGCGCATAGCACTCTTCCAGCTTGCTCGTGCCGGCGAGGACGGAGGCCAGGTCGCCGATGACACGGAAGGCGTACTCGATCGGATCGGTGACGCTCGCGCGCAGGCAAACCCGGACTTGCTGCTGCACCCTGGCAAAGTCCTCCGGATCGCCGCGACGCAGCAGGGCCAGGAGGTAGAGAGCGCCCGGGATACCCGGCACGTAGACATTGCGCTTGCGTGTGCGCTTTCGGATGACTTGCTGTGCTTCGTCGAAGCGGGCAATGGCGGCGGCATAGTCGCCGCGCAGAACACACAACCAAGCGGTCAGCGCGAGTCTCTCGAAGTCGGTTCGCTGGGCGAGCAGGGCATCGAGGTCCTCGGGACGCATGCGCAGCAGCTCCAGCGCCCCATCCGGGTCACCCTGCAGGGCGCGCTCGACGGGCTGCTGGTCAGTCAAGGCGCAAGCTCCGGCAGCACCAAGCCGAGCTTGCCGATCCCCTTGCGGAAGGCCGCGAGCTTCTTGTTCGGTACGCACACGTGACGCTCGCCGGCCCGGCTGCACTGGGCGGCGGTGGCCGGGTCGGTGCTCAACAGGGCGGCCAGGGCGGCATCGCGGCACTGGATCAGCCGCGCCGGGCCGGCATCGATCAGCGCCGTGGCGCGCTCGTCGACACCATCGAGCAGGTCGCTCACCTCAGCCGGCAGCTCGCCCTCGTGCGCCGACTCGATAAATTGACGGATGCGGGCAAGCTCGTCCGCATCGGCGCCGCGGGCAAGGATCGCCTCGGCATTCAGCCCCCATCGATCACGGGACAGCGACGTTGCGATCTGCTCCAGCTGCAGCTGCTCGGCAGGCTGCGCGGGGCGGAGCAGCCCGAGGCTCAGGTCCGACGCGATCCGGAACAAGGGCGGCCGCTCGGCCAGACGCGGCGCATAGGTCTCGGTCAAGTCCAGACAATAGGCGCCCAGATCGTTGAGACGCAGGTAGCGCAGGCCGTCGTAGCGGCTCAGGAACTCGAGCTCGTCCGTGCCCCAGCGGTCGGAGTAGTCCGGTCGTCCCCCATAGGGCAGGGTGTAGGCGACATCGATCAGGCCGAGGGTCGCCAGGTACTCGAATAGGTAGGCCAGGGTGTAGCGTGCCTCCAGGATCTCGAAGTCGTCGCCACCGTCGTAGCCCAGGCTGCCGTAGTTCGCATCGGTGATATAGAGCTTCCACGGGTTCCCGGTCACCTCGAACCGGTAACCCTCGATCTTCATCTGCCGGAACAGGTCGTCCACGGACAGCCATTTCCCAACCGGGCAACAGGCCCGCAGGGCATCCTCGATGATCAAGCGCCGGTCCACCGGCGCGGAGAGTCTGACACCCTTGCTGGTCTGCCCCTTGATCACGTCCACCCGGCGCAGCTCGTCAGGGGTACCCTTGCGCTGCCAGCGCTCATAGAGGTGCTTGACGATCTCGTGAAAAGGCTGCGACAGGGCCTTCTTGCCCTTGGGCGTCAGGCCGAGCTTGCTGCCGTCGATCTTGGCCATCCCGCCGACCTGCAGGAGCAACGGCCAGGCGAAGGCGCGAATCGGTCGGATCGCCCCGCCGGCCCAACGTGGGGCCTCTTCGTCGTCCGCGGCGTCGTACCAGTCGCCATCGAGCAGCAACGCCTCGATGCGGCGTACGGCAGCAGTGCCGGGCAGACCGGTCTTGGCACCCACTGCAAGGCCACCCTGCGGGATCAGACGCAGCATCGCGGGCAGGTCCTGCGCCACCATCGGCTCGGTGTCCACGCGCCGCAGCACCTCGGGCTCGTCATCCTCGAGCCCGATGACGACCTCCGGCAACTCCTCGTCATCGAGGGTGGCGACCTGCAACGCCGCCGGTTCCGGCACGAGCGGTGCCAGACGCGCGGCCAGGTCCGGAGGGATCGCCCGGCTGTAGAACAGAACCTCCAGCCCGCTGGGCTGCTTCGACTCCATGCGGCGGCTGTACCAATCGTACGGGTCGCGGGTGAAGAAGCTCGGCAGCGAGCCGTACTTGGCCTTGAAGCCCACCGCGTCGAGGTGGCCTCCCCATTTGTGAACGGCCTCGGCCACGGCGCTGCGCTCAAGCTCCGAGAGCCGGCCGACATGCGCCGCGAGCGCATCGGACAGCAGATAGCCACTGATGGCGGCGATGAGGCTGTCCTTGCGGGTGCCGCAGCGCACGTCCGGCAGCTGCGCGCAGCGTTGCTTCAGCTCGGCCACGGTGAGCGATTCGAGGGCTTCTTTCAACATCATTCAGCTGCTTCGGTACAGATGGTCGTTGCGGATGCGAGCGAAGGAACCAGCAAGCTGTGCAGGCAATTGGCGGCCCGTGCCTTACCAACGATTCAAGAACAAGGTGAACGTCCGTAGTCAGCTATTGATAAGGGGAGAGCGCACGAGAGTCCCCAAAAAAATGGGGACCCTCGGTGCGCGGCGGGCACGTGATGTGCGTGCCCGTGAGATCCGGCGAGTTGGAGGTATCCCCATG
>Ga0316579_10000665_pt1 | contig 11631 bp, 6 predicted proteins | sample J5NA_2_FD_203074 | JGI IMG/M metagenome (GOLD analysis project Ga0316579, IMG submission 203074) | Rhizosphere microbial communities from salt marsh grasses in Alabama, United States - J5-7_160517rDrA | ecosystem: Host-associated > Plants > Roots > Rhizosphere | place: USA: Alabama | collected... | reverse complement strand
CGGCGGGGCTCAATCATGTCTGTTACGGGTTGATTGCTCGCGAAGTGGAGCGGGTAGATAGCGGTTACCGGAGTACCATGTCTGTGCAAAGCTCACTCGTCATGTACCCGATTTACACGTATGGTACTGAAGAACAGCGCCAAAAATATCTACCCAAGCTTGCTTCCGGAGAACTTGTTGGCTGCTTTGGCCTGACCGAACCCAACCACGGTTCAGACCCAGGCAGCATGGAAACCCGTGCTACGAAAGTAGATGGTGGCTGGCGACTGCATGGCACAAAGATGTGGATCACAAATTCATCTATTGCAGATGTGTTCGTTGTCTGGGCGAAGGCATATGGCGAGGGTGAAAACGAGGCCGGCGCGAAAGATGGGGATATTCGTGGGTTCATTTTAGACAAAGGCATGCTCGGTTTGAGCGCACCGATAACCGAAGGGAAGTTCAGCCTTCGCGCCAGTGTGACCGGCGAAATCGTTATGGACGATGTATTCGTCCCGGAGGAGAACTTGCTGCCAAATGTCAAAGGATTGAAGGGGCCGTTTGGCTGCCTAAATAAAGCACGATTCGGTATCTCATGGGGGGCGCTTGGTGCTGCCGAGTTCTGCTGGCATGCCGCCCGACAATACACGCTTGATCGGGCGCAATTCGGCCGTCCGCTGGCCGCTACCCAGCTCATCCAACTCAAACTTGCCAATATGCAGACTGAAATTTCTATCGCGTTGCAAAGTGTTCTACGCGTTGCCCGGCTGCTTGATGAAGGGAAGGCTGCACCGGAATTGATCTCCCTGGTGAAGCGCAACTCCTGCGGCAAAGCACTCGATATCGCCCGCACCGCCCGCGATATGCATGGCGCCAATGGCATTTCAGACGAGTTTCATGTCATTCGCCATGTGATGAATCTCGAGGCGGTGAATACATATGAAGGGACACACGACATTCACGCGCTTATTTTGGGACGCACACAAACCGGCATTCAGGCATTTAGTCAATAAGCATTTTCCCCCTCTATCAATCGCTCCTCCATGATTCTTGAGGAAGTCAATTATTAAAGCATTCAGCGTTATATCAATTTACTTATGAGGCGAAACTATGGAAGAAAATTGGATTCTCAAGAAACTCGACCTTCGATCAGAGAATTTAGGTACCTGTCTCGCTGCTGGGGAATGGATTGAGACGGCAGGCCCGATGATTGAGTCCTATAATCCGACGACGGGGGAGTTGATTGCTAAGGTACAGGCGGCCGATAAAAAGGCCTATGATTGGGCCGTCCAGTCCGCACAGGATGCGTTCAAAAGCTGGCGGATGGTTCCTGCCCCCAAACGTGGAGAGTTTGTGCGCGATTTGGGAAATATCCTGCGCGAGTATAAGGAGCCCCTTGGCGATTTGATCTCCTTAGAAATGGGAAAAATTCAGGTTGAGGGTTGGGGTGAAATTCAGGAGATGATCGATATCTGTGATTTTGCCGTTGGCTTATCTCGCCAACTGTATGGCTTAACGATGACCAGTGAACGCCCACAACATCGCATGTACGAGCAGTGGCATCCGCTCGGCCCCATCGGCATCATTACCTCCTTCAATTTCCCTGCGGCCGTATTCGGATGGAATGCCACGGTAGCTGCGGTTTGTGGTGATACCATGATCTGGAAACCCAGTGAATTGATACCCCTGGTAGCAGTGGCTATACAGAAATTGATCAACCGCGTCATGGCGGATCACAAATTGAGCGGGGTGTTTAATTTGACGGTAGGAGCGGGGGAAATCGGCCAACAAATGAGCCATGACAAACGTTTACCCCTTATCTCTTTTACCGGCTCGACGCCGACGGGTAGAAAAGTAGCGGGGGCTGTTGCCGAACGATTAGGCCGCTCCATTATGGAGCTGGGTGGTAACAATGCGATTATTGTTACAGAATCGGCCGATATTGACATGGCTGTGCGCGCGATCTTGTTTAGTGCCGTAGGGACTGCGGGCCAACGCTGTACATCGACGCGGCGTCTAATTGCTCATGAATCAATTATTGACAATCTAATCGATCGGTTGACGGCCGCTTATAAAACAGTGCCGTTAGGGAACCCATTGGATCCTTCCACCTTGGTCGGTCCGCTTGTTACAGAGCGTGCTGTGATTAAGATGCAAGCGGCGATCAATCAGGCACAGAAAGAAGGCGGAACGCTTCTGGTCGGTGGCCAACCTCGACCCGATATTGGGCCATTATTTGTAGAACCGGCGATCATTCACATGCCCAATCAGTCCCCTATTGTAAGAGAGGAAACTTTCGCCCCGATTCTATATGTCATGTCTTACAGCGAATTGGATGAAGCGATTGACATACATAATGATGTCACTCAAGGTCTATCCAGTGCTATTTTCACCGACAGCTTTCGTATGGCGGAGCGTTTCCTTTCACACAGCGGCTCGGACTGCGGCATAGCCAATGTCAATATTGGCACGAGTGGTGCAGAGATCGGCGGCGCTTTTGGCGGCGAAAAAGATACCGGTGGAGGACGCGAATCTGGGTCCGATGCCTGGAAAGGTTATATGCGCCGCCAGACCAATACCCTCAACTGGTCCGATGAATTGCCTCTCGCTCAAGGGATAGAGTTTGGTTAAGAAGGAGAATAGACAATGATTAAGAATAAAGTTGCCGTTATAACGGCCGCCGGTCGGGGGATGGGAGCAGCGATTGCCCGCGAGTTGGATAAAGCAGGCTACCAGTTGGCCTTGCTGTCCAATACCGGTGGAGCAGAAGCTTTAGCACAGGAGCTAGGTGGTGTCGGCTTGACTGGTTCGGTAACCAAAGTAAACGATTTAGAGAACTTGGTGGAAAAGACGCTGGAGAGATACGACCGGATCGATGCTGTCGTCAATAACACCGGCCATCCGCCTAAAGGACCGCTGCTGGAGATTTCAGACGCCGATTGGCATTTGGGTTTAGACATAGTCTTTTTAAACGTCGTGCGCATGGCACGGCTTGTGACGCCAATCATGTTAGAACAGGGTGGTGGAACCTTCGTTAATATCTCTACTTTTGCAGCTTTTGAGCCGAGTCGGACCTTCCCAGTCTCAAGCAGCTTGCGCGCAGCATTGGGAGATTTTGCAAAAATGTATGCCGACCAGTATGCGGCGCAAGGTATTCGCATGAATAACGTGCTGCCTGGATACATCGACAATTATCCCGAGTCAGAAGAAAACTTGCGGGAGATTCCATTGGGTCGTTATGGCAAAGTTGAGGAAATCGCTGCTACGGTACGGTTTTTACTATCTGACGAGTCAGGTTACATCACCGGCCAAAACATTCGTGTTGATGGCGGTATCACCCGCTCCGTCTGAAATTGCTACTTTGCGGCTGGTTGATTAATTAATACTATTGCTGAACTTGCCCGGAAACATCGTTCCCTTAGGGTTGAGAGCGAACTATTGCCGGTCAATGGTGATGTGCTATGCTTTCGGTCGTTTGCAGGTGATTGAACAGACGAGGTGACGACGGGATGGAAACGGCCGTTTGTTCATGATCTTAGATTTTAATTTGAGAGAGTTCTTAGTGATGAAGAAAAGTTTTTATATTTTCCTGCTGCCCCTGGCGGCGGTAGTTTTAATGGGATGTGCCGGTCAGGCGGAACAGGTCGAAGTAACCCGCCTTGTGCCGGAACAAATCCCGGTGACGGTTGAAGTGACGCGAGTGTTTGTTCAGGAAATCGTACAGGAAGTGGCCGTGGAGGTGACACGGATCGTGGAGGTCGCGCCGGTGATTGAAGCAACGGCCGAACCGACTATGGAATCAGCAGCCGAGGCTGAGCCTTCACCTACGCCGGAACCGACAGCGACGACGGCTGAAACCGGCGTTACCTACACCGTCCAACCCGGTGATACCCTGGCGACAATTGCCGATCAGACAGGGACAACGATCGCCGCCTTGCAGGCGGCCAACAATATGGACGGCAGCAGCTTCTTAATCGCCGGGCAGGATATTATTATTCCCGGGCTGGAAGGTGAAGTGCCGGTGATTGAAGCGCCGGCGCCTGCACCTACCGAAGCACCAGTTGAATCGGCGCCGGTTGTTGCTGCTACGTCAGGAACTAACCTGCTGCCGAACCCATCTTTCGAGGGCAACTGGCACTTTTACCTTTACAATGAACTGCAAATTCCGGATGGTTGGCAGTTAGCTACCGATGAAGGAGCTAATAACTTAGAGCAAGGGGCGGGTGGACTGTTCAATCGTCCGGAAGTACGCGTCGTCCCCGCGAAAGACCTGCCCCCGGCTGAGCATAGTCTGTTCATTTTTGACGGCGATAAGACCGTCAAAGCCTTTAAGGGCGGCGCGCCGACGAGCTTCAGCATGTTCACGGACGTAGCCTTGCAGCCGGACAGCTACCGCCTGACAATCAATTTCTTCCCTGATACGGTCACCGGCTATGATGACAACAGGCAGAAAATATATGCCTCGGATCCACTGGCGGCTGAGGCGCGCGTTATCGTCGATGGCGGCGGGACCGGCTGGCAGGGGACGGCAAGCGGGCAGCGTAATACGTTAACCTATGATTTTACGATTGATGAAGCGCGCACCGTCCGCGTAGGTGGGGCATTCCGCAACCGCTATATCATGGCCAATAACGGCTGGTTCCTGGATAACTGGTCGCTGACGCAGTTGGATACCGGGCAGTAACATCCGGACGCGAGCGCCCTATGGGTTATATGCGGTATTGTTTGTTTTTAGCGCTGCGCAATAAGAATTTAAATCGGACCGATACGAGGACTCTTAGGGGTAGATATGAGTCCAATTATTGCCCATTATGGCAGTAAATTACCACTTCCATCTGTATCGCTTTCGATATACTATAGGGTGCAAACTGGACCTTAAATAGAGCAAACCAAGAAAGGAGAAAAACAAATGTCCGCCCCAGTATTACCCGGAATCACGCCCAAGATGATTCAAACCCCACGTATCAATACCCACGTCCTGTTGTACGGTCCGGAAGACGGTATCCCGGTGGTTTTCATTCATGGCAACTTCTCGGCCTCTACTTTTTGGGAAGAAATCATGCTGGCAATGCCTGAAGGCTATTTTGCTGTTGCTCCCGATTTGCGCGGTTATGGTGATACCGAAGATCTGATCATCGATGGCGCACGAGGTGCCCGCGATTGGTCTGACGACTTGAAAGCCCTTTCAGATATCTTTGGTGATAGGCCGGCGCATTTAGTGGGCTGGTCATTAGGTGGGGGCGTGGCCATGCAGTTCTTACTAGACTACCCAGAACTGGTATCTTCCCTGACTTTGGTCAGCCCAATCAGTCCTTATGGATTTGGTGGAACAAAAGGTCTTAATGGCGAACCCTGCTACGATGACTTTGCCGGATCAGGCGGTGGCGTGGTCAATCCGGATTTTATCCAGCGCATAAAAGAGGGCGATCGCAGCGCTGACGACCCCAATTCGCCGCGCAATGTGATCAGTACTTTCTATTATAAAGCGCCTTTCCAGGCATCGCGTGAAGAGGATTTCTTAACCGCCGCATTACTGGAAAAGGTGGGGGAGGATCGCTATCCCGGCGATCTCAACCCCAGCGAAAACTGGCCTAATGTAGCTCCCGGCCAATATGGCCCCATTAACGCCACCAGCCCGAGATTCTATAACACGAGCGCTATTGCCGATTCTGAGCACAAACCGCCTATTCTCTGGATTCGTGGCGACAGCGACCAGATTGTAAGCGATCTCTCGATGTTTGATATGGGAGCACTTGGCCAATTGGGATTCGTTCCAGGATGGCCGGGAGACGAAATCTATCCACCGCAGCCAATGGTTTCGCAAATGAAAGCCGTTTTGGAACAGTATGCAGCGAATGGTGGTACCTATGAGGAAGTCGTTGTTGTTGATGCAGCGCACAGCCCTCATATCGAAAAACCAGAAGTATTTAACCAGGCTTTTCATGCCCTTTTAGAACAGGCCAAGTAGATCCGATCGATCAAATCCAAAAAGAGAGAGGCGATACGTTCAGCATCGGCGAGATTCTTATTTGTTCGAAATGGCGCTTAGCGGCGAGCGCTAGAATTTTGTTAGGTTCCGATAGGCTGCTAAGTCTAATCATCCCTGGATGGAATGTACCAGACCAATTTAATTGTGCGCACTAAGCTTGCACCACCGCGGCTGCAAAAATTCACTTTGATGCGGCCGCGGTTGATGCAGCGTCTCATGGAAGCCCGCTACCATCGCCTGACAATTGTCCAGGCGGGTCCGGGGTATGGTAAAAGCACTGCTCTGGCCTCTCTAACAAACAAACCTGTTACCCTCATCTGGTATCGTCTTGATTCAGAGGATGCCGATCCCCAACGCTTTCTGGTACATCTTCTATACAGTTTTGCCACCGTTCAGCAAGGGGTGTTTGATGCGACGATGGCAATATTAGAAGAGTGGAGCAGCAATCGCAGCACTATTTCATGGTCGGCCGTTATTGACAGCCTGATTAACGATTTTACAAGCGCGTTAGATTCCGAGGATGATCTATTCCTGATTTTGGATGATGCACATCTACTGCACCATGTCCAGGAAACAATAAATATTTTGAACAGGCTCGTTGAATTTGCGCCTGACAATCTTCATATCATCCTGTCCATGCGCCATTCCATCGAAATACCATTGCTGCTTCAACTGCGGGTCAGAGGTGAACTGCTGGAAATCAACCAGGCAGAACTGGCCTTTAACCCCCAGGAGATTGATAACCTTTTTCGCACACGATTTGACCATATTCTAACCCCGGAACAAATCGTTCTGTTAGTGGAGAAGTTAGAAGGCTGGCCGATTGCTTTGCATCTGGTGTGGAAGAACTTGCAGAAAGATGATGGTGCCACCTTTGCCGAAGCGGTTGCGCAGCTATCCGGCTCAACCGGAGACCTGTTCACCTATCTAACGCAGGAGGTGCTGACTCAGCAGCCGGAAGATATCCAGGAATTTTTACGTATCACCTCGGTCCTGCGTCAGTTAACGGCCGATCGCTGTGACTATTTACGCGAAGCCGGTAACAGCAAGGAGATTCTGTCCTATCTGTTTGAAAACGGCTTGTTTGTCGTGGATTCCGGGGAAGGGCAGATGCGTTATCACCATTTATTCCGTGAACTGCTTATTCAACAGTTATCGGTTGAGGAAAAACTTGCAGCCCACCGGCGTCTGGCCCAGTATGATCAGGATCGTGGCGAAGATGCAGCGTCAATCTACCACTGGCTGCAAGGTGAGGCGTTTGAAGAAGCAGCCGTGATCCTGGATAGGTTAGGCAGCGAAATGGTGCGCGTGGGTCAACTGGACACTCTGGCCGGTTGGATTGGCGCGATTCCCCCTGATATTCTAGCCCATCATCCTCCTTTACTTACTTGTTTGGGGGATATTGCTCGCTTACACAGCCGGTTTGAAGAGGCAATCGGCTGGTACCAGCAGGCGGAACAACTCAGCCGTACGCTGAATAATTTACCGGCATTGGGACAGGCGCTGCGCGGTCAGGCGCGGCTCTATCTCGACACAGTGAATCCAAATAGAGCCGAGGAGCTCTTACAAGAGGCATTGCGACTCTCTTTTGGTTTGCAAGATCGTGAGATACAGGCACGTCTGCATGAACTGTTGTCAGAAAATCTACTTAATCTTGGCCGGGCGGAGGAAGCAAAACGATATCAGGAGCAGGCTCGTGAACTAAGACAGGAAGGGCCAAGCCAGGTCGAACTGCCGGTCCGTATTTTACTGCGCACGGGACGGCTTGATGAAGCCCGGCAGCTGCTAGAAGACCAGGCTGAAAAGGAACGGCAGGAACCGGTCCTGCGGCCGCGCGCCCACCGCGAAACTTTACTGTTGCTTTCCCTCATTCTGGCATATGAGGGTGAACAGGAGCTAGCGATGCAAACAGCTCTCGAAGGAACAGAGCGCGGCCGCCTACTGCAGTCAGATTATGTCATGGCCGTTGGCTATATGCGGCAGGGACATGCCTGGCTGCTTTTGAAGGATCAGCAAGGTTTTGCAGAAGCGGCTCGCGTTTTCCAAAAAGCGATTGCCGTCAGTAACAATCTACAAACCACGCGCCTCAAAGTAGAGGCTTGTTGGGGGCTCTGCCAGGCTGCCGGATTTGTGGGGCAGTTGGAAGCTGCTCGGGAATATGCCGAGGAAGGGATAGTACTTGCTGACAAAGTTGGAGATGAATGGGTAGCCGCCGGCATTCGTGTCACCATGGGCGCGGCTTATGCCCTGGTTGGCGAAAGTCAGGAAGCAGGCGAATGGTTGAGGCAGGGTGGGTCCTCTTTCCGAGAGTGTAATGATACCTTTGGAACGGTGGTATCCCTGCTCTGGCAATGCTTGATATGGTATGGTTCAGGGGATGAGGCTCGCTTGCAGCGTGATCTTGAAGAACTTCTACGTCTGGTACGCGAGCATGAATATGGGTTTCTTTTTCTGCGCAAAACTCTGTTTGGGCCCCCTGATCCACGCGTTTTGGTTCCCTTGCTCCTGCAGGCTAAGGAATGGTCAATCCATGCTGATTTCGCGAATCAGCTGCTTAACCAACTAGGGCTTGCTCAGGCACAGAGCCATCCCGGATATCAGCTCCGGGTGCACAGCCTGGGCGCTTTTCAACTCCGGCGTGGTGCCAATTTGGTTGAGCCGAAAGAGTGGCGGCGTAAAAAGGCGCGCCAGCTTTTCCAACTTTTACTAACCTATCGCCGCACCCAGCTTCATCGCGAGCAGATCGTTGAGATGTTATGGCCGGACCTGGATCCACAGAGCGCTCAGCGAGATTTTAAGATCGCCTATAATGCTCTCTGTAATGTTTTGGAACCGAATCGACAACGTAATCATCAATCTTCTTTTATCAGCCGTGAAGGCAGTCGTTATGGTATTAGCCTCGGAGCCGACCTCTGGTTTGATGTGTCCGAGTTCGATCATTTAAGTGCATCCGCAGACCGGTTGCTGCTGACCGACCCAGATGCTGCACGGGAGATGTATCGCCAGGCCCTGGCGTTGTATCAAGGGAACTATCTGCAGGAATATCCCTATGAAGAATGGGCCCAGCAGGAACGTCTGCGCTTATTAAATCGCTTCATACGCACATCCGAGCGACTTGCCCGCTCGCTGATTAAGGAAATGAAGTGGGAAGAAGTTGAAGATGTTTGCCAGAAGCTTTTGCTGCGAGACAGCTATTGGGAACCCGCCTACCAGATGCTGATCGAAACTTATATTCAATTAGGTAATAATTCCCAGGCTCTACGAGCCTACCAGCGATGTGAAGAATTGTTAGCCGGCGGACTCAACATTGCTCCGACAGGGAAAACACGCGAGCTACTGCAGGAAATTTTGGATAATTCCGCCTGATCCTCTCTTCAAAAATTGGATATATAGCCTAAAAAAAACCGAATTGTAACTTTTCTGTTACCGGCTTGTGCTTAAATACAACGATTGGAGGATAAAGCCGATGTATATAGGCGACTACCTGGGAAGACGGAAAATATATTCGCCGGATACGCTTGCGGTTATCGACGCGGGTAAAGAACCCAATCTTCGCCTCACTTATAGGCAGTGGGATGAGCGCGTTAACCGCCTAGCTAACTGGCTGAAGCATGAAGCCGGGGTCAGCAAGGGGGACCGCGTCGCGATTTTAGCCCGTGACGGCATCGAGCATCTAGATTGTCTTTACGCCTGTGGAAAGCTGGGCGCGATCCATACAGCCTTGAACTGGCGGCTTCACTGGCGCGAAACGGCCGCTCTTATCAAAGACACCAGCCCTAAAGTCCTGATTTTCAGCGAACAATTCAATGATGATGTGATAGAGATTGCGCAATTAGGTGCTGGTGAGCCCTGGGCGGCAAAACATCATGTACACCTGGAAGGTTCTGGCATAGCGGGGAGTCTTCTATATGATGATGTGTTGGCTTCCTCACCGCAGACGCCGGTTACTTGTGAATCCCTGGATAAGGAAGATATCGCCTGCTTGATTTTTACCGGCGGCACAACAGGACTGCCTAAAGGGGCACAGATCAGCCATCGCCAGATTAGCTGGAATGTTATGAATACGGTCATTCATGATGTGCAGCATGATGACATCTATCTCAACGTTTTCCCGCTCTTCCATTCCGGTGGCTTGTTTGCTTATACGTCCTCACAGATTGTCTTTGGCAATACAACCATTGTGACCAGGCAGTTTGATCCAGCCCAGGTGCTGGAATTGATCGAACGTGAGCATGTGACAGTTTTTGCGGCCGTGCCTACCATGTACCAGCTGTTGACCCAGGCGCCGAATTGGGAAACGGCCGATCTGAGCAGTCTTCGCTTCTGCACCAGTGGCGGAGCGCCGCTGCCGGTGCCACTGGTGCAGCAGTATGCTCGCGAGAAAGATGTACGCTTCAAGCAGGGATTCGGAATGACGGAATTCGGACCTGGGCTCTTCGCTCTACCCGCCGAGGATGCGATTCGCAAAGCGGGCAGCATCGGCCGTCCTAACTTCTTTGTCGATGTACGCGTCCTCGATGATGATAACAAACCGCTTGGGCCTGATGAGATTGGCGAGCTTGTTCTGAAAGGACCGAGCGGCTGTTCGGGTTACTGGAACAACCCAAAAGACTCAGCTGAATCCATCGATGAGGATGGTTGGTTCCATACCGGAGATCTCGTCTATCACGATCAGGAATGGTACTTCTACGTGGTCGATCGTAAAAAAGATATGTTCATATCCGGTGGTGAGAATGTCTATCCTGCGGAGATCGAGGCAGCACTCTATAAACATCCTGCAGTACATATGTGCGCGGTCGTTGGGGTAGCTGACGATAAGTGGGGCGAGGTCGGTAAGGCATTCATCGTTTGCCGCCCTGATACTTCACCTACTGAAGATGAGATCATTAACTTCTTAAAAGATAATCTGGCAAGTTTCAAAGTGCCTAAGACGGTCGTCTTCGTTTCCGAATTACCAATTTCCGGTGCGGGGAAAATTCTAAAGCGCGAGTTGAGGGAAGGTTCATGATGTCCGATACCGTAGGCATCGTCAGTACGGGCACCTATTCACCTGAAGGTTATATGACGGCCGAAGAAATCGCTGCCCAAAGCGGGCTGCCCGAATGGGTAGTGCGTGACAAATTAGGCATCACCGGGAAACATATCGGCGGCGCGGATGATCATCCCAATGAAATGGGCATTAAGGCTGCTCTGGATTGTCTTTCCCGAACTGATATCAACCCTGAGGAAATTGATGTTGTGCTCTGCACGACTGAAGAGTGGCGCGAATATTTCCTTTGGACATCAGGCATTCACCTGGCTTATGAGATCGGTGCAAAAAATGCTTGGGCTATTGATATTCACAACCGCTGCGCCACGACGGTCAGCGCGATGAAACTGGCCAAAAACATGATGCATTCCGATCCGGAAATAAATACCGTGCTCATAGCCGGTGGTTACCGCATCTCTGACTTCATTAATTTTAAAAACCCGCGCACGACCTTCTTATGGAATATCGGCTCAGGTGGTGGGGCGATGCTGCTGCGTAAGAATTGGCCGCGGAACCGGGTTTTGGGCAGTCACTTGATGAGCGATGGCTTTATGAGCAAACACGTCATTGTGCCTGCCAGCGGGACGGTTCAGTTTCCGACGCCGGAAGCGGTGCAAGCAGACCTGTTTAAATT
>Ga0316579_10000664_pt1 | contig 11643 bp, 13 predicted proteins | sample J5NA_2_FD_203074 | JGI IMG/M metagenome (GOLD analysis project Ga0316579, IMG submission 203074) | Rhizosphere microbial communities from salt marsh grasses in Alabama, United States - J5-7_160517rDrA | ecosystem: Host-associated > Plants > Roots > Rhizosphere | place: USA: Alabama | collected... | reverse complement strand
ATGCACTTGTCCTAGGTTCGCCTACCTTTTCCAGTTTTGAATGTTGTTCACGACCCAAGGATCTATCATCTTAATAATCTGATAAGTTAGGGCGTCGGTGAAAGGTGTGGCATCACTGTCTCAAGCTCCAGGTGTAGCATCTGCAGCACACCTCCGTTCGATAAAAAATCAGTCCCTGTGCTTAATCAAGCGAACGGCTGGAGTTGGTCGAAATCGCTCTTTTTCGATAGTCCGTTTCCGACCCAAAGCGGACACTTGTCCAGGATAAAAGAAGTGTATGCTTTGTTGAGAGAGCGTGTTCCGGCTCGCTCGTAAATGTGCATTAGTAGCTTCTCAAGTTACATACGGAGGACCTGCTCCACCCACATCTTACGGTAGAACAGCAAGTATGGCCAAGTTCTGTATCCAGCAAGTCTAGAGCATTTATATTCGTGGTGCACTAATCTAGTATGATTCTGAGCACCTGATCAACCTTGGCGTGCGACCGTACAACTATCCAGGGGACGTTGTTGATTGTATTAACTCAATCATCAACGACCTCCTCCTTCTCCTCATTCTATTTTCACGCGTATCGGCTGCCTCGCTTCGTGGACGCGGAAGAGCAACAGTTGTGCACCGTCGTCGTTCGTTCGCGCCGCATATACCTGCTTGAACGGTACATCGATGACGTCGCCTTTTTTGCTAACAATCTCGCCCTTGCCGTCTGGGGACACAACGACGGAGCCTTTCAGGACATAGACGAACATCTCACCGGGATGCCAACGTCTGGATAAAGTTGTGTTATTTGGCAGGGTGATATGGTCGATAATCACGTCTTTGCCCGGCGCGACTTCCAGGCCCCGTTTCAAAAGGGTTTCGACCACCGTTCCGGTCGTCGCGCCCTCGGCCGTGGACTCGGCGTGGCCGGTCATGCCCACAAGTCCAAGAACGGTGCCCAGTATCATCGCTGTGTAGAGTGGTTTCATGGTGTTGATCTCCTATTAGTCGCGCTAGAGCCTAGCCTTCGATGAGTGGACGCGTGGCGGGTATGGCTTTGGCCACGGCTTCCAGGCCGACCTGGTTGTGATGGGCTTTCATGGTTTTGATGGATTCACTGATCAATTCTTGAAAGGTGAACGCTTTTTCCTGGTGATTGTCAGTGTCCCACAGGCTACGCTCGGCCATGACGGTGGCGAAATTACCGCCGTAAACATGCAGCGAGCGCGCAGTTGTGTTGTCCGGGTTTTCGATGTGGTGGATGGCATCGGCCGGCAAACTGATCACGCTTCCGGCGTGGACGCTGAGTGTTTCAGCGAGGGTGAGGCGCTGCTCGCCTTCGGTTTTCTTGTAAACCTTGCTGACTTCGCGGCCTTCGAGTTGACCCATGCAGGCGAACACCGTGTGATTGTGAATGCCGCTTTGAAAACGCGCCGGCACCCGTGCGTACAACATGGTTAGTTCGGGAGACGTGTGAACGATCATTTCGCCCACGTCGGCGCCCGCTGGGATGGCGGCCTCGAGAACATCGGCGATTTCGGCCAGATCATTTTCCAGCATCACCTGCTCTAAATAGGCCTTGGCGGCAAGTTCGTGGTTGGTGGTACCGGCCATGGCTTGTTTGCAACCTGCGGCAAAACCTTCGATCGAAAATTTACTCATGTCGTTTCTCCTCCTGGTGATAAGTCATTGCTACGGAAGTGATCGTAGGCTGATTGAAATCGCAATATAATTCCCTATAATTGAAAACTATGTTTGCAGAAATGCAAAAGTTCACAACTAATTGAATAGGAAGTAAAAATGAGCCTGTTCCCGATTCAAGCTGGCATTAGTCGGCAGCCGGAGGCGCTGGAATGGAGCGATTTGACGGTCATTCTGGCGATATGCCGGGCCGGCAGTCTCTCTGGCGCCGCGCGGACTCTCGGCAATAACCACAGCACGGTTTTCCGCAAGATCAACGCGATTGAGGATAAGACCGGGGTGCGCTTTTTCGAACGCCTGCCCGAAGGCTACGCCATGACCGATGCGGGGCGCACCGCCATGCAATATGCCGAACGCATTGAAGCCGAAGTCCATGCGCTCGGCCGCGAAGTGTTGGGCCAGGACTTGCGGCTGCAGGGAAAAATCACCTTGACGGCAATGGAGGGATTAGCGACGCAGGTCGCGCCCAAACTGATCGCCGAATTTTACCGCCGCCATCCTGAAGTCTCTGTTGAAGTGACTGGGAGCGTTGCCACGCTTGACCTCGGGCGACGTGAGGCGGATATCGCGATTCGTGCCACCCGCAAGCCACCGGACACCAGCCTGGGGAAAAAGATCTGCGATTTCCGCTTCGCGGCATTTTCCTCGCCGCAATATATAGCAGGCAAGAAAGACGTCCCGATGGCCGAACTCGATTGGAGTCTTATTTCCGGGACAGTGGAATGGCTCGTCCCACTACTTTGGAAGAAGAAAGCGCAAGGTGAAGCACGCACGATTTTCTCGAGCAGCTTGGCGATGGTGGTAATCAATGCCGCAGCCGAAGGCATGGGCGTGACAATGATGCCTTGTTATCTAGGCGATGGGGATAAAAGGCTGGTTCGCGTGACCGAAACGATTGAGCCTTTAACGCTAGAGTTATGGCTGTTGACTCACCCCGACCTGCGCCACACCGCCCGAGTGAAGGCGCTGATGGCCTATTTATACGATGCGCTCAAAGAAGACGCCGATTTGTTCGAAGGAAAAACCAACAAACCATACCAACCATTTGCCTTCCCATAGTTCCAGGCGTCTAACGAAACCAACACGTTGCCACCGGAGACAGTTCCAACTAGTATCAGGCGATATCAAAAAAACGACAGTAGTACGGGACGCAAGGGAAAAGTAGTTTCGCTAATTCCGAATAGCGAATATTTACGTACCATGTTATCCGTATAATAGTGTCAGCCTTGGCTATGCTTGTGACGTTTGGGCGAGGTGATGTCAATGGCAGCTTATGGCTGCGATGCAGTCATCAATTTCTGTTGCGAACGTAGACCCCTCACAATTATCCCGCGATGCTCAGCGAAGCTTGGCGAAAAGAAGGAAGAGGGCGGGCTTTCTAAGTTATTGATATTAAATATAGTACAAACAGTGGGTTGCCACTACGAAGCAAGGCGCCGTTCACTACATCGTAAATGACTGGTTTTGGCCGAAAGCGGACCTTGCCGATAGTCCGCTCCCGACCCAAAGCAATCGTTTGTCGGGTAGTCAAAGATAAATGAGACTCACCCTTGTTAATAGTAAAAATTATTTGTCCTTAGTTCGTGGGTTTAGGTGACCATTCGCAAAGGCTTCCGTTAGCTTATTGGCTTGCCCGGGAAGAACCGATATCAGCGGACTCTCTCTCGGATTCCTTTATTAGTGCATTAATCGTGATGTTTATGTCCATGTCCGTGACTATGGTGTTCATGCGCACGGGAGGCATAAGTCCTTTCATACCATGTATCTCGGACGAAGTAGACTGGTCGGCCGCAAGCATCGTACTCGTGGCAATGTTTACGCCAGTGCTTTTCATAACCAGGCGGCACTCTCAGATAAATTGGCTCTACATATGCCGGTGAGGGGTGTCGGTGGATGATAACCGGCTCGGCATAAATGACGTCCGGCTTGACGGTCTTACCAATATCGATATGACCGTAAAATCCAGGTTCGCCTACGCTGATAGATAAGCCGACGTCTGCAGCGAGTAATGGAGCTGCAGCAAGGGTCAGTATAGTGGCTAATAGAAATCGTAACATGAAGGATGATCCTCGCTTGATTGAAATCCTGTATTCGATTAAGTAGTGTTTCTCACTTTAACTATGAAAGTGATTATTTTATCGGCACGCTGCTTTGGGCTTAATAGCTATTCTGTCGATTAACCGAAACATAATAGTGAACGGCCAAATAAAGTGTGTTGTATGTCACACTATAAAGAGTCTAGTTTTCTCTGGATGCCAGCTTTTGGCCGCTACCGACCCTCAACGAACATTCGCGGGTGGCAGTTCACATATCACCTTCGCGGTAAATTGAGTACCCCCTTTTATTCATGGCTCATCACGGATAGTCGGCATTGGACATGATGCGAATATTGACAGCTATTTTAGAACACAGTACAGACAGACACCGTGATAAGCGGACAGGCAGCTGTGAGAGCAATTGGCGTGGAGGAAAATAACGGCAAAAATATTAAAAGGAGCCTGCCGTCCTCTTTGCTAGATGTATTTTGTTTTAAACGCGAATTGTCTTTGGAAACAACCTATTTTGAGCTACCCTTGACGAAGATCTCTCCTCTGAGCATTGATATCTTCCTATCGTGCTCCGCATCAAATATCTTTGCCGCACTGATCAACCTACGACCCGCGACGGGATCAAGGTTCCCATTCATTGCCTTCTCAAGCGCGGCTACGAGTGCTGTCCGCAAGTCTCTCGACGTCTTGAATATCATATTGGATGAATTAATTGGCATGATGCTAGCCCCTCTCAATCTAACCCCTAGGGCAGTCACCCCGGGCCGTTGCATTCCAATTTTGATTAGATGAGCGCCCCGGTAGACCACGTAGGCATAGTCTATCGGGGCTAGCCATTGTGATTCCCGGAGGACAAATAACAATGGGTAAGCATTTTGTATGCAAATCTGACACCATCTGATTGGGGTGTTTATAAATCAGATAGTTAATTTCATCTTGCTAAGATATTCGATGCAATCACTATTGCAGTCCGCAAAAATTGTCTGCAAATCTTGTCAAGAATATTCTTGAATTAATCACTTGGTATTGGAAAGCAAACACACTTTTCCTATTTTGATAAAGGTCAGGTATTGGCCGGAAGCGGCCACTGGTCATTGTGAACGGGAATCACTACTCGCAGGACATATTAGTAATGCTTGATCATCTGGTTTATGACATGTTCGAGAATCGTGAGCCAGGCCTCTTCAATATCATCATCCCATTGATCATCAAACTGACGCGATGTTTCGATAAGTGCAGAGCGCCAATAATTATAAAGGTGTGGCTCAATGTTAAGATGCTGGCGACTATGACTCACAGCACGCTCTCGAATGTCCCGTAAGCCATCAGGTTGACCATCTGTAGCAAGGGCAGCCAACTTAAGCGACCGTACCAACATTCGATTCTGACGTTCAAAGTCCGTATGTCGGAACTTATCGCTTATATCGTCTGAGACAGATAGAAAACGATTATAAAAGGCAGGAATAAATTTCTTGGATCTGGTACAACGTTCTAGACTGTCTAAGAATAGTTCATTTACAGTTACGGCTTCCATTTACATCACCTTTTTGTGTTCATTTTTGTGGCCGATAATTAGACTCATTAGAGATGAGCGAAAAATCATAGTATGCGCGTGTCAATTGTGCGCGACAGAGATGCCGTTGCTCAAATTCGTTGAACTCTTCCAGACTGAAAGCGCTTATATACCGTTGAAAGTGCTTAAGGATATTCAGGCGGTTAATTTTTATAACCGAGCGTTCATAGGGCACGTCGAGAACGTCGAAAATTTCCTCAGCAGTGGACAGGGTATCCAGTTTTTCCATGAAATCACACATGGTTACTCCATGCATTTGAACGAGTACACCAAAATGAAATAGCAAAATATGGGCCGAATGCTATCCCTTCCAGGCGCTTTAGAAACTCCCTATTAATCAATGAACAGCGCATGGGTATGCAGCAGCGGATCAGTAATAATGCAATCGCGACTCCCCAATTCGGTGCGTGGAGCCAAAAATGCACCAGATTTGAACGCTGAAGATCGCGCAGAAATGAACGATACGCTAGACCCGTAACACATTTTGGTGACTTGCCCGGCCCTTACTGGTACAAGTTGATAGAAGTTAACTTGTCCATAGAGATTTTCCGTTCAAAGTAGCAGGCGGCGCTCAGAGTTGAGGCGGCGTTGACCCTGTTGTCAAGCTCGTGGTGGTTGTGTGCGTGCTTGAAAGTCACTACCCGGCGCTAGATGAAAGTATCTAATCGGGCACCCTGGCGGTCACCAACCAAGTGCTGGATACGGCCCAGACACCGTCGTGTTTCAGAAATGGCTGCAAGGCATCGCGCAGGGCTTGCTCGATATTGCCCTTGAGATGGGATGCTTTTTGGTCTGCCAGGCGCATGGTTTCACCAGCGGGCCCGATTTCGCGCGCAAAGGCCAACGCTTCGTCCACGGTTTTTCCAATGCACAGCGGCGCATCGAATCGTCGAAATTGCGGTTCGACAAAGCCGGCTGCTAACAACTGATCACTGACCATGTCGGAGCCAGCCATAGAAAACGGCCCGGGGCCACAGGTGATTTGGTCCGTCGCTTTGTCCGACTCGTCGATAAACCTCTCCACGGTTTGCTGGGCAATGTAGAAACAAGGGTTATCCTGCCGTTTGCGCCAAACCGACATGGCCAAGGTGCCGCCGGGTTTGAGCGCTTTGCGAATATTCTTAAATGCACTCACTGGAGAATTGAAAAACATGGTGCCAAAGCGGGAATAGGCTGCATCAAAAGGGCCACCCATATCGTCTAATTGAACATCGCAACATATAAACTCGGCGTTGTCTGCGCTATGTGATTTGGCCCGTTGGCGACTGGCCTTAATGAAGTTACTCGCACAGTCTACGCCAATCGCTTTACCGCCAGGGCCCACCATCTTCGCCAACTGTACTGTTGTGTCACCAAAGCCGCAGCCGATATCCAGCACCTGCATGCCGGGTTTGGCAGGATAATGTTTGAACACTTCCGAACCATGTTGTCCCAAACCTTCAATAAGCAGGTGTTTGAAGCGACAAAACTTGTCGAAAAGAATTGTGTTCCAAGCCTCGATGACGTCGGCGTTGGGGTTGCTAGTTGGGCTACTCATGTCAGGCAGCATGTCAGTAATAACGTGGCTTAGCAATGGGTCGTTTACTCATCATTTTCTGATGATGGTGGTAAAGAGTCGAAGGATCAACATCATGAATTTGCGCTACCAACTTGCAAAATTAATACATTGAGGTTGATATTAATCTCTAGGTAATTGGTAGGATGTCCGCTTCTGGCCGGAAGCAGACTTTGATTTCTATTTAGAACGTAGAGTCTCCGCGATTCTCTGCGATGCTCAGCGAAGCCCAAAGAAAAGAAGGGTGAGGGCGGGCCTTCTAAGAAATTGAATATTAATATAGTAAAAACAATGGGATGCCACTGCGAACCAGACGGACGGGAGTTTGAATCTCTCCGGGCGCGCCATCAACTTAAGCCTTTAACTTCTGAAGTACTTGCACCCATCCTAGGAGATGACTCTGGGCACTCAGAGCAGATTATTTCATGAGTTCCTTGCTGGGCTTTCCAACTGGAGCACTCAGTATAATCATCAAGAGAATCGGCCCCGCGGAAGCAAGGCCGATAGCGCGAATCCGTAATACTTGTGATACTGATTATCCGTTTACGACCTGCGGTGCTTGCGTCGGTGCAGCAAGTACTAAGCCATATCGTGTCATGATCTCCACGATTTTTGTCCGATCTGGTTGACCGCCCGCTCCAGTCAGTGCTCCCACGTCGTGGAAAAACTGCTGACCGATATCAGGTGTCAGTATTACCAGTGCGCGAACTGTTTCCGTGCCGGAATTACAAAAATGGTGTACGGAACCTCGTGGCGTCGACATCCATTCCCCCGGCTTCAGGTCGCGGGTTACGTCATCAACCGTATATCTGAGTACGCCCTCCAGCACGTAAACGCACTCTTCATTGTTGGTATGGCTGTGCGGCGGGGGCACGCGGGCGCCAGCAGGAACCTTCATTTCGAATACCCCTAAGCCGCCCTTTTCCGCGCCATCCACAAGATAACGAATTTCCATTTGCCCTACTTTGATAATCTGTTGGCTCATGACAATCTCCTCGGCTTATATACATCTAGATCGGACATACGCCAGAATGACTTTTCCCGAAACAGGTGTTGAATCTTCACTCTGATATGCCCTCCGTCGGCGAACGATTCGTTCTGTCTGCGTAATGACAATCTAGTTGATTGCATAAATATGATAAATAGTGTTTACTTAAATTTATTGTTGCAATAATGATAACAATGAAGGATAGGCTAAACGGAATGCGGGTGTTCGCCCAGGTGGTGGAAGCAAAGAGCTTTTCAGCCGCCGCGGATAAGCTTGGCATGTCGAAATCGTTGGCGAGCCGGCATGTAAGCGCACTGGAGCATTCGCTATCGGTGAAGCTGCTGAACCGTTCAACACGCAAGCTCAGCCTCACCGAGGCTGGTGCCGTTTTCTACGAGCATTGCGCCAGGATCGTGCAGGAAGCGGAACTGGCCGAGGAGAGCTTGACACGAACCCAATCCGAACCGGCAGGCCTGGTGAGGGTGACGGCTGCGCAGGCATTTGCTGTGCGGCACGTATTGCCTGCGCTAGCCGATTTTTCCCAGATATATCCAAAAATCCGGGTCAGGCTCTCCTGTAGCAATCGCGCGCTCGATATTGGCGAAGAGGGATTCGATCTTGGCATCCGTATCTCCTTCGATCCCGCTGAGAATCTGGTGGCGCGAAAACTCGCCATCAATCGATCCGTGATATGTGCCTCACCGGCATATATCAAGCGGCATGGAACGCCGCGGGGGATCGAGGACCTTCGCAAGCACGATTGTGTGCTGTTTCCGCCGCTGGCGCCCAAGGGCATATGGACGTTGCGGCGCGACAGGCAGAAGTATTCGGTACAGGTCGCCGGTACCTTTGAGATTGATGACATGGATGCAGTATGCGCAGCAGTTGTTGACGGTTTGGGAATCGGTATCTTGCCGGTATATATGGCGGGGGACGCCTTGCGGCAGGGACAATTGGTGCCGCTGTTGCGCCAGTTTCAAGTAGTACCGGAAAGTGCTATATATCTCGTTTATTTGCCCAACCGCACTCAATCATCGCGCGTGCGCGCACTGATTGAGTTTCTCGTGGAACGATTCGGCCCCGTCCCAGCGTGGGAGATGGATTGGTAAGGGGTACGGCATCATTCCATTAGTGCAGCGGTAATACAGCTAAAGGAATGATCCGATTTAAGGCGAGAGACCCTTGCACTCACCATTGTGCGAGGGAAAGACGCTCAGTCCAGTGCCAAGATTCATCAGCTCGGGCCCGAAATCTATAAAAGTATTTGTATCCCAGCGTGCTCGTTGTAGGCATGAAGAAATGCGCCTGGGCACTTTGAGTTGATTTAGCGTATGGCGCCTGACCGGAGAAATTCCTAAACGCCGCCTATCGGTCAATACCGGCCGTTCCCCGATAAGGCGCTGGGTGCCTGCTTCTTGCAATATTAGGCTGCTGGTGTATCAAGAGTGTAGACCAGGCTCGAATTATATTATTAGTGATTTATCAAAAGCTATTTGGAGCTCAAAAAATATAAACCCCGGCCAGGGGCCGGGGCTGGGAGGAGGTATCTTGTCTTAAGTCAAGCTTGGAGCTATCAGCCCCACACGTGAGCCATTGAATAGATAGCGAATAAAACCATCACGATTACTGCGGCTGTGGCCAGATTGCTGCCGGTACTTTCAGGAATTGTCGATTGCATAATCATGTTCCTTTTGCTCGTTAGGAGTTTGTATAAGACAGCGCGAGATATAGCGCATCTTATTTGTACAAATATAGTAAGGAATTACTGAGATGCAAGGTAATACATCACAGAATCTTCAATCTGGGCCGTATTCGGCCATTACTTGAATTTGAAGCTCGGGGTAGCGCACCTTATTTTGCGGGTGCTGGAATTGGACTCCACAAGCAGATGCTTGAATTCATGGAAATAATGGCAGAATAAGGTCTCAGCCGCCCATCCAAGCCGTTATGTTAGGGAAAGAAACTCAATCCAGTACCCAGATTCATCGTTTAGGGCATGCCACTATCATGTCTTTGACTTTCAACAATGCTTATAACCAGCCGACAGGATGAATCTGGGTACTTCAAAACTCTGATGGAGCAGACGGGTCTGATAGACGATCAAGGACTCCAGTCTCTATGCGGTCAGCGAGAGGCGTTTCTCTGATAACGATAATTAACTGATGTAGAGGTATAAATATCACTAGAGCTTCTATCGCCTATTGGGTGCGGCGGCGGCGTGCCGAAATACAACTAATACCGGGTGACTTTGCTAGCAAATGAATAGGAAGTCTGAAGGTGTCTGTCTCACCGCGGAGGATCGTCCAGTAACTCCACGCGAACATCCATATTGCTGAAAATAGCCGGCGGACCAAACTGATGGTATATCGCAACATCGGCAGCATCACGCCCGTAGGCTACTGCAAGTCTTCCACCGCGGAGAGCGTCCTCCGTGGGGTCGAACGTATACCAACGGTTTCCAATGTATGCTTCGAACCATGCGTGCAAGTCCATGGGCTCAAGTCCATGAAGAAAGCCTACAACCAGGCGTGCGGGGATGCTGATGCTGCGACATAGTGCGATGCCAATATGGGCGAGATCGCGACACACCCCTTCACCTTGTACATTCACCTCGACAGCGGATAGTGGAAATGCGCTTGAGCCTGGTGTATACCGTATCGCGTTTCGAACCCAGGCGCAGATTCTATCCACCTGATTGTAGCCTAGCTGTGCCCCATCCACTATCTCTCGCGCGAGATTCCCGAACCTGTCCGATTCGCAATAGCGGCTTGGGAGTAAATACAGCAGGACAGCATCCGGCAGATTCTGAATTTCGACAAAGAAAGCATTTGGGTCTTGATCCATCACATTCATAGTCATTACATCGGCCGAGGTATGAACAGAGAATTCTCCGGTCGGCACTACCATTCGTTGACAAAGATTGCCGAAGATGTCCGTATACTCATACACTGGAACACTCGGATATAAGGTATAGGTTTCTCGCGCTACCCACTGTTGTATACCACTTCGGGGGCGAAGCATGAGGATCAAAGGAGTCGAGTCGCCCATTTGAAACTCGAGATTGCACGTAGTTCGAATCCACATTATCTCTTCCCTTATATTTTCTATCTCAATTTGGTGCGGGTAGATATATTCATTCGGATTTATGTGTCAGGTATCAGACAGCTAAGTGATGATTGGTGTCATTTCCGGCACCGAATATCGTCCTCTGAACGGGGGGCGCGATGAAGTGGCCCTAATAGAGCGCTGTTTGGACTTTGTTCCGCGAACCCGGCTACAGCAACGTGCTTAATAATCAAGCGAGGCGTAGCTGCGCAAGTGATGCCCGACTGTCTCCTCCGCTGATATCAGGAGTAATGTCGAGTTCCAGCATCGTCAGCCCGTTGAGATCGACGACATAGTCTTCGATTTCACGGTTAACAGCCGGCGGACTGAAATTATACTGCTGACGTAGGATCTCCCGATTTGATGTCCCAGGGCCCGGAGACCAGCGCAGTACGAATTCCTGTGTACGTGCCCGCTCATCCTCCTGAAACATTAAATGAATGCGGCTGATCCTGTGTGGTTTGTCAAACAGAAGGCGAATCGTCTGTTTTCCGTATTGTTGCGCACGCCAGCCAGAACCGGCATCAAATATCAATGCAGATTCGATCGGATGTTCTGCGTCCTCGGATGTCAGTTCTACCCGTACGAGATCTTCCAGGTCAAGCCAGCTTTGCATATCCGCGGAAGTGGTCTTTTGAGTTCCCTCTTGAGTTAGCTGCTTACGCATACGCTGCCTCCTGTCACTGCTATTTCATCT
>Ga0316579_10000663_pt1 | contig 11652 bp, 11 predicted proteins | sample J5NA_2_FD_203074 | JGI IMG/M metagenome (GOLD analysis project Ga0316579, IMG submission 203074) | Rhizosphere microbial communities from salt marsh grasses in Alabama, United States - J5-7_160517rDrA | ecosystem: Host-associated > Plants > Roots > Rhizosphere | place: USA: Alabama | collected... | reverse complement strand
ACCTCGATGAGCAGACGTTCGGGACGGCGGTCCAGTCGCGTCAGTATGGTTTTGATCTCTTCCAGGTTCTTTTCATTGGTGCGCAGGATCAGCTGGAAACCACTGCCGCTGATCCTGGCGTCCTCACTCAGAAAAGGACGAATCAGCGGGATAACTTCCTCCGCGGTCCGGTAATGCAGGGGAATCACCTCAAGCCGCGAGGAGGGATCCGCCATCAGCAAGGTACTGATCAGCAGGAGGCCAAGCGCCAGGAGCTTCTGTATTGCCGTCATGATGTCATTCCTGCCTGGATGTGCATTAGATATACAAGCGGCGCAGTTCCGGGTCGGGTGTACTGTGCTGCCACATCTCCTCGAACTGCCTGTTGAGATCGCGGACCCGGAGTCTGTCATTAAAATCGACCTGGCCTATATACTGGCTGGCGATCGGTTTGTATAAATAACCACCATCGTCCGCGAGCAGGTAAGCACTGATATCGTCCTGGTATTCCCGGGACGGCTTGTGGATCTGCATGCTGGAGGTAAAGCTACGCGATAGTTCGATCAGGCGATGCCCCATTTTGATTGCATTATTCGGATCATTGACCAGGATCTGGATGTGGCTGCGTCGATTTCGCGTTGCCAGGCTGGTCAGTGCCTGAATAAAGTCCTGTGTGTCATAGACGAGATTCTCAAGGTCCTGGCTATAGATACGAATCGAGCGAGTGGCCTGGGCGGCAAGCGCCAATGCCCACGCCTGGTTGTCCAGGCGTGAGTCGAACTCGATACGCTCGCTGGTTTTTCCCAGTATGTAATTTTCTGCCTGGTTCATATGCAGTGGTTTCCTTGGTCGTGGATCATGCGGATATGGGGTATACCGGCTTCCGTAAATATAGCACCCTCCGGAATGAAACCGTTTTGTAGATAAAAGTCCCGGGCGTCGAGCTGGGCATTCAGGAAAACCTTGATTCCCTCGTGCCTGCAGGTCGATAGTATCGTGCGCAGCAGATCAGTGCCGATTCCCTGGTTGCGCCAGTCGGGCAGTACCGCCATGCGCCCGATCTGGCCATCCGGCGTCAGCCGGGCCGTGGCAACCGCCTGATACTTGTACCAGGCCAGCCAATGGCGACAGTGTGGATCCATGCCATCCCATTCCAGGGTCTCCGGCACCCCTTGTTCCTGGACAAACACGCGGGTGCGAATCTCACGCAGGATGGATTCGTATGCGTGCCAGTGCACCTGCTGAATCAGAATGGAACGGGCCATAGACCACAGTATAACCCCGGGAAAATGAAAAAATCGAGAAGGGTGAATCACTTGTAGAAAGAAGACAAAAAAAGAACCCGAACTGTACTAGCGGGGGATGTACAGTTCGGGCATCAAGTCATAGCTATGGCCCTACGGGAATGAATGCGGGATTGGCGGGCCATGGAGCTATGTTCGCTCTAAGTTTGGTTTGCGTCAGGGTAAAAAACTGTGGACTGGTTCACAGTTTTCGGCTGTTCGGAGGGAGGGGGCCGGGAGATTTGTCATCTCCCGGCCCCGCTGTAAAGATCAGACGTTTTTTGCCTGTTCGACTGCGTTGCCGACGTAGCTGTCAGGCCGGAGATTCAACAATTCCTGCCGGGCATGATCGGGGATATCCAGGCTCATGATGAAGGCCTGCATCGATGCCTGGTCGAGTCGTTTCCCTCGCGTCAGTTCCTTCAGCTTTTCGTAGGGTTTTTCGATGCCATAGCGGCGCATCACGGTCTGGACCGGTTCCGCGAGTACTTCCCAGTTGGCGTTCAAATCATTGAGCAGGGCATCCGGATTGATCTCCAGCTTGTTGATTCCGCGCAGGCAGGACTGATAGGCAATCACGCTATGCGCGACACCCACGCCCAGGTTACGCAATACGGTGGAGTCGGTCAGGTCACGTTGCCACCGGGAGATCGGCAGCTTGTTGGCAAGGTGATCGAACAGGGCATTCGCGATACCGAGGTTGCCTTCTGCATTCTCGAAATCGATCGGATTCACCTTGTGTGGCATCGTGGAAGAGCCGACTTCGCCGGCCACGGTCTTCTGCCGGAAATAGTTCAGCGAAATATAGCCCCATATATCACGACAGAAATCCAGCAGGATCACGTTGAAGCGGCTGATCGCGTGAAAGAATTCCGCGATGTAATCATGAGGCTCAATCTGGGTGGTATACGGATTCCATTCCAGTCCCAGCCCGGTCACAAAATTCTGCGCAAATTGCGTCCACATGACTTCGGGGTAGGCGCTGAGGTGTGCGTTATAGTTGCCGACGGCACCATTGATCTTGCCCAGCAGTGGCACCTGGATAAGCAGGTCTTTCTGTCTCTGCAGGCGGTAAACGACGTTCGCGATTTCCTTGCCCATGGTCGTGGGGGAGGCCGGTTGCCCATGCGTGCGAGCCAGCATGGGTTGATCCGCGAGAATGTGCGCGAGGTTGCGCAGGGCGGCAATAATTTCGTCCATTGCGGGTAATAGTGATTGCGTGCGTGCGGATCGCAGCATCAAGGCGTGTGACAGATTATTGATATCCTCCGAGGTGCAGGCGAAATGAATGAACTCGCTGACCGATTGCAACTCCTGGTTCCCCGTGATCTTTTCTTTCAGGAAATACTCGACCGCCTTGACGTCATGATTGGTGGTGCGTTCGATATTCTTAATGCGACGGGCATCGTCCTCGCTGAAATTATCGAGTATGCCTTCCAGGATCTGCTCCGCGTGATTACTGAGCCCCGGAACTTCCTCGATGTCCGGATGACCGGCCAGGGCCTGTAGCCAGCGGACTTCAACCAGGACGCGGTGTTTGATCAGGCCGAATTCGCTGAAGATCGGCCTCAGGTCCGCCGTTTTCGAGCCATAACGGCCGTCTACCGGGGAAATCGCGGTGAGTGATGTGAGTTCCATGCCTTCTCCCAATCTGCATGCATAACAGAAGCTAATTATTCATCATACACCATACCAGGGGGTGGAATTAACAACGAATCCGGATTAATTTCAGACATATGATCTGTTATTGTCAGGCTAGCGGCTGGCAAATTAGTGAAGGAGGGTTGTGATGCGTTATTCGATCGGCTTGAGTCTCGGCGTGGCCCTGTCTATGGCCATCGCCACCGGCGCGGTATCCGCTGAGGAAAAGGGGTACGTGCAGACCCGCAGCCTGTCTATGGGTCTGGCGGCGAAACTGGCGCTGGAGGCGGCGATGGATTGTACGGGTAAAGGGTACCAGGTCGCGGTTGCAGTGGTGGATCGTACCGGCAACCTGTTGGCCCTGGTCCGGAACCCGTTGGCCGGCCACCATACCATCGAGGTCAGTCAGCGCAAGGCTTACACCGCGGCCACGTATCAAACCCCGACCTCAGCGTTACGGGAGAGCCAGCATTTACGTTTCACGCCCAATGTCATCCTGCTCGGAGGCGGCCTGCCGATCCGTGTGGGTGGGCAATTCTATGGGGCCGTGGCGGTATCGGGCGCGCCTGCCAGGAAAGTTGCGGGCGACGAAGATGAGGCCTGTGCACGGACCGGCATCGAAAAAATCAGGGAAACCCTGGAATTTGCGGATTAATTATAAAGATAGTTTACATTAAAAATATACTATAAATATATGTATTTAAATTAAAATAATGAATTTTTCATTGCAATGCCGGGTTTAAAGCGAATTCACCTGGCTGCCGATGTTATCTATATGAAAGCCATGAAATTGCAAATGAAATGACCGACCTCACGATCAGTGATCTGGCTATAGCCGTCATTGAACCGTCCATCATGCAGGCGCGTATCATCGCGGCTCACCTGGATGACCTGGGGGTGCATAAGGTGCAGCTATTCCACTCCGGTCAGGAAGCCCTGGGAAAAATCGAAAAATCCATTCCCGATCTCGTGATCAGCAGTATGTATTTGCCCGACATGACCGGCACCGACCTGGTGCTCGCGCTGAGAGGAAATCCTGAACTGGAATTAGTGCCCTACATGCTGATTTCCAGCGAGACTTCGTTCGCCAGTCTTGACCCGATACGACAGGCCGGCGTTGTTGCGATCCTGCCGAAGCCTTTCGCATCCGTCGATCTGAAACGCGCGTTGTTCTCGACGATCGAGCTGATCGACCCGGACGAGCATGCCCTGGCGGATATTGCGCTGGACGAACTACGTGTACTGGTGGTCGATGACAGCCCGCTCGCGCGTAAGCATATTACCCGGGTCCTGCGTAACCTGGGAATCAGTCATATCGAGCAGGCGGAGAACGGAAGGCTTGCGGTGGACCGGGTAGAAAATGAATACTTCGACCTCGTGGTAACCGATTTCAATATGCCGGAAATGGATGGAGAGGCGTTGACGCGCTATATTCGGGAAAGGAGTGCACAGAAATCCATCCCCGTGCTGATGGTGACCAGTGAAGAAAACGAAAGCCGGCTGTCCGCGGTGCAACAGGCGGGCGTTTCGGGCATCTGCGATAAGCCCTTCGACCCCGATACGGTCAAGCACATCATTCGCAGCATGTTACTGCAATAGAATTTGCGTGCGAAGTTCACCCGGCGATCAACCCGCGTCTGGTAAACAGCAATACCCCATCACGGCATCGTTAGCGACGCGCGACACGTTTCTGTTATCGTTGTAACAGTATAAAAACAGATTCCTGTGCGAGACCCGGTAAACCGCTAGTCAACCCGCCAGTTGCCGCAATACGTACGGCAGAATTCCGCCGTGACGGTAATACTCGACTTCCTGCGGCGTATCGATACGTACAAGGGCCTTGAAGCTCTTGCTCGTGCCATCGTCGAGGGTCGCAATCACGGTGACTTCTTTTGCCGTTCCATCACCCAGCCCCTGAATGGCATAAACCTCCTTGCCATTCAGACCCAGGCTCTGCGCGGTTTCTCCCGGCAGGTATTGCAGTGGCAGTATGCCCATGCCCACCAGGTTAGAACGATGAATGCGCTCGTAACTTTCGGCAATCACGCAGCGAACCCCGAGCAGGCGCGGACCCTTGGCGGCCCAGTCGCGGGAGGAGCCGGATCCATATTCCTTGCCGGCGAGTACGATCAGCGCCACGTTCTCATCACGGTAGCGCATCGCCGCATCATAGATGCTCATCGGGTCACCGCTTGGCTGATGCAGCGTGACACCGCCCTCGGTTCCGGGGGCAAGCAGGTTGCGCAGGCGAATATTGGCGAAGGTGCCGCGCATCATGACTTCGTGGTTGCCACGTCGAGAACCCAGGGAATTGAAGTCCTTCTGTTCGACGCCGTGTTCGATCAGGTAACGCCCCGCCGGACTGTCCGGTTTTATGGCGCCGGCCGGTGAAATATGGTCCGTGGTCACCGAATCACCCAGCAGCGCGAGGACGCGCGCACCGGAGATGTCACTGACCGGGTTTACGCTCAGGCTCATGCCTTCGAAATACGGTGGGTTCTTGATGTACGTAGACTCCTCGCGCCAGTCAAACAATTGCCCTTCCGGGGAAACCAGGGTTTGCCAGCGATCTTCGCCGAGGTATACGTCATGGTAGGTCTGGATGAATTCATCGCGATACACGCTGGCTTCAACGGCTTCATTGATCTCTTTTTGAGTGGGCCAAATATCCTTCAAATATATTGGCTTACCACTACTATCTAATCCAATTTCCTGCGTGTTGAGATCGATATTCATGGTCCCGGCCAGGGCATAGGCCACCACCAGCGGCGGCGAGGCCAGGTAGTTCATGCGGACCTCCGCGTGCACGCGGCCTTCGAAATTCCGGTTACCGGAAAGCACCGAGCAGGCTGACAGGTTCCCCTCGCCAATGGCCCTGGATACGGGTTCCGGCAGCGGCCCCGAGTTGCCGATACATGTCGCGCAACCATAGCCGACCACATGAAAACCGAGGGTCTCGAGGTCGTTCATGACATCCGCCTTGTGCAGGTATTCGGTGACCACGCGCGATCCTGGCGCCAGGGAAGTCTTGACCCAGGGCTTGACCTTGAGACCAAGTGCAACCGCCTTTTTCGCGACCAGGCCCGCTCCGATCATGACCGATGGATTGGAGGTATTCGTGCAGGAGGTGATGGACGCAATCACGACGGCGCCATCATCGAGCGTAACCTGTTCGCCATTAATTTCTGCCTGCACGGCATGGCTTTGCAGGCTGCGTTCCTTTTTCAGGCTGGCTAGCGCATCCTGGAACATGGCCTGGGATTGTTTCAGGGGTACCCGGTCCTGTGGCCGTTTGGGTCCGGCCAGGCTGGGCACGATCGTGGAAAGATCCAGTTCGACGACACTGCTATACGTCGCTTCCGGCATACCGCGCGTGCGGAACATACCCTGTTCCTTCGCGTAGGCTTCGACCAGCGCGATCTGGGCGTCCGGGCGACCCGAGAGTCGCAGATATTTCAGTGTTTCCTCGTCTATCGGAAAAATACCGCAGGTGGCGCCGTATTCCGGTGCCATGTTCGCGATCGTGGCGCGATCCGCCAGGGACAGGTGTTCGAGGCTGTCGCCGAAAAACTCGACAAATTTACCGACGACACCGTGCTTGCGCAGTATTTCAACCACGGTCAGCACCAGGTCAGTTGCCGTGGCGCCTTCCGGCAGCGTGCCGGTCAGGCGGAATCCGACTACCTGGGGTATCAGCATCGAAACCGGTTGTCCCAGCATCGCGGCCTCAGCCTCGATGCCACCGACACCCCAACCGAGTACGCCAAGGCCGTTAATCATCGTGGTATGGGAATCGGTACCGACCAGGGTATCCGGATAAGCCTGCGTTACACCGTCCTGTTCTTTCGAGAATACCACGCGCGCGAGATACTCAAGATTCACCTGGTGCACAATCCCGGTGTCCGGTGGGACGACCTTGAAATTGGAAAAGGCCTTCTGTCCCCATTTCAGAAAACTGTAGCGTTCGCGGTTACGCTGGTATTCCAGATCGGCATTAAATTCCATCGCGTCCTTGTTGCCGAATTTGTCAATTTGCACTGAGTGGTCGATGACCAGTTCGGCCGGCTGCAGCGGGTTGATTTTCTCCGGGTCTCCGCCCAGCATACGCATCGCATCACGCATCGCAGCCAGGTCGACAACCGCGGGCACGCCGGTAAAATCCTGCATCAGGACACGGGCGGGTGTGTAGGCGATTTCGCGGGCAGGTGCAGCTTTCGCATCCCAGTTGGACAATGCCTGGATATCCTCGGCGGTCACGCTCACGCCGTTTTCATGACGTAACAGGTTTTCCAGCAGGATTTTCAGGGAATAGGGCAAACGGGACGCATTCGGGATGGCAAGTACCCGGAAAATTTCATATTCCTTGCCTTGAACGGCTAACGTGGATCGTGCCTTGAAACTGTCGCTCATGGATGATGCTCCCGTAATGCTTTGATTCTGGTTATTTACAGTTTCCGTGCACGCAGGGACATAGCCATCCATACGGTATACAGCGGGTATGGATATTACTTGCCGAGAACCGGAAATCTGACACTGGAGGCCAGTATATCATATTAAAGTATTAATAGATGGTAACTTAGCCAGCAAGTCATTGGCAACGCTGACGATTCGCTTGCGCTGGAACATCAGTTGCAGGCGACCGCCCCCACACTGGTGCCAGGCAACTGCCGAGCGAATGGCCGCCAGCAATAATGCACGGATCAGGTTTGCGTTTTCCGTATCCGACAGGATTTCAGGTTTGCCGGTGACCATGATCCGTGGTTGCAGGGTGCTGATGGTATTCTGATACAGGTTCGCCAGGCTGGCGATCACGTTCGTATGCGAGAGGTTGAAATATTCCGCCTGCGAGTTGGCGAGATCAATGCCTTTCCTGATTTCCGCCAGCATGGCCCTGTTTTTGGATAGTTTGTGTTCCAGGTGCAGGATCATGACCATGTAGCGGGTGAGTTCCATATCGCGGTTTTTATCCACGCTGCCCATCTGGTCTATCAGGGTCTGCAGACCCAGGCGCAACCTCGCCGCGCCTCCATAGATATCCTCCGCATGATCCGTATCCGTTTGCAGGATACTGCGCAGGCAGGTTTCTATGTCACTATCTATGATACGGCCGGACTGAGCCGTGCGTCTGACCAGCCGTGTCGCCTGAAAGACGCCTGCCAGCGTGAGTACGCGTTCCTCCAGTGAATGTTGCATGCGATCAGGTTTTACTTGGGTTAAGAAAAATGCATTATTCGTCATGCGAACCGGTTATGAATCAGGAACCGTGACAGGATCCCGTGGACACCTGTAGGTGTACTAACCGGCAGCAGATTTTTCAGTTTCCTGGTCTTTGACTTTTTGTGCCATCTGGCTCAGGAGTCCTTCTATGCCATCCTTTTTGATGATTTCTTCATAGCTGGAGCGATAGTTACTGATCAGGCTGACTTCTTCAATAATTACATCGTAGACTAGCCATTGATCCCCTTTTTTGGCGACCCGATAGTTGATGGGGATATTTCCACTCTTGGCCAGAATTTGTGTGTACACCATCGCCCGCGTATCGGTTTCCATTTTTTCGCGTATGTATTCAACTTTCTCGTCGGTATAGGCCTCGATACGTCCCATGTATGTCTTTTCCAGGAGTTTGGCAAACAGGTCGGTAAACCGGTCCTGTTGTTCCGGAGTTGCCTTTCTCCAGTTCCGGGACAGCGTTCGTTGTGACATCGCCTTGAAGTAAAATCTCTCATTGATCAGCTTGCGAATCTGGTCGCGGCGATCCTGCGTTTGCAGATTTTTGTCCCTGAGGAGTGCAACTACATGATCTATCGTGTCCTGCACCTGGGCCATCGGTCCGGTTGCGGCATGGGCCGATCCGGCAATAAAAAATAGCCATATTGCCAGTAATTTCAGGGATATTCTGTAAGCGCGCATTCGTCGTGGCCTCGTTCTTAGTCGTTTTCGCGTGATTCTGTAATCATATAGACCTGTAATTTATTCGCAAGTGCCTTCGTCAGGCGTCGAAACCATAATTCCGCATTCGATGAAGAAATTTCGATAGACCGCACAATTCCTTCCCGGTGACTGGCTTTATTTTTTTATCAGACCGTTGCGGCGCTGGATATAGGCATTGCGCAGAAACAGGTAGGGGTCGAGACTTTCCTGGACAATCGCTTCATAGGTATCCTTGTCCAGCGAGATATCGGTCTCGATCACGACGAATTTTTCGGCCAGGTATTCGCTGGTCGTGTCCAGTTCGTTTGGAAAGATCAGGGAATTCTTGGCGGCCGGATCCAGGTACTTCCCGTCGACGAACAGGCCGGTACCATCGCGCAAGTTCGAGGGACCGAGGAACGGCAAAACGATATAGGGGCCCGAGGGAACACCATAGTACCCGAGGGTCTGCCCGAAGTCTTCGTTCGATTTCGGAATCCGGAAATCCTTTTGCGCGACGTCAAAAAAGCCAAGGAGCCCGATGGTAGAGTTGAGGCCAAATCGTGTGAGTTCATTCCCCAGCTTTTCGCCCTTTAGCTGCAAGGCCGCGTTAACAATCCGGATCGGTGCGACCAGGTTGGAGAAGAAGTTACTGATCGCAACCCGGCCACCTTCCGGTACTGCCGCACGATATCCCTTTGCTACAGGTTTGAATACCCAGAAGTAGACGCGATCATTGAACTTGAAAATACCACGATTCATGGGTTCCCACGGATCGTACACCTTGAACGTATCGGTATCCTCTGTGAAATCCTCTTCGACCGTGTTTTGCTTGGACGGGGACCGGGCCGTATCTTCCGCCGCAGTGGCTCGTGCCGAAATCAGGATTATCGGCAGTGCGAAGAGGAGAGCCACCCTTAATCGGTATCTGAATGTGTGCATGATTATTTCCCGCTCTCAAATATGTACTTGCTGATCAATTCCTCAAGACTGATCGCAGACTCGGTATCAAAGATCGTACCCCCCGGTGGAATGATCTCGTCCGCGCCACCCGGTTTGATATTCACAAAGCGGTCGCCGATAATTCCTGCCGTACGAATCGAGGCAATCGTGTCCGATTGCAGTTTCACGTCCTTGGCCAGCGACAATTCAACAACGGCTTCGTATTCCCCGTTATCCAGGTGAATATTGTCGACCTTGCCCACCTTGACCCCTGCGATTTCAACGGGGGCACCTTCCTTGAGTCCCGAGATGGAGCCAAATCGTGCCTTCACCCGGTAACTGTCTTCCTCGAACCAGCCTACACCACCCACGCGTATTGCCAGATAGGCAAAGCAGAGGAGGCCAACCAATAGGAAAATGCCGACAGAAAATTCAATCGTTGATTTTTTCATGTTACCCGTCTCCTGTAGCCGGGATATTGGTGATCTGAATTCATAACAAGAGAGACCCGATCAGATAGTCGCTGGCAAGGATGATTACTGAAGACATTACGACGGCGTCCGTGGTGACATGGCTGACACCTTCTGCGCCATAGGTTCCGGAACGGTCCAGATGCAAAAAGAAACCCTTGAAGGTCGCTATCCAGACAATCAACATGCCAAAAATGAGTGCCTTGACCATTCCCAGGCGCACATCGGTCCAGTTAACGCTATCGTACATGCCCTGAAAGTAAGAACCCTCACTTACGCCCATGAATATTACGCCCACCAGGTAACCTCCGAAGATACCGACTACATCAAAGATGAAGGTCAGTACGGGCAGCGCAATCAGGGCCGCGATGAATTTCGGCACCATGATGAACCGGTAGGGATCGATGCCCATGCACTCCAGTGCATCAATCTGTTCGGAATGACGCATGATACCGATCTCGGCGCATATCGCCGATCCGGCTCGGCCGATGACCATGAGCGCGGTCAATACCGGGCCCAGTTCCTGTATCAGACTCAGGCCGACCGCGGATCCCAGCAGGTCCTCCGAGCCGAATTTGCGCAGGTTGTGGTAACCCTGCAGCGCAAGGACCATCCCGGTGAAAGTACCGGTGAACAGAATTACCACGACTGACCGCGTGCCGATAAAATAGACCTGGCGAATGATCGCATTCAGCTTGTGCGGCGGGATCAGGCTATTGAGCAGGCAGTGATACAGGAAAATTCCCATTCTGCCGCTTTGTTGAACCAGGAACAGGAATTCCCGGCCGAGTTTTTCAATCATCGCGCGCATACAATTACTTATTCAACTCCGGTCAAACGGTTGAGATAGGCATCCGCGTCCAGTGTGTCAGTACGTGGCCGACGATTCAATAAATTCTGCACGCGTTCGTTATCGCTGAAGCGCACCTGCTCCGCGCTTGCGGAAATCAATACATTACCTTCATCCAGTACAGTAATGCGGTCTGCGATTCGAAATGCGCTTTCGAGCTCATGCGTGACGACAACGATGGTCATATTCAGGGCATCGCGCAATTTCAGGATCAGCTCATCGAGTTCCGCCGAAACGACCGGGTCCAGTCCAGCCGAGGGTTCGTCGAAGAACAACACCTTCGGATCCATGATGATCGCTCGGGCCAGCGCGACTCTTTTCACCATCCCCCCGGATAATTCGGAAGGCATCAGGTCCTCGAAGCCGGCAAGGTTAACGACCTCCAGTTTCAAGCGGCACATGATGTCCATGGTCTTGCTATCCAGGCGCGTATGTTCCTTCAGCGGCAACTGGATATTTTCACGCACGGAGAGTGAACTGAACAGGGCACCGCCCTGGAAGGCTACACCGAGATTACGACGCAGCTCGAACAACTGCCGGGTGGTCATCCCGGTAATTTCCTCTCCCATCAGGCGAA
>Ga0316579_10000662_pt1 | contig 11666 bp, 9 predicted proteins | sample J5NA_2_FD_203074 | JGI IMG/M metagenome (GOLD analysis project Ga0316579, IMG submission 203074) | Rhizosphere microbial communities from salt marsh grasses in Alabama, United States - J5-7_160517rDrA | ecosystem: Host-associated > Plants > Roots > Rhizosphere | place: USA: Alabama | collected... | reverse complement strand
CTGCATCTGTTTTGAAAGTTCAGCGATTTCATCGAGAAAAATTGTGCCTTTGTCAGCAAGTTCGAAACGCCCTTTTTTATCCCGAAGGGCGCCTGAAAATGCACCTTTGACATGACCGAACAGTTCACTTTCAATGAGACTCTCCGGAAGTGCTCCGCAATTGATTGGAACAAAGGGGGCTCCGTTCCTGTGGCTTTCATTATGAATGGCATTGGCAACCAGTTCCTTGCCGGTACCGGTTTCACCCGATATATGTACCGGATAATCGTATCCGGCAACATCTCGGATTTGCCTGAAAACCGTCATCATTTTGCTGTCTTTCGCGATGATACCTGAAAAACTCGTCAGTTCATGAGCCCTCATGGAAAGATTAAAAATTTCGGTAACATCTGCTATTAAGGCAATCACACCGAAATTCTGACCATGTTTATCTCTTATTGCCGTGATAGACATTTCGACACGTCGGGATTCACCATTTTTTGTTACAATATTGTTTAAATATTCCCCTTTGTCTTCACAGGTTGTTTCGTCGCCTAAAAAAGAACATTGGCCTCCGCAAAAAGGTTCTCCAAAAACAGTATGGCAGTCTTTACCCAAAACCTCTTTCCTATCGTAACCGGTTATTCTTTCAGCTTCCTTATTGAAATAAAAAATATGGCGGTTCAAATCATGGGCGAGGATACCAGTCTTGAGGTTGTCAAGAACGCGCTCCAGGTTCTTCTTATCAGCGAGTATTTTTGACATCATGGTTTCAGGCATAATGGGTACACATAGGATATAAGTACTTTTTTGTCAAACATGATCTTGCATGAAAATTACTGGAAAGGTTTTGGCAAAATTCATGTTACAGATTATCTATATTCATATCATCCCTGATCCCAAACCGAGTCAGTACAAAGTCATATTTTACAGGGTCATCAGGAATAATTTGTCTAAAACCGGTTGTTATTTCAAGGGCGGTATTCATATTCGCCTGTTGTTTTGCGGTAAAACCCAACTTCAAACTTATCTTATGCATATGAGTATCCAGAGGAATGATGAGTTTCGACACGGGCACACCATGCCAACCACCGGGGTCGACACGGTCCTTTCGGACCATCCATCTTAAAAAAAGATTCATCCGCTTGCAGGCACTTCCCTTCTCAGGTAAAGCAATGAGGTGTCCGGGATTGCTGTTTTCGACCGTAAGCGCCGTTGCAAAAAAATTCAGCGCAGGAATGACGGTTTTGTCACCATCAGACATCGCGTGAACAAAACAGTCGTTTAATGAACCATATTGATCAATGACGTTTTTTGCACCCTGAAGTAATGCCGCGAGATGATCTCCATTGGCAAATCTGTGTCTAAATCCCCTAAATACTTCACACATGGATGAATGTGTCGATTCTTTAAGAAAAAGACAAGGAGATGGTGTCATCCTGTCAAGAACACATGAAACGCTTTTCAGTATTTGTTTTACCCTGCCATAAGCAAGGGAAGATGCAATCAATCCAACAAGCTCCCGATCCTTTATATCCTTGTATAAATAGAGAAACTCAACCGGATCCGGATGAATATATTTTGGTTGATTATATCTTTGATATAAATTTTCCAGTTTGCTTTTTATGTTTTTTGGTGGCATTTTCATTGAGGCTTGCCAACACGGATTTTTTCAGTATAAAATTTAATTCTATTTGAGCACCTTTAACATTGATTTTTTTCAACAACTTTAATAGGTTCGACCTATTTAATTATGATTCCCACGTAAAAAGTCTTTTGTGAGCGATATTTGATCATTTGGGGATCCAGCGTTTCAAACTGTGATGCGTTAAAAATTTCAAACTGATTAAGGAGGTTGCGACGGGTTCTTGAAATTTAGCAGCACTGTTTGAAACGCCCCCAAATGGTCACTGACCGAGCAAAAATCGACTTTTTATGAAACAATCAATTATAGGATTTAGATGAAAGACGAAATTAATAACATACATTCACTCTTTTTTGAAGAAAAAGAAATCATACTGGTAGGCACCGCACACGTATCCAAAGAGAGTGCCCAACTGGTCAATGACGTCATAGAAAAGGAAAAGCCGGACACGGTTTGCGTCGAATTGTGCGACGCCAGGTATCAATCCATCCGTCAGAAAGACAAATGGCTGGATACGGATATTATCAAAGTCATTAAAGAGAAAAAATCTTTTTTACTGCTGTCCAATCTCCTTTTAGCATCTTTTCAAAAACGCATCGCCGACAAATTTGATATTATACCTGGGGCTGAAATGATCAAAGCCATCGAGGCCGGCGAAGCCGTCAATGCTAATATACATCTGGCCGATAGAAACATTCGCGTTACCCTGGCAAAGACATGGCGAGCTATGGGATTGTGGGGTAAAGTCAAATTGCTGTTTCAACTAATTTTGTCAATGGGTGAAATTGGTGAAATAAGTGAGGAAGATATCGAAAAAATGAAACAGGAGGATGTGCTTGAGACCCTCCTTGCCGATGTAGGGAAATCACTTCCTGTTTTAAAGGATATCCTGATCGATGAAAGGGATCAATATCTGACCCATAAAATACGAACAGCGCCCGGCAAAAGAATCGTTGCTGTTGTGGGTGCCGGTCATGTCCCCGGCATTAAAAAATACTGGAATACCGAAATCGATATGGATCTTTTGGATCATATTCCTCCCAAAGGGAAACTATCCGGCATTTTAAAATGGATCATCCCCATCGGCATTCTTGCACTTTTTATTCTGGGTTTTTTCCATGGTGGAACCCATGCAGGAAAAGATATGATTACATGGTGGATCATGGCAAATGGCGTTCTGGCGGGACTTGGAGCGGTAGTTGCTCTGGCTCACCCATTGACGATTTTATCTTCAATTCTGGCCGCTCCTCTAACCTCTTTAAACCCTATGATTGCAGCTGGCTGGGTTTCAGGACTTGTTGAGGCCTTTTCACGAAAGCCAAAAGTCAGGGATTTTGAAAATTTGCCCAATGACATAACCTCCATAAAAGGTTTCTGGAAAAATAAAATTACACGTATTCTTCTGGTAGTGGTTTTTACAAACATTGGCAGCTCGATTGGCACCTTTGTTGCCATCCCACTGATGATAAAAGTGTTATGATTCATAGCGCTTTTTGAAATTATATGGAGATGGGTCGAGGTAATCAACATTAACTTGAATTAGTCCTATATAGATAACATTAAATATGGAAACTATAACAATGAACCCAGGTATAAGAATCGGCGCACTGATATCCGGAAGCGGAACAAACCTTCAGGCCATCATGGACGCCTGTGAATCAGGACAAATACGAGGCAGAATCGTATTCATTGGGACCGACAACCCCGACTCCGCAGGTCTAAAAAGGGGAGAAAAATTAAAAATTCCTTCTTTTGTTGTTGATTACAGTTCGATTATTCGACGCTTTAAAAAAACACCTGAAAAAGCAACGCTTCCCGACGATTTCGATTTCGATGAAATCCTCTCAAAGCAAACCCTATTCCCGGCTGATGCTGACAAGGAAAAAATAAAAGCTTTCTTTACCACCAGAGCGATTGCCGAAGCATCGCTTCTTGACAAAATGAAGAATTATCCATTTGACCTTCTGGTGCTGGCTGGTTTTATGCGGAATATGACACCCTATTTCATCGACAGGGTAAATACTGTTCCCAATCACCCCCGCATTATGAACATTCACCCCGCACTTCTCCCGGCTTTTCCAGGTATTGACGGATATGGAGATACATTTCGTTATGGATGCAAAATCGGTGGTTGCACGGTTCATTTTGTCGACTACGGCGAAGATTCAGGTCCTATTATCGGTCAAAAAGCTTATACGATAACGGAAGATGACACCCTAGACTCTGTCAGGGAAAAAGGCTTGAAACTGGAATGGGCGCTTTACCCGGAATGTGTAAAACTATTTGTCGAAGGTCGCCTTAAAACCGTTCGGAAGACGCATGTGTTGAAAAACGGCAAAAAAATGCACAGGACCGTGGTGAATATTTTACCGTCAACGAAAGGATCGTAAACAAAAGATCATCCATGTAGCTGTTGCTTAAAAAAAAACTCCCCTTATTTAAATAATTACGAGATAATACATCAGATTCTAACCCGTGAAACGATTTTTATTTAAGCTGATTATTTTAGCGGCGATGCTTTTGGGGCTTCCTCTTTTGGGGATCGTTATTGCGAATTTTCCGATCCAAAGGTATCTTGAGTTTCCCCCTCGTAGTCAGTATGTCCATCATGCTCCGTTTTCATGGAACGTCTTTGCAGGATATACCCTTTTTATCCTTTGTTTTGCAATTCCCATTACCTTCATGGCCGTTAAATCATTCAAGCAAATTAAAATAAAGCCTACTTCTTTATACGCTTTTCCATGGTGGGGGTGGTTGGGCGTTACCACCGGTATTCTTTCATGGATCTTGGCGTGGACAAGGTTTCCCTGGTTTGACGAGTTTCAGCCCCATACGTTTATACCCCTGTGGATTTCGTATATCCTGGTCATCAATGCACTTTGCATTAGACGAACCGGGCGGTGTATGATGCTCCACCAAACCCGGCTTTTTCTTTTGCTGTTCCCTGTTAGCGCGGTATTCTGGTGGTTCTTTGAATTCCTGAACCGGTTCGTTCAGAACTGGAACTACACCGGAGTTTATTTCAGTTCCTGGGAGTATTTCCGGTATGCGACCCTTTCTTATTCAACCGTACTTCCGGCAGTATTGGGAACACGAGATTTAATAAACACCTTTTCATGGATTCGGCCAAAATTCGATAGTTTCAAGCCGTTTAAATGCCGTCATTCAAAAATGTTGGCGTTTTTTGCACTTGCCATATCCGGCATCGGCCTGATGTGCATCGGCGTGTGGCCTAATTATCTTTTCTCCTTACTGTGGACCTCACCGCTGATTATTATCGTGTCACTTCAGACCCTCATGGGAGAAAAGCATATTCTCTCAGAAACTTCTGCAGGTCACTGGAGTGCCGTGGTATCACCCGCCTTGGCAGCCCTATTTTGCGGCTTTTTCTGGGAAATGTGGAACTATTACAGCCTAGCAAAGTGGCAGTACAGCATCCCTTTTGTTTATCGTTTTAAAATTTTTGAAATGCCGATTCTAGGATATGCGGGGTATCTTCCCTTTGGATTGGAATGTGCTATGATTGGAGAATTGGCTAAACAGTGGATTGAGCGCTCAGATTAAAAAAGAAGATCGCTCTCCAATTAGTTGTAGTTAATTGAGGGGGCGGGGATTTTTTTTGGTCAATCGCTCCATGGATAATGCTTTTTTTCAAACCGTGTAATCACGCCAGAGGCGGATAAAACTCGTGGATAAAGGATCGTAAAGAAAGAACAGAAATCAGTCTATAAATTATTGATTCGACTTAAATAAATACTTTCTTACATTTGGAATGTTTCTGTTTGCGTCTGTTCTTTAAAACGATCCCTAATCCACTCAAACAGTACACGCTTTTCAAAAAAGATAATCCATTCCGCTTATACACACGTGGTACATGTGTTCGAGGGGTGTGCTTTTCCGTAGAACGACATTGGCGGAGTGGCTTCGTCATTTCAGTGACTTAGCAGTGGGGGAGACCGCGGCTCCCGCGAGTTTCTCGCGGGAGAACGCTGAGGGGGCAGGAATGCCACCGCTGCTAAGTCTTTGAAATGACCAGACACATAGACACGAGAGAGAAACTGGAAAGCACGCCACGCGAACATGAACATATTTGTTTACAAAAAATTCCCCGACCCCTCAATTAAATCGATTTTCTATCAAAAGGAGAAAATTATTTATGTCACATGGTGCTGATTCTTTGAAAAGTATCATTCTTGCCTTATGTGCCAATCTGGCCATCGCTGTTTCAAAACTAATCGCGGCGGCTGTTACGGGTTCCGGCTCCATGATGGCTGAATCCATCCATTCGTTGGCAGATAGCGGCAACCAGATTCTTTTGCTGCTGGGTATCAAACATGCTAAACGTCCACCTTCGCCGGATTACCCCGTAGGCTTCGGCAAGGCGGTCTATTTTTGGTCCTTTATCGTTGCGTTGATGTTGTTCAGTATGGGAGGGGTGTTTTCTATTTACGAAGGATTCCATAAATGGCAGCACCCTGAATCTCTAACGCATCCCTATATCGCAATAGGCGTGATCCTTTTTTCAATTATCGCGGAAAGCGTTTCTATGTGGGGATGTTTGAGGGAGGTAAACAAGGAGCGCCGGGGAAAAACTTTAAGGCAATGGTTCAAAGAAACCCGCCAGAGTGATCTTTTGGTTGTCTTTGGAGAGGATCTTGCCGCACTGCTCGGTTTATGCTTTGCATTGACTGCCATTATCCTCACCATAATTACAGGTAACCCAGCTTATGATGCCATGGGGAGTATGTCCATAGGCGTCTTACTGGTCGTTATTGCGTTTCTCATCGGAATAGAAGTGCAGGCCCTGTTGATCGGTCAAAGTGTTGAACCGGAAAAACGGGTACAAATGCTTAAGTTTTTAGAAACACAAGCCGAAATCGATAAGGTCTTTAATTTACTGACATTACAGCTGGGAAAAGATGTGATGGTCGCCGTCAAAGCGAAAATGGTAAAAATGGATTCTGCCGAGGCTCTTATAAACGCAGTCAACCGTTGCGAAGTTGCCCTTAAACAGGCATTCCCTCAAGTGCTGTGGTTATTTTTTGAACCGGATATAATAGATTAAATATTGTTCTGATCAATAATTGACACAAGTTTCTCACCCCAATTTAGCTTAAAAATATAGATATCAATATAATTCAATGTGTTTTTTCGTTTGAAACCTTCCACTCGAATGTTCAAGTTATGATATCACGCCATCACTTTTTTATTTATGATAACAACATCATTGACCGATATTAATATTGATAAATACCCTTCCCATGTCCGGGTAAAACCGTTTCTTAAAAAACATTACTCAAGGATGGGGAAATTTCGATTAACAGAGCAGGGTAACAAATCAGGAACTGATGGAAAACGAACTTTTTAAATCAAAAGAGAAAAAGCAACTTGAGGCCCAATTGCTGCAATCTGAAAAAATGGCCTCCATAGGCAGGCTTGCCGCCGGTGTGGCCCACGAGATCAACAACCCCACCGGATTTGTGAGCAGCAATCTAAAAACCCTGTCCGAATATATCGAAGACATCATGGAATTATTTGAAGAATACCGAAAACTCGTCTCTAAGTTGAAGAAAAATTCGGACACTTGCGGCCCCTTCCACGAAATCTCGGAACAACTGAAGCACATTCTAGCCCTTGAAAATGAGGTTGATTTGGACTTTGTGCTGAAAGACATCTTTGAATTGATCGATGAAAGCAAAGAGGGAACCGAAAGGATCAAAAAAATCGTCCAGGATCTTAAAGACTTTGCTCATCCCGGACAAGACAAACCGAAATTTGCGGATGTTAACCAAAACTTGGAATCAACTGTGAACGTGGTCTGGAACGAACTGAAATATAAAGCCGATGTTATCAAAGAATACGGCGAACTGCCCCAGGTGAAATGTTATCCCCAATTGCTCAACCAGGTATTTATGAATCTTCTAATCAATGCCGTTCAGTCCATAGAAAAGCGCGGGGAGATTAATATTAAAACTCTGGCGGATAACGGATATGTGAAAATCAAAATCAGCGACACAGGTTCCGGAATTTCTAAAGAAAACCTTAACAGGATATTCGATCCTTTTTTTACAACCAAAGATGTCGGTAAGGGAACCGGGTTGGGGTTGAATGTCGCATATAACATTATCAAAAAACATCGTGGAAGAATTGATGTCAAAAGCGGTGTCGGCAAGGGAACGACGTTTACCATTAAAATACCGGTAACCAATGATCAATGACAAGCAGCTAATGATAGATAACCGCCATGGATAGTCGAGCGTCACTGATAAGAGACGATGAACCGATCATAAAACGCCCCGATCCCGAGCCCCTTGCTTCGGCGAACAAATAAATGAGGAGAAATGGAGGAATCAACAATTTTAAAAAGGCTTGATCTAATTGAAGATCTGCCCACATTACCAGCGGTTGCCATGGAAGTAAACAAAATGTTACTCAATTACGATACCACCATCAGCAAGTTGAGCGACATCATAGAAAAAGACCAGGCAATGGTTTCAAAAATCTTGAAACTGGTCAATTCGTCATTTTTCGGTCTGAGAGGCAAAATCAGCAGCATTTCCCATGCAATTGTGGTTTTGGGTTTCAATACCATCAGAAATGCGGTGGTTTCGATTTCGATTATTGATGCATTTACTGTGAAAGAGAGTTTGGATGGATTCGATATTACGAATTTTTGGAAACATTCCCTTTCCGTGGCCGTGACCAGCAAATATCTATCTGAAAAGACAGGTATTCATTCTTCAGATGACTGTTTTGTCGGCGGACTTTTGCATGATATGGGGAAAATAGTGCTATTACAGCATTTTAAAGATCTTTTTCAAAAAGTGTTGATCGCGGTAGGAGAAAACAATCTTTCGTTTTATGAGGCCGAAACAAGTCAAATCCCCATTGATCATGCCCAAATCGGTGGATATTTGGCCCGAAGATGGCAACTGCCCGAAGCCTTGATTGATGGTATCCAGTATCACCACTCAATAAAGTCGGACACCGAAGCTCAAAATCTTTCGATGATTATCCATGCTGCCAATCTTATTGCCAATACCTATACTGAAGATTCCGAAAACAACCTGAAATTATCCGATATTCGTCCAGATGCATTGACGATTCTAAAAGACCAATTCGATACGATACCCACATGGTATCCAGATGTACTTTTGGAAATCGAGTTGGCCTGCAAATTTTTTCTTAACGAGCCAACGAAATGAATGATTCCCGACATACGGTCTTATTTGTAGACGATGAGGAAAACATCCTTCATTCTTTAAAACGCTTGCTGCGCAAAGAAGGGTATCGGATTCAAACAGCGACCAACGGGGGCGATGGCCTTGAGATCCTTAAAAATCAAGATGTCCACCTGGTGATTACCGACCAAAGAATGCCGGGAATGAGCGGTACCGAGTTTTTGGCAAAAGTCAAAGAAAAATATCCCGAAGTTATCCGAATAGTCCTTTCAGGATACACCGAGGTGGATTCCATCACTGAATCTATCAATAAGGGACATATCTATAAGTTCATGCTAAAACCATGGAATGACCAAAATTTAAAGTTGGAGATTAAACAGGCCCTGGAGCAATACGACTTAATGCAGGTTAATAAGACACTTCATGAAAAAGTTATTCAAAAGAATAAAGAATTAAAAAAAATAAATGAAAATCTGGAGACGATGGTTAAAGAAAGGACCTTGGATTTTGAAATTCAAAACCAGGCTCTCGAACTGTCACGGGCCATTCTTGAAGATCTTCCCATGCCTATTTTGGGAATCAGTAATGAAATGAACATCGTACTCATCAATCGCAACACGGAAGGGCTGCTATTCAACAATGAAAGCATAAAGATAGGTAGGAAACTTTCGGATTATTTTTCAAGTGATGTTCAAGAAAAAATTATCGGTGCATTAAATGAAGATAACTGCAGTATATTAACAGGATACCAGATTTCAAAAAAAACGTATGATTTAACTTTTACCCCCCTTTCAGGAAGATTCCGCGGCAAAGGGGTTGTTATGACATTACTAACCCCTTAATCAGGATCCACATTTCCGGCGACATGTAAAACTGTCAAAACGAATCAGAAAGATTAGTACTATAGGAAATAACACATTCACTCATTTCAAAGTAGAACGGGCTGTTGCCCGAACGAAAATCTTTTTGAGCGCTCATTGAAACGTTTTTTGTTCATAAATCTTGGCGAAGTGAAAGAAAAGCGACTTCAACTGTTTGAGCCCAAAGGGCGAGTTTTGAAATCGCCTGGAACGAGCCTTAGATTTGTCAAAAAATGTTTCAGAGCCAGCGAAAATTGATTTGGGCAACAGCCCGTGAAATAAGGACTATCAAATTTAAATCATTATGCCGCCGTAGATGTGGATCTTGGAATATAAACAAACACCAAAAATCCCTGAATGAAAAGACCGATAAGGGTCATAATTGCCGCGGAAACGAACGCCATTTGATAAGAAAACGCTTCCGATGCACCGTAGGACAAAAGTAAGTCCGTAATGGGTCCGGCAATAAATGTTCCGGGGAGACCCCAGCTGAGAAAATATGTGGCGTTAAATATACCGAAAAATTTGGCACGTCTTTCCGGTGGAATCAATATAGATGCAAATGCATACGAAGATGCAAGGATCATGACCTCAGACCACCCTCTCAAAAAATTGCTGACATAAATAAGCCCCAAATTACGGGCAATCGCCAGCAGAAAGAGTGACACCACTGCTAAAGCTGTTCCCAAAAGCAGAGAATTACCATCACCTATTTTCCTCCCCACCCAACCTGCAATAAACCCCGTTAGAATCATTGCAACCGATTGCGTATTGACAATATAGCTCAGCGTCTCGCTGGAAACCGCAAAACCGGAACTTAGAACCAAATACTGTGACTGAAGGACGGCTATGGAATTTCTGCCGAAATTGATAAAAATCATTGCAATAATGAAAATCGTGAAAATTTTTCCCTCAATGTCCGACGAGCCGATTTTCGGAATGGACGTATCCTCGATCTCACTTCGGATACCCCCTTCGGGAACCAGGATCATGGGAATAACGGAGATAAACATGGCAGCACCTGCAACAAAAAAGAGCGCACCGTGATAAAAACCCCATCCATTATACTTAAGGCCCAATCCATCATACAGCAATCCCCCGATCCACACGCCGGCAATTCGACCGATACCGCCAACACTGGCCAGCCGCCCCTGCACGGTATTTCGATCCTCCTGGCGATAGATATCCGATATCAAAGCACTCCACCCCACATTGGACATCGACCAGAAGATTTCGACTATCGACAGACCAAAGATAATTACATATCCTGCCAAGGATAGATTCTCCGTCAGCGTGTGGCCGTACCATACCAGTATCGTACCGAATCCCGCCAGTATTTCACCGGAGATGATCAAGGTCCGTCTGAGCTGATATTTGTCCGAAAATGCCCCCCATACAAAGGTCTGAAAAATGATATTTACCCCCATGGGCAACGTGGCAAACAATGTTGTCTCTGTAACGCTTAAACCCAAAAAATGACGCAAATAGATGGAAAGATAGCTGTAAAACAATCCGCGCCGGAACATGGCGAGCATTTGAAAGGAAGATATCCCGAAAAAAACTCGGGGGGACTTTTTATCTTGCTGATTCAACGATATTTTTCCTTGAATAAAACCGTGTTAAGATTTTATAAGAATCCCGCAGCCCACGCAGCGGAATTGCCATGATGGTGCTCCAGGCTGCTATATATTTCTGGTTATTTGGCCACAATGCTTTAGGTTGCGGAAACGCACTTACGCCTTCTTTATATTGATTGTCAACCTTACAAAATGAAATTTTCCTTGCAACAAGATCAATGCCAAAGGTATACCCTAAGTAAATTCGTGCAACGTTTTGATGAAACTCCCGCAAGCAAGCTCGCAGTATCTTATACGGGGAAATTTTACATTGAAAAGAAATAAGCTCTACAGACTCAATTTGTTTTTAGCCGCATCCAGCGGTTTTTTATTGACATTATCCTTTCCTAAGTTTGATATTGCCTGGTTGGCCTGGTTTGCCTTC
>Ga0316579_10000661_pt1 | contig 11678 bp, 6 predicted proteins | sample J5NA_2_FD_203074 | JGI IMG/M metagenome (GOLD analysis project Ga0316579, IMG submission 203074) | Rhizosphere microbial communities from salt marsh grasses in Alabama, United States - J5-7_160517rDrA | ecosystem: Host-associated > Plants > Roots > Rhizosphere | place: USA: Alabama | collected... | reverse complement strand
AGGGATCAACTTGCTCTTAAAGCTCCTGTACCGCTTCCGCATCGAGGGCAGGGAGAACGTCCCCGAGGATGGCCCGGTCATCATCCTGTACAGCGAACCCTCGCTGCTCACGACGCTGCTGGAGGCTTCGGTCACTCCCACGTTCTTCGGCAAGCTGTATCTCGACGGAAAGGTGTTGAACCTTGTGGGCGAGGAATTGTGGAACATCGAGTTCTTTCGCAAGAACTTTGACTCCGTCGCCCCCACTGTCCCCTCCCAGCCTCATGGCGGTGGTCTGCTGGGCTTGGGCTTGTTGGAAGCCATCAACTACTTGAATCGGGGCGGGGTATTCCTCACCAACCCCGACGGCGACATGGCCCGTGATGGACGCCCGATGCCTATGGGGCGCGGGGCGGCCTGGGTCGGCTTGCATACCGCGGCACCCATGGTGCCCATTGTTCCTGCCATCAGTCTCTACGATACCTGGCCGCCATGGAAGTTTCTTCCCAGCCTGAGAGGCAGGGTGATCCAGCGCGTGGGAAAGCCGTTCAAGGTCGCGGAGGAGCCCGTGCGGTCGGTCGGCGAAGAGGCTGTGGCCAAGGCCAATGCCCGTATCGCAGCCGAGATCGAGCGCCTGACCTACGGGCCGGGTGGCGTAGCCGAGTGGGCAGGCCCGCCGAAAAAGAACGGCAAGCCCCTCGAGGAGCCCGCCGACCTGCTGCGGGCTGCCGCGGACCAGGTTGTGGTCGCCGAAAGTCCGCCGGTAGTAGGCGCGGGGGATGGGAACGGCAGCATGATCTCAAACTGGAAGCGGGGGCTGCCACTGCTGTTGTGGCGCTGTCCGGTGTGCTTGACGAATGACGCTCTGCTGTACAAGCATCGCCGGTTCGGTCCAGACCGCCTGCGCTGCCAGGCCTGCGACACGCGCTGGACCGTGCATCGGGAGTATGGCAAGGACTTTCGGTTGAAGGTAGTGGAAGGGCCACCCGATTTGCTGGACCTGGACATGGCCCTCACGACTTGGTACGATGAGATGAAGCGGGACTTTCAGCCATCGCCCATCCCAGCCTCCGGCCTGGACCTGGAGCCAGGGGAGGAGGTCTACCTGAGGACGGGAGGTGTGAAGCTGGTTCCCTATCGCTCCAACCCTCTCTTCGACAGCTGGACCGGGCGCGAGCCGCCCAAGGACCGAGTGCTGAGGCGCTCCGAGGCGGGGCAATATGGGACCCTGGGTGTGGGGGAGCTCCTCCTGACCAATCGCCGGTTGGTGTGGGAAGGGCCCGAGGGAGGACTGGACTTCTGGTTGAAGCACTTCACAGATGTGACCCTACGGCTCTTTTTCCAGATGAAGATCAATTACGAAGCCACGCCGTACCGGTTCGAGTTCACCGAGGACACCGGCCTGAAGTGGCTGACCTATGTGGCTACGGTGGTCCAGGAGCCCGCTGCTGAGATGGGCCGCCAGGTCACGCTGTCAAGATACTAGACGATCAGGTTAGCGGGGTAGCCCCACACCGGCCTGTACAGCCTGCGGTGTGGGCCGGGCTCCTGACGAAACAGAGCCCGAAGGAACACAAGCCTGCCAAGCGGAGAGGCTGCCGATTGGGGCTGCCCACCCCCTAGCCTAGAGGAATAAGGAGGCAGCAATGACTAAAGAGAAAGTGGCCGTCATCGGCGGCACCGGGTTCCTGGGATCGCATATAGTTCTGCAGTTGCTGGAAGCTGGTTACACGCCCATCGCCATCGCCCGCCGCCCAGAAAGGATCGCCGAGGCGTTGCCCGGTGTGGAGGTGGAGGTCCGCTATGGTGATCTGGTCGAGATCGATAGCCTGCGCTCCGCTCTGAAGGGCTGCACCAAGGTCTTTTGCGTGGCCGCGATGATGCAGGAGATCTATACCAGCCGCAGCCCTAACCATCGTGAGGATGCCATCCGGACCAACGTCCAGGGCACGCTGAATGCGCTGCGAGCGGCGGCGGAGCAGGGCATCCGCCGCGCCGTAGTGACGAGCACTTCTGCAACTCGCTACCAAGTGGATGGCTCTGTGGCCACCGAGGACTCGCCGCCCACCGACCCGAGCATCATTGACGATGCCTATGTCCACAGCAAGCTGCGGGAGCACCCGGCCGTGGCCGCGTTTGCCCGGGAAACAGGCCTGGAGGTAATGACAATCCTGCCCGGTGGTTTTTTCGGACCGGGGATGGTTGCCGATGGCATGATGGGCAGGGGGGTGTTGGATATCATGAACGGCCGGATGCCGGTCTCGCTGGACGGCGCCTTTCAATTCACGGACGTACGTGACGTGGCGCGGGCGCACATTCTGGCCATGGAGCGGGGCGCACCGGGCCGGGACTACCTCGTAGTTGCCACGACCCTGCCCCTGCGCGACTTGTTTGGCACCATCTCGCGCATGACCGGCATGCCGGAGCCCCGCCTGTACCTGCCCGGTGGCCTCATGATGGGCGTGGCCTATGCGACGGAGCTGATTGCCGGGCTCCGGGGCGCAGCACCCACGATCACGCGCGGTATGCTAAAGCACACCGCCATCGGCCAGCGCTTCGACTGCTCGCGGGCGCAGCAGGAACTGGGCCTCACCTTCCGCCCCGTCGAGACCACCTTGCGCGACACCGTGGTGTCCCTGGTGGAGAGGGGTTTGGCGCCGCACCTGGAAGAGCGCATGTTGGCGACCGGGAAGTGATAGCTAGTGGCTTTCTCTTCATCTTCTAACGCCACCACGTCAGCCTGCGCCGACTAGCGTATCGTGTATGGGACCTGTTCCCATCGTACATTCGGGCAGTGTCCAATCGTACCACCGAAGTTTCGGTTGGGCCTTGGCCTTCCGCGGCTAGACACGTCAAAGTACGACTGGAAAGGAGTACTGAATGAGTGAGGAATCGCCCCAGACGGGCTACGACCGCCTCCGGGCTTTGATCTACGGTGGACCCTTTGAGTTGGGGGCCCTGCTGCTAAGGCTGTTCTACCGCTTTCGCATCGACGGGCAGGAGAACGTTCCGCCTGACGGTCCATTCATTGTTTGGCTCACAGAACCCAACCTCTTCGGTATGATACTGTCCGGGATGGTCTCGATCAAGGTCCTGAAAGAAGAAATGCTCAGGAACAGCAACAACACGGTCAGCTATATGCAGGAGGAGCTGTTTCGCTTCAGTTTCTTCAAAAAAGCCCTAGAAAACCCCGAGGAAGGCGCCAGCTCGACGGCCAACTACCGCCCGCTGGTGCCGCACGCAGCGGGACAGCTTGCGCTTGGCTTGATGGATGGTTATCGGGTGCTGCTGAACAAGGGGATCGTGGTCATAAACCCTGAGGGTGACGCGCCCTACGATGGCCGCCCCCTGCCGATTGGGCGGGGGCTACCGTGGCTGGCTTTGCGCACCGCGGCGCCGATCCTCCCAATCCTGACCTCGGTCGGGGCCTATGATGCATGGCCCCGGTGGCAGGCTTTTCCCAGCCTCAGGGGACGCATTGGGATCCCGGTGAGCAAGCCCTTCAAGCTCGTAGAGGAGCCCCTGGCACAGGTAGGGCCGGAGGAAATGGCCTGGGCCGATGCCCGGCTGCGCCAGGAATTCGAAAAGCGCTACGGGCCGGACGGGCTTGAGGGCTGGGCCGGGCCTATCTTGCGCGATGGCGTGCCGGTGAAAGGCCCGGTGAAGCTAGAGCTGCCGTCAAAGCCACTGGCCGCAGTAGAACCCCAGGACCTGGCAGCCAGGGCAATGACCCGAGGGGTGGTCCAGCTTCTGTTCGAGTGCCCGGTGTGCCGTACACAGGAGTCATTGGTGCAGACGCGCCGCTTCCGCTGGCCCAAAAACGTGAGCTGCCAGGCGTGCGGCACGCGCTGGGAGCTCCAGCGGGTGCCAGAGCACGACTTTCGTATGAAAGTTGTGGAGGGTCCGCCGGACCTGATCGGGCTGGACATGCCTCTGACCACCTGGTACGACGAGATGATGGCCAACTTCCGGCCCAGGGTCATTGATGTCTCCGGGATTGACCTCCTGCCTGATGAAGTGGTACACTTGCAGAAGAGCGATGTGGCACTGCTGCCCTACCTCCCCAATCCGTTGTTCGAGGCATGGACCGAGCGCGAGCCGCCCAAGAGGACGAAGGGGCGCCGCGAGTATGCGAGTTGGTCGAGCATCGGCGAGGGGCAGCTTCTGCTGACAAGCCATAGGCTGCTGTGGCAGGGACACGACAGAGAGCTGGATTTCATGTGGTCATCTGTAAACGCAATCTCAGCCTATATGATGAACATCCTGGCAATCCGGTACGGCGGGGCGATGTACCGGTTTGACCTAGGAAATGCTTTGCTCCTGAAGTGGCTCAAGCACGCCGCCTACGCGGCCAAGAAGGTGGCGCAGGTTGATGGGCATGAGCTGTCCATTTCATATGAGTAGGAGGTGCAATGGTTGTGCCGTGGCGATCCTACACCGACGAGATCGAAAGTAGACGAGCCAAGATGAGTTCTACTACGGATCTCACAAGACTGGCCCTGCGTGTCGAGCGAAGCGGGGAGCGGCAGACAAAAAAGAGCCTTGACCGATCCTCAATGTCGAGGCTCCCTGCCTGCGCGCTACTCGGTCGTGCCTTACTTGGCCCTCAATGGCTTGAGCAGGCCAGCGGACGCCGGCTTGGATCGTTGCGCCAGTCTCGGCTTTGCCCTGCGCCGTACAGGGGCAAAGCCCCGCAGATAACTCGAGAAGTAGAAGAGAGTTCTCGCAAACCAGACTTTGTTATCCATCTTGGTACTCTCCTTCCCTCGGCAGCGGCTATTGCCGCGATTGGTCAATACGCCGGCAGCCCTGGGCCGCACGCCATATGCTATTATTGTACCGGCTTCTATCGACGCGCGCATCGGCCTGTGGTACACGATCCTCGTTGTACTTTCGGGCATTGTTCTTTCGTACGACTCACGTCTCAATTTGCTTCAACACGCGCATCGTGCTGCGGGACACAGCACATCTTGTACCGTATAGCCTTGCACGTCGGTATAATTGACGCGCCGCTTTTCAGTGTGGTACAATGCATGAACTAATTCAACGAAGAATGCACCGACTATATCGCCTCTTTGGCTGGGCTGACCCAGCAACTGCCACGATGGCAGCTGCCTTTTATCTGTTGATGTCCGTCGCCTTTGGTGTACTGGGCGGACTCACAGTGAGGGTTGCTCCGGTCACGATAGGGTCGGTGCGCTTGGCGCTATTTGCAGTGCTACTGGCAGCCCATACAGTTTTGCACTGGTTCGCCTATCGCCTGCTCTCGGGCAAGCCCGAGAGGTGGACCAGGCAGGCTGCATACTGCATCCTTCAGGCAGGGTTGATCTTTATCATTAGTCTGCTGACCACCAGCGACATACTCACGTTGGGCCTCTGGGTGACGCTGTTGGTGGAAACGGTCGCGCTTCTTTGGCCGGCGTGGCAGGCCATGGTCTTGTCAGCTGCTCTGTACTATGGCCTGATGGCCTTGAACTGGATCTTGATATGGGGCTTGCAGGAAGCGGTATCGTTGATTCCCGCGGCGGCTCTGATCTTGTGTGGTCTCTTGTTCTACGCCTTGGCGTTGGCGCGGGAATACCGAAGCCGGCAGAATGCCCAGGAGATGGTGCGGCAACTGGAGGCCACCCAGCGCCAGCTAGAGGAGTACGCCGAGCAGGTGGAGGAGTTGACGATCAGCCATGAGCGCCAGCGCATGGCCCGCGAGATGCACGACACGCTGGCCCAGGGGCTGGCCGGCGTGATCATGCAGCTCGAGGCGGCCGACAGCCACCTGGAAAGCAATCGACCCGCCGAGGCCCGGGTTCTCGTCGAGCAAGCCATGCAGCGTGCCCGGCAGACCCTGCACGAGGCACGCCGTGCCATTCAGGCCCTGCGGTCGGTAGCAATTGAACAGCGAGACCTTGCCGCTGCTCTGGCCGCTGAGGTGTCGCAATTCGAGGTCACGTGGGGCGTGACCGCTGAATTCGTCTTTGAAGGAGAGCCTGAAGCGATCCGACCCAGGGTAGCCCAGCACCTACTACGCATCGTCCAGGAGGGCTTGAGCAACATTGGGCGTCACGCTCAAGCACGTCATGTGCGGGTCAGACTTGTGCAAAGAGACGCCAAGATACAACTCATTGTGCAGGACGATGGTAGGGGATTTGATGTCGAGGCAGCCATGCTGCGCGCAGAGTGCTTCGGGCTGCAGGGAATGTACGAACGCGCCCAGCGCCTCGGAGCGACCTTGCGGCTGGAGAGTACTCCCCAGGAGGGAACTATGTTGGTGCTTAGCCTGGAAGATGTACCCAAAACTGAGATCGACCCGGATCGAGCCTCGATGCCTGGTGTGGTTGGGGGCGCAGCAGCCGGTAAGGCGACGACCCAATGACTGAGCCAGTGGAAGCAAAGGTCTCAGCGCCCATCCGCGTGGTCATTGCAGACGACCACCTGTTGGTACGGGAAGGGCTCAGGAGTATCCTGGCTGTCGCCGACGATATTCTCCTGATCGGAGAGGCGAGCGACGGAGCCGAAGCCGTCGATCTGGCTGGCACGCTGTCGCCTGACGTCATGCTGATGGATTTGCGCATGCCCCGCGTCGATGGCATGGAGGCCATCCGCCAGATCAAGGCTCGCTACCCGGCCATCGAGATCGTCATTCTGACGACATACGAAGACGACGTCCACATCCTTCAGGGACTTGGCGCAGGAGCGCGCGGATACCTGCTGAAAGATGCCGGCCGGAACGCGCTCTTTGATGCCGTACGTGCCGCGGCACGAGGTGAGTCACTGCTGCCGCCCGAGGTCCTAGAGGCGCTGCTTGCCCACAGCAAAGCACGGCAGCGAGCTGAAGGCGAGGGCTTGTCGCAGCGCGAGCAAGAAGTGCTCGGGCTGCTGGTGACAGGCGCGGCCAACAGAGAGATAGCAATGCAGTTGAACATCACGCAGCGTACGGTAAAGGCTCATGTTACAAGCATACTAAACAAGCTGGGCGTGAGCTCGCGCACCGAGGCGGCAGCAGTCGCCATCCGTACAGGGCTGGTGCCGAAGAGTAATTAAGATGTATAAGAAGGGAGACCTGACCATGATCAGTACACGCCGTGTTCTTCTAGTCCTTGCGCTGGTGGCTCTGGTAGTAGCGCCAGCCTTATCCGCATGTGGCTCCTCAAAGGGCGACGAGACTCCGGAAGCGCAAATCACTGCCGCTGCCGACGCGTTGAGGTCGGATAGCGTTTCGGCAGATGCGGTCATAACGCCATTCAGAAGTGTCGATCTGAGTTTCGAGGGATCTGGCCGCGTAGACAAGATTCTGGTATCCGAAGGGGACCAGGTCGTGGCCGGACAGCTATTGGCCGCGCTGGAAACCAGGGATCTCGAGCAGGCAATAGCTCAAGCGGAGGCCCGTCTTGAGGTAGCTCAGGCTCAGTTGGCCAAGGCTAAGGCCGGCGCCCGACCCGAGGAGATCGCTGAAGCAGAGGCCGGGCTGGCCATCACGCAGGCCGCAGCGAGCGCCGCTTCAGAAGCAGTGGCTGTCGCCGAGTCGGGAGTGGCCGAGGCGGAGGCAAATGCGAGCGCGGCTTCGGATGGGATCGCCATTGCCGAGAGCCAGTTGGCATCGGCCCGGGCCGCATATGAGGCGGCATTGGCGGCCTACAACGAGCTGAAAGCCCAGCCCACTGAGCGAGACGTACAGATCGCCGAAAAGCAACTGGAGCTTGCCAAGAACCAGCTCTGGGATACGCAGCTCATGGTGGAGGTCGAGCAGGCCCAAGAAGGTGAGGGAGAACTGGGCGAAGTCTCAGTGCAGGCTGCTGAGCTCAACCTTGCCAAGGTAAAAGCCGGCGCCCGGCCCGAAGACCTGGCTGAAGCGCAAGGGCTTGTGGAGCAGGCAGCAGCCAACATCAAGGTCGCCGAGGCGCGTATAGCCAAGGCCCGGGCGCTGTCGGCCCAGGCGCAGGCGGGGATCCAGGCTGCCCAGGGCGGTTTGATGCAGGCCGAGGCCAAGGCAGAGAGTACCGAAGCACAGACAGCTCAGACTCAGGCGCAGGTCGATCTGGCAAAGGCGGGCAGCCGCGTGGAAGACCTCGCCGCCGCCGATGCGCAGGTGAAGCAGGCCGAGGCAGCATTGGCCGCCGCGAAGAACGATCTGGAAGACGCGCGGCTCAAAGCGCCTTTTGACGGCACAGTCGGGGCGATTCTGATCGAAGAAGGGGACCTGGTCGCGCCGCAGCTGACTGCCATGCAGTTCGGCGACTTGCAGCGGCTCCGGGTTGAGACGAGAGATCTGAGTGAGATGGACGTAGCCAGGGTACAGATTGGCCAGCCGGCGACGATCATCGTCGATGCGCTTTCGGGCAAGGAACTGTCGGCGACTGTGGCCAGCATCTCACCTCTGGCCACGACGGTGCGCGGCGATGCGGCCTACAAGGTGACCCTGGATCTCGTGCCCGGAAACGAGGACGGCCTGCGGTGGGGAATGAGTGCCTTTACCGAGATTCAGACAGGATCCTACACCGCGTCCACGGGCGAAAACAGCGCAGATGTTTCTGGCGACGGCGTGGTGTCGGCGCAGGCGGTGATTGTCCCGAACAAGAGCGCCGACCTTAGTTTCAAGTCAGCCGGGCGCGTGCAGGAGATTCTCGTGTCCGAGGGCGAACTGGTCGCGGCCGGACAGCCGCTGGTACAACTGGAGACACGGAACCTAGAACAGATCATCCTTCAAGCTGAGGCCGGGCTTGTGCAGGCCCAGGCCAATCTGACCAAAGCGAAAGCAGGGGCCCGGCCGCAAGAAGTGGCGGCGGCTGAGGCCGCAGTGGACATCGCCGAGGCCAACGCGCGCGCTGCTGAGGCCGCCGTAGTTGTAGCAGAAGCACGGGTGGCTACTGCGCAAGCCGCGGAACAGGTCGCACAGGCCGACAGCGACATGGCAGAGGCCCAGGTTGCGGTGATGCGGGGCGCATTGAGCGCAGCGCAGGCCAGGTTCGACAAGGCAACCAATGGCCCTACGGAATTGGACATTCAACTTGCCGAGACCCAGGTCGACCAGGCGCTAGCCGGCTTGCACATCATTGAGCTCATCAGGCCCGCGGCGAGGCGCTACCTCTTGGGTTCGGCAGCCGCAGGCCAGACCCAGGTGGAGATCGCTCAGCTACAGTTGGAGGGTGTAAAGGCAGGGACCGGAGCAGAGGATTTGGTTGCCGCGCAGGCGGCAGCGACACAGGCCATGTCGGACCTTGATGCCGCTCAAGGCCAGCTCTCACAGGCGAAGGCGCAGGTATTGGTGTCACAGGCCGAAGTGCGGTCCGCTGAGGCGCAGGCAGCACAGGCCCGTGCTGAGGCTGAGGTGGCCAAAACCCAGGTCCAGCAGGCTCAGGCCGAGCTATCTACCCTAAAGGCCGGGAGCCGTGAGGAGGACATCGCGGCCGCTACGGCCGAGGTGGCGGTGGCGACTGCAGCGCTCACGTCTGCCAGGAATGCCCTGGAGGACGCAACGCTACGAGCACTGTTCGACGGAACGGTGGGCGCAGTCCAGGTGAACGAGGGCGAATTGGTGCAGCCCGCAGACCCAGTGATCACGCTGGGGGACCTCAGCCTGCTTCGCGCGGAAACCGAGGACCTGTCCGAAGTGGACATTGGCCGGATCCAGGTGGGCCAGCGAGCGGCGGTGACAGTAGATGCCCTCGATGGCCAGGTGCTCCCCGGCACGGTGTCTCGCATCGCCCCAGTGGCGACCGAGCGGCGGGGTGACACCGTCTACAAGATCAGTCTCGACCTGGACACCTCGTCCAGCACGGCCTTGCGGTGGGGCATGACTGCCTTTGTCGAGATCGACACGGCCAGCCAGCCAGAGGTGTCGTCCGGCGCTGGGCTGGACTAGGTCAGGCCGAGCCCAAGGCGTCTACCCGCTTTGGAGTGATAGAGCATAGGGCAGGGCAGATACGATGCTGCCAGATCCTGTGATGTCTGGGCCTGAGGCCCAGGTCGAGGGCGCGAACAGCCGCCCAGACGGCACTGAGCCTGGGGCGGGAAGAGAAGTACGTGTGCCTGCCTTTGGCAACATAAAGACCGACCTGGGAGAGGATAAAAGATAGGAGATCTGGCAGTCGAGAAGACGACGGGGGTCCATACCCGCTCTTGAGGGTATGGACCCCCGAACCTTTCAGCGACAATATGGTGCCTACGTCGCCGGCAGGGTGATGAGCACCCGCGTGTGCACGCCTGGCAGGCTTTCGATGGCCAACGTCCCGCCGACAACGGCCATCATGGTGCTGTGCAAAGCCAGCCCTTGCCCACCGTGATCGCCCGCCGGGGCGCCGGCCGGCAACCCCACGCCATCGTCTTCGATCAGGATGTCCAGCTTTCCCTGCGCCGAGCCCGTTGCAGGCTCGCGCCAGGCCAGGCTCACAGCCAGGCGCAGGGAGCGCTCGTCACTCTCGCCGCGACCGTGATGGGCGGCATTGCGCAGGGCCTCTCTCGCCGCGTAGAACAGGACCTCGGCCGCCAGGGGGGAGAGCGCCCCGGCCTTTGCCCTGGCGTTGTCCTCCACCTGCCAGGTCACCTCGTCAAAGGCACCGTGTAGTTCCCGCGCCACGACCGCCTCCAGAGCGCCAACCAGGCCCAACCGCTCGATCTCGGGCGCAACGACGGCCGGCATTTCTCGGATCAGATCCGATATCTGGCGATGGGCATCGGCCAACAGGTGCAGCGGGTCATCGGTGAAGCCGCTGGCCCGGTCCTGAGAGCCGCGCAGGGTCAGCATGGCCGTGTGCAGCAGCGGCAGGATCTCGTCGTGCAGCAGCCGCCGAGATCGCTGGTCGAATACGGCGCGGCTGAGTTCGCCATAATCGCGGCTTTCGGCCAGGCGCTGCCGTTGCAGGGCCAGCAGCCGCCGGGCTACCTCCATGCTGGCCAGCGTGTCCACCAGGCGCTCGCCGCTGGCCTGGGCGATCTCGATCTCTTCTTGAGAGTAGAGTCCCCCATCCTGCTTTTCCCCCAGCAGCAGGACGCCGACCAACCCCTGTTCTCCGCGGAGAGGTACCGCCCAGGTGGCGCCGCCATACCTGGCCGGATCGAGGGGCACGCAAATCGCCGGCGAGGAACCGAGCTCGGCGGCAATCCCGCCCAGCGCGGCGGGAAGGGGCCGGTCTGGCGGGTAGGTCAACGCCGAGCCGACCAGGGACGTCAGCGGCCCCAACGGCGCCAGGTAGGCCACGCTCGCGCCCAGGAGGTCGTCGCACAGGGCCCGGAACAGCGCGCGGCCGTCGAGATCGAGCGCGGAAGAGGGAGAGGCGGCCAGCAGGTGCTCGTATAGGCGCGGGCTGGCGACAAAGGGGCGCAGGTGATCCAGGGTTCGCTCCCGCTCTGCAAAAGTACGCCAGCTCAGCAGGGCGTAGAATAAAGTCATGAGAATGGTCGTCAGCAGCAGGCTATAGATTGGCTGCAATTGGAGCGTCAGGCTCAAGCTCACCGCCGCGCCGTACCCCGCCGCCAGGATCACCGCCCGGCGCCACTGGCGCACGAGACCCTGTCGCGGCAGCGTACCGCCGGTAAAGACCTCGTAGGCCGCGATGGCCCGTCCCAGCAGGACGATGGACAGGGCAATGAGCGCCGCGATTACCAGGTCGAACCAGGCGATCTGGTAGGACATGCTGGCAACCACGTCGCCCGGCGCGCGCTGCTGCGCGTGGGACACGATCCACAGCATGACCCACACCACCAGC
>Ga0316579_10000660_pt1 | contig 11696 bp, 13 predicted proteins | sample J5NA_2_FD_203074 | JGI IMG/M metagenome (GOLD analysis project Ga0316579, IMG submission 203074) | Rhizosphere microbial communities from salt marsh grasses in Alabama, United States - J5-7_160517rDrA | ecosystem: Host-associated > Plants > Roots > Rhizosphere | place: USA: Alabama | collected... | reverse complement strand
TGTCAGAGGCGAAAAATGACGCCAGGATAAAACTGTTTGAAACGGTAAAACGAATTAAAATTGATTCAAAACGCAGTGTCGGCAAAATGGCTGCTAAAAACAAAACAATCATGATTCAAATCAAAAATATGGTCTATAATGCAACGGAAAACGAAAAATTTCGAAAATATATGTCGGATGGATCCGTTGAGATCCTTTTGCAGATGAATTTGCGCGGCGGGTTCACCCAGCTAATTTTGCCCGAGGAAATTCGTCAGATAGAAGGTATCAAACAGATCAAGAAGGAAACAAATCCTGCCGCTGCCGGTTCAAATTCGGTATCAGAAGCATACACCGGTTTGCTGGTCGATGCCAGAAACATCGAACTGCAACCCGCCCTGGCTATTAAAATACTGGACGAAAACTTGGAAGAAGTATTCGGACCGGCCTTTGTAAGTCGAGAATTTGTTGTACAAAATGGAATGGCCGCATATTACACCGATATTGCGTCGGCTAAATCCGATTCACGTATTGCTAACCATCCCTTAACGGTAAGAGCACTCCGAACCGATTGGCCCAGTCAATCCGATATCGTTATCAGCAACGCGGATGCTTCGAAACTTAAAAGCGCTTCGCAACACCTGCAATTGCTCAAGGAGTCTCGGGTGGTTATCCTCCTCTCCCTAACGGCTCCGTAAAACGCCTATCTGCTGAGTTTTCGGTTCCTAAATGAGCAATTTTTTCAATGGGCAAGGCCAACGAAAAAAAATGCTTATTTATTTGCGGAAACTAATTGGTAATAAAAAGGCTTACTGCGGGGCCAAATATCTTGGCCCCGCAGTAAGCCTTTTTTAATCACTCTAATTCTTTGGGTTTTCGATTCAGAAATGAGATATTTTGTCCAATATCAAGGAAGAAACGGATTTTAACCGCAGGCATACTTGAAGTATGTCGAGGATTAAAATCCGTTTCTGACGCAGAGATTGGGGAAAATAGCCATTTCTGGACGAAAACTAAGTGCCCATGTCCCAAGATGCCTGATACTTCTTTTGCTCCGGGGTCAGCCGATCGATCCGGGTACCCATGGCAGCCAGTTTTTCTTTGGCGATTTGCTTGTCAATCTTTTCCGGTACCGGGTAAACCTCTTTTGCCAGGGGATTTTTATTTTTCACCATAAACTCGATGCAAAGCGCCTGGTTGGCAAAGCTCATATCCATGACGCTGGAGGGATGGCCTTCCGCAGCCGCCAGATTGATCAGGCGACCCTCTCCCAGCACATTGATGCGCCGCCCGTTTCTCAGCGTAAATTCCTCCACAAACGGTCGGATCACGCGTCGTGATTTTGCAACTCGTTCCAGACCCACCAGGTCCAATTCGACATTAAAATGACCGGAGTTGGCCACAATCGCCCCATCTTTCATAAGCGAAAAGTGATCCTGGCGAATGACATTAATGTTACCGGTTAGCGTGCAGAAAAAATCGCCGATCCGGGCGGCTTTATTGATCGGCATGACGGCAAATCCGTCCATAACCGCTTCAAGGGCCGGCAATGGATCAACTTCGGTGACAATCACATTCGCCCCCATGCCGCGGGCTCTCATGGCAACACCGCGTCCGCACCATCCATAGCCGCAGACCACAAAATTCGAGCCGGCCAGCAGGCGGTTGGTTGCTCGCACAATGCCGTCAATCGTACTCTGCCCGGTGCCATAACGATTATCAAAAAAATGCTTTGTGTTGGCGTCATTGACCGCAATGATCGGATACTGTAAAACACCATCGGCCGCCATGCTTCTGAGCCGGATGATACCGGTTGTTGTCTCTTCGGTCCCCCCCCGAACACCGGGCAAAAGCTCTCTGCGCTCGGAATGTAAGGTGGACACCAGATCCGCTCCATCATCCATGGTGAACTGAGGTTTGATATCCAGCACCGCATTGATGTGCTGATAATAGGTCCGGTTGTTTTCGCCTTTGATCGCAAGAACCTGAATTTTATCATGCTTCACAAGAGAGGCGGCCACATCGTCCTGGGTGCTGAGCGGATTAGAAGCACACAACGCGACTCTGGCCCCACCGGATTTGAGCGTCTGCATCAGGGATGCGGTCTCGGTGGTGACGTGCAGACACGCGCCCAGGCGTACCCCTTTCAATGGTTTTTCTTTTTCAAATCGTTTCCGGATACGGTTTAATACCGGCATGTTCTGATTGGCCCATTCAATCCGCAGGGCACCGTCTTTGGCATATTTGATATCCTTAACATCATAATTCATCAGCAATATCTCTCCTTAGTAAAGTATTCTAAGACCGTTGATCAAGCTTTGATTTCCCCCAAACAGTTGGTGTTTGCCGTCAAATAACCCATGGAATGATGGATTGGTGGAACAATGGAATATTGGGTGTGAAAAGCGGATGATGCCCTGATTTTAATTTCTGATGCGGCCATCTAAACAAGAGTAGATCTCATTCCGCCTAACCCAGTATTCCAATATTCCATCATTCCAATATTCTCCGGCACTGGATTATGGCAACGCCAGAAATCTCAGACCTCGCACCGAGGACCAGTTTCCCAATATTATAGGAATATTACAGGCCTGCTTTTTCTCGCAGAACCTTGGCTTTATCCGTGTTTTCCCATGAGAATTCCGGTTCGTTGCGGCCAAAATGGCCATAAGCGGATGTTTTGCGATAAATCGGGCGCAACAAATCCAGGTATTCGATAATTGCCGCCGGTCTCAGATCAAACACTTCGGTGACCAGTTCCTCGACCTTTTTTTGGGGCGCCACACCGGTGCCCATCAAATCAACCATTACCGATACAGGTTGCGCCACCCCGATGGCATAGGCGATCTGGATTTCACATTTTTTTGACAGACCGGCCGCAACGACATTTTTGGCAATATGCCTTGCCATGTAAGAAGCGCTGCGATCGACCTTGGATGGATCTTTACCGGAAAAGCAGCCGCCACCGTGACTGCCCTGGCCGCCGTAAGTGTCCACAATGATTTTACGCCCGGTCAGGCCGCAGTCTCCCATCGGGCCACCGATCACAAACCGGCCGGTGGGATTGACAAAATAGCGCGTGTCCCCGTCGGTCATGTTTTTAGGAATCACTTTTTTTATCACCTCTTCAATGATGGACTCCTTCAAATCATCATAGCTCACATCCGGTTTATGCTGGGCCGATATCACCACCGTATCCACCCGTTTGGGAGTCCCGTTATCATACTCAACGGTTACCTGAGATTTGCCGTCGGGCCTTAAAAAATCCAGCGCACCATTTTTTCGGACCTGGGCCAGCCGGCTGCACAGTTTATGGGCGTAAGTGATTGGCATCGGCATCAATTCGGGCGTTTCATCGGTGGCGAATCCAAACATCAGACCCTGATCCCCGGCGCCCTGATCTTTAAACAACCCTTCGCCGACATTAACCCCCTGGGCAATGTCGGGAGATTGCCGATCAATGCTGGTAATCACCGAACAGGTCTGGCAATCGAACCCCATCTGAGAAGAGCAATACCCGATGTCGCGGATGGTATCCCGCACGATCTGAGGCATATCGACATAACATTCGGTTGTAATTTCACCGGCGATAAAAGCGAGCCCGGTTGTAACGAGGGTTTCGCAGGCAACCCGGCAGTTCTTATCCTGACCGATGATCGTATCCAGAATTGAATCCGATATTGCATCGGCAACTTTATCCGGATGCCCTTCAGTCACGGATTCGGACGTAAACAAATACCTTTCCATCTTGAACTCCTTAATCGGATTTCGATTTTATTTTATGCCAAGCAAATGAAAATTTTATTTAAAGCATAATTTTTTAGATTAACTTATATTCAATAAATAAGCAAAATAAAACTTTTGAAAATATTCAAGACTTGTTTTAGAATTAAAAAAAGAAACAACCGAATTCATCACTTTCAAAAAACGTTAATAAATTCGACCAATGAATTAAACGCTCATTTCAGGTCAAGCGGCTGTGAATTCTATTACAGGAAAAAAAATACAGGGCTATGTCACCTTATCGATCCTTCTGCTTTTTTTATCCCTAATCTCGCAAAGCGGCCCAGTGCCAGCAACTCAGGCATCGGAGGATCCGGTCCGTATCCAAACGGCCTGGTCGGTTGATGGCGCCCGCCCGGGAGATCAGGCCATACTCGCCATCGTTGTCGATATTCAAGAAGGTTATCACATCAATGCCGATGCAGGCCAGATTCAGCCATTTAAGGATTTCAAACCCTATCCCACCAAAGTTCAGGTTGTCGCCGCCACCGAAAACGTTACCATTGAAAGCGCCCGCTTCCCGCAGGCCATTCCGGTCAAAGTCGATTATGCCAGCGACGCGCTGATGTCGTTTGAGGGCCGGACCATCATCTACCTGCCGATGAAATTGGATGAGCAGATAAAACCGGGGATCATCAAACTGGAATTAACTGTCGAATACCAGGCGTGCTCGGACACCTATTGCCTGCTTCCGCAAAAAAAGCGTTTAAAAGAAACGCTGCCGGTGGCTGAATCCGGTGCCACTCCATCAAAGATAAATGCAGGGCTGTTTGCAAATCTTAACGCCGGAGATAGGGGTTCAACGGCAGAAGCAATCAACTTCAATTTTTTCGGCTTGAAATTTTCTTTTAATACCGCGTCGCGGGCCGGTTGGATATTGCTGCTCATTACATCGGCATTCGGCGGCATGCTGCTGAACTTTACCCCCTGTGTCCTGCCGCTGATACCGATTAAGATTATCAGTTTGTCTCACGCAGCCGGAAATCGGAAACGGTGTTTTCTTCTGGGATGGATCATGTCGCTGGGAATTTTGGCGTTTTGGATCGCTCTGGGTATCCTGATCGCTCTGGTCAGTGATTTTACCGCCACCAATCAGTTGTTCCAGTATCCGGTTTTTACCATCCTGGTCGGGGGCATCATCGGAATCATGGCTCTGGGAATGTTCGGCTTTTTTTCAATTCGTCTGCCCCAATTCATTTATATGATCAACCCTCAGCAGAACAGTCTGCAGGGATCTTTCGCACTGGGCATTCTGGCAGCTGTTTTATCAACGCCCTGTACGGCACCTTTTATGGGGGCTGCGGCCGCCTGGGCAGCGACTCAAAGTCCCTCGACCACCGTGGTTACCTTTGCCGCCATCGGTGGGGGTATGGCCCTGCCCTATCTGTTGCTTTCAGCCTTGCCCCATCTGGTCAACCGGATGCCCAAATCCGGGCCGGTCAGCGAACTCATCGAGCAGGTGATGGGTCTTTTTATGCTGGCGGCGGCCGCTTATTTTCTGGGCGTTGGCATCAGTGCGCTGCTGAGTTCTCCATCCAACCCACCGAGCAAAAATTACTGGTGGCCGGTAATGGGTCTGGTAGCAGCCGGCGGAACATGGCTGGCTTTGCGGACACTCGCTCTGGCCGGAAAAAGATCGACCAAAACGGTTTTTGTCAGTCTGGGGTTGATTTTGATGGTGTTGCCGATCGGGGGAGCAATGAGATTGGCGGATGAAGGACCGATTAACTGGACCTATTATACCCCCGAGCGATTTGGTACAGCCATCGAGCGGGGAAAAACCGTTGTCATGGATTTTACAGCCGAATGGTGTCTAAACTGCAAGGTGCTTGAGGAAAGTGTTTTGCACGATCAGCGAATCATCAATCTTCTGGCGCAGGAGAATATCGTTCCAATGAAAGTCGACATCACCGGCAACAACCCAGCCGGAAAAGCCAAACTAAAAGCGGTCGGCAGTCTGACGGTCCCGTTGCTGGTTGTTTTCGCGCCGGACGGCAATCCGGTCTTTAAAAGCGACTTTTACACGGTCGATCAGGTTTTCGATGCTGTGCAGCAAGCGCTTAGCATCAAAAAATCCGTTAATTAGTACTTGCGCATTCGTCTCGATGGTCGGTTGCGTATTGCGGGTCGCGGGCCACGCGCAACTGCTACTCCGCAAAAATTTCTCAATCTTTTTATCCAGCTCTTTTTTGGATCGCCTGCCTGGCCACCCTTCGACGATCTAGCCGTTTTTCACCCAAAAAATCATCGGAATGGCAAATAACGAAAATTTCTGAACAGCGGATCCGCCATACCAGTAAAGATGATCATAAATTTTTTCATTGGCATCACCGCCTCATGGCAACCCCGAATTCTGAAGAAGTTTTTTTAAGAGTTGATCGGCGTCTTTGGCGCCGCCGACTTTTGAATAAAAAACCTGATGACCGCCGTCGCCTTCTATGCGGATGCAGATAAAATAGGGCGTTCGAACCTCACCGATTTTCTTATGGATTGAAAAATCGCCATCCGGAAAAAGGGGAAACGGTATATTGTAGGTTTCCCTAAAATAGCCGACTTCGAAAGCCGAGTTGCCGACGCCGATGCCGATCAGCTTCACTTTGTCTTTGAGCCTTTTGTCGCTTTCGATCTTGCGGTACATTTCGTTGACAGAAGGAGCCTCCCTCTGACAGAAGGGTCAGTAGATATTGAATATTTCGATGATGACGACTTCGGCCTTTATATCAGCAATTTTAAAAGATTCTTTGCCTGCCAGGCCCAAGTATTTCTGGTGTTTGTCGTTTTTGGGAACGGGAAGTGTAAATTCCGCTAACTGATCGCCCACGGCAGGCGGTTTGGAAGCGGCTCCGGCAAACCCGGCGCAGATCAGCATTATGGTAAGGAATACCGCTGAATATTTGAAAATCGTCCCCATTATAATGCCCTCCTTCAACATGCACGATTATCGGAATACACCGATTGCTGTCAAGAATGGTTTTGCGCCCTCTCTGCCGTGTAATTTCACTTGCAAAGATTTTGTCGCTATGCTAATCGAATAGGTTTTAAAAAGGTTCCCTGGTTCTAACGAATTTTTATGGTTTTTAATTATAAAAAAAATCGGGCCTGGGCCGAAAGCCTTTCGATCGTCATGCAAATCGGCCTGACAATGGCCGGTTGCATCGTTTTTTGCTTCTTTGTCGGACTGTATCTGGACAGATGGTTGGGAACCAGAGGAATATTTGTCACCATTTTTATCATCTTAGGCATTGTCGGCGGTGCCGTCACGGTCTACCGGCAAATTTCAAAAACCCTTAATCCCCCGCCGGAAAACAAAAAAGATCCATCAAATGAGAGCCGTTAAGCAGGTCCAAAAAAAATATACCTCAATTGCATTAACCCTGTCCATCACTGTCGGGTTTTTGTTTATCCTGATGGGCCACAAACCGGTGGGAAAGGGGTTGATGCTGGGCACGGTTTTCAGCGTGCTCAATTTTATCTTAATGGGTAAAACCATTACGCTTAAATTGGGCAAATCAAAAAGAAAAATATTTTCGATTTCCATGGGATCCATTATTTTAAGATACCTGTTATTGTCGATACCGCTTATCGCAGCCTTAAAATTTGAGCAGCTTAATTTAGTGGCAGCCATTTTGGGCATTTTTATGATACAGTTTGTCATTCTATCAGAGCATTTATTGACGCTTATCCCCTCATTGCACAAAAAACAGGTCTAGGTAAATCTGTTATGAGAGAACTCGGGAAAATACATCAACTGATCATTCCGCTCTTCGGGTACAACATCACCATTAATATTGAGGTGGTAATCATGACCTGGATTGTCTTTGTGCTTCTGATTGTGTTCGGCCTATTTGCCAGCCGTAAAAGACAACTCCTTCCGCGGCCCATTCAGTCTGTGGGCGAGTTGATTATATCCATGCTGTACGGACTTACCGAAGATGCGCTCGGCAAGAAGCTGGCCAAAACCTATGGTCCCCTTGTATGCGCTCTGTTCATGTTTCTGTTGCTTTCCAACTGGCTGGGCATCATCCCCCATCTGGAGGAACCGACCAAAGACCTGAATACCACCCTCGGATTGGGCATTATGGGGTTTTTTATTGCGCATTACGCTGGAATCAAATCCAAGGGATTCAGGGTGTATATCAAGGAGTATTTTCAACCGATTTTTTTTATGATGCCCTTAAATGTCATCGGTGAACTGGCCAAGATCGTTTCCATTTCCTTTCGTTTGTTTGGAAACATCATGGGCGGATCGATTATCATTTTGGTGGTTTCTTATCTGACATACAGCCTGGTCCTGCCACCGTTGTTAAACGCTTTTTTTGGTCTATTTGTCGGCACCATACAGGCGTTTGTTTTTACCATGCTCACGGTCGTATACATTTCAGTGCAGGTGAAGTGAAACATGGATTTTGAGGTTCAAACAGCGATAAAAATAGCCGCTTATACCGGCGGCGGTATTGCCATGGGATTTGGCGCCGTTGGCGCCGCCATTGGTGAGGGCTATACAGCTGCCAGAGCCAATCTGGCCATCTCACGCAATCCTGCAATCTCGGGCGATATCTTCAAAAACATGCTGGTGGGCCAAGCCATTGCCGAATCATCCTCGATTTTTGCCCTGGTCATTGCCATTCTTCTGCTTTTTGTGGATGTGCCCAACCCCACTCATTTAAAGGCGGCGGCATTTTTTGGTGCCGCTTTGTGTATGGGCTTCGGCGCTATCGGGTCAGGAATCGGATCCGGATACCCCGGTGGTGAGGCCTGCTATGGCATATCGCAACAACCGGCTGCCGGCTCACAATTGACCACCAACATGCTGATCGGTTCCGCCGTATGCCAGACACCAGCAATTTTTGCCATGGTTGTCTCTTTGATGCTGCTTTTCATCGATTTCGGCAATCTCCCCCTGACCCCTACCTGGGCGGCTTTTGTCGGCGCCGGTTTAAGTATGGGACTTGCAGCCATCGGATCCGGTTACGGGGGGGGACTCGCAGCCGGTGCGAGCTGTGAGGGCATCGCCAGAGCACCGCAATCTATGGGTAGCGTGACCACCGTTATGCTGGTGGGGCAGGCGGTGGCTCAAACACCGGCGATATTCGGCTTGTTGGTCAGCTTTATTCTGATGTTTAAATCATTTCCCGAATCCAGCCAGCTCGCCACACCTATGGCGCTTCTATCTTCCGGCCTCTGTATGGGGTTTGGCGCAATCGGCCCCGGAATTGGCAATGGCATGGCTGCAGAAGGGGCCGTTAGATGGGTATCCAGAAATGTGGAACAGTCCGGCGCGTTGATGCGAATCATGCTCGTGGGGCAGGCGGTTTCGCAGTCGACCGCCATTTACGCCATGGTGGTAAGTCTGGTATTGATATTTGTAGTCTAAGTTGAATGGATTCTTTTTTATTTTTGTTCTTTGACAGGATTTACAGGATTCATTGGATTTTATTTTTTCAGGCTTTCCGGATGAAAGCCTGAAAACCCCAATCGCCTTTGGCGATAAATAAAAGGCTCGCAAATATCGATTCGGAAAATGAACGTACCAAGATGAGAATAGGCTTTACTCAATGAGAAAAAAAATAATCCTGTTAATCCTGTCGAAGAGAAAAGGTTAAAATTAGAATCCAATTTATTTTTAAATTGAGGAGGTAAAAATGGCAATTGAAGGTGCAGAAATCGTAAGGGCAGCGGCATACATCGGCGCAGGCATCGCCATGGGACTTGGCGCCATCGGACCGGGTGTAGGCGAAGGCATAACGGCAGCAAAAGCATGCGAGGCGATCGGAAAAAATCCCCAAGAAGCCGGCCTCTTGACGCGAACGATGCTCGTCGGTCAGGCAGTTGCCGAGTCAACGGGAATATACTCACTGGTTATCGCCTTGTTGCTCCTGTTTGTTGTCTAAGGGAACATGAATAACCGCTTCTTTAAATCGGAAGACTGGTAATGCAGATTATCGATACAGTTGCGCTTATTAGTATTAATGAAACCTTGATTTTTCAGGTTGTCTCCTTTCTGATCTTTCTTTTCATCATGAATCGGATCTTGATTCGGCCGCTGCGCCGGGTCATCGCTGATAGAGAGACCTTCATCGAAGATGTCCAGAAGGATATCATTGATGCCCAAAATCAATTTGAGGATCTAACGCATCAAATTCAAAAGCAAGAAAAAGCAGCTCGAGCTGAAGCCTTTAAGCAACATGCAAAATTGGAGGCAGCCGGCAACAATGAAGCGGCAAAGATATTAACATCTGTGCGCAAAAAGATAAATGCCTCTAAAGAGCAAGCTCGTAAAGACATCGATATGCAAATCTCAGCGGCAAGGACACATATCCAAAAAGAGGCTGAAGAGCTGTCAAAAAGCATTATCGAAACAGTTTTGCATCGGAGTATGAAAGCATGAGGCATCCTAAAGCGGTCACTTTAAAATGGTGTTGTTTAGGCGCAGGCGCCGTTCTGGTTGCACTTTTGCTGAGCGGTGCTGACGCCGTGGCAGCCGAAAACGCCGAAAACTGGCGAACCACATATGACCTGGTGATGCGCTGGGTGAATTTTGCAATTATCGCTATCCTGATGGTAAAATTCGCCAAAACACCGATAAAAAACTTTCTGTCAGATAGAAAAGGGCAGATCGAAAAAAAGATCAAGTCCTATGAGGAGCAAAAAGAAGCTATTCAGAAAAATGTCGCCGAAAGCCAAAAAACGCTTACCCACAGTCAGGCCCGCTTCGACAAAATAAGGCAAACGATCATCGAGGGTGGCAAAAAGAGGAAGCAAGAGATCATTGAAGACGCTCAGCGGGAAAGTCAAATGCTGCTGGAAGCAACCCGACACAAAATTGAGCACCAGATTAGGGAAGCCAGAGATACAATTCGAGCAGAGATGATTGAATCAGCCATTGCGCTGGCAGAGAAAAAATTGCCTGCTGAAATAACTGCAGCCGACCAACAGAAACTGACTGATCTCTTCCTGGCTGGCACGGAAGGCAAATAACGAAAAATGGTCACAAAAGAAGAATCAATTTTACAGTTTGTAAAACAGCAGATCAGAAAATGGGAAAAGGGGCCTGTCAGAGAAAAAGGCAAACTGCAACCCCGTATTACGGTTATCACCGTTAGCATGCAACCCGGAAGCGGTGGCAGCCTCCTCGCCCAGCAGGTGGCGGATCGATTCGGTTTTGATTACTTCCACAGGGATATTATCAGGGGCATTGCCAAAAGCGCCAAGATACGGTCTACGGTCATCGAGACGATTGAAAAAGAACGGCTGTCGGGGATTGAAGATTTTATATCCTCCCTTTATCGAGACCACTATCTTTATCCCGGTATTTACATGGAGCATCTGCTGAAGGTTGTCAATACGATCGCAGATCACGGTCGCGCGGTAATTGTGGGCCGGGGCGCCAACTTCATTATCCCGCCTGACGAAAGATTCAGCGTGCGGGTTGTGGCCCCATTGGAAATAAGGATTCAAAACGTGATCCGCGCCTATAAAGTGTCTGCCGAAAATGCCCGCAAGCGTGTGATCGCAAGAGAGTCAAGGCGCGCCGCTTTTGTCAGAAAATCCTATAATGCCGATATATCCGATCCTGAGAATTATGATCTTACCATCAATACCGGCAGAATGCCCATCGAAACCGCCTTGGAAGTGGTTGTCGCTGCGGTAAAGAATTTTTAAAATGGAAGAAATCATAACACTGACAGAGGATCTCATCCGTTTTAAAACCATACCTTCCCAGCCCGCTGAAATTCAGCGCTGCGTCTCATTCATAGAAAATTATTTAAAGACATGCGGGGCCGGATATCAGCGCCTGGATCATGCCGGCACTCCCTCGATTATCGTTATGCCGCAAAATAACGTCGCCCCCATCCTGCTGATGTCCCATATTGATGTGGTCGACGGCCCCGATGCGCTCTTTCAGCCGCGCATAAAAGATAAAGCCCTGTATG
>Ga0316579_10000659_pt1 | contig 11697 bp, 15 predicted proteins | sample J5NA_2_FD_203074 | JGI IMG/M metagenome (GOLD analysis project Ga0316579, IMG submission 203074) | Rhizosphere microbial communities from salt marsh grasses in Alabama, United States - J5-7_160517rDrA | ecosystem: Host-associated > Plants > Roots > Rhizosphere | place: USA: Alabama | collected... | reverse complement strand
CATCATCTGGCCAGATGCCATCGCCCCTTTCCAGGTGGCGTTGCTACCGGTGGGCATGCACAAGTCAGAGACCTTGCGCGAGACCGTGGAGCGTCTCTACCAGGAGTGGCTGGCGGCGGGCATCGATGTATTGCTGGATGATCGCAATGCGCGCCTCGGCGCCATGTTTGCCGATATGGAACTGATCGGCATACCGCACCGGGTCGTCATCAGTGATCGCGGCCTGGAAAAAGGCGAAGCCGAATACAAGGGACGCCGGGACCAGGATGCCAGCTACATTCCACTGGATGAAATTACCGGCTATTTGAAACAGAAGCTTGATATGAGCCAAGGGTGCTAAAGGCAAGATGAATCCACCGGGTTACCGACATTATCGTATCCTGTACTGGGTGGTATCCCTGATCCTCGGAATACTGCCGGCGCTTGTCGTGAACGCATCCGCCGCAGCTGTTACCGACGGTGTTGACCCCGTGTTACGCGAGCGCCTGATCGAGGCAATACATGATACCCGCAGCTTCAAGGACCGCTTCGCGGCCGAGGTATGGCTACTGGACATGTCCACTCGCCTGGAACGATTCATCGAGGACCCGCAGGAAAGGCTCCGCATCCTGAAAACCATCCACGAAGAGGCCACGCGCGCGGACCTCGCGCCGGAACTGGTGCTGGCCGTAATCGAGGTGGAAAGCTATTTCGATCGCTATGCCATTTCCAGTGCGGGCGCGCAGGGACTGATGCAGGTGATGCCGTTCTGGTTAAAGGAAATCGGTCAACCGAATGACAACCTGTTCGATGTGAAAACCAACCTGCGCATGGGCTGCACGATTTTGCGCTACTACCTGGATATGGAAAACGGGGACAAGCAAAAGGCACTCGCTCGTTACAATGGCAGCCTGGGTAAACGTATTTATCCGGACAAGGTTTTTACCGTGCTCAGCCGTCGCTGGTTTCGGCAATAGTCAGGAAAGGGCGTCAACCGGTTCCGAAGCCGTCGCATTCTTCATAATCACGCGTTTCACAACTCACGTTGCTTACACGTGCAGCCGCGGGACCATGTGACAGCCAGGCCACCAGTTTGGCCACGGCGGTATCTTCCCCGCAGCACAGCACCTCCACGCTACCGTCACTGCAATTACGCGCCCAGCCGGTTACACCCATCGCGTTTGCCTGCTGCCGGGTTGATGCGCGGAAAAATACACCCTGGACGCGCCCGGTAACCCGACAATAACGGCATACCTTCATTGCAGGATGATAGTCGCGGGCTGACCGCTACGCAGCGGCATATTTTCCGGCACAGTGAATTCAACCTCCAGGCTGTAGGTACCGGGTTTTGCATTCGCAACGGGCTCCATGCCAATGCGCTTGATGGTCCCCGAAAGTTCTTTTCCCTCGATGCGCACACTGGCCGAATCGCCTACCCGATGCGTGCCCAGAAGGTCCAGTGACACGTCAGCACGGGCCAGCATGTGTTCGTCATTCGCCAGGACGATCAGCGGCGTTGCCTGCAGGCGACTGACGACGGTTTGTCCGGGTTCGGCATCCCGTTGAATCACGACACCCCGGAAAGGCGCCTGGATCACGCTGTATTCCAGGTTCAGTTTCGCCAGTTGCAGTTTCGCTTCCGCCTCGCGCAACATCGCATCCGCGCTCGCATAGTCGATTTTTACCAGCTGCAATTCATGGGGAGAAATCACGGTACGTTCGAATAATTCCTGCCCCCGGTCCAGCTCCCGCTTGGCTTCATCCCGCTTCTCCCTCGCGCGCACAAGCTCACCCTCTGCCTGCTGCAGTTCGGCGCGGAATCCGCGCGTATCGAGCTGTAACAGTATGTCTCCCTTGTGTACGTGACTGCCGACATCCACCAGTACCCGATCGATTTTTCCGGAAACCGGCGTTCCCAGTTCAACCCGTTGCGACCATTGCAGGCGCGCATCCAGATCCGCGGCATGGATCGACAAGGGTAAGCACCATAACAGGATGGCACCATACGCCAGGAACGAGCCGGTTTTTCGTGTGGTTGTGGCTGTTTTCATCTTTATACCTGCAAGCTTGCCTGATTACTGATTATTATCACCGGCAGCCGGTATTTCGGCATGCCCGATCAATGCATCCATCTTTGCCCACGCCAGGGCCAGGTCGAACATCGTCTTGTACGTCTGGTAGCGCGCATCGGAAAACTGAACCATCGCATCGCCCAGATCGGCCTTTACATCCAGTTCATACAGCCCCCGGCTACGGTCCAGGTACAGATCCCGGTAGTCACTGTACACCTTGGATTTTTCTACCCCGGCATTCAGTACGTAGATCGCCTGCCAGAGTTCGAGCACCCGCTGCTCGATGTCCATTTGTGTCTTGCGCAGGTTCGCCTGTGATTTCAGCCAGGCTGCCCGTTGTTGCGCGATTTCCGCGTCCACCGCTCCTCCGGTAGTAAGCGGGACCTGGATGCTGATTCCCGCACGAAAAGGATCGCGGGAACCAAGATCACGGGAATATTCGGATGCCTCAAGTTCTGCCTGGATGACCGGCTTATTCCCGGCTCGCGCGGCCTGCAGTCGTTGCTGCGCCGCCTCGACTTCTTCCCGGATGGCCTGCAGTCGCGGGTTTTGCTGACGCGCGAGGGCCATTAAAGTGTCGACCTCCGGGAGCTTGCGTTCGATAACGGGGAGCTTCGGGGTTACGAGGTTTGCCGGTAGCTGGCCAGGCACGTTTAACAGATTGGCCAGGGCGGATCGCTGCACGCGTCTTTTTACATCACTGGCATAACGCACATTCCTGGCCTGCTGGTAGTGATACTCGGCTTCCGCAAGCTGGATGTCGGAGATCTGTCCCAGCTTGTTACGGTCACGCGAGCGATCCCAATTGACATAGGCGGTCGCCATGGCTTCATTGTCACGCGCATAAAGCAGATCCGCGATGATGACATTAAAAAAAGCCTGCATGATATCGATGCGACGCTGATCCCTGCTGCTGGTATACAACCATTCCTGGCTTTTCAGCGAGGATTTGGCCGAGGCGATACTGGCATCGCTTTTACCGAAGTCATAGAGCTTTTTCCTCACCAACAGGGAAATCTGGTTGTCATCATGTTGGTTGGTCGGGGCTATCGAAGAAGGATCAACCCAGCGGAGCCTGCCCTCCAGTGTCGTTTGTATACCCTGGTCCGCTTCGGCACGCTGTTCCGTGGCGCGGGCAATATCGACATCCGCCTGTGCGCGCAGCATATCCGGGTGCTCCGTATCCACCCTCGATAACGCAAATTCAAGCGTCAACGGATCCGGCAAGGCAGGTACCGTGGATTGATCGGCAAAGACCGGCGCAGTATGACTGCAAGCAAGCACCGTCAGGCCGGTTAACCCACGTATAAAAAGCTGCAAAATTCGCATAAAAACCTTAGTTATTCTAAATTTATTAATCAAGGTCTACCTTACACATCGGCATATACTAACACCAATACCTGGAACATAAATAGAGATGGGCAAGGCTTGATCTCACAAACAAAACCCCTGCAGAGAATGTTTTTTCTCAACAGGGGTTTTTATGTTTCACCTACGGGTAATGCTATGACCTGTCGCGCCGAAACCAGTACCCAAGCCGCAGCCTTACTTAGTCCGAATCAGGATTTTTGTTCGGCTCGCTTTTGACGCTTAAAGCTCGTGAAGGTCATTTTTTTATAATACCCCTCGCTTGCGTATTCGCCCAGCCACATAAATTCATCGATGCCGGAAGTGGCGCCAGTATACCGGACCACCAGGTTACCCTGCAGATCAAATATGGCGATTACCGGGGTGGCGCCTCGATTGTTCGCAACGCGTGCGAACAGCTTTTTCATATTGGTGGGCTTGCCATCAAAATCGACCATTTCATTGTCACTCTCGATATCGACCGAGTACAGGCTGAAATGCTTGTGGAAATAGTCCTGCACATCAGGCTGATTCAGTACCGTGGTCTTCATTCGATGACAGAACGGACATTCCTCCTGCTCGAAAAACAGCAGTATGCCCTGCTTGCCTTTTTTCTTTGCTGCCGCCATTTCTTCCGGCATATCCCCGAAGGTCTGCTCAAAGAAATAGGTATCAGGGTTTCGCGGGGCAGACTCGGCCCTCGATACTGCGGTACCAAACATTGCCAGCAATACACCCAGGAATACTACAGGTACTCGGATGCCTGGTAAATTAGCCTGTTTCGTTATGCCAGTTTGCATTATTCACTCCAACAATCATGTAGAATTAACCCGCTTCCCTGGGCAGTCGCGGTATAATCTATACTATAAATTCATAAACCCGTAAATATAGACCCTCAAATGGATAAAATGTTGCAACCTCGGCAGGTGTATTTATGAGCCGTATTCTTCAGGAAGATTTTGTCTCCAGCATCACGGATGCGTTGCAATATATATCCTATTATCATCCACCCGATTTTATTCAGGCCATGCACGCCGCCTACCTGCGCGAAGCCTCACCTGCCGCACGCGATGCCATTGCCCAGATCCTGATCAATTCCCGCATGTGCGCGGAAGGTCATCGGCCGATCTGCCAGGACACTGGAATTGTTACCGTATTCCTGCAGATCGGTATGGAAGTACAGTGGGAAGGCAAGCTGAGTATAGAGGAAATGGTAAATACCGCGGTACATCGTGCCTATACCGATCCGAACAATATCCTGCGTGCATCCGTGGTCAGTGACCCGGCGGGAACCCGCAAGAATACAGGGGATAATACACCGGCGGTAATACACATGCAGGTAGTGCCTGGTGACCGTGTCGATGTCATTGTTGCAGCCAAGGGCGGCGGTTCCGAAAACAAGGCCCGATTTGCAATCCTTAATCCCAGTGATGACCTGGTAGATTGGGTATTGAAGACGGTACCGGGCATGGGAGCCGGATGGTGTCCGCCCGGGATACTCAGCATCGGCGTCGGCGGTACGCCGGAAAAGGCGATGCTGCTGGCCAAGCAGGCGATGATGGAACCGATCAATATCCAGGCGCTCCAGGAAAAGGGCCCCACGACCCGCCTGGACGAGCTGCGCCTGGAGATTTACGAGAAGGTAAATGCACTGGGCATCGGTGCACAGGGCCTGGGAGGACTGACAACCGTCCTGGATGTGAAAATCCTGGATTACCCGACGCATGCCGCGTCGAAACCGGTTGCCATGATCCCCAACTGCGCAGCAACACGGCATGTGCACTTCCAGCTGGATGGCAATGGTCCTGCGCAACTGGTTCCCCCGCGCCTGGAAGATTGGCCACAAATCAGCTGGGATCCCGCCACTAGTTCGAAACGCATACAGCTGGACGGATTGAACAAGGAAGATATCCTGGGCTGGAAACCCGGTGAAACCCTGCTGCTTTCCGGGAAAATGCTGACGGGCAGGGACGCCGCGCACAAACGCATTGTGGACCTTTTGCAACGCGGTGAACCCCTGCCGAATGGTTTGGATTTCGATGGAAAGTTCATTTATTACGTAGGCCCGGTCGATCCCGTACGTGACGAAATTGTCGGGCCCGCAGGGCCTACCACGGCAACCCGCATGGACAAGTTTACCGAGACATTACTGGCACAAACCGGCCTGCTGGGCATGATTGGCAAGGCCGAGCGTGGACCCGTAGCCATCGAAGCCATACGCCGCCACCGGTCCGTGTACCTGATTGCCACCGGCGGCGCGGCCTACCTGGTCGCCAAGGCCATCCGTAAAGCGCATGTCGTCGCATTTCCGGAATTAGGCATGGAAGCGGTTTATGAATTTACCGTCGAGGATATGCCGGTTACGGTCGCGGTGGATGCGGAAGGCAACTCCATTCACGAACTCGGCCCGCGCGAATGGAAAAATCGTATTGCCGGCATCCCGGTCGTTCCGGAATAACCGTGGAAATTCGCTATGAATGCCGTTAACAAACCCTTCTGGAAGCGGAAGTCCCTGGATCATCTATCACAACAGGAATGGGAGTTACTGTGTGATGGGTGCGGGCGTTGCTGCCTGAACAAGCTGGAAGATGAGGACAGCGGTGAAATCTTTTATACGAGGGTTGCCTGCAGGATGTTCGATCTGAAAGCATGTCGATGCAAACGTTATGACGATCGCACAATCGAGGTACATGACTGCCTGTCATTACGGGAAAACCTGCCTCAGGCAATGGCCTGGTTACCGGCAAGCTGCGCCTACCGCCTGCTGGCCGAAGGCAAGGACCTGCCTGAATGGCACCCCCTGGTCAGCGGTGACCCGGAAACCGTGCATACCGCGAAAATATCCGTGCGTGACTTCGTTATTGCCGAGAAGCCTGGCATGGACCTGGAGGATCATCTGATCCAGCCCTTTCATATCGAGTCCGAAGAGTTCAAGCCTTAGGGTACGGCATCCGTATCCATTGCAAGCTTCTCATCCACCCGGACAGAAACCAGCCGGTCCACTCCGGAAAGACTCAGCGCCCGTGCAATCTGCCTGCTGCAAAAAATGACATGTATGCCGTCAGGCAGGGGATGTTCCTGGTGAAGAATCAGTAAAGTGGAAAACAGGGAGGCATCAATTTCGGTAATCCCTGCCATGTCGATACATATCCGCGTGACAGATGCCGGCATCTCCTGCACCAGGCTCAGGCATTGATTCGACATATCAACATTGAAATTACCGAGCAGCTCCAATATGCAGATGCGCTGATTTTCAAGGTAATGAGTGCGGATCGACATACCAATAAAAAACTCGCAACAGAAAATACAATTAGAGTATAAGCATGCTGCAAGTGGCTGTATGTTAGAAACTTGAATAATAAATGTGATTTATTACCACTTCCCGGCCATATCAGACAGGTGCTTTACGCACCGCCATCATCCGGGAAATGCCTGAGCCCATGAAAAAGCAATTGCGGTTCCGGCCGCGAGGCATGCTCGGGTTCCCAGCGAATACGGCTGATGCCGGCATTCGGAACCTCGATACGAAACATATGCGGAATGGGCATACCGAGCACCTGGCTGATGATCATGCGCATAACCCCCGCATGACAGACCACCAGCACGTCATGATCCCGATAGCGATCCAGCATATCCCGCCATCCCGCCATGACCCGGTCATGGAACGCCTGCAAGAACTCGGCGTTTTGCGGGCGGCTGGCTACCGGATCCCGGTAGAAATCCTTCAGGCAATGGGGATTCTCTTCAAGCAGTTCCTGCGCAGACCTGCCTTCCCATATACCAAATCCGATTTCCCGAAAGCGTGGTTCCGCTTCGATTTGCAGGTTATGCCGGGCGGCAAGTTCTCGGGCGAATGCCTCACAGCGTTGCAGTGGTGATGTCACGATCCGGGACCAATGACAGGCATCCCCCACACTGCTACGCATCTGCCGCCAACCGGTTTCGCTCAGGGGGTCGTCCGTTTGCCCACGGTAACGGCGCCCGCCTACCGGCTCACCGTGCCGTATCAGGTCGATTATCATTTCCCTTCATCTCGCTTGTACAAACTATACAGGTTCTTAGAAATGCGAAAGGGGCCATAAAAGGCCCCTTTCTACATCGTACTGGAGAAAACCGCTTACTTGGCCAGATAGGCCTTGTCAGATTCCTCGACCACACCAATGCTCCACGCACCACGGGTCTTGGCGTGGTTGACCGCCGCACTGATTTCCGCGTCGGAAGGTGTGGTGTTAATGCTGAATACCTGGCCGGGATAGATCAGGTCTGCATCCTTGATCTTGTCGCTGTTTGCTTTATAGATCAGTGGCCATTGGTAAGGGTTGCTATAGACTTCACTCTTGCCGGAGATCTTCCACAGGCTGTCGCCCTGGAGAACCGAGTAATCGGTACTGCTGGTATCCATCGGCGGCATGGCCCGGTCCACACCTTGCTCGTAGTAATATTGCTTGACCGCGAGTTCCGCCTGGTCACGTGCGGTGTTGGCCAGCTTGATGGCTTTTTCTTCGTCGCCCTTGGCCAACGCTTCTTTAGCCTTCTTCAGATCTTTTTCGGTATCGCGCCAGATCCAGTCCAGTGACTTGGCCTTCTTGATCGCGGCTTCTGCTTCCGCAATAGCCGTTTCAGCCGCGCTCGGACCCTTTGCCGCAGGCGCAGGTTCCTGTTTCTGCTGGCTCGCACAACCAAAAGTCATCGCGATGGTAAGTAAGATCATGCCCAGAGTTTTTTGTGAAGATTTAATTTTCATTGGTGTTATGCTCCAACAGCTCTACCTTAAAAGATGAAAGATAATTAGAATTCGAAACGATATCCCTATGATTTATACGACCAAATTGACAAATCCTTTAGGATTTGACGCCTCGGTATCCGGTTCTTGTTGTAATTCCTTTACAGAGAACCACTTATATACTCTTGATTTGTATCTAGTAAACACCCTAGCGAACGGGGTGTCAAGTGTCCTTTTTGTGTCAGATGTATAATTTTACTGCCAAATTGGACAAATCGTACCCTATATCGCAGGATCCAGGCCAAACACGCGGGAATCGGGCTTATTTCGCCTTATCCAGCGCTATCTGCCGTGCATCCATGGCTTTTTGTCGGGCCGTGAGCGCCAGATCACGGGCGCGGTAGAAATCACCCGCGTCAAGTTCGCGTTCCGCGTTCGACATCAGTTGCTGCGCCTCATGATACACGGCGCCGGCCATGCGTTCGGCGCCGACTTCCCGGGCCGCCTGTAAAGCCTGTCGTGCGTCACTCATTTCCTGTACGGGTGCCGCCGCACACGCAGCCATCAGCAGGATCAGCAGCCCGGTGAAAAGATGTTTTGCTGTATTCATACGATCAGAATGTCCATGGCTTCAGCGTGCCGATACACCGCTGAGCGAAAGTCGGAATCATCTTAATCAGGCGACATTATCGCTGAATTCAGGCAGACTATACGCCTCATATTTCTGTCGTCAAGATACCGCCGGAGATCAGAATGACACGTCGAGAAGAGGATATCCTGCTTTATCATAACCCCCGGTGCAGCAAGTCAAGACAGGCGCTCCAACTCCTGGATGAACACGGTATGCAGGCCAGGGTCGTTGAATACCTCAAAACACCCCCGAACCGCTCGGAGCTGGAACAACTGTTGAAAATGCTGGGACTGGAACCGCGCCAACTGATGCGCACAAAGGATGATTTGTATCGTCAATTACAGCTCGATCGCGAAGATATATCGCGCGACCAGCTGATCCAGGCCATGCTCGAACATCCCGCACTGATCGAGCGGCCCATCGTTGTTCAGGGCAACCGCGCCGCCATCGGGCGCCCACCGGAAAAAATACTGGAGATTCTGAAATGAGGGATGTACTGGTGCTGTATTACAGCCGTTATGGCGCAACTGCCGAGATGGCACAATGGATTGCCCGCGGGATCGAGCAGGTCAAAGGCATGCAAGCCAGAATCCGCACCGTACCCGCGGTCTCCTCCGTTTGTGAAGCCACGGAGGACACCATTCCCGCGTCGGGCCCGCCCTATGCCAGCCTGGAAGACCTGCAGCAATGCAGCGGGATCGCATTGGGCAGCCCGACGAGATTCGGCAACATGGCCGCCGCCTTGAAATATTTTCTCGACTCGACCGGCAGTCTCTGGCTTAGCGCGCAATTGAGCGGCAAGCCAGCAACCCTGTTCACCTCGACTTCCAGCCTGCATGGCGGCCAGGAAACAACCCTGCTCAGTATGATGCTGCCGCTGTTGCATCACGGCATGCTGATCCTGGGTATCCCGTACTCGAACGCGGAACTGATGCATACCCGCAGCGGCGGTACGCCCTATGGCAGCAGCCATCTGGCGGGGACAGACAGCAAGTTGCCTTTGAGCGAGGAGGAGATAACGCTCTGCAAGGCACAGGGGCAACGCCTGGCCGAGGCTGCGCGCTTGCTGGCACCCCCGGCTGACCAGAAACATTGGCCCCTGCGATGAACAGGTTGCACAGCTTTCGCCTGTCGGTCTGGACCGGTTACCTGGGACTGTGGATACTGCTACCCCTGTGGTACGCGTGGCTGGCGCCTTCCGCGCATTTCGGCATCGGTATGCCGCTGTTCTTTCTGCTCGTCCCCCTGCTATTTCCCCTGCCGGGCATGCTCCGCGACCGGAGCTATACCTTTGCATGGAGCAGTTTCCTGTCCCTGCTCTACTTCATCCATGGTATCGGCGAGTTCTACAGCGAGCCAGAGGAAAGAATCTACGCGGGCCTGGAAATCCTGTTCAGCCTGCTCTGGTTTGGCGGGGCGATTTTCTACGTGCGCAAGTACAAGCAAATCCACGCGAACGCCCATGGCAGCGCCGGGCATCGGGAACCCGGCAAATAGCACGCCCAGCCATTTTCTAACGGTTTTCTAGCGGTTTCCCAGCGTTTCTCGCACGAAGGGCAAGGTAAGCTTGCGCTGGTGCACCAGGGATGCCTGATCCAGCCTATCCAGCAATTCAAACAGGACCTGCAAATCCCGGGGATAATGACGCAACAGGTAACGTCCCACCTCCTCGGTCAGTTCCAGGCCACGTGCATCGGCCCGCAACTTCAGGGCGCGTAACTTTTCCGCATCGGAAAGCAGGGCCAGGTGAAACACCGGCCCCCAGGCAAGCCGGGATACGAGGTCAGGCAAGCGTATGCCCGTTTCGGATGGTGACGTGCGTGCCGAGGTTACCAGCTTCGCATCCCGATCGCGCATGCGATTGAACAAGGCAAAAAGCTGCTGTTCCCAATCCTGCTGGCCGGCTATTGCGTCAATATCATCGAGACACAAAACCTCGTGCTGTTCCATACCCTGCAATATTTCGACGCCGTGGTGTAACAGTTCCCGCAAGGGCAGGTATGCGACACTCACGCCATGCCGCGCGGCGCGATGGCAGGTGGCTTGCAACAGATGTGTCTTGCCACAGCCGTCAGCGCCCCAGAGGTACAGGGTCGGTTCGCCCTGAGCTTGCGCAATTTCCTGCAATATGGACAACAAGGGATCATTTTCCGGGTAGGCGAAATTTTCGAACGTCGCGTTTTGACGCAGCGTCAGGTCAAGCGGCAATTGCATACAAGACCCCTGACGATCCCCTAGCGATTCGCGTGATCATAGACACGACTTTGCAGGTACTGTTGGTGGACCTGGCGAAGAATCACGGCAAGCACCGCCGCCACGGGCAATGCCAGCAGGATACCAAAGAAGCCGAACAACTGACCGCCCGCCATGATAGCGAAGATCACGGCCACCGGATGCAGACCGATTCGATCACCTACCAGCAACGGGGTCAGTACAATGCTTTCCAGGATCTGTCCGACACCGAACACCAGGAATACCCATAGCACCTGGGTCAGGTCATGGGTCTGCAACAACATCGCAATTGCAGCCGTGAGCAGGCCAACGATCACGCCGAGATAGGGAACAAAACTGAGCAAGCCCGCGAGCATCCCGACCAGTACCGCCACCCGTAACCCGGCAATCCCCAGTCCAATACTGTAGATAACACCAAGAATCAGCATCACCAGCATTTGGCCGCGCAGGAAGGCGCCCAACACCTTGTCAGACTCCGAGGCCAGGCGCACCACCTGCTTCTCCAGGTGGCGGGGCAACAGCATACGAATGCCGTTCAACAGGGAGTGCCAGTCTCGCAGTAAATAGAAAGCGACCACCGGCACCAGGAGCAGGCTTGCCAACCAGCCCGCCAATGCAAGCCCGGATTGTGACAGCGAATCCAGAATGAACGCCAGCGCGCTACCTGCCTGCTGCCAATGCCCCTTGATCCACGCCTGCAAGGTCATCATATC
>Ga0316579_10000657_pt1 | contig 11702 bp, 13 predicted proteins | sample J5NA_2_FD_203074 | JGI IMG/M metagenome (GOLD analysis project Ga0316579, IMG submission 203074) | Rhizosphere microbial communities from salt marsh grasses in Alabama, United States - J5-7_160517rDrA | ecosystem: Host-associated > Plants > Roots > Rhizosphere | place: USA: Alabama | collected... | reverse complement strand
TGCCATAAAAGAAGAGTTGTGCGAAGCTAATGATGAAATGCAAGAATTGCTAAAGCTTTGTGAAGAAGATTTTTTCGATGCAAATCGAAAAAAGAGCATGGATGAAATTACAAAAGCAATGGAGAAAATGAAACTCCATGCTAAATATACAATTGCAGAACTGATACAGCTGCTTGCTGTATTAGAAAGCTATAAACCGATAAAATAATTTAATGTTTTTATAGGAAAAACCTTTAAAATCATTAAAAAATATTATATAATATAATTATATTAAAAAGGTTGGAGGTTTTCTAATGAGAGAAATAGATTTTTCAAATGTGCAAGACCAGTCGATAGCTTTACCTGAAGGAGTGTATTCGGTTGTAATCGAGAACATTGAATTCAATGCTGACAAGCAATATTATAACTGGCAGTTTGGTGTACTCCAATGTGAGGAAGAAGAACATATGGGTGCGTTTAATGGTCGCAAACTTTGGGCCATTACTTCTTTGAAGGAAAAGGCCTTATGGAAACTGCAACAGTTTTTGAAAGGTTTAGGAGAGGATGATGAAGCTTTGGCTTCATCATTCACTTTTGATGAAGAAAGGTACTTGCAGCAGGAGTGCAAAGTACTTGTAAAACACCGGGAGTACAACGGCAAGATCATGACTGAAGTCGACAGTATTCTCGATGAAGACGCTACAGAAGCGGTGGCGTTATTTAAATAGGTTATTTGGAGCAAGTTTATACTTGCTCCTAATTTTAAAAGGAGGAAATGAGATGGCTGAAACAACTGAAAAAACAACTAAAAAAGAAAAGTTGAATTCAATGGTAAGTGTCACATTTACTGAAAGTCAACTGGCAGCAATACAAGAAAAAGCAGATGAAGAAAAAAGAACTTTAGCTGCTGCAATCAGATATGCTACTTTAAAATTTTATGGGTTAGCATAGGGAGGGCACTAGATGGATTATTTGGAGTTCTTCAAGCACTTTGTAACGATACCAGAAAATAAAATAGATGAAAACGGGAACGTAATGGTTTACGGTTTTAGACCAGAAGAGAAACCATCTTTAAGTATAAATGTAAATGATGGAAGGTTCAAAGATTTTGGAGATGATTCATTTGCAGGAGATGCTTTTGAGTGGATGATTTCTCTAATGGAAGTTGATTTCACTGTTGCAAAGATTTGGTTAGATGGTTTCTTCAAAACAGGGAAAGTAGTTACTCCCATTGATTTTGGAGAAGTAAGAAGCTGTATGAAAAATCTTACCCCAGCATTGAAGACCTATCTTTTGAAAGAGAGAAAATTGACAGAGCAGTCAATAAAAGAGTATAGAATTGGTTGGTCTCCAAATGATAACAGATATACAATTCCAGTATTTGGAGAAAATGGAATGTGTTTGAATATGAGAATGTATTCCAGGACTTCTAAATGCAAAATGCTACCATATGATGAGGGATATGGGTACACACGTCTGTATCCTTTACAAAACTATCACGAAAGAGAAACTACGGTACTTGTAGAAGGTGAATGGGATGCTCTTGTATTAAGAGCAAATAATATTAACAGTTTGACATCTACTGGCGGTGCAGGCTCTTGGAAAACAGAGTGGAATCGCATTCTATCAAAGGACGTTATTGTATGCTATGATAACGATGTTGCAGGTAGAAAAGGCGTCAAGAAAGTTGCTAGGAAGTTAAAACTTGCAGGTAAAAAAGTCAGAGTAGCAACATTACCAGAAGGAATGGATGTTACAGATTACTTTCAAGAACACAATGCAACAGAGTTTCAACAGATTTTAGATGCGAGTAAAGAGTTTGAAGATGATACAGAAGTAGAAGGTGCAGTAGCAAAGATTCCATTATATGAAGCTACTAAACCGAAGTATAGAAATAAAGAAGTCGCTTTTGAGTGCAGGGTTGTAGGGAAGGATACATCTCCTTACAATATTCCACTAGTGGTAGAGTTCAAATGTGCTAACACGGGAATAAAAACTAAGAGGTGTGATTCATGTGCTTTGTGCGATGATGATGATGTTACGCTGAAGTTAGCAGTGAATCCGAAAATGTTAGAATTTATTAAGGTTTCTAAAAATGCACAGAGAAATGCCATATGTGGGATGAAAGGCGTTAACGTAAAATGCAATTTTCTAATCTATTCAATTATTGAATCTATCAATATTGAAGAAATATTGTTAGCACCAGAAATGGTAGCTAATTCAAGTGATACATTTCGATATGATTTAGTACCAGCTTTCTATGCGGGTCCTCAAGTCACAGAAGCTACAAAAAGTTATCTGTTCCAAGGAAAAATGACACCTGATCCTTGGAATCAGAAAGTAACATTTCTATTGAAAAAATGTGTTCCTCTAAAGGAAAGTCTGGAAACATTCAAAGTGACACCTAGTATAATTGAAGAGTTGAAAGTTTTTCAACCAAAAGAGAACCAATCTTTGAATGAAAAGTTTAGAGAAATCCATGAAGATTTCGAAAAAGTGACAAACATAATTGGGAGGGATGATCTGTTAACAGGGATTGATTTGGCATATCATTCATGCCTTGATTTTAACTTTCTAGACTATCCAGTACAAAAAGGTTGGGTTGATATGATAGTTCTTGGGGATACTCGTACCGGTAAAACTGAGACTATACAAGCAATGCTCAACTTTTTTCAACTTGGAGAGATGAGTACAGCAGAAAATACTTCATTTGCTGGTTTGGTAGGTGGTCTACAGCAAATGGGTGACAAGAAATGGTTTATTACTTGGGGTAAGATACCACAAAATGATCGCAAACTATTTGTTATCGATGAGATAACTGGACTTGCGACTGAGGATATTGGTAGAATGTCAGGATTGAGAAGTTCCGGAATTGCAGAAGTTGTCAAGATACATACAGAAAAGACTTTTGCAAGGGCAAGACTCATCTGGTTGAGCAATCCTAGAGGCAAATGCAGTTTGGGAGACTTTGCATATGGGGTTGAAGCATTAGAACCCCTGATAGGTCAACCAGAAGATATTGCAAGATTTGATTTTGCTATATCTGCAGCAGCAGAAGACATTCCACTAGAGGATATCAATAAGAGGAGAGAAAAGTCTACCGATTTTACTTATACGGCAGATCTATGCAAGACTTTAATTTTGTGGTCTTGGAGTAGAAAAAACGAACACATTAAGTTCACAAAAGAAGCAGAAAATTTAATTTTGGCATATGCGACTACTCAAGGGAGATTTTACTCTAATAAGATTCCTCTAGTGGAAGGTGCGAACCAAAGGATAAAATTAGCTAAGTTAGCAGTTGCAACTGCGTGTAGGACATTTTCTACAAGTGATGGTAAGGACGTTGTTGTTACAAAGGACCATGTAGAATTTGCATACAATTTCTTAGAATATATTTATTCTAAGAGTTCGTTTGACTACACGGGATTTAGTAATAAAGAAAACAAATACAAAAAGGCTGCAGTGAGAGAAATTGCACATGTTAAGAAAATTATTAGGTCATCTGGTATTGCAAAATACCTAGATAAACCCTGGATTTCATGGCGCTCTATAGAAGAACAAACAGCAGACATTGGTATTACTGCTTGTTTGAGAAAGTTAGTAGCAGCTAAAATGTTAGAAGAGAAATCACCTGGCAAATACTACAAGACGAAGATTTTGAATCAGATCTTAAAAGAAGAAGAGGAGGCGTTTTCAAATGATGCAACAGCTTTTAAATAAGATTTTACCACTTGGAAAAGAAGAGATTATCAATAAGATTGAGAAGTATGAAGAAAAGACAAAAAAGATAGCAAAGGAAATTGGAGGAGACAAAGATGAAAATAGTTAAAGAATATCACATACCTATGGCACACCGCCTGACAAACCACAATGGTTTATGTAAGCACTTGCATGGACATACCTACAAATTGGTCATTGGACTTGATGGACCAATACAGCAGAGAGAAGGTTCTTCTGAAGGAATGGTTGCTGATTTTAAGGATTTGAATGGCGTTATTGATAAGTTCATTATGGAACCGTATGATCATTGCATTTTGCTGTGGAGTGGAGGAGATGACTTTGATAAAGAACTCATTGCATCAACCTCTAACGCTTTGAAAAAAGTGATAATGGATGAGCGTACTACAGTTGAAAACATCGCAAGAAAAATGTATGTAGAACTTAAGCAGGCAGTAACTCCATTTGACATTTGGAGATTTGAGTTATGGGAAACACCAACTGCGTATGCGTATATAGGAGGTGTAGAAGATGTATAAATTTGCAGTAGCTGAGATTTTTGAATCCATTCAAGGAGAGGGAATTCATGTCGGGAAATCAGCAAATTTTATCAGATTTGCTGGTTGCAATAGAGCATGTGAGTGGTGTGATACTGATCATACAGAAAAAATGCAATTAAGTCTTGAGGATATTCTTTCAAAAATAAATTTTGAAAATGCAATGACAGTGTTAACTGGTGGAGAACCATTAATACATGAGGGGATTTCAGTATTAATAAAAGAACTTCGCAAAATGAAACTGATTAAGAACCCAAGACATATTGTTGCAATCGAAACAAATGGAACGTTACCCACATTCGGACTTGAAGTAGATTGGGTTACTGCATCGCCTAAACCACCAGAGTACACATTGCACAATGATTGCATTCCATTTGAGTTAAAATATGTAGTAGATGAAACATTGAGTTTGCAAGATATTACAAAAGAAAGAGTTCCGAAAGGACATATTTGGTTACAACCTAATGCAAAAGATGCTGAAAAATCTATTGACAAAGCAATGGCTATGTTGCAAGAAGACAACACTTTGAGATTAGGAATGCAGTTACATAAATTTTATGAGTTACCATAGGAGGTATAGTATGGATTTAAAAGATGAAATAAGACAAGACACAATTGCTAGTTCAGTAAAAGAACTGTTACGCATCGTTGAAGGAGATGCTTGTGAACGTAGTGGATTAATAGATACACCAAATAGAGTTGCACGTATGTATGCAGAAATTTTTAGTGGGTATAAGGGAGATCCAAAAGCATTCTTAAAAAGACAATTTGAAGAAGATTCGTATGAACAAATGGTTGTAGTGAGAGATATTCCATTCTATTCACATTGCGAACATCACATGGTACCATTTTTTGGAAAATGTCATATAGGTTACATTCCGGATGGTAAAGTAGTGGGATTGAGTAAATTGGCAAGGGTAGTAGAAGGATACGCAAGACGTTTACAAATTCAAGAACGCTTGACTTCACAGATTTGTTGTTGTATTGATGAAGTTTTAGAACCTAGAGGTGTTATTGTTGTGATGAAAGCTGAACACATGTGTATGACGATGAGAGGTGTTCAGAAACCAGGAAGTTTAACAGTAACATCAGATGTTAAAGGTGTTTTTTATAGTGAAGATACTGCAAAACAAGAATTTTACAGCAACATAGCACTTTAGGGGGAGGGAACTAATATGCAACTAAGAGCACTAGATGACACAAAACAAATTAGTATTGATTGGATAGATGCTCAAAACTTGATGCAGCGTATTGTTGATACTATAAGAGATCCATCAAATCAACTTAAAGAACCAGTTTTTATAGATGATTTCAAGTATGGTATCTCTACAGAATTGGGAGGTACTAGTTTTGATGATACAGCATTTTACTTAGACGGCTACTTAAAGAAAAACATTGTTGTTGGAAAATATGCACGTCTTTTTCAATGCAAAGTAAAAAAATTAGTTGTTGCTGATGGTTTTGATTTAACGCTGTTGTCAAAGATTTTTGGCAAATATTGTTATGTTGCTGTAGAATATTTTAATGCAAACATTCCAATGGGTGATTCAATAAAAATAGTTTTCCAGGAAGCGTTTTTCGCAATGAAATATACAATTTCTACTAGAGGACCTCTTGCCGAAAAGCAAATCTTAAGTATTTTTGAGAAGGACAACGTTCCAGCAGGTAAGTATAGTATTGCAAGGATCATTGACTTCAGTGAGGAATATGTACCAATATTAAAAGAAAATGCTTTCTTTATATTGGACAAGTGATGTACTGGATATAGCCCAAATTAAAATTGGTTAATATATAAAAATATAGAAACAGTTTTTAAAATGGGCTATAAACTGTTTATATAAAACAAAATTGAGGTGACAAAATGGCAAAAGAAATTACAGAATTTGAAAATGGTGGTTTAAAAGAAGTAAAGGGGAAACCAAAAATGGGTCTAGTACCATATGAAGCAATTGCACGCATTGCTGCAAGATTTGAAGTTGGTATTGAGAAGTATGAAAAAGACAATTGGAAAAATGGACTTCCAATTAGTGAATGCGTGCATGCAGCAATAAGACACATATATCAATTCAGTCATGGGTACACAGAAGAAGATCATTTGGGGGCTGCTCTTTGGAACCTAGCAGTTATTGCATATTATGAAGAACATTTTGCAAATGATCCTAAAATATGTGATATCCTTGAACCAGATGAATACGCGAACAACAAATTTACTTTAGGAGGTAAGGTATGAAATTAGCAACTATTGCACCCACACAGTTTCTAAAAGAATTTTGTGGTTTAACAAACTATCAACTAGTACTTGCACAGGAGTATGTAAGAGATGATGTAATGGCAAGTTTTTACAGAATTGCAGCTCTATTTGGAGACACAATTATTTTAGATAATGGAGCTTATGAATTGGGAGAAAGTATTCCACTAGTGGAATTAGCGAAAATTGCGGAGGATCTGAATCCAAAATGGGTTATGTTACCAGATGCAAGATTTGATAGTGTGAAAACAATTCATTTAGTAAAGGAAGCCCTTAAAGTTTTCAGAGATTCACCATACAATTTGATGGCGATACCTCAAGGAAGAGACTTGCAAGATATCTTAAATTGCTATCAAAGATTGACTGAATTTCCGGAGATAAATGGTTTTGGAATTTATGAAGAAATTGGAGATGTTGCAAAGATTGGAAACAGATATCATTTCTGCAAACTGTTGGAGGAGCAGAAATTAGTGAAAAAAGAATATTACTATCATATGTTAGGAATGGAAGAAGATCTAGTTATTACTAGAGCTTTAGCAGAATTTGATTGGATTGGTGGTATTGATAGCGCAAAACCTGTTGTATATGGACTTCATCATATGGATGTAGAAAACGTAAATTGCTATACAGCATATCCACACAGACCAAGAAATTACTTTAACTTGAGCAAAATAGATGAAGAAGCAGAACATATGATCATTAGTAATATAACTAAACTTGCAAATTGGTTAGGAGGAAAAGAAAATGTGTAGTATCGGAGGAATATACAACCCACATTCAGCAGTGCAAGAATCGGATAAGTATACAACTTTACATCGTATTATGGTACGCGGACAACAAAGAGGAAGAGACAGTTGGGGTGTCTGTTTACAACATGTTCAAGGAGATGTATGTGTTCATAAAAGTACAAACCCGGTGAATGAACCAATTGCAAGAATCCATAACTTTAGATGGGCAATGGGTAACAACAGAGGAGAACCCACTACGGAATACGTTAAATGCAAAACTGCTTCTGACATTCAACCTTTCAAAGGAGGAAACTGGTGGGCCGTACATAACGGAACCATTGCAAATGACAAAAAATTAAGAGAGCATTTTTCATTTGAAACATCTACCAGGATTGACAGTGCGGTTATTCCAGAGATTTTAGACATGAGAAAAGTACCTCCTTATGGAGAAGAGGTTGCACAAGCTTTTGATGAGCACTTTGAGGGATCCTATGCATGTGCAGTTGCCGATGAAAGATTTGAAAAACTGTTTCTAGTTTGCAATTATAAACCAATTTACTTAGGGTATAATATCAAATATGGGTATTACGCATACGCATCTGCACCCGAATCAATTAGCGGTATGGGTATGGAGCACTTATCAAAATGGAGTATTAGAAAGGTTCCACCGTACAGTGTGGTAGAGTTTTTCCCTAGTGGAAAGGTACAACATCATTTCTTAAGAAGAGAAGATTACATAGCACCTAAAAGATCTTCAAAAGCAATTGTAGTCTGCAGTGGTGGTTTAGATTCTACAGTTGCTGCTACTTGGGCAGTACGAAATGGTTTTAAAGTAGAACTAGTGCATTTTCTGTACGATTGCAGAGCACAAGCAAAAGAAAAGCAAGCAATTATTAACATTGCAAAAAAATTAGGTGTAACTTACAAATTTATTGAAACGAATATTTGGACTACGCTTGCCAAGGGATCACGTTTAACGGATCCAATGGCGAAAATTGCTAAAGGAGAAGAGGGTATAGAAATTGCAAAAGAGTGGTGCTATGCTAGAAACTTAGTTTTCTTAAGTATAGCAACTGCATATGCGGAATCAATTGAAGCAGAACACATTATTTTAGGGAACAACTTAGAAGAGGCAGGAAGTTTTCCTGATAATGAACCAGAATTCATTCGCAAGTTCAATGAATTGCTTCCAAATGCAATAAATGCAAATAAGCGGTTGAAAGTCTTAGAACCAGTAGGAAATAAGATGAAACATGAAATTGTTAAAATGGGTCTTGAATTAGAAGCTCCATTGGAAGAAAGTTGGAGTTGTTATGAAAGTTATGATGAACCTTGCAACAACTGTGGCCCATGTAATCTAAAAAAAGTAGCTTTCAATATTAATGGATACATACTGAGCAAAGATCAAAAGAGTTGGAGGCGATTTGCAAATGAATGAGTTGTTACAGAGATTGAAAGATCTTAAAGTGGTAGAAGATTTCTTAAGCATGTATGACCTTTCAGGAGAAGTAGACTGGAGAGAAACGTCTCAACCTTGGATTCAAGATAAAGTAGATGAAGCAAACGAATTGCGTACCAAAATTTTAAAAGGAGAAGATTATGATTTGTGAGAAGTGTAAGGGAGATTGCTTTGAGGTAGATATCGACAAACTCGGACAATGCGATTATATGATAGTAGCAGAGAGACCTATGTACACAGAAACAATAACTGGTGCTAAATTTACAAAACATTCTTTCAGACCGTTAACTCAATTTGTTCGTGAGATGAAACTGAACAACATATATGCTACTTATGCCCAGAAGACCTATACAAGTTGGTCTTCTGTAAAAGCAAAGAAATGCTACACACATTTGTTAAAAGAAATTGAAAAAGTACAACCCAAGGTAATAGTTTGTATAGGAACAAATGCAAGTCGTTTCGTAACAAACAAAACTGGAGACATACATGCATTAGCAGATACTACATATTTTGACAAAAGATACAATGCTTGGATCATATGCACATATGATCCGGGTATGATTTTTAGGGATGCAACAATCGAAGAAAAAATAAAAGGAGCATTACGTAGAATGATCGATCAAAAAGATCAAGTTCCACTAGTGGAAAGTTTCACTACTTATACTCCGGATACTGTAGAGGAACATGTTGAAATGCTTACAAAGATGATAGAGATGAAACCTACAGTAATTGCATTTGATATTGAGTCCGAAGGTCTAAACTATTTTCATGACGAAGTATTAGCAATAGGTTTTGGGTGGGAAGAGAATTTGAGTTACACAATTCAAAAAAGGTTTTTGGAAAATATTGTTATCTCACAAATGATTCAACATTTGTTCACTCTTGATCATACATTTGTAGCTCAGAATGGAAAGTTTGATACAAGCTTCTTACGTTTTGATTTGCCATTCAAAAACGTAGTGATTCCAAATGCAAGATTTGATGAAGATACTATGCTGATGCACTATTGCTTAAATAATGTGTCGGGTACCCACGGTTTGAAAGTTTGGGCAAGAGATTACTTTCATGCTGATGATTGGGAAAGTGACATTAAAACTTATCTTCCTACCAAAGACTCTCCATATTCAATGATTCCTGAACCTATTTTGCATAAGTACTTAGGTTATGATATTCATTGGACCCTTAAAGGTTATTATCTATTTAAGACACTTATGGAGAAAGAAGGGGTTGTTAGGCCTTATAAGGAAATCTTGTTACCCGCAAGTCAAGCTTTTACTGAAATAGAACCCGCAGGAGTGTTATTAGATGTTGAAAAACTGAAACAAAAAATGGCTGAAGCAGAACCAGAAATGGAAAGAATTAGTAAAGAATTGTTGGAAGAAGCTGAAAAGATTGGCTGGAGTCCAGAAGCATATGTCAAAGCAACGGATGCAAAGACAAAACCAGAAACCTTGAATCCAAAAAGTTCAAAGCAGATGCAGTGGGTTGCATATGATTTATGCGACATGCCACTATGGAATATGGGAAGAGCAGGTTTCAAAAAGTCTTGCTGTAAAGATGCAGTTGAAGTCTACAGATTTAGACATCCATTCTGGGCCAAACTGCATGAGTACAAACAAGTCAATGACTTGTTTGGCATTTATGTAAAAGGGATGCTTGAACGCGTTGATGCGGATGGTAGAATAAGGCCAGACTTCTACTTAACTGGAACTGTTACTGGTAGGATAAGTTGTCACAATCCTAACTTGCAGAACATTCCAAGAAAGTCTTTTGTTAAGGAAATGTTCATTGCTGGTGAAGATAATGTAATAGTCAACATTGATTATAAGACACTAGAGATAATAGTTGCTGCAATTCTAAGTGGTGATCCAGAAATGTTGCAACCTTTTATAGATCATGAGGACTTTCATAGTAAAGTTACTTGGGATGTGTATGGAGAAGAACTGCAAATGTTGAAGGAATCTATTCCAAGTTACGAAGGAGAAAAGATGTTAGAATACTTGGACAGACCACAAATGATGGAAGTTCGAGAATACATTACTAGAGATTACATTAACAAAGAGAAGTATGAAGAGGCTTGGGATCAAATTTTTGACTATTGCAGGTTTCTAACGAAGTTCGTGACATTCGGAATACTTTACAAAAGAGGCGCTAAAAGCTTAGCAGAAGGAGAATTGAACTGTGAAGTTTGGGAAGCACAAAAGTACATCGATAATTTTGAAGCAAAATATACCAGATTAATTGAGTGGCAAAATGAACAATTGTACCAAGCAAGTACGAAGCAGTTTGTAACAACTGCTTTTGGATTTAAAAGAAGATGGAGTGGGATGATAGATGAGTATTTGGTTAAGAGTCAAAGCGCAAATTCTGCAATACAAGGAACTGCTGCTCAGATTACCTTAAGAGCATTGGCAAAAATACATGAAAAGTTTAGAGAAGTCCATTATGTATTAGGACATGTACTCTTTACTGTCCACGACAGTATAGTATTTGAAATACCGAAAAAACGGTTGTTTGAAAGTCTAAATACTATAAAAGAGCACATGTGTTACAACCCAATAAAACCGGAAATTCCTTTAACTATCGAGATTGAAGTGGGAGATTCTTATGGGACAGTCTTTCCACTAGTGGAAAAAGATGGTAAATGGATTCCCGAAAAGTCAAAGCACCAAGAGAAGTATGATGCATTGTTGGGAAGTATTTAAAAAAATAGGTAATTTTATAAGGAAAATCTCTTGATTTTCCTTATATTTTATTATATAATATTAATATAAATGAGAGGAGGAAAATTCATTGAAAAACACAATTAACTTGCTAAAGCAAGGCGATCAGATGACCGAAGAAGAAATCACAAAAGAATTGCAATTCATTGATTCATACTTTCAAAATATGGAGATTGACATTTTGAAAACCTTAAACACTCCAGAATTTGGACCATGGGATCCCGATGTCTTGTGGTTGCGCCAAGAAGAGATGTACATGTGGTTGGAAAAGGCATTTGGTAAAACACCAAA
>Ga0316579_10000656_pt1 | contig 11729 bp, 4 predicted proteins | sample J5NA_2_FD_203074 | JGI IMG/M metagenome (GOLD analysis project Ga0316579, IMG submission 203074) | Rhizosphere microbial communities from salt marsh grasses in Alabama, United States - J5-7_160517rDrA | ecosystem: Host-associated > Plants > Roots > Rhizosphere | place: USA: Alabama | collected... | reverse complement strand
TCAACGTCGTCTTACCATGGTCAACGTGACCAATCGTTCCTACGTTTACATGCGGCTTCGTACGCTCAAATTTACCCTTGGACACGGTTAGCTACCTCTCACTATTCTCAAGTCTTCGTTCTGTCATTCGGCCGGGCGATCAAGATGCCTCTTTGATGATCGCTTCGGCAATATTCGCCGGCACTTCGTTGTATTTACAAAATTCCATGGTGTAGGTGGCGCGGCCCTGGGTCGCGGAGCGCAGATCCGTCGCATAACCGAACATCTCGGACAGTGGCACCTCGGCGTGGACGATCTTGCCGGTGGCCTCGTCATCCATACCCTGTATCATGCCGCGACGGCGATTGAGATCGCCGATCACATCGCCCATGTTCTCCTCGGGGGTCACCACCTCGACCTTCATAATCGGCTCGAGCAGTACCGCGCCGGCCTTGCGCGCGCCCTCTTTCACACCCATGGATCCGGCGATCTTGAACGCCATTTCGTTGGAGTCCACGTCGTGGTAGGAACCGTCGAAAAGAGTAACCTTGACGTCCACCACCGGGTAACCGGCGATCACGCCGTTCTGCAGCTGTTCCTGAATGCCTTTGTCCACGGCGGGGATGTATTCGCGGGGCACCACGCCGCCAACGATGGAGTTGACGAATTCATAGCCCTTGCCCGACTCTTGTGGCTCGATTTTCAACCACACATGACCGTACTGGCCGCGACCGCCGGACTGGCGCACGAACTTGCCTTCCTGCTCCACGGTCTTGCGTATGGTTTCGCGATATGCCACTTGCGGTTTACCCACATTGGCCTCGACCTTGAACTCGCGACGCATACGGTCGACGATGATGTCCAGATGCAACTCGCCCATACCGGAGATGATGGTCTGGCCGCTCTCCTCGTCGGTGTGGACACGGAACGAGGGATCTTCCTGGGCGAGACGCCCCAGGGCCAGGCCCATCTTTTCCTGGTCGGCCTTGGTCTTGGGCTCCACCGCCACTGAAATCACCGGCTCGGGGAATACCATGCGCTCCAGGATGATGACCTTATCGAGGCTGCAGAGGGTATCGCCGGTGGTGACGTCTTTCAGACCCACCGCCGCGGCGATATCGCCGGCGCGCACTTCTTTAATCTCTTCGCGGCTGTTGGCGTGCATCTGCACCATACGGCCGATGCGCTCCTTCTTCGCCTTCACCGGGTTATATACCGTATCACCGGAATTCAACACGCCGGAATATACGCGGAAGAAGGTCAAGGTGCCGACAAAGGGGTCGGTAGCGATCTTAAACGCCAAGGCGGAGAACGGCTCTTCATCCGTGGGATGACGCTCGGCCGGGGTATGATCGGCATCGTCCAGTTGCCCCTTCACCGCGGGTACATCGGTGGGTGACGGCATATAGTCGATCACCGCGTCCAGCATGGCCTGCACGCCTTTATTCTTGAAGGCGGAGCCACACAGGATGGGCACGATCTCGTTGGCGACGGTACGGGTGCGGATCGCATTCTTGATCTCCGCCTCGGTTAACGCCACCCCTTCCAGATACTTTTCCATCAATTCTTCTGAGGATTCCGCCGCGGCCTCGACCATCTTTTCGTGCCACTCCGCGCAGAGCTCCTGCATATCGGCGGGAATCTCCTTCTCATCAAAGGTCATACCCTGGGTATCATCGTTCCAGTAGATGGCCTTCATCTTGACCAGATCCACCACGCCCTTGAAGTCCTCCTCGGCACCGATCGGCAGCTGGATAGGAACGGCAACGCTCCCCAGGCGCTTCTGGATCTGCTCGACCACGCGCAGGAAATTGGCGCCCATGCGGTCCATCTTGTTGACGAAGGCCAGACGCGGCACGCCATACCTATTGGCCTGGCGCCACACGGTCTCCGATTGCGGCTGCACACCGCCTACCGCGCAGAACACCGCGCAGGCACCGTCGAGCACGCGCAGGGAGCGCTCCACTTCGATGGTAAAATCCACGTGACCGGGGGTGTCGATGATATTGATGCGGTGTTGAGGATATTGCTTTTCCATACCGGACCAGTAGCAAGTTGTCGCGGCGGAGGTGATGGTAATACCGCGCTCCTGTTCCTGCTCCATCCAGTCCATGACCGCAGCACCGTCGTGCACTTCACCGATCTTGTGCGAAATGCCGGTATAGAACAGGACGCGCTCGGTGGTCGTCGTCTTGCCGGCATCAATGTGCGCGGCAATGCCGATGTTGCGATAACGGTCGATTGGTGTGCTGCGTGCCACGATCAAAAACCCTCAAACCAAAATTAAATTCGAAACTTCGTAATTACCAACGGTAATGAGAAAAGGCCTTGTTGGCCTCCGCCATGCGATGGGTATCCTCACGCTTTTTCACTGCTGCGCCGCGTTTTTCCACTGCGTCCAGAATCTCGCCGGCCAGGCGCAGATCCATGGACTTCTCACTGCGCTTGCGCGCCGCGTCAATCATCCAGCGCATCGCCAGGGCGAACTGCCGGTCGGAGCGCACTTCCACCGGCACCTGATAGGTGGCACCGCCGACGCGCCGCGACTTCACCTCGACGATGGGTTTGACGTTATCCAGCGCCTGATTGAGAAGTTGAAATGCGTCGCCACCCTTGCTCTTCTCGCTTACCCGGTCCAGGGCACCGTAAATGATGCGCTCAGCGACCGATTTCTTGCCGCTTTCCATCACCACGTTGACGAAGCGGGTCAGCATCTCGCTGCCAAACTTAGGATCCGCCAATACCGGGCGCTTACTTGCTACTCTTCTACGTGCCATATCTCGTATACCTATATATATGTATTAGGCCTTAGGCCGCTTCGAACCGTACTTGGAGCGACCCTGGCGGCGGTTCGCTACACCCGCGGTATCCAGACTGCCGCGCACCGTGTGATAACGCACACCCGGCAAATCCTTGACACGACCGCCGCGAATAAGCACCACCGAGTGTTCCTGCAGATTATGGCCTTCGCCGCCGATGTAGGTGCTCACTTCCATGCCGTTAGTCAAACGAACACGGGCCACCTTACGCAATGCGGAGTTAGGCTTCTTCGGCGTCGTGGTGTACACGCGGGTACACACGCCGCGCTTCTGCGGACAGCCGTTCAGCGCCGGGACCTTACTCTTTTCCTTTTTGCGCGACCGAGGTTTGCGCACCAATTGGTTCGTTGTTGCCATGAATCGTTGACTCCAGCCCAAAATAAACTAAGCGTACAGCCCGTCGGGCCCACTGTCCCATGCCAGCGCTGCCAAATCCGGGTGAACGCTTAAAAATGCTTGAAAATTTAATTAGGTGACAAACGGGAAACGCATGTCGCCCCATAAAAGAAGCGGCATTTTAGGGCCGCACCGATGGACTGTCAATAGGGGCCGCGCAAGCGCGGCCCCTTATTTCGTCCATTTTCTATTATTCAGACGCGCTCAACGCCTGGTTCAAGGCCCGCTCCACATCCTCGGCGGTGGTCTTCTTGGGCTCGGCCAGCTCTTCCTTCAGGCGCTGACGCTTGCGACGGCGCTCGGTATGGTAGGCCAGACCGGTACCGGCGGGGATCAGTCTGCCGACGATGACGTTCTCCTTAAGACCCCGCAAATCGTCCATCTTGCCGCTGACCGCGGCCTCGGTCAGCACCCGGGTGGTCTCCTGGAAGGAGGCGGCGGAGATGAACGACTCGGTGGCCAGGGATGCCTTGGTTATCCCCAGCAACAGCGGGGTATAGACTCCGGCCATCTTATCGGCGGCCTGAGCCCGCTCATTTTCCTCCAGCAGCCTGGCACGATCGACCTGCTCGCCCTTGAGTAGACGGGTCTCACCCGCGTCCAGCACCTCAATCTTGCGCAGCATCTGCCGCACGATCACCTCGATGTGCTTATCATTGATCTTCACACCCTGCAGGCGGTAGACGTCCTGGACCTCGTTGACGATGTAGTTGGCCAGCGGTTCCACCCCCAGCAGACGCAGGATGTCGTGGGGATTGGGGGCACCGTCGACCACGGTCTCACCTCTATCCACATGCTCACCCTCGAACACCGTGACATTGCGCCATTTCGGGATCAACTCTTCGTGCTGGGTGCCGTCCTGGGCGGTGATGACCAGGCGCTGCTTGCCCTTGGTCTCGCGACCGAAGCTGACCGTACCGGAAATCTCCGCCAGGATGAAGGGATCCTTGGGCTTGCGGGCCTCGAAAAGGTCCGCCACCCGGGGCAGACCGCCGGTAATGTCGCGGGTCTTGGAAGATTCCTGCGGAATACGGGCGACCACATCGCCCACCCCGACCCGGGAACCGTCCTCCAGATTGACGATGGCGCCGGCCGGTAGGTAATAGGACGCCGGGATATCGGTGCCGGCGATGCACAAGTCCTTGCCGCTCTCGTCCACCAGCTTGACCATGGGGCGTTGATCCTTGGCGGCGCTGCTGCGCTGTTTGGGATCGATGATCACCCACGAGCTCAAGCCGGTCATCTCGTCGGTGTGGCGCTGGACGGTCATGCTCTCGACGAAGTCGTGGAAGCGCACCAGACCCGCCACCTCGGTGATCACCGGGTGGGTATGAGGATCCCAGTTGGCCACCACCTGGCCGGGCTCCACCGCATCACCATCGTCGATGCTCAGCACCGCACCGTAGGGGATCTTGTAGCGTTCACGCTCCAGGCCGGACTCGTCGAGCACGGTCAATTCCCCGGAACGGGACACCGCCACATTATTACCGCTGGCGTGCTTGGCCATCTTGATGTTGTGCAGGCGCGCCTTACCCTTGGACTTCACTTGCACGCTGTTCACCGCGGCGGAGCGGGAGGCCGCGCCACCGATGTGGAAGGTACGCATGGTGAGCTGGGTACCCGGCTCGCCGATGGACTGAGCGGCGATGACGCCCACCGCCTCGCCGATATTGACCCGGTGGCCGCGCGCCAGGTCGCGACCATAGCAGGAGGCGCACACCCCGTAGCGGGTTTCGCAGGTAATCGGCGAACGCACCATGACGTGATCGATACTCATGGCCTCCAGACGATCCACCCAGTCTTCGTCCAGCAGGGTACCGGCCGGAACGGCGACCTCATTGGGTCTGCCGGGGGTAGGCACGTCTTCCGCCACCACCCGACCCAGGACCCTTTCCCGCAGCGGTTCCACCACGTCGCCGCCTTCGATGAGCGGCGTCTTGAGAAGGCCGTTGCTGGTCCCGCAATCCACCTCGGTGATGACCAGATCCTGGGCCACGTCCACCAGGCGGCGGGTGAGATAGCCGGAATTGGCGGTCTTAAGCGCGGTATCGGCCAGACCCTTACGGGCACCGTGGGTTGAAATGAAGTACTGCAACACGTCCAGACCTTCGCGGAAGTTCGCGGTGATCGGCGTTTCGATGATAGAGCCGTCGGGCTTGGCCATCAGGCCGCGCATCCCCGCCAGCTGACGGATCTGGGCGGCACTACCACGGGCACCCGAGTCGGCCATCATATAAATTGAATTGAAAGAAGGCTGCTTGACATCCTTACCGGCGGCATCCTTCACCAGGTCGGTGCCCAGCTCGTCCATCATCGCCTTGGCTACCTGATCGTTGGCATGGGACCAGATATCCACCACCTTGTTATAACGCTCGCCGTTGGTGACCAGACCGGAGGTGTACTGCTCTTCGATCTCCTTCACTTCATGCTCGGCGGCGGTGACGATGCCGACCTTGCGCTTGGGCACCACCATATCGTCCACACCCACCGACACCCCGGAGCGGGTGGCGTAATAGAATCCGGTGTACATGAGACGGTCGGCGAACACCACGGTGGCCTTGAGGCCGACGCGGCGATAACAGGTATTCACCAGGCGCGAGATGGACTTCTTGTTCATGTCCTGATTGACCGCATCGAAGGACAGACCGGCCGGCAGTATTTCAGCCAGCAGGGAACGGCCCGCGGTGGTATCCACAACGCGGCGGCGCTCCTGTATCCCGCCATTCTCATCAAACACCCGTTCGGTGATGCGCACCTTGACCCGAGCGTGCAGCTCCACCGCGCCGCTTTGATAGGCGCGATGCACTTCCGAGACATCGGCAAAGGCCATGCCGGTGCCCTTGGCCTCAGCGCGCTCGCGAGTCATGTAATACAGCCCCAGCACCACGTCCTGGGTTGGCACGATGATGGGATCGCCGTTGGCGGGCGACAGTACATTGTTGGTGGACATCATCAAGGCGCGAGCCTCGATCTGAGCCTCCAGCGACAAGGGCACGTGCACCGCCATCTGGTCACCGTCGAAGTCGGCATTGTACGCAGTACACACCAGCGGATGTAACTGGATGGCCTTACCTTCGATCAATACCGGTTCGAAGGCCTGGATACCCAGACGGTGCAGGGTGGGCGCGCGGTTCAACAATACCGGATGTTCGCGGATGACTTCTTCCAGGATGTCCCACACCTCGGGCCCTTGGCGCTCCACCAGCTTCTTGGCCGCCTTGATGGTGGTGGCCAGACCGCGTAATTGCAGCTTGCTGAAGATGAAGGGCTTGAACAGCTCCAGGGCCATCAACTTGGGTAGACCGCACTGATGCAGCTTGAGGGTCGGCCCCACCACGATCACGGAACGGCCGGAGTAGTCGACGCGCTTGCCCAGCAGATTCTGACGGAAACGGCCCTGCTTGCCCTTAATCATGTCGGCCAGGGACTTGAGCGGGCGGCGGTTGGAGCCGGTGATGGCCTTGCCGCGGCGGCCATTGTCCAGCAGCGCATCCACCGCCTCCTGCAGCATGCGCTTTTCGTTGCGCACGATGATATCCGGCGCATTGAGGTCCAGCAGCCGCTTGAGACGATTGTTACGGTTAATGACGCGGCGATACAGATCATTCAGATCCGAGGTGGCGAAACGCCCGCCGTCCAGCGGCACCAGGGGACGCAGCTCGGGCGGCAACACCGGCAGCACCGTCATCACGATCCATTCCGGACGATTGCCGGATTCGGTGAAGGCCTCGATCAGCTTCAGGCGCTTGGTGAGCTTCTTGATGCGGGTTTCCGAGCCGGAGGTGGTGATCTCCTCGCGCAGCTTCACCGCTTCCTTTTCAAGGTCGATGCGCGACAACAGCTCGTGCACCGCCTCGGCGCCCATGCGCGCGTCGAATTCATCGCCGTACTCTTCGATGGCGTCCAGATATTGCTCGTCGGTGAGCAACTGGCTGCGCTCCAGCTGGGTCATGCCGGGATCGATCACCACGAAGGATTCGAAGTACAGCACCCGCTCGATGTCGCGCAGGGTCATGTCCAGCAACAGACCCATGCGCGACGGCAGGGACTTCAAGAACCAGATGTGAGCCACCGGGCTGGCCAGTTCGATATGGGCCATGCGCTCGCGGCGCACCTTGGCCAGAGTCACTTCCACGCCGCACTTTTCGCAGATCACACCGCGGTGCTTGAGACGCTTGTACTTGCCGCACAGGCACTCATAATCCTTCACCGGCCCGAAGATCTTGGCGCAGAACAAGCCGTCGCGCTCGGGCTTGAAGGTCCGGTAATTGATGGTTTCCGGCTTCTTCACCTCGCCGAAAGACCAGGAGCGTACCTTGGTAGGCGACGCCAGACCGATGCGAATGGCATCGAATTCTTCGACCTGCCCCTGCTGCTTCAATATGCTAAGTAGATCTTTCATCGTATCTCCTCAAAAGCTTTCAGCTTCCAGTTCCCGTGGATCGCCGATCGCTGAATGCTTTTTATCAATACTGCTCCAGCTCGATGTCGATACCGAGCGCCCGAATCTCTTTGACCAATACATTGAAGGATTCCGGCATGCCGGCCTCCATACGATGGTCTCCGTCCACGATGTTCTTGTACATCTTGGTACGGCCGGTCACGTCGTCAGACTTCACGGTCAACATCTCCTGCAAGGTATAAGCGGCGCCGTAGGCCTCCAGGGCCCAGACTTCCATCTCACCGAAGCGCTGACCGCCGAACTGCGCCTTACCACCCAGCGGCTGCTGGGTGACCAGGCTGTACGGGCCAGTGGAACGGGCATGCACCTTGTCATCCACCAGGTGATTGAGCTTGAGCATATACATATAGCCCACGGTCACCGGACGGTCGAAGGCATCGCCGGTACGCCCGTCGTACAAGGTGGTCTGTCCGGAGCGGGGCAGGCCCGCCAGGTCCAGCATGGCCTTGATCTCGGCCTCGGCCGCGCCATCGAACACCGGGGTGGCCATGGGCACGCCACGGCGCAGATTGCCGCTGAGTTCCATGACTTCATCGTCACTCAAGGACTTGAGGTCTTCTTTCTTGCCGCTGGTGTTGTAGACCTTATCCAGGAACTGGCGGATGTCGGCGATTTTGCGCTGGGCGTCCAGCATCTCACCGATCCGATAGCCCACACCTTTGGCCGCCCAGCCCAGGTGGGCCTCCAGGACCTGACCCACGTTCATACGCGAGGGCACGCCGAGGGGATTGAGCACGATATCCACCGGCCTGCCGTCGGCGTCGAACGGCATGTCTTCGGCGGGCACGATCATGGAGATCACACCCTTGTTACCGTGACGGCCGGCCATCTTGTCACCGGGCTGGATACGGCGCTTCACCGCCAGATAGACCTTGACCATCTTCAACACGCCCGGGGCGAGGTCGTCGCCGGCGGTGAGTTTGGCCTTCTTCTCGTCATAACGTCTGTCGAAGTCCTTGCGGCGCTCCTTAAGCTGCTCGGAGAGCTGCTCCAGTTGCTTGTCCGCTTCTTCGTTCTGCAGACGGATCTCGAACCACTTCTCCCGCGGCACCTCTTCCAGGTAGTCCTTGGTGATGGTGGTGCCGGCCTTCAGTTTCTTGGGGCCGCCCGCCGCGGTCTTGCGCAGCAACAGCTTTTCCACGCGCTGGTAGACGTGATCCTCGAGGATGCGAAATTGATCGTAGAGATCCTTTTTAAAGCGCTCCAGTTCGGACTTCTCGATCTCCTTGGAACGCTTGTCCTTCTCTACGCCTTCGCGGGTGAACACCTGCACGTCGATGACCGTTCCGTTCATACCGGACGGCACCCGCATGGAGGTATCCTTCACGTCGGAGGCCTTCTCACCGAAGATGGCGCGCAACAGCTTCTCTTCCGGAGTCAGCTGGGTTTCACCCTTGGGGGTGACCTTGCCCACCAGGATGTCGCCCGAGGTAACCTCGGCGCCGATGTAGACGATGCCCGATTCGTCGAGCTTGGCCAGCGCCGCCTCGCCCACGTTGGGGATGTCGGCGGTGATCTCTTCCGGCCCCAGCTTGGTGTCGCGGGCCACGCAGTTGAGCTCTTCGATATGGATACTGGTGAATCGATCCTCCTGCACCACACGCTCGGAGATGAGGATGGAGTCCTCGAAGTTGTAACCGTTCCACGGCATGAAGGCCACCAGCATGTTCTGGCCCAGGGCCAGCTCTCCCATGTCGGTGGAGGGACCGTCGGCCAACACGTCGCCGCGGGCGACCTTGTCGCCGGTCTTCACCAGGGGTCGCTGATTCAAACAGGTGTTTTGATTGGAGCGGGTGTACTTGGTAAGGGTGTAGATGTCCACACCCGCCTCGCCGGCCAGGGTCTCTTCATCGTTTACCCGCACCACGATACGGCTTGCATCCACGGAATCGATGGTGCCGCCACGCTTGGCGACCACGGTGACGCCGGAATCCTGGGCCACCACCCGCTCGATACCGGTGCCCACCAGAGGCTTCTCGGCGCGCAGGGTCGGCACCGCCTGACGTTGCATGTTGGACCCCATCAAGGCGCGGTTGGCGTCATCGTGTTCCAGGAACGGGATCAGGGACGCCGCCACCGATACGATCTGCTTCGGCGACACGTCGATGTAATCCACGCGATCCGGAGTCATCAGCGCAAACTCGTTTAAATGCCGGCACGACACCAGCTCGTCGATCAACTTGCCCTTGCCGTCCACCGTGGCATTGGCCTGGGCGATGACATACTGGCCTTCCTCGATGGCGGAAAGATAGTCGATCTGATTGCTCACCCGGCCGTCCGTCACCTTGCGATACGGGGTTTCCAGGAAACCGTACTCGTTAGTGCGGGCATACACCGACAGTGAGTTGATCAGGCCGATGTTCGGGCCTTCAGGCGTCTCGATGGGACATACCCGGCCGTAATGGGTGGGGTGGACGTCGCGCACCTCAAAACCGGCGCGTTCACGGGTCAGACCACCCGGCCCCAATGCCGAGACGCGGCGCTTGTGGGTCACTTCCGACAGCGGGTTGTTCTGGTCCATGAATTGCGACAACTGACTGGAACCGAAGAATTCCTTGATGGCCGCCGATACCGGTTTGGCGTTGATCAGCTCGTGGGGCACCAGGCCTTCCGACTCGGCCAGGCTCAAACGTTCCTTCACCGCGCGCTCGACGCGCACCAGACCGATGCGGAATTGGTTTTCCACCATCTCACCGACGCTGCGCACCCGGCGGTTGCCCAGGTGGTCGATATCGTCCACCGTGCCGTTGCCGTTCTTTATGTCGATCAGGGTCTTGAGCACGGCAATGATGTCGTCGTTGGTCAACACGCCCGAACCGGTGATCTCCTTGCGACCGACGCGGCGATTGAATTTCATGCGGCCCACCGGCGACAGGTCATAACGCTCCGGACTGAAGAACAGGTTCTGGAACAGGGCTTGGGCCGCTTCCTTGGTGGGCGGCTCGCCGGGGCGCATCATACGATAGATCTCCACCAGCGCTTCCAACTCGGTGGTGGTGGAATCGGTGCGCAGGGTCTGAGATATATAAGGGCCGCGATCCAGATCATTGGTGAACAGGGTCTGAATCTGCTTAGTGCCCGAAGCGGTGATCTTGTCGATCAGGTCCGCATTCAATTCATCGTTGGCATTGGCGACCACTTCGCCGGTTTTGGTATCCGCCACGGTGTGGGCCAGGGTCTTACCCAGAAGATATTCCTGGGGAACCACCAGGGTCTTGATACCGGATTTTTCGATTTCTTTGATATGGCGCGCCATGATACGACGCCCGGCCTCGACCACCACTTTGCCCTTGACCTTGATATCGAAGGCTGCGATTTCGCCGCGCAGGCGCTCCGGCACCAGTTCCAACTTGTATTCACCTTTCTCGATGCTGATGGTGTTGGTCTCGAAGAAGAAACTCAGCATCTGCTCGGTATCGTAGCCGAGGGCGCGCAGCAACATGGTCGCAGGCAGCTTGCGACGACGGTCGATACGCACGAACACCATATCGTTGGGATCGAACTCGAAGTCCAGCCATGAACCGCGGTAGGGAATCACCCGCGCCGAGAACAACAGCTTGCCCGAGGAATGGGTCTTGCCCTTGTCATGCTCGAAAAACACACCCGGGGAACGATGCAGCTGCGACACCACCACGCGCTCGGTGCCGTTGATGACGAAGGTGCCGTTATCAGTCATGAGCGGCATTTCGCCCATGTACACTTCTTGTTCCTTGATGTCTTTTACTGCGCCGGTCCCGCTCTCCTTGTCATAGATCACCAGGCGGACCTTGACGCGCAAGGGCGCAGCATAGGTCATACCGCGCTGCTGACACTCCCGCACGTCGAAGATCGGCGTACCCAGGCGATAACTGACGTACTCAAGCGCCGCATTACCCGAATAGCTGGCGATGGGGAACACCGACTTGAACGCCGCGTGCAGCCCCTGGTCGGGACGCTGTTCGGAATCCGCATCCAGCTGCAGGAAGTGGCGGTATGAATCCACTTGAATCGCCAACAGGTAGGGCACCTCCAGCACGGTGGGGAGTTTGCCAAAATCCTTACGAATCGATTTTTTCTCAGTGAAGGAGTAGGCC
>Ga0316579_10000655_pt1 | contig 11736 bp, 13 predicted proteins | sample J5NA_2_FD_203074 | JGI IMG/M metagenome (GOLD analysis project Ga0316579, IMG submission 203074) | Rhizosphere microbial communities from salt marsh grasses in Alabama, United States - J5-7_160517rDrA | ecosystem: Host-associated > Plants > Roots > Rhizosphere | place: USA: Alabama | collected... | reverse complement strand
CTGCTGAAAGCGGGACGAGCAAAGGATAAGATCATTACCAAAATTGTTACCGGCGTTTCCAGCCGGGCCGGAGCGCTCATCGAAGAGGCAAAGAAGTCGGACTGTGGCTCCATTCTCGTCGGTCGAACCGGCATTTCACAAGTGGAAGACTTCAACATCGGCCGGGTCGCGAACAAAGTCGTCCACGGCGCTCAGAACCAGGCGGTCTGGATCATTCCTTGACATTTTTCATGAAACAGACGGCGTGCGTTGCTGTGGACCCTGCTGGGTGTTTTTGTGGGCGGTATGGCATTGAACCTGACCCCTTGCGTCTATCCGATCATTCCGGTCACCATTTCCTATTTCGCCGGGCAGAGCGACCGCCGCCAGTCGCGCCTGTTCGCCCACGGGGCCTGCTATGTGATCGGGCTGGCGGTGACCAATTCATTATTGGGCGTCACCGCCGCATTGACCGGCGGGTTGATGGGGTGGGTTCTGGTGGGTATGGCCGCCTACTATTTACGGGCGTTGCTGCCCAAAATCGTGTATACGTTTTTACTGACATCTGTCGCGTTTGCCGCCGGTCTTCATTTGGGATGCATGCCCAAGGTCCATCCAATCCCAATCCTCCAAATTCAAGTGGACACGAGCTTTCACCGGCACAATCGGGCTCGTGTTGGCCACTTTGCTCATAGGGGGCTGGGTGCTTCGGGGTCCCGGGGTAACCTGGCATCCTTATTCAGACGACCTGCTGGAAAATGCACGCCGCAACGGCACGCCGGTTATCGTCGATTTCTAATCCGACTGGTGCACACCCTGCGTCGAACTCGAACAAAAGACATTTCATGACTCAAAAATCGTGTCTCTTGCGCGCAAATGTTTTATCATGGTCAAGGTGGATCTGACACGGGCCGAAAATCGAAGGAAGAAGTAGTAAAGACGGCATTCAGGCTGGTAGAACCGGGCTGCCGTCTCTTTGTTGCCGACCAATTTTCGGAATCCGGGTGTAACCTGTGCCGTCGGATACTCCCAGCGCCGTTAGCCAGACTTCTCTCAACGCCTATTTTAAGATTGCAATCCCGGAGGGTCTTTCCTATATTGATCTTCACAAGCCGAGGCATCCATCAAGAATTTTTACCTTTTCAGAAAAGGAGATGCATCCATGTCGAAAGAATTAATGGCTTATTTCAATAAGCAACCGCGGTTAGGTACCCTTAGTTCAGCCAATAAAGAAGGCAAGGTTGATGTGGCCTATTTTGGGTCGGCTCAAATGGTGGACGAGAAAACCGTCATCGTCGGTATGGGAAACAACCGGACCCTTTCCAATCTTAGAGAAAATCCGAATGCGGTCTTTATGATCATGGAACCCGGTGAAACGCCGGCGCAGTGGAAGGGTGTTCGTGTTTATCTGAAGATGATCGACTGTCAAACGTCGGGAAGGAAACTGGATGAAATCAGGGCCAAAATCGCAGAGAAAGTCGGCGCGGAAATCGCCAACAAGATGATCCATGCCTATGTCGCTTTTGGAATAGAAGAAATTCGGCCGTTCGCCGATTTCGGTCAGAGTTGGATGAAGTCGATTGGGAGATGATTTCTGTTTCAAGTACGCGACAACAGATGATACCGACAGACACGGCATCCCTTCGTCTTAATCGAGAAGCACCATACTGTAACAGGACGGCAGAAATTTTCCTTCAGGGTCGCATTCAACCTTGAACCCCAACGGTTCGACGGTTTTACCGATATCGATGCCGTATGCATCCATGGATGGACGCGCCAGATGGGGATAAAGGCACGGATCAGGGCAGGCACACTCCTGGCACTGGACGCAGAGCACCATCGCAAAGACGAACACGCATCCCGCGGTCATCATGGCCTCCTTCTCCAATGCCACCGTGACTTCCTGGCCCGTCTTGGGATCGGTTGTCTTGGCGATAATAGCCGTCTTGTATCGATCGAAGGCATCCTTGAACTTCTCCGGTGAAATGTCGAGATGGGGCGGGCAGGTCCAATATTTGCCCTACCGGTTGCAGCCGAATCGACATTTCAAATAGGTTGAATTCTATGTTTCATCCAAAGGGTGAAAGCGGTCATTCTTAACAATGAGGTGTAAAGTTCAAAATATCAAAATCTTATAACCTTGAACCCTGAACCTGGAGGCGATCAGTTAAGGATCGTATATTAATGGTTAACAAACGTGTCGAATTGGGGAAAAATACCATGCAAGGCCGCAAAAAGCCGACTCCTTATAATCCTCCGGTAGTCGAACCAACCGAAGTTATTAAACGAAGGTGGTTATCGGAAGGTGCTTTTGAGGTCGAATTGAGCCGTCCCCAACACTTCCAGTTCAAAGCCGGACATACTATCCAACTTATTTACCAGGATGAAAAAAGATATTATTCGCTTGCTTCGGCACCGGGCGATCCGACATTGGTTCTTTGCGTAAATTTTATTGAAAAGGGGTATTTCTCGCCGCTACTCGCTTCAGCTGAGATTGGTTTTAGGCTTGAATTTACCGGTCCCCATGGGTATTTCACCTTTTCACCATCGCCTCGGCCACCTGTCTTTATCGCAACGGATACCGGCATTGCACCTTTTGTATCGATGGCACGGTCAGGAATCAGGGATTTTACACTCTTACACGGTGCCCGCCTCGCAGAGGAACTTTATTACCAGGATCTCCTGCAAGAGTGCACCCATAAATATTTACCGATCGTTTGGGAAATACCTGATGGAGAGCAGGTATCAAGCGATCTTTTCCATGGCAAGATGGTCAATTTACTCGCACAGCACCTGAAACCGGGCCGCTATGACTTTTATCTTTGCGGATGGCAAAAAATGATCAAGGATGTCACTCATCTGATTGACGACCGTTTCCCTGGTTCACACGTATATACCGAAGTGTTTTATTAACGTAGGTTTGAACGGTTCAACGTTCAGGGTTGTAAAATCCTCTTCAGCCGCAATCAAAGGAAAAAAAATCATTAAATAAAAACTCCCCGCATGAGTTTGCAGGGAGTCGATAAGCCATAATAATCGTTCAGTGAATTGTGACACCACTTATCAATGAGATTCGTAAGCCACCAACCTGACGCATAGCTTTTTTTCAAGCGCTTCGATTTTTTGTTTTTTTGCTTTATCCAAGCTGGCCGGTGCCGGCGGTGTTGGATAGGCCATGATAATGGTACCAGTCTCTTTTTCCAGCTCTTGGATGGCCTTTATCCCCTCTTCATCCAAATAATTGGCGTAATCGCGATTCCAATCCATTCTTACCTCCCGTCGTATAGGGTTTTAGCGTTTGGCGATACATAATGGTCAATACTAACTATTTTATCATCGTTTTCAAGAGTCTGGCGGACTAAGGGCTTGCTCAAAAATAACTTACCGTTTTGGACGCCGATGCATCCCGTCCGGCTGCGTTGCAAAATCTCTGAATATCCAGATATTCCTGCGATTTTAAGCCTTGCCGGCCGGGCGCCTCAACGACCAAAATCACCAACTAATTTTTTCGCAAGCCCTAAAACCTGGAAGGACGGATATTAAAGTATACAGCGATTTAATCGCTCGAGTATATCCTCGGAATTGACGTTCCAACCGATGAAAGCCAGCCGCGTCTCCGGTTGGCCTTCCCATTCGGACCATTCGCCTTTACCACCGACAAAATTGATAATTTCGGTTCGATCGGCGAAACGCACCGGTCCTTTCATTCGAAACACCTCCCATGGGAGTGCCTCGATGAACTGTTTGAAACAAATTTCATCCATAGGTCGGGAATTCTCAAAAGAAAAGGTCACAAAATGATTCGTCTGCACGGGTATGTTTGGCCCTGGCTTCTCTCCGTGGTTATGTTCGGGGGGGTGTTCACCGCCTTCCAAAGAGACCACGCGGAATAAATGCATCGGCTTGAGCATCGCCCCCTTCGGTATTGCCGCGGTCCATAGTGTCGCCGGATCGATGCCGCACCGTATGGTGGGAACAACTTGGCAATCGGAGATAACCTCGTGGATCTCTTTTAGATATCGGGGAATTTTCACCTCATCCACCTGGTCAACCTTGTTCAACAGAATCAGGTGGGCGGTATCGAGCTGATTGTAAAACAACCGCCCGAAGTAGTCACGACCTTCCCATAGATCGGCGTCTAAAACGGTTACGATTTTTTCCAGCATCATGGTCTCTGAAAACGGAGAATCCCTCAATACGGTCACTATGGCGGTGGGGTCGGCAACTCCGGAGGCCTCGATAAAAATGCGCCGCGGTTTATACTGCTCCCAAATGCGCGTCAGGGACTGCCTCAAGTCGGCACTCAAGGTGCAGCAGATACAGCCACTGGCGAGCTCGATGACATCCGAACCGGAATTCTTGAGCAAATCGCCGTCTATACCCACATCGCCAAATTCGTTGACCAGAACCACCGTATCGGACAGGTCCGATTCCCAGGCTAGGATACGCTTCAGCAAGGTGGTTTTGCCGGCGCCTAGAAAACCTGAGAGCAGAAACACAGCACTCTTTTGCTCGATTGGTTGCGTTAACGGCTGATGCATGAATTGTTGATCCTCACATACGGATGGTTGAGAGCTCGCATTCAGATAACAAGTTTTAAAAGGACCGTGTAACCGAATAATTTATTAAAAAAACAGTAAAACTGCCCACAAGGGTTGTCAAACCCACCGACCGGTATGTATCTGTAATGGCCATAAATAGCAATTATAAAGCGAGGGGGGAGACTCTTTATATATGTCGTTGAGAAGCGTTAACCCTGTGGTTAACAATCCAGGATAACTGTGGTATAGATTTTGTTAGTGACAAATACACTTTAACCTAAACTGATCGGTTCCAGGTTCAGGGTTCAACGTCCAAAGGTTACAACCAGTGGATACGGTATACCCTAATGATCAAGATCCAGAATACCCGACATACCCCATTGTGTGAAACGGTTTAGTGAACACCATAAAGCCAGAATTATTTAGATATGAGCTGTTTAAGGGCTTTTCAACCCAGAACGTTTAATCCCGCCCGGGCGGAAAACCACTCAACCTATGTTTAAGCATCGATGCCAGAAACCCATTAACCTAACCTGTGCCCACCTACGAATGGTGGACAGCACATTACAGGTTTAAGGCAGGCGGCGCATGGTCACTTTCGACTGGAAAGGTGAACTTGATAGGAGGGGGCATCAGGTCCTCCTTTCCGGTCAACCCATTGCCATTCACTGCCATCATTATAATATTAATTTACAAAAAACGCTTGAAGACTCTTTAGGTGAGGAAGGCATCCGGTTGATCTATAAATCGGCCGAAGAGGCCATTTACAACGACCTGACCGCACTGCTCGAGCATTATCGCGAGTTGAGAACGGTTAAATCCAAACTAGAAATGGCCTCCATCATGTACCAAAATTGTGGATTGGGCATTATCTATCCCCAGCAAGTTCGAAGCAGCGGAGGATATATCATAAGCCCTTCCAGTCACCATGTTACCGGGTGGCTTGCCAAACATGGCAAGCGAGATACCCCCGGTTGCCATTTTTCCTGTGGTTGGATTGCCGGTGCACTGGCGGTCATCTACAGCAAACCTATCGGACATTATAACGTAGTGGAAAAAAAATGCAAAATGATGCGAGAAGAGGAGTGCGTCTTTCAGGTGGAGGAGTTTTGAGTGGCTATAGATAGCTCCAAGATCATCCATGCGGTCAGGGAAGGAAGCCGACTCAGGGAGTCCAAGGGCATCATCCCCCTTTTTGGGGTCTATCTCTCCCTCTTTTCGGTGCAGTATTACAACCGACTCACCTTCGATTTTGAAAAAACAATCGGACCTCACCGCGAAGCCGAAGCGCAGGATCTTCTCATCAAGGCCGCCCAGGAATGCGGCTACGCCACTTTTCAGGGGATCCGTAACTCTTGGGAGTGGGATGAAATCGTAAAACCAATGATCGTAAAAAAAGAGGACCAAATCATGGGCTTTGCAGCGGTGGCCGTGGCGTTTGGTTGGGGCGATCTCAAGGTCGAGGCTCTCGTTCCTAACGAAAAACTCATCATCCGGGTCAGCGACTCCTATGAGGCCAGCGGTTACTTGAAAGATTACGGACGCGCCACATCGGCAAAATGTTATATGCTTCGAGGAGTTGCAGGGGCCTTCATGGATCTGGTTTACGGTGAGGCTTATCCAGAGGGGTGTTTTTCATTTGCAGCCAAAGAACCATTCTGCCGGGCCATGGGAGATTCATACTGTGAGTTCATTGCACGAAAATCACCTTATTGAATTCTCTTTGGACCAGAAGAGAATCGCGAAGAGACATCCCTGCTGGGAACTGCTCGAATGCACCAATGTTCTCTGCCCGGTCCATGGCAAAAAGATCATCGATTGCTGGTTGATAGAAAAAACCCGCTGTTCACATTTCATCACCGATAATTTTTTTGACAAGCTCGCCTCCTGTCTAACCTGCTCTTACTTCAAGGCCAAGGGCGAAGCCCACCATGAAGGGTGGAACGGCTTTGTCGCCGAACAACTTCATAAATACAATACCAAAGCCTTGGAAAGAATCTACCAGAAAGAAGAAAGCTTCGTCGACATATTGAATCTTCTTCCCGATGGTCTTTTTACAACGGATCACGAGTGGCGAATCACTTACTTCAACCCGGCGGCGGAAAAAATCACCGGTTTTTCGGCCCATGATGCCTTAGGCATGTATTGTAAGGATGTATTTAAAAATTCCATTTGTGAGTATGATTGCGCCCTGAAGCGGGCCGTGGCAGAGGACTGTGACATTCACAACCGTGAGTATGAAATCACCAATATCGAAGGCCGACGAATCCCTATTATTTGTTCGACCTCGGCATTTCGGGATGCGTCCGGCAAGATCACCGGGGGTCTTGAAACCTTTAAGGATATCAGCCAAATCAGGCAGCTCCAGGAAGAGATTGTCAAGCGCGAAAGAAAGTATCGCCGGATATTCGAAGGCAGCCACGACATGATTTTTACTACCAATCTTGATGGTAAAATAATGGATGTAAATCAGGCCGGCGTGGAACTGCTGGGGTATAAAACGAAGAGAGAATTGTTAGATCGGCTGAAGGCCGCAGATTTGTATCGCGATCCGACGGATCGCAATAAATTTTTGGCCAGGATTATCCGGGAGGGCTTTGTCAAGGATTATGAGGCTAAATTTAAAAAACGTGACGGCTCACCGATGCACGTTCTTATATCCAGTCGCAAGTATGAAAATTCAAAGACCGGCGCAATAGAGATCGAGGGAATTATAAAAGATATAAGCCAGCGGAAGCAGAACGAAGACATCATCAGCCAGCGCAACCGGGAATTGTCCATCATCAACAGTATCGCAGTGGCTTTGAACCGGACGACGGACCTGAATCACATTCTGAAGATAACCCTTGAAAAGGTTATCAGAATGCTGCGTTTGGACGGAGGTGGGCTTTTTCTCATAGACCGGGAATCAAAAAAATTCAAACTCAAGGCCCGGGCTAGTCTTCCTGTCACCGTTGCCGAAGAGAAAGATGAGATTGTTTTCAAGGACAAACTGCTGATGCATCATCTGCTCGAAGAAACCGCCAGTTTGAGGTCTGAAGCCGCATTTCCTTCCTTCCAGGCGTGCTATCTTGCTGCGGGAAGTCAAACTCCGATCTGGCTGACCTGCTTTCTCATAACCTTCAAAGAAAGAGGCGTCGGGTTTTTCGGCCTAAACGTGCCTGACACGCGCGAGTTGAGCTTGCATGAGCTTCACCTGATGGGTTCCCTGGGTAATTTTCTGGGCGGCGCCATTGAAAACACCCAGATGATGGGCACAATTCAACGGCACCGCCAGGAATTGCGCCGGCTGACTGAAAAGCTATTCCAGAGTCAGGAAGAAGAACGGCGCCGCATCGCTCGCGAACTGCACGATGAAGCCGGACAGTCTTTAACGGCAGTGAAGCTGGGACTGGATCGATTGGAAGAAAAGCACGCTGTCACGGAGATCCTGAAAGAGGAAATTACCGAAATTCGAAAGATGATCACGCGCACGGCGTCGGAAATCAGACGCTTGTCCTATCACTTACATCCTACATTGCTCAGCGATTTAGGTCTGGAACCCGCTTTGAACCTTTATTTAGAGGATATCGAGAAGCACTCCGATCTTGAGATCGAATTTCGGATGATCGGCTTCGACCGGCGTTTGGACCCCGACCTGGAAACCGTTTTTTACCGTTTCAGTCAAGAGTCGCTAACCAACACCTTGAAACATTCCGGCGCCGAGCACTTTGGTCTGTCGATTATCAAAAGCTATCCACGGATCATCTTCTTGGCCGAAGATGACGGCATCGGTTTCGATGCCGAAATTATGAGCAAAGACAAACGCAGCCTCGGTCTCCTCGGCATGCGGGAGCGGGCCTCGCTGCTCAACGGCACTTTCCAGCTGCGCAGCTCGCCGGGAGACGGCACCCGGATTAGAATCGAAATTCCACTGGATGAGGAGTCCCGTCATGAATACGTCTGTCCGAATCCTGATCGCCGATGATCACACCATCGTCCGACATGGACTGGCACGCCTGTTGGAAGAACAATCAGGGTTCAACGTCGTCGGGGAAGCGACCAACGGTCAGACGGCGGTTGAGCAAGCCTTGGTTCTCAAGCCGGACATCGTCATTATGGATATTGCCATGCCGCGTATGAACGGCATCGAGGCCGCCAAAAGAATCCGCAAGCACCTGCCAAAAACAAAGATTCTGATCCTGTCGATGTATTCCCATGAACACTATATTCACGAGCTTATAGAAACCGGCGTATCCGGCTACCTGCTGAAGGATTCCAGCGGACGGGATATCATCAAGGCCATCCGTTCCGCCATGAAAAATGAAACCTTTCTGAGTCCGACCATTTCAAAAATGCTGGTGGAAGCCTACCGCTCCCCCCGAAAAAGCTCCTCTCATGCGGAGAGATACAAACAGCTATCCAACAGGGAAAGGGAAGTATTCCAGCTCATCGGCGAAGGGCACAGCACCCGTCAAATCGCCGATATGCTATGCGTCAGCATCAGCACAATAAAAACCCACCGGGCCAATATCATGGAAAAATTAAACATCGACTCACCCGTCAAATTGATCCACTTTGCAATCCAGCTGGGATTGGTCGATCCCGAGCTATAAGGGCCTCGTCAAAAAATAATTCCACCTCTTGCTTGTCTTATGGCCCGTCTACTGCGTTACATCCACCCACACGTATCCCGATATGCGCAGGTGGATGTGCCTTGTAGACAAACCATAATCCGGCGCAATCGTGTGGAATTATTTCTTACCGTGACCCTAACCTGAAGCTTTCTGCGTGAGAGATTCAGTTTCAAAGCCTTTGGGACTTGAAAGTTCCAGATAGACGGCTATAGAGCCACCAGCCATTCCTTTCTCCCCCAAAATCATCTTCGTTCCCATTAAAAATCATCTTTTGGACGATATCCAGCCGGTAGGTAATGTCATATGAGAAGATAACGTTGCCTGTCCGGCGACAGGTTTCGTTTATTGATATCATTCGGAACATTTTCTTAAATTAAAGAACAGAGGAGGCAAAGATGTTTCAAATCAGCACCGAGCAAAAGGTGTGTGAGGTTGGAGGGGTAAAATTCGGCGGGCAGCCCGGCCAGTACCCTTGTGTCTGCGTAAGCTCCATATTCCAGAAAGGCGACAAGGTATTCAAGGGCAAACGCAAAGAGGGGTTCGATGAAAAGCGGGCCGAGGAGTTGCTCAAGACTCAGGAACGATTCACCGAGGAAACAGGCGTGCCCGGCATGGCGGACATCGTCGCCAACACGGGCAGTGAGTTCAAGAGTTTTATCGATTTTGTAACCTCGACCAGCACTATGCCATTCTGTATCGACGCCTGGGTCATGAAACCCAAGTTGGAAGGAGCAGCGTATTGCGCCGAAAAAGGGCTTTTGGATCGAATGTTTTACAACAGCCTGACCATCTGGGAGGCGGATCTGGAAACCGAGATTCGTGAGATTTCCCAGATCGGTGTCAAACATGTCCTTTTGGTGGCCTTCGACCAGGAAGACCAGATGCCCAGCGGACGAATTACCGGCACGCAAAAGCTGCTGGATGCCATCGAAAAGGTGGGGGCCGAATTCGAGAGCATATTCGTCGACACCTCTGTAATGAACGGTCCGGCCACGGCTTTTTGCGGCATCGCCAACAGGATGATCAAGGAAAAATGGGGATTCCCCACCGCCAGCGCACCCAGCAACGGGTCCTACATGGATTTGAAGCGTTTTAAGGACATGTGGGGGTTCAGGGGTTGGTCGGCCACCGATGCCGCGTTGGAATCGCTGTCGGCCTTCTTGTTTCATGACATGATCTTCTCCGGTCCGATGGCGGGTGCCTCGCGAATTTTGCCGGCCGTGGCCGAGGCCGAGGCCTTTTTGGCCACGGCGGTGTTTGCCGAAACCAAACAGTTGCCCAAGGATCCGAATCATCCGCTCTTTAAGCTGTTTCCGGACTTTGTGGAGCAACTCAAGTCCCTTGCCTAATCAATTAATCGGCCCTAATGGGCAATTCACAAACTTATCAGAAAGGAGTTTGAATTATGGCGGAACTGACACCCAAGGAACGCGTTTTACGCCTGCTGCGCAAAGAACCGATCGACACCATGCCCTTTTTCAGCGGAATGGGGATGGTGGTGATGCCGGGCATCGAGAAAGCCGGCTTGAAATTCGCGACTGTTCACACTGATCCCGAACGCATGGCCATGTCGGCCATTTGGTCCGCACGAATGATGGGCTTTGACTGCGTGGTTATTCCTTATGACATGACGATGGAATCCGAGGCCATCGGAAACAAGATCAGCTTGTACGAAGATTCCGAGGACATTCTTTATCCCACGATTCCCCAAAAAATATGGTCCTCCATGGACGAAGTAGAAATCCCGGAAAATATTACCGAACTGGGCCGCCTTCAGATGCTTCCTAAAGTAATAGAAATCATAAAAAAAGAAGCTCCGGAGCTTCCCATCGGTTGCTGGCAATTGGGCCCGTTTACCCAGGCCGGCCAGATGCTGGAGCTGGATTTGATCTTGAAGGGGGTTTTCAAACAAAAAGTCAAGGTCGAGGAGACGCTCGACAAGCTCACCGAAATGATCATCAAGATAGGTAAATGGCTGCAGGCCAGCGGCTGTGACTACATCACGTTACGCGAACCGGGTGTGGCGGCCGACCTGCTGAGCCCACGGACCTTCAAGCAGATCATTCAGCCGCGTTTGACCCGGATTATTGACGCCTGGGTATCGCCCAAGCTTCTGCATATTTGCGGCCAGACTGAGCCGCTGCTGGCGATGATGAACGAATGTGGTGCCGATGGCCTGACGGTGGACATCAAATGCAATGTCAGGAAAGGCCGTGAGATCCTGGGGCCGGATGTGCTGTTCATGGGCAACCTGGACTCATACAAGATGACCTGCGATCCAGAGACCCCCAAACAAGCCGCCGTCGATCACGTTAAAGACATAATCGACGGCGGCATGGACGCGGTCATGCCCGGCTGCGACCTGTGGCCGGCTGTCATTCCAGAGAACATGAAAGCGTGTGTGGACACCACCCACGAATATGGAAAAAAGCCGAGCCCGGCTGTGGGAAGATTATAAAGAAACAGCGCAAAAATGGTTTCAAAATACATTATCAAAATAATAGGAGAAAGAGATTATGGCAACCAAAGAAGAACTTTTGGAAAAACTGAAAAACGGCGTCGTCGAATACGAGGAGGATCCAGTCAGAGAAGCGGCCCAA
>Ga0316579_10000654_pt1 | contig 11748 bp, 11 predicted proteins | sample J5NA_2_FD_203074 | JGI IMG/M metagenome (GOLD analysis project Ga0316579, IMG submission 203074) | Rhizosphere microbial communities from salt marsh grasses in Alabama, United States - J5-7_160517rDrA | ecosystem: Host-associated > Plants > Roots > Rhizosphere | place: USA: Alabama | collected... | reverse complement strand
CCGCAGCTCGGCCGCCGCCCGGGTCCACGCCATGTGCCCGGCCTTCCAGGCCGCGAACTCCTCGAACGGGCGGGAGAACCGGTCGTCGGGCCGGGCCCACGGCACCCCAGCAGTGATCTTCCCGTGCTCGCCGCACACGATCCGCGGCAGGTCGTACTCCAAGAACGTCCGCTTACCGTGCACGTCCAACGTGCGCCACCGCACCACATCGGACTCCACGACCTTCCCGCGCAGGCCGCACTGGGGGCACCGGTGCCGGGACTGCTCGTCCGGCTCGACCACGATGACCAGCACCTTCTCCTCGCGGCTCTGCTTGCGTGGCCACCGCTCGACGTACGTCCGCAGCACCCGCACGTGCTCGGTGTCGAGCACGTCGTCCCACACCGAGTCCGCCACGACCAACACTCCGCCCCTCACCTGCCGTCACCTACCAGCACGGGACGCTACCCAACCCCCAACCCGACCCCTTCACACCGAAACGCCGCACACACACCGAAGACCAGAATCCTGAACGCTGGGGAGAGCCCCTACCCCACTCTCCGTGAGGAGAAGTCTCCGCAGGTCAGGAGGAGGTTTCTGGTGGGGCTGAAAGGTGGCCAGGGGCGGGGTCGAACCGCCGACCTTCCGATTTTCAGCGCGCGATCATACTGAGCATCGAAGGCCCGCTGACCTGGGGCGGAGTGGTGCATTGCGACCTACTGGCGGCCCGCTTCGGCACCTATTCGGCACAGGGCCGGACGTTCCGCGCTCCAGTTGGCACTGAGGGTGTCTTTGGGGTTTGTAACGGTCAAGCGTGGTTCTCTGGCCGGGTTGAGGACAACGGCTCCATCGGCAGGCTCACAACCAGTCCGGTGTCAGCTTCCCGCGGGGCGCCCCTTCGGGGCGGCCGCCGACGTGTTCCCGCCATGCGCGGCTGCTCGACCTGGGCGCGCCGACGGCCGGGTTGGCGTCGGAGAGGCTGGGGGCGGAAAGGGTCGCGCGCCGCGGGAGCCTCGTCCGCCGTAGGCGTAAGATCGGCTCTGATCTTGCAGAGTTGAGCGGCGATCGCGTCGAGCTTGCGGAGTTGCTTCGCGACGTCGTGGATCGTCTTAAGGTTGACGTTGTTGTAACCGAAGAATGCCTCGAAATCGGCGACGTACCGCAGCGGCCTGAAGGGCTTGCCGTCGTGGTCCTCGAACTCGACTGTGACCTCGTAGGAGCGGGGGAGATCGCAGGCTTTGTACCGGGCTGGGAAAGTGTCGATCAAGACATGGATTGACTGGCCCGGGACCATGCTCGGGAGCCCCTCGCGCCACAGCTTGCTCCTCGTGAAGTCATAGAGGAGATCGGTGTGGGCAGGGCGGTATTCCGGGCTGAAGCGGAACCGGACGTTGTAGGCGGGCGTCTTGCCCTCGTTCCGTATCACGAGTTCGGCGATCTGCCCCGCGGTGGGCTCAAGGCTCGCCGTGACGTATGGCTGGGTCTGCTCCAGGCGGAGCCGGTAGGCCTCGCCGACCTGCCGCTTGGCGTACACGGCTGCGAACGCCGCCACGCCGAACGTGAGTATGGCCACCGCAACCTGGGCCCATACTCCGGCCGCTGTCCATTGATCCGGCGTGTACCCGTATGTCCAGCTCACTTCAGCGATCCTAATACTCCAGCGATGTCGTTCCCGGAGACGGCGCAGCTCCCGGGTGGTCGTCATGGTTGTGAAGACGGCAACGGATCGCTCGATGGCTGCTGCCGTCCGGAGGAGCCCCCGGAGCCGATACTTCGGCCGCCTTGCCGGGGAGGCGGGAGGACTGATGGGGGTACTGTGATGCCTCTAGAGATGGGAGATTGGCGTGCCAAGTGAGCGTCGTGCCACGTCGAAGGCATCCAGTATCGCAGACGAGCTGCGGACCATGATCCGGAATGGGGAGCTTGCACCGGGGGGACTGGTCCCCGGTGAGGACTCACTGATGGAGACCTACGGGGTGGCCAGGGAGACGGCACGCAAGGCACTGGCCGTGCTCAAGAGCGAGGGGCTGGTCAAGCCCCGTCGAGGTCAAGGCACCTTCGTGACCGACTTCAAGCTGATCCTGCGTGATGCCACCCGTCGGCTTTCGCCCGCGACATGGGGGAACGGGCGGTCGATGTGGGACGCGGATCTCGCCGAGCGGTCCTACGAACCGCGTGAGGTGCGGGTCACCCAGGTGGTGGCTCCGTCCCGGATCGCCCATGTCCTGGGAGTGGAGGCTGGCAGCGAGGTCGTGATGCGCGACCGCATCTACCTCGTCGAGGGACGTGCAGTCGTCCACGCCGTGTCCTACCTTCCTGCAGACCTTGTGGCCGGCACGCCGGTCGTCCGCGTCGATCCCGGGCCGGGTGGCATCTACCGGGTCTTGACGGACCTTGGACACGGACCGGTGCGGTTCCGGGAAGAGGTGGCGGCTCGGCCCGCAGGTCCCGAGGAACGCTCGAAGCTGGGTCTGAGTGTCGGAGCCTGTGTCTTGCACGTGACCCGTACGGCCTACAGGGCGGACGGCAGGGCCGTGGAAGTGGCGGTGATGGAGCTCGACGCCGCTGTGCACTTGATCCGCTACGACATCGAGCCAGACCAGGTGTAAGCCGAGAGCCAACGGCCAAGACACACCTGCCCCGAGTCGAGAGGCTCGGGGCTTCTTTTGATCAAAGACATCTCTAGAGGTGTTGACAAACCTCTAGAGATAGTTCACTCTGGTGTGACACCTCTAGAGAAGTAAAAGGGGTGCAGGTCAGGCCGGTGTCCGTGGTACGGCCGGGCCCGATGGGGTCCTGGTGCGCCTGGTGGCCGCCGTGTCCGTGTGGTTCTTGAGATTTGAACAGTGACGTGGGGTTGTCGTCTCCCCGTGAGTGCTGGGGCTTGCCGGCCCCGTAGGGATGAGTTCCCTGGCAAGGCGGCCTGCGCGGCTGTGGTTCGCGCGTTGCGAGGTTTCCGGCCTCGTCTCTCGTTCGTCCCTGGTTGGGGGTGGGCGGGGGTGGACGCCGGAACAAGTAGCGGTGTTCGTGTCGAGTTGGACGGGAGTGATTGTGATGCGTCGGTGTGTGCGTCCTTGGTTCGGTTCTGGTCATCCGTTGGCCGGGTTGGCTCGGGCTCGGTGTCGGCGGGTGCATCCGGGCCGTCCGTGCCGTGGCCGTCCGTGTCCGGAGTGTTGGGAGCACGTGATTCGGGTGGATGCGGTGGTGGCGGCCGAGGAGGGTCTGCCGTGGGTGCCGGTGTCGGATCCGGGTCTGGTGGACGAGGTCGCGGTGGAGCGGGCCTTGTCGGGGGTCCGGGTGCGGTTGACGGATGCGGAGTTGGCCGTGGTTGCGGTGTGTCTGGTGGGTCGGGGTCTGGGTCCGGGTCGGATCGCGGACCGGGTGGGTACGTGTCCGGAGCGGGTCGCGCGGGTCCTGGGGGCTACGGCCAGACCCGGACCCGGGTCTGGGTTGGGGGCTGTGGCGTGAGCGCGGGGCCGTGGGTGTATCACGTGTCGTTCGCGTTCAGCACGGCCCGGGCCACGGGGGGCGGGGATTTCCTGTTCGAGTCACCTGGTCCGGTCCGGTCCTCGGGGGGCAGGGCCCCGGTGATGGCTGCGGTCCTGGCCCGGTTGGAGGCCGGGGGCGCGTGTCTGGTGGGCATGCCTGTGATCACGAGTCTGACGTTGGTGTGGTGGCCGGCCCTGGGAGCTGTCTGAGACGCCCCCTTGGCCGCCCCCCCTTTTTTCGATGGTGCGTGTTCCGGTGGTGTTCGGTCCCCCACTCCCGGTGCTGGGAGTGGGGGTTCCGTGTGTTTCCGGCAGATGAGGAAGTGAGGGAGCGTGATGGGTAAGACCATGCGGGAGCTGGCTGCGGTGGTCCGGGCGGCGGCCGAGGAGACGACGGTGGCCCTGGCTGCTGGTGGGTGGTTCCCTGAGGTGCACCTTTCGCCGGGGGAGTTCCCGGACGACCCGGTGGCCAGTGTCCGGGTGCATCTTCGGCGTCCGGGTCCCCCGTTCCGGACGGATGGTGATCAGGGGCAGGGCCGTGCGCTCTTGCTGGCGTTGGGGTGTCCCGAGGACGGGATCAGGACCTGGTGGCTCCGGGACGACGTCGTGTCCTTGGAAGCGATCGACGGCCGGGGGTACGAGTTCCGGTTGTTCTGCCGGGTGGATGTGTCGCATCTGCCGTCCCAGGACCCGCAGGGGCGGCCCGTGTGGCCGCAGGACGCCCCGGCCCGGGTGGCCTGACGTGGCCCGGCCCGGTGTGGTTCTGGGGGGTCGATGGCCGGGGCCGTGGCCGGTGTCGCGGTCACGGCGCCCCGGGAGTTGGGCCCCGCGGGGGGTGTCGGGTCCTGGTCTGTCCTGAGGGACGGCCGGGGCCGTGTCCTTCTGCTGGTGGCCGGTGGTCCGGGGGCCCCGGGCCTGTTCGGGTGGGTCACGCGCGGCCGCGGGGTGGGTGACGCCATCCCCGCGGGGCCGCGTGACGTCGTAGTCCCCCGTACGGGCTCGGTCCCCTTTTTTTGCGCTCGTGTCGAGCGCGGCCCCGCACCGGTAGCAGCCGGTGCGGGGCCACTTCCCACATTCCAGAAGAGACCTGGAGCGGGCAATGAACAGTGTCGCGTATGCCCATGCCGTGCGTGGGCGTGGCCCCACCACGACCGGATCCGGATCGAGCGGGTCGAGTGGGTCGGATTCGTGGGTGCAACCGGGCAAAGGAACGTCGCGCCCCCCGAGTGGGGGGGTTCTGCCGCCCACGTCGTACGGGTCCGGCGGACGCCGGAGGACAGGAGACACGCCATGAGTGCGATCGTGACGACGGTCCTGGCCGCCGGGACCACGGGTGTGGCCGGGGCCCTGGCCCTGGTGGTCCGGACCCACACCACCCAGCTCCATTACCTGCGAGACCTGGACGCCGGGCGGGAGCCCTCGACCCGGTTGGGCCGCGCGATCCGGGACCGCGACCAGGCCGGCCACCCCGACCCCGACCCCGACCCGGACCTTCAGGACGGCCCGGCCGGCCCGACCGGCCCCGCCGGGGCGGCCGGGGCGGCGGGGGGTGGGCCCTGGGAGGTCCTACCGGTGGTGAGGGACCGGTCGGTCCTGGGGGACCCGGGTCCCACCGTCCTGGGGACCGACAACGAGGGCGGGGCGGGGTCGTGAGCCGGGGACAGGACGGCCCCGTCGGCGGTCCCGCGGGTAGCTCCTGCCGTCGTCCCTGCAGGGACGACGGCAGGAGCACAGGGACAGGAACAACCACCATGCGCGTCCCGGCCCTCGGTGACCGGGACCGGATCGGGATGACCGTGGCCGGGGTGGTCGGGACCCTGGAGGACCTGGGACACGGGGCCGAGTTCGCGTGGGGCATGGCCCCGGCCTGCCTGGCCACGCGCCGACAACTACGCGCGACCGGCCGGCGGCCGGCCCGGGGCGCGCGGCCGGCCGCGTTCCTGTCCTGGCGGGCCGGGCGCCGGTGGGCGGGCCTGTACCCGGTCACGGACACCGTCCCCCGGACCCCGGCAAGTCCGAGGGCCCTGGAGTGCCTGGAACGGGCCCGGACCGTGTTGCGGACCTGTCGGGTCTGCGGGACGGATACCGGGTACCGGCTCCCGGACCGGTGGGACCGGACGTGCCTGTCGTGTCAGGGGGATCCCGATGACGCGGCCTGACGCTCGGGCGGGTATGTCCCCGGGGCCCTCGGGCCCGTATCTGCCCTGATCATCGCCCTCTGAACCGTTCCTGCCGTCGCGTCTGCAGGCACGACGCCTCCACCCACTTGTCCTCACCAACACCATTTGAGAGGACTGTCATGTTCAACGAGACCGACGAAACCATCACTCCTGTGGGAACCATCACTCCTGTGGGCAGGATGGATCCGGAGGATCCGACCGGCCTGTCCTGGGATCTGCGGCAGTCCGTGGCCCTGATCCCCTTCGAGGTCCGTGGGGGCAGGCCGATACGTCCGGGCCTGACGCGCCCGGTCCGTACGGGCCTGGGCGAGATGCGGCGGTGGGGTGAGTCCGTGACCGTGGACGCCCTGATCACCGCCACGTATGAGGGTGTCCGGCGCGTGCTGCTGGTGGAGCGCGACGAGGGGCACGGGTGGGCGATCCCCGGGGGGAACGTCGAACCCGGGGAGCCCCCCGGGGAGGCCCTGGACCGGGAGTTGGCCGAGGAAACCGGCCTGGCACTGCCTCGGGACGTGTGGACCCGGACCGCGCCCCGCCTGGTCGTCGATGACCCCCGGACCACGGATGAGGCGTGGCTCGTGACCACGTTGTTCCGCGCGGATCTGGGGCCCGTGACCGCCCTGCCCGAGATCCGCGCAGGGGACGACGCCGCAGCTGCCGAGTGGGTCCCCGAGCGCGTCCCCGAGTGGGTCGCCGAGTGGGTCCCCGAATGGGCCCTTGCGGACACCTACTACACCGGCCTCGTCGACCACCTGGCCGAGCGTGGGTGGGTCTTCACCGGACACACCCAGATGCTCGCCCTCATCGACGCCTTGGGAAACCGCTCATGAGCAAGGACACCGGCTGACTGTGCCGCTGTGCGATCCGGGGGTTCCTCCGGCCAACCGCGAGGGGCCCCTGTCCTCGAGGGCACCGTTCTGCGGGTCCAGGACGGTTCGGGGGCAGGGTCGTCACCGGGCCGTCGATGCGCCCGGCCCGGTGGACGGACCTCGACCCACAGACCGGGGTCACGGTGGATCACCGGGCCGGGTCCCTGGAGGACCTGGGGGCAGGTGCGGAGTTCCGGTGGGGTCTGGCCCCGGCCTGTCCGGCCACACGACGGCAGTTGCGCGAGGCGGGACGGTGTCCCCCACGGGGTGCCGACCCGGTCCCGGCCGAGGACACCGAGGGGTTCGGCGAGGCCGAGCACACGTGCTCGCCGTGGGGATGCACGGCCACACCATGACCGCGACCCGCGCCCAAGAAATACCCAGGAAGAAACCAAGACAAGGACAGGACAAGGAGGGGAGGAACACGTGAGTATCCACCCAACCACCGGCCCGGATCGGGCCGGTGAGGTTCGGGGTCTGTGCAGGGTCCGGGCGGCGGTCCGTGGGTCGTTGGCCCTGGGCTTGGCGGCGTCCGTGGTCGCGAACGTGCTGGCCGCCACCCCCACGGTGACGGGCAGGGCGATCGCGGCGTGGCCCCCGGTGGCCCTGCTGCTGACCGTGGAGCTGATCTCCAGGGTCCCGGCGGGCGCGGGCCGGGTCTGGTTGGCCGTGGCGCGGATGACGGCCACGGGGGCGGTGGCGGGGATCGCGGCGTGGGTGTCGTACTGGCACATGGTCGAGGTCGCGACCGTGCACGGCGAGACGGCCGCGTCCGCGCACCTGATCCCGATCTCCGTGGACGGCCTGGTCGTGGTCGCGTCGATCTGCCTGATCGAGATCGGCACCCGCCTCCGCGCCCTCCACAACACCCCAGCCATCCCAGCCGCCCCGGTTGCCCGGGTTGTCCGGGGGGACCTGCGGGTGTCCGAGACCGGGCAGGACACGGCCGGGGACATCGGGGGCACGGGCAGACGGGTCGAGGGCACGGGGAGGCGGGTCGAGGGCAGGGGCCCGGGCGGCGTGGTGGTCGCCCGGCGCCGCCCGACGGACACCACCCGTACCACGGGGGCGGGGTCGCGGGTGGCGCGGTTGCGGGACCGGCACCCGGACATGCCCACGACCGAGATCGCCCGACGGCTGGGCGTCAGCGACCGGACAGTCCGCCGCCACCTCTCAGACACCCGACCGGACACGACCCCGGACACCGGACCGGACACGACCCCGGACACCCGGTCGGACAGTGGGGCGGACACGGCGGGGGACGGCGTGTCCGGTCCGTGTCCGGGCACCGGACCGGTCACGGTGTCCGCTCCCGACCCGGACACCGGGGCGGACACGATCCTGGACACGAGCGGGGACATCCCGGCGGACACCCGTCCGGACACGGGGGCGGGCACCGGCCCGGACACGGTGCCGGGCACGGCGTCCGTTCCCGTTCCGGTTCCGGCGGTGGGCAGGGCACGGGTCGGGGCGGGGGTGTCGTGGTGAGGCCGTTGACGCGTCGGGTGTATGTGATCACGTCGTCGTCGCCGTCGGTGTCCGATCGTGTCCGGGCCCTGTCCGCTGCCGTGGCGGGCGCGGTGGTGTGGACGGTCGCTGCCCTGTGCCTGGCCGCAGGCGCGGTCACCGCGCTGGTGGCCGCGGTGCTGGGGGTCCCGGCCCCGGCGTGGTGGGTGGGGCAGGTCCGCGCGGAGAAGAACCACCGAGAACAAGAAACGAGGGACCGGTGCCGAGGGTGTCGGGAAGGGAGCCGAGGATGACCGGGAGCCGGGCGTCGGGGCGGTCGGCGGGGCGCCGGTCGATCCCGGAGCTGGAGACGATCGAGTTCACGGGCGCGCAGTCCGTGGCGGTGTATTCGCGGGGGCTGCGGGCCCTGGCCCGGGATCTGGCGGTGGAGACCGCGCAGGCCGCCGAGGAGATCGAGGTGGTGCTGCGCCGGCAGGGCGGTCACCCGCTCCTGCTGGGGTTGGACACCCGGATCCGGGCCCGGCGGGTCGCCTCCAGGTTGCGGCGGTGCGCGGAGTGCTCCAACGGCCTGGCCATCGAGGCCGTCCGGTTCAACACCGAGTTCCGGGTCCAGTTCGCCGACGCGATCGAGCCCCGCCGCCGCAAGCCGAGGGACACCTTCGACTTCGAAGACGACTAGACCCCGGCCGCCCCCCCCGGCCGGCCTGTTTCACGGCGCCCCCCACCCCCGGACAAGGGGGTGGGGGGCGCCATGGGGCGTGCCTGTCGTGGCTGCGGGGCCGACGGATCACCGCCTGGTGGTCGGGCCCTGCGGCGCTGTTCCTGTGTTCCGTTGACCTCGAAGGGAAGGGAGTTGGTTGTGATGGCGCCACGGCGTGTTCCGGCGGTGCAGGTGGTGGAGGACGCGACCCTGGAGCGTCTGGTGGCGCGGGCCGTGTCGAAGGTCGGGCCGTTGGGGCCGCCGTGGATCGTGTCGGGCCTGGGCGTGGCCGCGGGAGCTGGCTGTCACGGCCTGTGGGGCGGCCCGGGCCCGGGCGCGGCGTGGGCCGCGTCCGGTCTGACCGCGGGCACCGCGATCCTGACCGGCCTGACGTGGCAGATCTCCCACGAACGCCGGGGCCTGCTGGGCCGGGTCCACACCACGCTCACCACGGTCCTGGCCGGGGGATGGGTCACCGCCGCCACGATCACCGGGGTCACCGCCCCCATCACCGGGTCGGTGGCCCTGATCGGCGGGGCGACCCTGGCCCTGTCGTGGAACCTCCGCCACGTCATCCGGGCTGCCACGGACGAGTCCGGGCACATCGACGGCCTGCAGGCGTTGTTCGGGCAGGCCCGGGACGCCGTGGGACTGGACGGCACCAGGGCCAGGACCACGCACTCGGGAGACCACAAGGTGGTCGGGGCACTGGCCCTGCCCCCGGGTGAGACGGTCGCCGAGGACGTCCAGAAGAAAACGGCTTACCTCGAGTCCGGGATGGGCCTGCCTCCGGGGTCGGTCACGGTGTCCGGGGACATCGACCGGGCCGACCGGGCCCACATCACCGTGTCCGACCCACGGGTCATGCGGGCCTCCATCTGCTGGCCCGGCCCCTCCCGGCCGGGTGGGTCCATCACCGACCCGGTGCGCCCGGGGCTGTGGCAGGACCTGGACCCCGTGGCCTACACGATCGTGGGACACCACCTGCAGGTCATGGGCATGACCAGTTCCGGGAAGTCCTTCGGGGGTGCGTGGAACCTGTTGGGCGAGGTCATCACCCGGACCGACGTCGCGGTCCTGGCCATCGACATCACCAAGGGGAACCAGACCCTCGGGCCCTTGCGGAAGGCCCTGCACCGGTTCGAGACGAACCCGGGCGGGGCCCGGGCCCTCATCACACAGGTCCGTGACCTGATCGAGCCCCGCACGGACGCCCTGGCAGCCCAGGGCCTGCAACGCTGGGCCCCGGGGTGCGGGTTCTCCTACCTGGTCCTGTGGTTGGAGGAGTTCCCCGACATCGGTGACGCCCTGGAAGACATGGGCGAGTTCCTGAAGATCCTCAAAGCCGCGCGGAGTGCGGGGATCAGCGTGGTCATGTCGCTGCAACGCTCGGACTGGACCCAGATGCCGACCCTGGCCCGTGGGCAGCTCGCGAAGATGTGCTTCGGGGTCGCCGACTCCGGGGACGCGGACTTCGGGCTCACCGAGCGGCAGACCAAAGCCGGGGCCCACCCCGAGCAATGGCAGAACACCCAACCCGGCATGGCCTACCTCGACGCCCCCTCGATCCCCGAGGACCGCATCGCGATGCCCCTACGCACCTACACGTGGGTCCCCGCCCGCGCCCAGGCCCTGCCCGACGAGGACCAGCAGAAAGCCGCCGCGGCCGAGATGCGCGCCCTGGCCCAAGCCTGGCCCGCCACCCGCGTGCGACCCGACCAGTTCCTCACGACCCTGACCGGTCAGGGCGTCCCGGACGGCACGCCCGTGCCCCACCAGGCCGACCCGACCGACCGGACCGAACTGCAGGAGGAGGGCGAGGACATGGTGGGTGACCCCCTGGGCGAGTACCTGCTGACCCCCGACCCCGACCCGGCGAACACCGCCGGCGCGGACGACCCCATCACCGACACCGGGTACGAGAACTTCACGTTCACGCCCCTGCCGGTCCCCGACCCGCCCCTGACCCCCGACGAAGCCCGCCGGGCCCTACGCGACCAGATCGCGACCTGGACCCGCTCCGGGCGGGAAACCTTCGCCGTGCGGGACCTGCGGCCCCTCCTGGACCGCATCGGCCGCTCCCGGCAATGGGCCCAGAAAGAAATCCGGGCCCTCATCGACAGCGGACTCATCGACCCCTACGACGAAACCATCCCCGGCTACCGACTCACCACCCCCCAACCCGCCTGACCCCACCCGGCCGGACCACGGCCGGCCCCGCGCCGCACACCACGAACGGCCACCCCCCGGACCACCCGGGGCACCCGGAGCGACACCGGGGCGGGGCACCACACCCACCCGCACACGCACGCCTCCCGTACGCGCGCACGGCTGCGCGTACGGGGGCACACCCACACACCCGATGATCATGAAACCCGGGGCGCCACACCCCCGCCACACGAGTGCCACACCGGTGCCACACGCCCGCCACACGGGTGCCACGAACACCGCCACCCCCCTGCCACACCGGGTGCCACGGCGGGTGCCACGACCGGTGCCACACGCCTCCCACCAGCAACCCCCTCACGGGGAAACCACCCCCGGCCCCGCCACGGGGCGCCACACGCGGGGGTGCCGCACACGACGGAAAGGAACCCGTCCCATGACCACCGTGATCGTTCTGCGGGTCCGTTGGGCCCTGGCACGCATCGGTCCTTCCGGGCCTGCTCCCAGGTCTCTCCTGCTCGGCGTCGGGCAGTTCGCCGGGACGGGAGCGGGGTCGTGAGGGTGGGGGACTGGTTCTGCGGGGCCGGGGGATCTACCCAGGGGGCGGCCCTGGTGCCCGGGGTCGTGCCGGCGCACGCCGCGAATCACTGGGATCTGGCGATCGCGTCCCATGCCGAGAACTTCCCGGACGTCGATCACATGATCGGTGACATCCGTGACCTGGACGTGTCGAGGCTGCCGGCCGCCGAGTTGTTCTGGGCGTCCCCGGAGTGCACGAACTGGTCCACGGCGCGGGGCAGGGGCCGGGGCGTCTACGCCGCCACGGACACCGAGATCCCCGGTCTGGAGACCGAGACCGACGCGGAGGCCGAACGGAGCCGGGCCCTGATGGAGGAGGT
>Ga0316579_10000653_pt1 | contig 11762 bp, 11 predicted proteins | sample J5NA_2_FD_203074 | JGI IMG/M metagenome (GOLD analysis project Ga0316579, IMG submission 203074) | Rhizosphere microbial communities from salt marsh grasses in Alabama, United States - J5-7_160517rDrA | ecosystem: Host-associated > Plants > Roots > Rhizosphere | place: USA: Alabama | collected... | reverse complement strand
TCCGGGCGAAGCTGGGCTCGGCCGCCGCGGTCACCGCACCGGCCGAGTCAGGCATGGCGACCGCTCAGGCGCGCCGTGCTGCGAACGTCGCGATGGCGCTGCTGAACCTCGGCAATACGGCCGACCTCCCGGCTTAGCTCCGGCAGCGGCGGGATGTTGAAGTCGCGCTCGAGCAGGGTCGGGAAGACACCGAAGTGGGCGTAGGCATGGTCGAGCAGCGCCCACACCGGTTCGACAACGTCGGCGCCGTGGCTGTCGATCCTTAGGTCCGGCGCCTCGACGTAGTGGCCGGCGATGTGACCGTAGGCGATGCGCTCGCCGGGCAGGGCCTCCAGGAATTCGACGGCGTCATAGCCGTGGTTGATGCTGTTGACCAGGATGTTGTTCACGTCGAGCAGCAGGTCGCAGTCGGCCTCGGTGAGCACGGCGCTGATGAATTCGATCTCAGTCATCTCCTGACCGGGGGCGGCGTAATAGGAGACATTTTCCAAGGCGACGCGCCGCTCCAGAATGTCCTGCACCTGCCGCACGCGCTCGGCGACGTAGCGCACGGCCTCCGTCGTGAAGGGGATCGGCATCAGGTCGTATAAATGACCATCGTCGGAGCAGTAGCTCAGGTGCTCGCTGTAGGCGCGGATGGCGTGTTGGTCGAGGAAGGTCTTGATGCGCCGGACAAGCTCGAGATCAAGCGGGGCAGGGGAGCCGATCGACAGCGACAGTCCGTGACAAACGAACGGGAAGCGCTCGGTCATCGTCCGAAACAGTCGCCCATAGCGGCCGCCGATGCCGATCCAATTCTCCGGCGCGACCTCCCAGAAATCGACCACGGACGGCGACCGCTCGGCCGCGGCGTCGATGAACGAACGCCGCAGGCCGAGGCCAGCTCCCTGTAATGCCAAGGCGGCGCCCTGTGCTCCTAGCGACATCTCGGCAGTCGATTAGGGCGCACTCGCACAGGTTCTTCCCTCAAGGCACCATCACTGTGGGCAACGTGAATGTCAGGCCGGCTCAACCGGTGCTGCCGCACTTACCCTCGCCGCATTTCATCTCGCCGCTGCCCTTGCCCTCGTCTTCCGTACCGTCGCCGGTTTCGGTTCCGGTGTCGTCGCTGGCCAGCAGCATGTAGCCGCGATCGAGTTGCGACAGACCGAAGGGATTATCGGTGGCATCGGCGACACTGGCGGCGGATAGACCGCCGGCCAGCGCGGCGCCGACAACGGCTGCAATTGGGGTGATGGTCTTCTTCGGCATGGTCTTTTCCTCTGACGTTGGAGGTGTTGGCGAATGGATTCGAGTTGAATGCAGCGCGACAGGCATTGGTCAAACGCTGCCAGGAACGACCCTTCGTCGGCCGAAACAGGGTTCGGGCGCAGGCGCAACGGGGGTTCCAGCTACCTGTCGATGACCGGCATCGGTTCGAGACGCAGTGTTGGGGGCAGCGGTTTGGACTTTCCAGGGTTGATTCGTCAATCGCGCATGCGCCGGGCGTGCCGTTTGATGCATTTCAGATAGGACTTCGGGTCGTGCTCGCGCTGGTAGCGCTGGACCTTCCAGATCTCCTCGGCCAGGCACTCCATGATGAGGTGCTCGGCCTCGTGGGTGTCGCCGAGACACTGGCGCACCAGACTGTCGAACAGCTTGCGAATACCGGGCGGACGATCGGTGATGACCTGGTCCAGCAGGGTGAGGTGCAGGGCGAGGTGCAGGAAGGGGTTGCTCTCCCCCTGCTCCGGCAGCCACTCCCGATCGAGGGCGGCCGCCCCGGATTCGAGCAGCGGCTGGTATTCGGGATGACGGCGCACGGTCGCTGCGATCTGCTGCTCCAGCGGCTGCAACGGCTCGCCGGCCTTGGCCTTGCGCCAGGCATCGAGATAAATGTTCCTGAGATCGTCGCGGTTTTGGCTGAACATGCCTGAATCGTCGGGTGGTCGATCACTTAAATGTCTGAGGACGCCGAACCCTTGCCGATGCGTCAAGTTTCACGGCGACGATGCCCTGTGCCGACAAGGGTCCGAGGGCCAAGGGGCAGACCCGCGCAACCAAGATGTTGACGATGAAACAAAGGCTCCATCTTCCGGGGTGGCACTCTGCCATGCTCGTTAGCGGCCCTCGGCGCTTGGCCCACTCGGACGATCGTACCGGTTCTGCAGCAAGACGCGCTTCTTTCATCGGTCTGCGGGGCCGCCTTGCTAATCGTCAGTATGGGCGCGTCGGGCGCCGGTTTCACCGTCGGGCGGCGTCTTGTCCTTGAATTCGCACAGGTCGGCGATCGGGCAGCGCGGGCAGCGCGGCCGGCGGGCCGTGCAGACATAGCGCCCGTGCAGGATCAGCCAATGATGCGCGTCCTTCAGGAAGGGCTTCGGGATCGACCGCAGCAGGGCCTGCTCGACGGCCAGCGGCGTCTTGCCCGAGGCGATCCGCGTGCGGTTCGCGACCCGGAAGATATGGGTATCCACGGCCATGGTCGGCTCGCCGAAGGCGGTATTGAGGACGACATTGGCGGTCTTGCGGCCGACCCCGGGCAGGGCCTCCAGTGCGCTGCGCTCGCGCGGTACCTCACCGCCGTGCTGCTCCAGCAGCACGCGGCAGGTCGCGAGAATGTTCTTCGCCTTGCTGTTGAAGAGCCCGATGGTGCGGATGTGCTGCTTCAGGCCGTCTTCACCCAGGGCCAGCATCGCGGCCGGGGTGTTGGCCACCGGAAACAGCCGCGCGGTGGCCTTGTTGACGCCCTTGTCGGTGGCCTGCGCGGACAGGATCACGGCGACCAGCAGCTCGAACGGACTGTCGTAGTGGAGCTCCGTGGTGGGACTCGGATTGGCCGCCTGTAGGCGGCGAAAGATCTCGGTGCGTTTGTCTTTGTTCATCGGCGCGCAAGGATAGCGCCCGGCAATTGCCATCGAAACCGGGGCGCGATGGCGAGGGGGCTTGCGCGCCGATACTGGGTTGTTGGCAAGCGCAAGGTCCAAGAGCGCACAATGCCTCAGGTCCTGCGTGAAAGACCTCTGCGGCCTGCTTGAAGAACAGGGGTAGCTGTATATAATTACAGTTACTCGTCAACGATCGCAGGTTGCACCCATGACCGACGGCCTCACCCCGCGTCAGCGGCAGATCCTGGACCTGATCCGCCGCCGCATCCGCGAGACCGGTTACCCGCCCACCCGCGCCGAGATCGCCGAAGCCTTCGGCTTCCGTTCCGTGAACGCGGCCGTGGATCACCTGAAGGCCCTGGCGCGGCATGGGGTCATCGAGCTGCAGCAGGGGGCATCGCGGGGCATCCGCCTGCTGGAGGCGACCGACGATGAGCTCAGCCTGCCGGTGGTCGGCCGGGTCGCGGCGGGCAGCCCGATCCTGGCCGAGGAGCACATCGAGGAGCGTCATCGGGTCGATCCGACCCTGTTCCGTCCGCGGGCCGATTATCTGCTGCGGGTGCGCGGCACCAGCATGCGCGATGCCGGCATCCTCGACGGTGATCTGTTGGCCGTGCATCGCGCCCAGGAGGCACAAAACGGCCAGATCGTCGTTGCCCGGCTCGACGACGAGGTCACGGTCAAGCGCTTCCGCCGCCACGCCCACTGGGTGCATCGGGTGCAGCTGCTGCCGGAGAACCCCGCCTTTCAGCCCATCAGCGTGGACCTGCGCGAGCAGAGCCTGGTCATCGAGGGGCTCGGCGTCGGCGTCTTGCGGCTGGGGCTGGGCACCGGCCGACCCGGCGAGGCGCTGCGGCTTTGAATCCTGAATAGAGCAGTCAGCCATCAGCTGTCAGTCTCATCGGTCTAACCATCTGGCACGGTGCCACCCCGCAAGATCAAGCGTTTGTTTCATCGTAAGGTTTTGCGCGTTTCCCTGGGGTGCCTGCTGCCAATCTGCGGGTGTTCGTGCGATCGATCCACGGAAAATGGCTGAAAGCTGAGTACTGATCGCTTTTCCAGTTCAAAGACCATGAGCCTCAAGCAGATCCTCTCGCAACGTCCCGACCTGTGGCGCGGCCGTGGTGTTCCGGCCACGGCGCCGGCCGGCATCCCTACCGGCTTCGCCACGCTCGATCGGGCCCTGGCCTGGCGCGGCTGGCCGCCGGGCAGCCTGAGCGAGATCCTGAGCGACCAGCCGGGTGCCGCGCTGGCGCTGCTGCTGCCGATGCTAATCGCGTTGAGCCGCCAGCCGCGTTGGCTGCTGCTGGTGGGCCCGCCGCTGATTCCCTATGCCCCGGCACTGGCGGCGCGCGGGCTGGACCTGACCCGATTGGTGATCGTGCAGGCCGGGGAAGAGACCCCCTGGGCCATGGAGCAGGGCCTGCGCGGCGGCGCTTGCACCGCGGTGCTGGGCTGGGGCGACGAGCGATCCGGCCAAGGCGATTGGCGTGGCACGCGCCTGCGCCGGCTGCAGCTTGCCGCCGCTGCCGGTGGCGCGCTGGCGCTGCTGGTGCGCGGTCCGCGGGCCGCCGAGCAGCCGTCGCCGGCTGCACTGCGGCTCGCCGTGCAGGCATCCGGCCTCGATCTGAACGTAACCCTGCTCAAGCAGCGCGGCGGCCGCCCCGGCACCGAACTCACCTTGACTCCGCCATGCGATAGATCGCTGCCTGGCCCAGGTGCGCGGCCCTTGGCCCTCGGCCCAGTTCCCAGTTCAGAGCGCCCCGACCTCCGCCAGACACGAGGTATCCATAAGGCGTTGTCGTCATCGGGTGATCTCAAGGTATGAAATGGCTCGCGGTCCATCTGCCCGCGCTGTCGCTGCAGGTCTACGAGCGGGCAAGCGAGGCCGGGCTGCCGCTCGCGGTCAGCGACGGCGAGCGGCTGACCGCCTGCAACCCGGCAGCGCGGGGGCAGGGTGTGCATCCGGGGCTCACGCCCAGCGCTGGGCGTGCCCTGCTCGCGGAGCTGCGCATCCTGCCCTGCAATCCCGAGGCCGAGCGCACCGCGCTGGAGCGGCTCGCCGCCTGGGCCATGCGCTTCAGCGATCAGGTCAGCCTGGAGCCGCCACGGGCCCTGGTGCTCGAGGCGGCCCGCAGCCTGCATCTGTTCGGCGGGGCCGGGCCGCTGCATCGGCAGCTGGCCGACGGCGTTGCCGCGCTCGGCTATCGGGCGCGCTGCGTACTGGCACCGACCGCGTCCGGCGCGCTGACGCTGGCGGCGGCCGGCGGCGATGGCCTGATCCCAGACCAAGACGCCCTGCGCCGGGCGCTGGCCGAGCTGCCGGTCGCGGCGCTCGGCCTGGGACGTTCGGCGTTGGACGACCTGGCGCGCATGGGGCTGAAGCGGGTCGGCGACCTGCTTCGCCTGCCGCGGGCCGGATTTGCCGAGCGCTTCGGTATCGAGCGGCTGCATCAGCTCGAACGCCTGCTCGGCGAGCGCGCCGACCCGCGCCGGCCCTATGAGCCGCCGACGCGCTTCCGGGCCGAGCTGGAGCTGCCCGCCGAGGTGCCGGATGCTGCGGCGCTGGTCTTCGCCTGCCGGCGGCTCATCGACGAGCTCGGCGGCTTCCTGCTGGCACGGCAGGGCGGCGTGCAGCGGCTGAGCTGGCGGCTGCGGCATGCCGACCTGGAGCCCACCCGTTTCCGGCTCGGCTCGGCCCGCCCGGAACGCGACCCGGAGCGCTGGCTCGGCCTGCTGCGCGAGCGCCTGGACCGACTGGAGTTGCCGGCCCCGGTGCGCGCCATCGGCCTGGCCAGTGAGACGCTGCGCCCGCTGGCGCCGGCCGCCGGCGAGCTGTTCCCCGACGCGGCCGCTGCTCTACAGCCGGACCCGGCCGTGCTCGACCGGTTGCGCGCCCGCCTCGGCAGTGACGCCGTGCGCGGGCTGGCGCTGGTGCTGGACCAGCGCCCGGAGCGCGCCTGGCGCTGGTGTGCCCCGGGCGACAGCAGCCGAGGTTTGATGCGAGCCGATCGTCCGCTGTGGCTGCTGCCGGAGCCAATCGCCCTGTCGCTGCGGGGGCGTCGGCCGTGGCTCGACGGGCCGCTGGACCTCGGCGCGGGCTGCGAGCGCATCGAGACCGGCTGGTGGGACGGCCTGGAGGTGGCGCGGGACTACTACATCGCCACTACCGGGACCGGCGAGCGACTATGGGTCTATCGTGATATGTACGGCGACCGAGGCTGGTACCTGCAGGGGGTCTTCGGGCACGCGATGACCGACGAGTCGGCCACGGCGGAAAGCTGAATTCCCCTGAGCGCCGAGAGTCGCCCATCGCGCTCCATTGGGCCAAACGGCCAAAGGGGCACGGTTTTGAGCCCGTTCGCGCTGCGATTGCCCGAGTTAACGGGAAGTGCCATGGGGCTGCGACGATGTATTGCCGTCAACTTATCGAATCCGGCACCCATTCCGGGTCCAAAATCTTGACGCCCGGCCAAGGACAGTCTTCGGGGAGGTCGCCGAGTCCGGCTTCACTGCTCGCGGCGCTGACCGCATCGCCCCAGGCGTCGGCCCACCACTCAGGGTCGTTCAGGCAGACTGAGAGACTAGGAGTCCGGCGCAGCCGTCTTGCGATGCCTTTACGCTGTTCTTTGATTGTTCGCAGCCAACTGTTGCCGCGCCGCTCGGGCTGGAACTGCCATTTGATCAGATGTTTCAACAGGACCGCCATGCGGTTAGCCAACTCGCGCTGCTCACTCTTGCCCACGTCTTCGATCTCGTCGGCGATGTGCTCGATGTCCAGCTCGCCGAACCGTCCCGCGCGTAGCAGGGCTGCCTGTCGGTTCGCCCAGGCGATGACGTCGGTATCGTAGAGGCCAGGTTCATCGACAACCTGCATCCGCGTCTTCATCGAGACGATAACCTCCTCGTTTCAAGTCAATCGCTGACCGTGAACGGTGCCAAAGTCTGCCGGCGGTGTCCACCATTGACCTGCTTGCCATACCGATTTCAAGCGGCCAAGCCCCGCCCGCGCAGCTCCTTGATCTGGTCGCGGATGGCGGCCGCACGCTCGAACTCCAGGTCCTTCGCCGCCCGGTACATGTCTTTCTCCAGGGCCTTGATGCGTCTCGCCATCTGCGCCGGGCTCATGGTTGCATACTCGGCGATCTCCTCGGCCACCAGAGCGTAATCGCCGGCGCGCAGCGGGCCGCCGGGGGTATGTGCCTCCATGATGTCGGCGACGGCCTTCTGGATGGTCTGTGGGGTGATGCCGTTGACCTGATTGTGGGCGATCTGCTTGGCGCGGCGGCGCTCGGTCTCGTCGATGGCGCGGCGCATGGAGCCGGTGATCTCGTCCGCGTACAAGATGGCCTTGCCGTTGGCATTGCGGGCGGCACGGCCGATGGTCTGAATCAGCGAGCCCTCGGAGCGCAAGAAGCCTTCCTTGTCGGCATCGAGGATGGCCACCAGCGAGACCTCGGGCATGTCCAGGCCCTCGCGCAGCAGGTTGATGCCCACCAGGACATCGAACTCGCCGAGCCGCAGGTCGCGGATGATTTCGACGCGTTCGACGGTATCGATGTCGGAGTGCAGGTAACGCACCCGCACGCCGTGCTCGCCGAGGTAGTCGGTCAGGTCCTCGGCCATGCGCTTGGTCAGCGTGGTGGCCAGCACGCGCTCGCCGGCCGCGACGCGCAGGTGAATCTCGGACAACAGGTCATCGACCTGGGACAGGGCCGGGCGCACCTCGACCTCCGGGTCCACCAGCCCCGTCGGCCGCACCACCTGCTCGACGACCGCCCCCGAGTGCTGGATCTCATAGTCCCGAGGTGTTGCGGAGACATAGATCGCCTGCGGCTGCTTGGCCTCGAACTCCTCGAAGCGCATCGGCCGGTTGTCCAGCGCCGACGGCAGCCGGAAGCCGTATTCGACCAGATTTTCCTTGCGTGAGCGGTCACCGCGGTACATGCCGCCGAGCTGCGGCACGGTGACATGGCTCTCGTCGATGACCAGCAGTGCATTGGCCGGCAGATAGTCGAACAGCGTCGGCGGCGGCTCACCGGGACCGCGGCCCGACAGGTAGCGGCTGTAGTTCTCGATGCCGGAGCAGTAGCCGACCTCGACCATCATCTCCAGGTCGAAGATGGTGCGCTGCTCCAGCCGCTGCGCCTCGACCAACTTGTCGTTGGCGCGCAGCCAGGCGAGCCGGTCGCGCAGCTCGTCCTTGATCTGCTCGACGGCGTGCAGGACGACCTCGCGCGGGGTCGCGTAGTGGGTCTTCGGGAAGACGGTGTAGCGCGGCACCTTGCGGCGGACCTCGCCGGTCAGCGGGTCGAACAGCGACAGGGCCTCGATCTCGTCGTCGAACAGCTCGACGCGGATCGCCTCCTCGTCGGACTCTGCCGGATAGATGTCGATCACGTCGCCGCGCACCCGATAGGTGCCGCGGGAGAGCTCGATCTCATTGCGGCGGTATTGCAGCGCCGCGAGCCGGCGCAGCATCGCGCGCTGGTCGATCAGCTCGCCGCGCGACAGGTGCAGCACCATCTTCAGATAGGCCTCCGGATCGCCGAGGCCGTAGATACTGGAGACCGTCGCGACGATGATGACGTCGGGCCGCTCCAGCAGGGCCTTGGTTGCGGACAGGCGCATCTGCTCGATGTGCTCATTAATCGAGGCGTCCTTCTCGATGTAGGTGTCGGTGGCCGGGACATAGGCCTCGGGCTGGTAATAGTCGTAGTAGGAGACGAAGTACTCCACCGCATTGTTCGGGAAGAACTCGCGCATTTCGCCGTAGAGCTGGGCCGCCAGGGTCTTGTTCGGGGCGAGGACCAGGGTCGGGCGCTGTACCCGATCGATGACGTTGGCGATGGTGAAGGTTTTGCCGGAGCCGGTGACGCCGAGCAGCGTCATACCGGCCTCGCCGTCCGTCAGGCCCTCGACCAGGCGCCGGATCGCCTCCGGCTGATCGCCGGCAGGCTGGAAGGGGCAGACGAGCTCGAAGGGTCGGGTCAGTGCGACGTTCATTGCTTGCATATCGCCGAAGCAGGGACTTGGCTATTATTCGTGGCTGATACCGCGAATGCCAGGCCAGCCGAATCAGCGCGGCCGGGCACCGGCGGTAAACCCCGTTCCCCCGTTGACCTGCGACCGAACCACAGACGACTTCGATGACCATCAAGCTCTCCGCCCGCGTCCAGTCCGTGAAACCCTCGGCGACCCTCGCCATCACCGCCCGTGCCAAGGAGCTGCGCGCTGCCGGCAAGGACGTGATCGGCCTCGGCGCCGGCGAGCCGGACTTCGATACCCCAGATCACATCAAAGAGGCGGCGATCCAGGCGATCCGCGACGGCTTCACCAAATACACGGCCGTGGACGGCACGCCGGAGCTGAAGCGCGCGGTGGCCGCCAAGTTCGAGCGCGAGAACGGGCTCAGCTTCAAGCCCGATCAGATCCTGGTCTCCTGCGGCGGCAAACAGAGCTTCTACAATCTGGCCCAGGCCGTGCTCGATCCCGGCGACGAGGTGATCATCCCGGCGCCCTATTGGGTCTCCTATCCGGACATGGTGCTGTTGGCCGGCGCCGTGCCGGTGCTGGTGCACGCCGGTGCCGAGCAGCGCTTCAAGATCACGCCGAGCCAGCTGCGGGACGCGCTGACCGAGCAGACCCGACTGGTCGTCATCAACAGCCCCTCGAACCCCACGGGCATGGCCTACACCCGCGATGAGCTGGCGGCACTCGGCGACGTCTTGCGAGCCTACCCGCGGGCGCTGATCGCAACCGACGATATGTACGAGCACATCCGCTGGGATACCGAGACCCCGTTCGTCAATATCCTGAACGCCTGTCCCGATCTGGAGCCGCGGACCATGGTGCTGAACGGCGTGTCCAAGGCCTACTCGATGACCGGCTGGCGTATCGGCTATGCCGGCGGGCCGGAGTCGATCGTCAAGGCCATGAAGAAGATTCAGTCGCAGAGCACCTCCAACCCGACCTCGATCTCGCAGGTGGCAGCGCAGGCCGCCTTGGAGGGTCCGCAGGATTGCATCGGCACCATGCTCGCCGCGTTCAAGGAGCGGCACAACTTCGTTGTCGATGCACTGAACCGCATCCCAGGCGTGGAGTGCCTGCCCACCGACGGTACCTTCTATGTCTTTCCGGGCGTCGAGGGGCTCATCTCGCGGCTGGACGGCGTCAGCAACGATCTGGAACTGGCGGAGCACCTGATCGAGCACGCCGGCGTCGCGCTGGTGCCCGGCTCGGCCTTCGGACTCGACGGCTGCGTGCGCATCTCCATCGCCACCAGCCGGCAGAACCTGGAACAGGCGCTGCAACGTCTCACCGCGGCGGCGGGCTGACCGGGCGGCGGACGAACCTCACCCGGCGTTCATGCACCGTCGGGTGGATCGCAGACACGGGGCTGATTGACACGCGAGGGCTGCAGCGGAATGCGGCGAACGGACAAACAGGGCGGCTGTAATTCGTCGGCTTCGACGGCCGGCTTCACGCTGATCGAGTTGATGGTCACGCTCAGCATCCTGACCCTCCTGCTCACCCTCGGTGTGGCCGGCATGGCGCAGATCGTTGCCCGCAACGCGCGCGTCACGGAGATCAATGCCATGATCGGGCACCTCAACTTTGCCCGCACCGAGGCTGTCTCGCGAGCGACGGACATCATCGTCTGTCCTGTCGATCCATCCGATATCGGCGCGGGCTGCACCGACGATCGCAGCGGATGGACGCGGGGCTACGCGGTGATCGATGCCGAGTCGCTGGAGGTCCTGCGGTTCCAGAAGGGCGTTGGCCGTATCGATATCTACTCGAATATCGACCGCTTTACCTACGAGGACGATGGCACCCTGACCACTGCCGCAGGCGGAAGCATCTTCTTCTGCGACAGCCGCGACGATGCCGCGAACGACGCCAGCCGCGGTCGCGATATCGTGGCGCCGCGCAGGCTCCTGGTCAGCGGCCCGGGGCGCGTCCGGATCGCGGAGACGCCAAACATCGACTGCAGCTGATTGGGTCGGCCTAACGAGCATGGCACGGTGCCACCCCGCAAGATGAAGCCTTGGTTTCATTTCATCGTAGTGTTCATGTTCGGCTGCTTTGCTGAGACCAGCCAGTTGCTGGAGTCGTCCCCATGCCCGCATCAACCTGTTGACCATGCAGCATAGGCTGGCCTAAACTTTCGGCCTTTACACTTCCCCGATAGCTCAGTCGGTAGAGCAACTGACTGTTAATCAGTGGGTCCGTGGTTCGAGTCCACGTCGGGGAGCCAATAAGATCAAGGGCTTGCGAGAAATCGTCAGCCCTTTTTCTTTTTCCGATTCTAATCTGGTAGCCGTTTGGTAGCCGTTTGCCATTTACTTCAGGGGCTGGCTGGTATCGGGGCGCTCAGGTCGTCCTGAGAGATTGATTATCGCTATCGATCCGCTCAGCCTTGTCCACAAACGAACTGACTGGAGATCTGGCGCTGCCCGACCTGCGGTGAACGTGGACAGGGCATCCGCCCGCCACCAAGGCCGTCGAGCGAGTCATGTTGATAGTGTCTAAGACAAGATGACTGGATCACCCACGGTTTCCCATGCGCCGCAGCAGCAAGCGTCTCGCTGAGGTCGACTCCATTACGCCGGCGTGACTTGGGGCCAGTTCGTTCGCGCCGGAGAAACGTTTTCCGATGGGCCGAAAGCAAACAGGTGTAGGCAGTACAGCCGGACACTTGGGGACCGCGAATGCAACTACTGCAGCCAGGGGGTCAATTCCTGGTGTCGCTTGACAAGGGGTTTAGGTACCCGTGCGTCTTCTCGTTCAACGCCGGCTCGCCGACCCACTCATGCTGGCGCCCTACCATCGTCGGCAGCCAGGCCGGCCAGATGCGCGCCAGCGCCCCCGAGGCGCGCAGCGCCGGATGCG
>Ga0316579_10000652_pt1 | contig 11766 bp, 8 predicted proteins | sample J5NA_2_FD_203074 | JGI IMG/M metagenome (GOLD analysis project Ga0316579, IMG submission 203074) | Rhizosphere microbial communities from salt marsh grasses in Alabama, United States - J5-7_160517rDrA | ecosystem: Host-associated > Plants > Roots > Rhizosphere | place: USA: Alabama | collected... | reverse complement strand
CAGCGCCGAGCAGATGATGGATGCCTATTCCTCGGTAGGCATGCCGGTCGGCTATCATCATTGGTCATTCGGCAAACAGTTCCTCAGCGTGGAACAGCGCTATAAGCGCGGCCACATGGGGCTGGCCTATGAGATCGTGATCAACTCCAACCCCTGTATCGCCTACCTAATGGAAGAAAACTCCATGACCATGCAGGCGCTGGTCATCGCGCATGCCGGTTACGGCCATAATTCCTTTTTCAAAGGAAACTATCTCTTCAAGACCTGGACCAACCCCGACTCCATCATTGATTATCTTGTATTCGCTAAAAAATATGTCATGGATTGCGAACGCCGTCATGGTGAAGAGGAAGTGGAGCTTATTCTGGATTCCTGCCATGCGTTGATGAATTACGGGGTGGATCGCTACAAGCGACCACCCCGCCTTTCTTTGCAGAAAGAACGGCTGCGTCAGAAGGATCGGGAAGAATATCTTCAATCTCAGATTAACGACTTGTGGCGCACCATTCCCAGGGCCGACACGGCGGAGGATGCAGCCAAGGAAGTACTGTTCCCTTCCGAACCCCAGGAAAACATTCTCTATTTCATCGAAAAAAATGCCCCGCTACTCGAACCATGGCAGCGCGAACTTGTACGCATCGTCAGAAAAATCGCCCAGTATTTTTATCCGCAACGCCAAACTCAAGTCATGAACGAGGGTTGGGCGACCTTCTGGCATTACACCATTCTAAACACGCTCTACGACAAAGGACTGGTCAGTGACGGTTTTATAATTGAATTCTTGAAGACCCACACCAATGTGATCTTTCAGCCGGCGTATAACAGCCCCTACTATTCTGGTATCAACCCCTATGCTCTGGGCTTTGCCATGATGAGCGACATACGCAGAATTTGCGAACACCCCACCGAAGAGGATAGACGTTGGTTTCCGGAATTTGCCGGGTCTGACTGGTTAAAAACCCTAGATTTTGCCATGAGAAATTTCAAGGATGAAAGCTTTATAGCTCAATATTTATCCCCGAAACTCATTCGCGATTTCAGATTATTCAGCGTCCTCGACGACGATAGCGACAACTACCTCGAGGTCTCGGCCATCCACGACGATGCGGGCTACCGTCATGTGCGCAGCGCCTTGGCCAACCAATACAATCTCAGCGTCCGCGAACCGAATATCCAGGTTCACAATGTGAATTTAAGAGGAGACCGCTCCCTTACCTTGCGCCATATCCAGCACAACCGCCAACCTCTCGCCGAGGATACCGATGAAATCATGAGGCATATAGCTCGTCTGTGGGGCTTCAACGTACGCCTCGAGACAATGCTTGAGGACGGCCAGGTAGAATTATGCTACGAATCCAAAAATGAAGATTCCTGATTCATCCGCCTTTACCCCGCTGCAGCTAACGCTATTTAATTTTTAACCCCCGCGCCCGATAACAATATATGGACTGGGTATTTAAATTTGATGCTCAAGCTCTAAATATTTGAATTTGATTGGGAAATATCATCATAATGTTGAGAATAGGCCGTCTCGTCGCGTCTCACACATATTTGCCCTTTGAGCATGTAGGTGCTTATGTCTAGTAATCAGCCCCAAGTAACTCTCGACCCGAAACCCGAGCAGAATCTCTCCACGCTCATGAGCAAGGCGATCAATTATCCTACACCTCCCTTGTGTATCGTTCCCACTGAAATGGGCGTGCAGCAGGGAGAGAAAGTAATATTGGAGTTAAGTAACGGACACAAGTTGATCGGAAAGCTTCACTCCTTCGATTCCGAAAAGGGCAACATCAGTGTCGCCATCGATGACGATGACAAGCCCAAAGCACATGGCATGCATGAAATCAGACTGCTGCGAATCCCAAAAGCGCGACGCTGGATATTGGATGAAGATTCGATATTGACCCAGGCAAAGGGCGTCAAGGTCAGCACCGAGCCGCTAGAATATGAAATAGAATTGAGCGACCACACCACCTTGGAAGGCAGCACCTACGGCTTCCGTAACGGACGCCATGGCATCTATCTATTTCCTGTCCTTGAACAAAATCAATACGCCCATCTATTCGTTCCAAACAGCGCTATCACTCGTCATCGTATCGGCAAACACCTCGGCCAACAGTTGGTCAAGGATAAAGTAATAACCGACAGAGATGTAGCGATAGTATTGATGGAGCAACAAGATAATCGCTCACGCTCACTGGGTGAACACCTGGCCCTTACCGAGGTGGTTACCCCGGACCAATTGGTGAAGGCGATAAAACGTCAGACCAGCATGCCGCATTTACAATTAGGTGAAATTCTGATCGAGGAAAAATTAATCACCAACGAGCAGCTTGAAAATGCCCTGATACTACAAAAAAAGCAACGCAACATGACTCTCGGCGAGTTATTGATTGGAAAGGGACTGGTGAACCAGGAGATAATTCAGCGTAGCCTAGCCACCAAGCTTGGCTTCCCTTTCGTAAATCTGCAGCAATTTCCATTAGATTTAACAATTCTCAACCTCATCGACAAAGAATTTGCATCAACCCACAATGTAATGCCACTGCATCGCCATAACGACAAACTGGTCGTTGCGATGCTCGACCCCACCAAATGGGAAACCATCGAGGCCCTGCAAACCAGGACCGGTTCCACTATCGAGCCTGTAATAGCAACTCAAACAGATATTCTATGGGCTATAAATTTCTATTTCGGCAATAGCCTGAACACCAACGATACTCCCCGCCCAAAAAAGACCGCACCGCAACAACCTCCCGAATCAGATGAGAAGCAGTTAGCTTCTCTGTTCCCGGAAACCACCAATATCGATCATGATTCCGTCGCTCAATTTCTCCGCACCGTGATTCTGGACGGCGCACGACGCGGTATCAGCCATATTCATTTTGAACCGGTCCGTAATCAGGGCGCGGTCGTGCGGCTGCGTAAGGACGGTGATCTATCGGAAGCGGGCATCATTCCCGAGAAGGCCTGGCGGGCGCTCATTACCGAGCTTAGATCGCTGGCCAAGCTAACACCGGAAATGAATTTTGGCGCCCAACTCATATCAATAGACACCAATTTCCTTGAGCCCGCCCGCATCGACTTGCAACTTGCCACCATTCCAAATATGGACGGCGGGGAAGACTTTGTAGTGAAGCTGGGCACCTCTAATTTCACTCCGCTACTCAAGGATATTGGACTGAGCACCCCCAATCTCAAACGCATTCTTGAGTTCTGTGACAACTCCCGAGGTTTACTGTTGGTGGCCGGGACAAATGATTCCGGAAAATCAACGATGCTCAGCGCGCTTCTCACCCACCTCAACGGGGCGCACAAGAAGATCTGGGTAATCGGCGAGGAAGGCAGGAAAATGCCGGAAGGCATACGCCAAGCACCTATGCAGCAGGTCTATGACGCCAATCAGGTTACGACCTTCGATGTTATATTACATGCGGACCCTGATATCATCGCGATCGGAGATCTACCCTCTCAATCAATCGCACAAAAGGCGCTATCCGCTTCTTTAAGCAACCACCTCATCATCTCCGCCCTTAACGTACGTCGCGCCAGCGAGGCTATAGACAGGCTGATAAATATGCGCCTGCCCAGCTATGAAGTAGCTGATGCACTCTTGGGCATCCTGGCACAGCGCCTTGTAAAAAAATTATGCTCTCATTGCAGAAAACGCTATATGCCGAATTCGGAAGAGATGCGTATGCTGGTGGCTGAATATTGCACGGAAATGTACGATGAAGAAGAATCAAGCGTTCGCATCAAGGCCCTGCATGAGAAGGTCTTGAACGGCTGGACCGAAACCTACACCAAACCCGCCGAGGAATTAATGCTGTATCGCGCCACCGGCTGCAAGCATTGTCAAAACACGGGCTATGACGGCAGGGTCGCACTACATGAATTGCTGGAAATCACTCCGCCGGTAAAACGCGCCCTACTCGACGGCGCCGATGCCAACGGCATTATGGCTGCGGCATTATCATCGGGAATGAAGACTATGAAACAAGATGGAATCGAAAAAGTCTTGCAGGGCCACACCGACATAACTCAAGTACGCAGCGCCTGTCGCGTTTAATTTCACGCACTATACCGCTATCACCTAAACTCCCAAACGGCCAGTCCGACCCGCGGCGTCTTCGAAATTCTTATTGGCGCACCACCTGTGTCAGCGGCAACAAGCTTGCTCGTTTATACCAGACGCGATAGGCCAGCAATACAGCCAGTACTGAGCCGTAAATTACTGGATCCCTCACATCCGCCTTTACTAACCACAGATAATGCAGCACGCCGCCTGTGGCTATAACGTATACCAACTGATGCAGCTTCGCCCAGCGAGATCCCAGGCGTCTTACCCAGTTCTTGGTGGACGTGACCGCCAGCGGAATCAACATCACAAAGGCGGAAAATCCGACCGTGATATAGGGCCGCTTGATGATATCCTTGACGATCTCATGCACATTGAAGAAGTGATCGAATACCAGCCACGTCAGAAAGTGCATAACTGCATAAAAGAAGGCATATAAACCCAGCATGCGCCGCAGGCGAATCAGGGTATTCCATCCGGTCAGGCGTCTCAGAGGGGTGATCGTCAGGGTCAGCAGCAAAAATCGCAACGTCCAAATGCCAGTACGATGGTTGAGCTTCTCCACCGGATTGGCTCCGAGGTTATGGGTGAAAGTGTCCCATACCAGGATGGCAAATGGCACCAGGCATACTATGAAAATGATCGGTTTAATCACCCGCATCATCCGCTGGGTTGCGGTCATGGCCTTCAGAAGAATCTCCTCAAATCCATACCGGTGTACAGCGACGCCACTTCATCGGCATAGCCGTTGAACATCAAAGTCTCACGCTTGAAGAAATCACCGATGCGCCGCTCCCGAGCCTGGCTCCAGCGGGGATGATCGACATGGGGATTCACATTGGCGTAAAAGCCGTACTCGCGGGGCGCGGTCTTGGCCCAGGTATTAAGTGGCATCTCTTCCACCAGACTGATCTTGACGATGGACTTGATGCTTTTGAAACCGTATTTCCACGGCACCACCAGACGCAAAGGCGCACCGTCCTGGTTGGGCAGAACCTCACCGTAGAGACCGATCGCTAGTAGGGTCAAAGGATTCATGGCCTCATCGATGCGCAAGCCCTCGACATAAGGCCAGTCCAATACCGAACGCTTCTGCCCCGGAAATTGTTTGGGATCATACAGGGTCTCGAAGCGCACGTATTTCGCCCGCGATGTCGGCTCGAAGCGTTTAAGCAAGTCACTCAAGGGAAAGCCGTCCCAGGGGATCACCATCGACCATGCCTCTACGCAACGCAGACGGTATATGCGTTCCTGCAAGGCATAAGGGCGGATCAAATCATCGATATCAAAGGTTCCGGGTTTCGCCACCTCGCCGTCAACCACGACCTGCCACGGCCGCGGCTTGAGACTCCCGGCCAAGCGTGCCGGATCTTCCTTGTCGGTGCCAAATTCGTAGAAATTATTATAACTAGTCACGGATTCATAGGGGGTCAGCTCATCCTTAGCGTTGTAAGGCCCCCCCTTGAGCACCTTAGACAATTTGACACCGGCCCAGGCCGGATCCCAGAAGCCGCTGGATAAAGCCGCTGCGGCAACTGCGCTGCCGGCACCCAGGCGTAAAAACCGGCGCCTATCCAGATAAAGCCCCTGGGGCGTAATCTCCGAAGGAGACACCTCGCTACGACGTTTTACCTTAATTAACATAGGGAAACCTCAGCAACACTATCCCGATAGCATTCATTTCGACCCTTGATAGTCAGAATTGTTACACATTAGTCGCCAAGCCACCCAAGACCTTACAGCTCCCGGTAAATTTATCGTCGGGCAACGGGATCCCGTTATCGCCGCCGGGCGCCATGACCCTTGCCATAGACGCCCATACCCGGAAACCAGGATAATCAGCGGATTATCTTTCCATACTACAAGGAGGTTTCATGAAGTCCCTGTGGATCAGCCTGCTGTTTTTTGCCACCGGCCTTGAGGCAACGGACGCCGCCATCGTCACCAAAGATATCGAATACCAGGTCGAAGGCGCCACCATGAAAGGCTATATGGCCTACGACGACACCATCAAGGGACAGCGTCCCGGCGTGTTGGTGGTGCATGAATGGTGGGGTTTAAACGACTATGCCCGCAAACGGGCGCGCATGCTGGCCAAACTGGGCTACACCGCCTTCGCCCTGGACATGTACGGCGGCGGCAAGCAGGCCGAACATCCGGATGACGCCAAAAAATTCTCCAGCGAAGTCATGAAGAATTTGCCGCTGGCGAAGGCGCGATTTAGCGCGGCCCTTAATCTGCTGCGCAAGGACAAGACCGTTGACCCCCAGCGTATTGCCGCCATCGGCTATTGCTTCGGCGGCGGCATGGTGCTGCAGATGGCGCGCAGCGGCATAGATCTCGCCGGCGTGGCCAGTTTTCACGGTATGCTGGGGACCGCTACGCCGGCTCAAACAGGCGTCATCAAGGCCAAGATCCTGGTCATGACCGGCGCCGATGACCCCTTCGTTCCGGCGGAGCAAGTCGCCCGGTTCAAGCAGGAGATGGATGCGGCGCACGTCGACTACAAAGTAATTTCTTATCCCGGCGCCAAACATGCCTTCACCAATCCCGGCGCGGATAAGTACGGCAAAGAATTCAAGCTGCCCCTAGCCTATAACAAGGCCGCCGATCAGGCCTCGTGGCGGGAGATGCAGGAATTCTTTCAACGATTGTTCAATAAGGATTGAAATTCGTCGCGATGGGGTATGGACTCAACAAACAGCTGCTAAATACCATAGTGGGGCTGTTACTGCTGGCAGGCCTGCCGCTCGCCCACGCGGGCTTTGGTCCCGCCGCGACCGCACGCGACTGGTGTAAAAAGAAGACGCTGCATTATCTGGAAAAGCGGGGTTATATCCCCTACAACTGGGAAGCCACCACCTACATCGAAGGCGACAACTATGTCACCAAAGGTGTGTGGCGCGTCGACGTGGACAACATCAATGTGCAGTGCACATCGAACAAGCACGCCAAAAAATCAGCGGGCAGATACAAGATCCTCAACGTCGACATCTCCGACGACGGCAAGCCGGCCAAACATTGAAGTACAACTGAGCATGCGGCCGCTTACGCGGCCGCCCGTCTTAAATTGCTTTATCTATTACCGTCGACATCTTCCCGCCGCGCCATAAACAGGGCCGGAACTTCTCTTTCTCTACGCACCTGTCCCTGCTGCGGCCTACCTTGCGCATATGACGAGGTGGCACTATCCCTGCGCGGCACCCGGCGCGCTTGCTGACCTTGTCCCGCGGGACGGGGCTTGGCTTCAGGCCGGCGCGCAGGCTTGGCCTGGGCGGTATTACCGTTACCGGCAGAGCGGCGGGGACGACGTTGCTCATCATTGTGACGCTGTGTGCTGCGCCCTTGCTGACGCTGACGCCCGTTGGCGATGGGTTCGGAACGAATACTCGGATCCGGCGCAAATCCGGCGACCTCGATCACTGGTATTTCGCGCTTAATCAAGCGTTGTATCCCGGCCAGCAACTGCAGCTCGTCCACGCACACCAGTGACACCGCCTCACCGCTGGCCCCGGCACGTCCGGTGCGGCCGATGCGATGCACATAATCTTCCGCCACATTGGGCAGTTCAAAATTCACCACGTGGGGCAATTGATCTATATCCAGGCCGCGGGCGGCGATGTCGGTGGCCACCAAGACCCGCACCTCATTGGCCTTGAAATCCGCCAGGGCGCGGGTGCGCGCGCTCTGGCTCTTGTTGCCATGAATGGCGGCGGAGGTGATACCGTCTTTCCCCAACTGCTCCGCAAGACGATTGGCGCCGTGCTTGGTGCGCGTAAACACGAGCACCTGCCGCCATTCCTGCGTGCGGATAAGATGGGACAGCAACTCGCGCTTGCGCTCACGATCGACGCGGTGCACAACCTGGTTCACGCTCTCTACAGCGGTATTGCGGCGCGCCACGTCCACCTGAGCGGGATTGTCGAGCAGCTTGTCTGCCAGTTGCCTGATCTCATCGGAATAGGTAGCGGAGAACAACAGGTTCTGACGCGCCTTGGGTAACAGCGCCAAGACCCGTTTGATATCATGGATGAAGCCCATGTCCAACATGCGGTCGGCCTCGTCCAGCACCAGGATCTCGATCTTGCTGAGGTCCACGGTCTTTTGGCCGACGTGATCCAGCAGCCGCCCGGGCGTCGCTATCAGGATGTCCACGCCACGGCGCACGGCATCGATCTGCGGATTGATACCCACCCCGCCGAAGATCACCGTGGACTTCAGAGGCAGATATTTTCCGTAAGTGCGCACGCTCTCGCCCACTTGGGCGGCGAGTTCGCGGGTGGGGGTAAGGATCAGGGCACGCAGCATATGCTTACCTTGCGCGACCGTACTCAGGCGGTGCAGCAAGGGCAGGGTAAAGCCGGCGGTCTTGCCGGTACCGGTCTGGGCGCCAGCGAGGATATCGCGACCCTCCAGTATCACCGGAATGGCCTGGGACTGCACGGGTGTAGGTTGGGTATAACCCTGCTCCGTAACCGCGCGCAGGATATCGGCACTCAGGCCGAGTTGAGAAAACGACATATAATGAAACTCCTAGGGCCGGCTGCCCGGAGAAGTACCCGGGTAGGTCCAGACGGTATGCTTTTAGTTGAGGCGGGGAATAAACCGGGAAGGATATGCCACGCGGGCGGGTGCAGACCTCTCGCACCCTTATTCATCGACGTGCATGGTAGCACACCCCGAAGGACTGATAAACTGCGCGCCCATGCTTATTCTTAACGATCTCTCTCTATATCGGGGCCCCCGCCTGTTATTTAATGGGGCGAGCCTCACTATATTCCCCGGCCACAAGGTCGGGCTCACCGGCGCCAATGGTACGGGCAAGTCCAGTCTGTTCGCCCTGATCCGCGGAGAACTCAAACAGGACACCGGCGAATTCAGTCTGCCGCCCGGCTGGGTGATCGCCCATGTCGCCCAGGAAATGCAGGCAGTTGACACGCCCGCCATCGACTACGTCATTGCGGGTGATGAAGAACTCGCGCAACTGCATAAGGACGTACAGCACGCCGAGATCGCCCATGACGGCGCGCGACTGGCCAACTTGCACTCACGCCTGGATGCCATCGGCGGCTACACCGCCCGCAGCCGTGCGGCGCGACTGATGCACGGCCTGGGTTTCACCGCCAGCCAAGAAAATGCACCGCTGCGCAGCTTTTCCGGCGGTTGGCGTATGCGCCTCAATCTGGCGCGCGCCCTGATGTGCCGCTCCGATCTGTTACTGCTGGACGAGCCCACCAATCACCTCGACCTCGATGCGGTCCTGTGGCTGGAAGATTGGCTGCGCAGCTATCCCGGCACTTTATTACTCATCTCTCACGATCGCGATTTTCTCGACGCAGTTACAAGCCACATCCTGCATGTCGCCCATCAAGAATTAAAACTCTATAGTGGCAATTACTCCGCCTTCGAACGCCGCCGCGCCGAACAATTAGCGAGCCAGCAAGCGGCCTATGAAAAGCAGCAGCGCGAGGTCGCCCATATGCGCAACTTCGTCGACCGCTTCCGCGCCCAGGCCACCAAGGCGCGTCAGGCCCAGAGCCGCCTCAAGGCCTTGGAGCGCATGGAACTCATCGCCCCGGCCCATGTGGACTCACCGTTTACTTTCAGCTTCCGCATCCCGGAACAATTACCTCATCCGCTGTTGCGCCTGGAATGTGTGGCGGCGGGTTACGACGGACGTACCATCATCAGCGCTGTCGACCGCGATCTCGTCCCCGGCGAACGCCTGGGCTTGCTGGGTCCCAACGGCGCCGGTAAATCCACGCTCATCAAACTCCTTGCCGGCGAGCTGACGCCCCTCGCCGGCAAACGCAGCGAAGCCGCCGGCCTGCGCATCGGCTATTTCGCCCAACATCAATTGGAGCAGCTCCGCCCCCAGGACAATCCGCTGCAACATCTGTTGCGCCTTGACCCCAAGGCCGGCGAGCAATCGCTACGCGATTTCCTGGCCAGCTTCGGTTTCATAGGCGACGACGCCTTCGCTCCAGTCGCCCCCTTCTCCGGCGGCGAAAAGGCACGTCTGGTATTGGCACTGCTGGTCTATCAACGACCCAATCTCCTTTTGTTGGACGAGCCCACCAACCACCTCGACCTGGAGATGCGCCACGCCCTCGACATGGCGCTGCAGGAATATCAGGGGGCTCTGGTGCTGGTGTCACATGATCGTCATCTGCTGCGCACAGTATGTGACAGCTTTGTGCTGGTAAGCGACGGACGCGCTGCAGCCTTCGACGGCGATCTGGAAGACTATCGCCGCTGGATCGCCCAACACGGGCCACTGACCGAAAAAGAGGCACGCAGCAGCAGCGAGCACAGCGCCGAAGCACGCAAGGCCAAACGCCGCGACGAAGCGGAACGCCGCCAGCGCCTCACCCCGCTCAAAGCCGCGCTTGAGCGCTGGGAGACCACCATTATCGAATTGGAATCGCAGCGGGACACGCTGCAACAACAACTGGCCGACCCCGCTATTTACGAAGACCAGCACAAAGAAAAGTTGCGAGCCCTATTGAACGAGCAGACCCAGGTCGTAAAAGGCCTGGCAGCTGCGGAAACGCAATGGCTGAAGGCCAGCGAGGCACTGGACGCCGCCGAGCGCGAGGCATGATCACTAGCAATTATAATGCGGAAATCGAATTAGCGTCGCTATCTCCTCCCACCCAAGGAGACAGTGAGATACAAGCTTTTCACAGGCTGAATACGCCATGAACAACATCGGAATACTGCTCGCACTACTCTCTCTAGGATTACTGGTATGGTTCTGGGCGGATAGCCTGCGTGCGCGGGAACATGCGCTGCGGGCCTGCGCCCTTTCCTGCCAACGAATCAATATGCAATTACTGGACGAGACCGTCGCCCTGCGCCGCCTGGGTGTGGCGCGCAACACCGACGGCCGCGCCGTGTGGCGACGCACCTACCGCTTCGAATATACCCTTGACGGCACTCAACGCCTGCGGGGAAGCGTAATCATGCGCGGCCGCAGCGTAGAAACAGTGGCGATCCAATCCCCTGACGGCGCCACGCAATTTGAACAGGACAAGCCGCATTAAGCACGCCTGTCTGCAAATACAGCCTGCTCCATATCCTTCCTGAGATTAATCCGGGCAATCCGCTGCACTTAGAATTGCGTGCGAAACCACACCGAGCCCCCATCGAATGAATCATGGATCAGGTCATCGAGATTCCACGATACGGCCAGACTCAAGGTGGTAACATTATCGATGGAAAATATATCCCAACCGGTGCGCAACATTGCTTCAAAATAGCCTTGCCGCCAATCAGAGATGGAGGCATCCGGGTATTTCCGCTGTTTGCGAGCATCACCAAGATACAACCCCAGATCCCAAGCCTGATGGGGTAAAAATGGCAGGTAATAGTCGCTATACGCTTGTGTTGTATTGAAAAGGAAATCAAAGTCCTGGCCCAGGTCCGACGAGGTGTGTTCCCGATTGCGGAAATCATCGTACCTGATCCCCAGCGTCCACTCCCTGCCCCGTCGCATAGTACGTATCCGATACGCATTGACCGCATGGTAACGGATATCCTGCGCCCGCAGCACACCGCCATCGTCCCGGCTCTGCCTGGTGTCGAAACCGCGCACGCTAATACCGAAAGTTTGCGAGCTATCCCACTGATAATCGAATGAACCTTGGAAATTGCGATTGCGGTATGCGAATACGGAAACCTGATTA
>Ga0316579_10000651_pt1 | contig 11780 bp, 10 predicted proteins | sample J5NA_2_FD_203074 | JGI IMG/M metagenome (GOLD analysis project Ga0316579, IMG submission 203074) | Rhizosphere microbial communities from salt marsh grasses in Alabama, United States - J5-7_160517rDrA | ecosystem: Host-associated > Plants > Roots > Rhizosphere | place: USA: Alabama | collected... | reverse complement strand
GTGAGCCAGGTGACGGCCCCGAGACTGCTCGCGGACGTCCTGTGCGAGCAGGGCCGTCTCCAGGACTCCCTGGAACACCTGCGCGAGGCCCGGCAGGCCCTGGCGGACCACGAGCCCGGGCACCTGCAAGCCAAGATCGATCTGACGGCGGCACGGTGCCTGCGCCGCCTGGGAGAGCCCGAACGGGCCCTGGTGGAGATCAACCGGTCCAGCGAGCACGCCGGCCGGGGTGCCCCGAGGATCCTGCGGCTGGCGATCGTCCAGGAGCGGTCCCTGCTGCGCGAGCGGACCGGGGACCTCGACGGCGCGATCGAGGACGCATGGGCGGCCGGGGAGATGATCTGGCGAAGGCACCGCGAGCAGCTGGGAGGGCTGGCGGCACAGCTGTGGGACCGGGCCCAGAGCGAGGGGGAACGGCGGCACCTGCAGCACCGGGCGGACGAGCTGGCCCGCCGGGCCGGGCAGGACCCCCTGACCGGCCTGCCCAACCGGCGGTCGATGCTGACCTTCCTGGCGGGCCTGGAGATCCACGAGCCGGTGTCCGTGCTGTTCGCGGACGTCGACGCCTTCAAACGGATCAACGACCGCTACGGCCACGCTGCCGGGGACGAGGTCCTGCGGGGGATCGCGGAGGTCCTCGACGGTTCGGTCCGCGAACGGGACCGGGCCGCGCGGTGGGGCGGGGAGGAGTTCCTCGTCGTGGTGACCGGCGTCGGCGCGGTGGCAGCCTGCGAGGTGGCCGAACGGATCCGGCGGGGCGTCTCCCAGCTGCGCTGGGCCGTCGGGGACCGCCCGCTGCAGGTCACGATGAGCATCGGGGTCGCGGGCGGGTACGCCGCCTGCGTCGACGACATCGTCCAGCGGGCCGACGAGGCCCTCTACCAGGCCAAGCAGACCGGCCGCGACCGCGTCGTGCGCCGCTGAACCCGGTGCCGGGGCGCACGTCCCGGAGGCAGGAACCGCGGTCGTGGACGCGGTGCGGGGCGGGCCCCGGAGGGGGCCGTAGTGTTGCGACATGCCCGATCCTGTGACCGACGACGGGGCGGCGGGATCCGTCCCGCCCCAGGACTACTGTTCCGCGGCGGTTCGTCATCTCCGTGACGCGGAGTTCCTGCACGGTGATGACCGGTTCCCCAACGCGGACCATCTCGCGGGATTCTCGGTCGAGTGCCTGCTGAAGGCATTTCTCGTGGGCTGCTGCGGAGCAAGGGTCACGGGCAGGAGACCGGTGATGGACCTGGCGGGAGAACGCAAGTCGTTCGGTCACCTCCCGAGGCTCTGGGACGAGACCCGGCACGCCATGACTTCCAGGAACCAGGCATGCTTGGAGGACCTCCTGTCCCGCGAACCGGCACCGTTCGTCGGCTGGGCCGTGGACGACCGGTACGGCGACGGGACGGCCGCCGATCCGGACCGCTGTGCCGAACGGATCGGTGCCGCCCGGGAACTCCTGGAGCGATGGGAAGCGGCCCGGCTGCGAGGAGCACTGTCATGAGCATCCACTTCGACGACGCGTGGTTCGCCGCCCGTGACCTGGCGGAGGAACTGGCCGGTCGAGGAGACGACATCGTCCTGCTGAGGGACCTGCGCGGCAGGGTCTCGATCGTGGTGGGGAGAGCCTGCGAGATCAACGCCGGGAACGCGGGCGGGATCGCGGACAGGCTCCGGGAGGTCTGCGGACCCTTCTGCGCGGCCGAACCCCTCCTCCTGGCGGAGGACCTGTTCGCACCCCATCTGGTCCTGCGGGCCCCCGAGCTGACGGTGGTCCGTTCGGCGGATCCGGACGCGGGGGCCGGGAGCCTTTCGGTGCTGGAAGCGGGAATCACGGGCCGGGACTGGCTGCACCCGGCCGATCCGGCGCGGAACCGGGTCGCGCTGTACGGTTTCAAGGGCGGGGTGGGCCGGACGACCGCTGCCGTCCTGCTCGCCCACCATTTGGCTTCGAACGGTCTGTGCGTCCTCGTGGCGGATCTGGATCTGGAGTCCCCGGGGCTGTCGGAGATCCTGCTGGAACCCGACGATCTGCCCGATCACGGTGTCGTCGATCATCTGATCGAGCAGGGTGTGGGAAATGCGCGGGACCTGATGTGCGTGGCCCCGGCAACGCGTTTCACCGTCCGGGGGAACGGCGAGATCTGGGTCGCACCGGCCCGGGGCCGTTCCCGTGACGGGTACACCTACCTGCCCAAGCTCAACAGGATCTACCGTGACGATCCCCTCCAGGACCCCTCGTCGGAGCGCGGGAGGGGATCGACCTTCGCGGGCAGGCTGGCGGCCACGATCGACCGCTGCGAGGAACTGGTCGAGCGGAACAGCCGGCCACCCGACGTCGTCCTGCTGGACAGCAGGGCCGGAGTGCACGACATCGCGGCCGTCGCCATCACGAGGCTCGCGGATCTGAGCCTGCTGTTCGCCGCCGACACCAGGCACACCTGGAACGGGTACCGGGACCTGTTCTCCCAGTGGCGGCAGACACCCGAGACGGCAAGGGCCGTGAGGGAACGCCTGCGCATGGTGGCTTCCATGGTTCCGGCGGATCGGGCCGGCGAGTACCTGGAGGGATTCCGGGACCGGGCGCACCTGCTGTTCGCCCAGACCCTCTACGACACCTTGCCGGAGGGCAGCGGCGTGGAGGACTCCCACCCCTCGGTCGAGGACACGGACGCGCCGCACTCCCCCCTGCCCATCCAGTTCACCCGTGACCTGACAGGAACGGACGTCACGGAGGATACCCGGTGGCTGGAACAGACTTTCGTGCGGACCGCCTTCGGGGACTTCCTGGACCGGGCGTCCTGCCTGATCGTGGAGGATCTCGGGCCCGAGGTCGCGCGGACGGTGCGGCGATGAACGAGCCACTCGATCCGATCGCGCACCGGGAGCTGCTGCGGGCCGCCCTTCCCGAGGCGACGGACGCGGACACCCTGGCGCCCACCCTGCCCACCCTGTTCACGCCCGACACCCACCGCGTGGCACTGGCCCCGGACGTCTCCGTGGTCAGGGCGGGCCGCGGAGCCGGGAAGACGGTGTGGTTCTCGGCATTGCTGGATCCGCGACTGCGTGAGGCGGCCGCGGAATCCTACGACATGCCGCAGGTCCGCAGGATCAGGCCGTTCCGCGGTTTCGGTGCGCAGATCGCCCCGGACAGCTACCCGGGGTGGCGGACCCTGGACCAGCTCCTGCGGGAGCGTCCCGGCCGGGGGGACGGGACGGAACAGATCTGGGACGCCGTCCTGCTCACGGCCCTCGGCTGCCCCGAGATCCGTGGAACGTCCTGGAAGCGGAAGGTCGCATGGGTCCGGGACAACCCGGAGGCCAGGGACCGGACCCTGCGGGCGGCGGACCGGGAGGCGGAGACGAGCGGGCAGACCGTCCTGCTGCTCTTCGACGCGCTGGACCGCCTGCACCCGTGCCGGCGGACCGCGGACACGGTGGCAGCGGGAATCCTCAGGCTCGCCCTGGACCTGCGTCTGGGGACCCGGAACCTGCGGGCCAAGGTGTTCATCCGCCCGGACATGTTCTCCGGCGTCCAGTTGCGTTTCCCCGACGCGTCGAAACTGACCGGGAACGCGGCCGATCTGACCTGGACCTCGACGAACCTCTACGGTCTGCTGTTCCACCGCCTGGGGAACGCCGACGGCCCACGCGCGGAGGAGTTCCGCGGCCGGTTCCCCGAGTGGCGGCCGTCGGACGCGTCGGGGAACCGATTCCTGCCGCCCTCGGACCTCGTGGCCGATCACCGGCGGCAGAAGGTGCTCTTCGAGGCGCTGGCCGGTCCCTACATGGGCGCCGGGCACCGCAAGGGCCACACGTACACCTGGTTGCCCAACCACCTGGTGGACGGTCTCGGACAGGTGAGCCCCCGGAGTTTCCTGAGCGCGCTGCGCGAGGCCGTCTCGACGACCGGGACCGAGTACACCGGGCATCCGTTCGCCCTGCACCACGAGGGCATCCGCAGGGGGGTCCAGCAGGCCTCGCGCATCCGGGTGGACGAGATCGCCGAGGACATCCCCTGGGTCGTGGACGCGGTCCGGGCTCTGGAGGGCATGCAGGTCCCGGCCGAGGCCCGCGACATCGAGGACAGGTGGCGACAGAGGGACCTGGAGAGCACGCTCCGACGGACGTCGCGCGATCCCGTGCCCCCCGAGGGCGGACAGGAGGCCGGAACGGACGACGGAGAAGTCCGCGCCGGTCCGCGCGACCCCGGTGACCCCCGTGCCCTCATCGAGGAACTCCGGGAACTGGGCGTCATGAGGACCCGGGCCGACGGACGTCTGGACCTGCCCGACGTGTACCGGATCGCCTTCGGCCTCGGTCGGCGCGGCGGCGTCCCCCGCCTGCCCCGCCGCTGAGCTGCCGTCCCGCTGGGCCCCGCCCGGCCCTTCTCACGACGTGAAGTGGGAGATCGACGTCTTTCGGGGGCCCGATGACGTCCGTTCCCCACTTCACGTGCCCCGGAGGGAGGGGAGAGGGAGGGACAGACCCTACAGTGGAAGGGTGTCGTTGGCGCCGTCCGAACTGGAACAGTCCGATGTCCACGAGGGCCTCGATCCGCAGGTCCCCTGGGTCACCATCGTGTGGAACGATCCCGTGAACCTCATGTCGTACGTGTCCTTCGTGTTCCGCAACTACTTCGGGTACTCCCGGCAGAAGGCCGAGGACCTCATGCTCGACGTGCACCACAAGGGACGTGCGGTCGTCTCCGCGGGGGGACGCGAGCAGATGGAACGGGACACCGAGGCCATGCACGAGTACGGCCTGTGGGCGACGTTCCAGAAGGACGCCTGACCGGTCGCTGGGAACGACCGGTCACAGGGAACACGAGGGAGCACCCAGGTGAGAAGGACGTTCCGCCGCGTCGACGGCGGGGTACGGGTCGAGATGCGCCCCCACGAGCGTGCCCTGCTCGTCCACCTGCTGTCGGAGGTCAGCGAGCTCCTGGACGACGGCCGCGGCGGGGACGGCGCCACCGGGGACCCCCTGGAACAGCTGGTCGGCATCCTGCCACCCTCCGGGACGGGCCCGGACGATCTCCCGCCCGACCTGGAGGACCCGGCCCTGGCCCGGCTGCTGCCCACGGGGAGCCGGCAGGACGTCCAGGCCGCGGCGGAGTTCCGGCGCCTGACCGAGCACGGCCTGCGGGTGCGCAAGCGCAGCAGCCTCGACCGGGCCGTCACGGCCCTCAACCGGCGTCCCCCCGTCCTGCTGGACGACGCCGAGGCCAGATCCCTGCTCACCGGCCTGACCGACATCCGCCTGGTCCTCGCCGAACGGCTCGGGGTCCGCACCGAGGAGGACACCGAACGTCTCTCCGAGGCGCTGCGCTCCCTGGAGGACCCCACGGACCCCCGGCTGGCCCTGGCAGCCCTGTACGAGAGCCTCGCCTGGTGGCAGGAGCTGCTCGTCTCCGCCGTGGACCCCTCGGGTCCTCCCGCCCCCTGAGCGTTCTCGACACGGTCCCACGAGGGCTCCCGACACGTTCCCGCCGTGCACGAACGAATTCGACGGCGCCGTGACAGCGGTGTCCGTCCCCGCGGAACGTCCGGTCCGGTTCCGGCCCGGAACCATTATTCCGATATGGTCGTACAATTGTTGATCGAATAACAGGGTGATAATGACATGGGAACGTGACGCCATGAATCATCGGTGCCTGAATCTTCGGTGACGGCACGGTGTCCTTCCAGGTCGTGGGACCGGTCCGTGCTCATTCGACGGGACGTGCCGCCGGAACCGAGACGATACCCCGAGGGGTGAATGCAGGTCCGTGCTTCACATCATGCCGGGCGTGTGGTTGACTGTTTTCGCATCGCCGAACGGGGGCCGTCGATCCTTTTCTCGATCGATGTCGATACTCCCCATCACCATGTTCTGCATCCTGTTTGATCAGGTGAAGGAGAGCGCAATGCGACCACGGAAGATTTTTCCCGCAGTTCTGGCACTGTCCGCACTGGTCCTGGCCCTGGGGACGGGACCGGCTCAGGGACAGGAACGCGATCGGGATCCCGCGGACCGGGAGGCCGCCTCGAAGGTTCCGAACCCCTTGTCGCGGACCGAGCGGGCGCTGGAGGTCCTTCAGGACAGGATCGCCTCCTACGCCCGTTCCCAGGGATACCGTTACACCTTCGGCAGCTACGTCGATCCCGGCACCGGAAAGATCGTGCTGGAGACGGACGCCCCCGACTCCGCGGTCCGGGTGCTGACGGGGGGCGGAACCACACCGTACGACGCCGACGACACGGCCGCCGTGGAGCTCCTCGGGGCCGTCAGGGCCTCCGACGGGATCGAAGTGCGTCGGGAAGGACTTTCGGACGAGGCCAGTCGCAAGTCGGACACGGAACCCTTCTCGGGTGGATCCGGGGTGAAAGGGGACGGCAGTGTCTGCACGACGGGCTTCGCGGTGAAGAATTCCTCCGGCACCCGTTTCCTGACGATCGCCGGGCACTGCTTCACCAACGGGACCAAGGTCCGCACCGAGAACGGCGGGGTCCTCGTGGGCACCGTGAGGAGCCGGGGCCTGCCCTCGCACGACATGGAACTCATCGGCGGGCGGTCCTACCGGCCGTACATCTACGTCGGTGGTACCGACAGCACCTCGACCCTGAAGGTCCTGTCCGCGAACGATCCCGTCGTCGGGTACGCCAACTACTGCCACAGCGGGCGGACGACCGGGGAACGCTGCGGTCACGAGGTGATCAGCATCACGGCTGAGGTCTGCACGAGCAGCGGCTGCAAGAAGCCGGTCGCCGCGTACCGGGGCGGGGTCTTCCCCCGGGGCGGGGACTCGGGAGCCCCCGTCTACGTGAAGGCGACGGGTTCGACGAAGGGCGTCCACATCCGCGGCCACCACATCGCCGGCAACTCGACCACCAAGTACTTCGAGATGTGGAACAGGATCCGCGCCAAGTACAACGTCTCGATCCTGACCTGATCCACGGCCCGCTACGACAACAGGTGGGTGGGGACGGCACAGGTCCGTCCCCACCCACCGCGTGTCCCGGCCCCTCCCCGGACGGCGTTGCGACCGCTGTCCCGGCGGGGTGCCTCCCCGACCGGAACAACAGGACATCCCGGACGCTCGCGTCCCCCTCGCCCCCGGCCGGGGTTAGGCTCCCGGCGTGACGGACTCGCCGATCGGGATACTCGACAGCGGAGTGGGGGGACTGACGGTGGCCCGCGCCGTCCTCGACCAGTTGCCCCACGAACCCGTGCTCTACCTCGGGGACAGCGCGAACGGCCCCTACGGGCCCAAACCGATCGCCCAGGTGAGGTCGCTGGCGTTGAACGTCATGGACCAGCTCGTGGAGTCCGGCGTCAAGATGCTGGTCATCGCGTGCAACTCCGCGAGCGCCGCGACCCTGCGGGACGCAAGGGAACGGTACGACGTCCCGGTCGTCGAGGTGATCCTTCCGGCGGCCCGCCGGGCCGTGGCCGCGACCCGCAACGGACGCATCGGGGTGATCGGGACCCGGGCCACCGTCGCCTCCCAGGCCTACCAGGACGCCTTCGCCGCGGCCCCCCACCTGACGATCACCGCGCAGGCCTGCCCGCGGTTCGTCGAGTTCGTCGAGCGCGGCGTCACCGGCGGGGACGAACTGCTCAAGGTCGCGCACGACTACCTCGACCCGGTCAAGCAGGCCGGGGTGGACACCCTCGTCCTGGGCTGCACCCACTACCCCCTGCTCACCGGCGCCATCTCCTACGTCATGGGCGAGGAGACGACGCTCGTCAGCAGCGCGGAGGAGACCGCCAAGGACGTCTACCGGACCCTCGTGGCCCACGACCTCCAGCGCCCGGCCGACCTCGACGAGCCCCGGCACCGGTTCCTGGTCACGGGGGACCCGGCTCCCTTCACCCACCTGGCCCGGCGCTTCCTGGGCCCAGAGGTGAGGGCCGTCGAGCACGCGGGGGTGTTCGCGTGAGGCTCACGGCCGTGGGGACCTGCGGGTCCGTGCCCGGCCCGGACTCCGCGGCCTCCTGCTACCTGCTGCGCACCGACGACGGCGCCGGCCGCGAGCACCGCGCCCTGCTGGACCTGGGCAGCGGAGCCCTCGGTCCCCTGCAGGGGCACCTGCCCCCGCAGGACCTCGACGCCGTGCTCCTGAGCCACCTGCACCCGGACCACAGCGCCGACCTGGTCCCCCTGCACATCTGGGCGCGGTACCACCCCGTGACCGGGACGGCACTGCGCGCGGCCGGGGACCTGCCCGTCCGGCGGATCGCGCTGCACGGTCCCCCCGGTTCCCTGGAACACCTCGGCGCGCTCCTCGTCCGGCGCGACGGGACCGGAGCGGTGGACGGGCAGGCCCCGGGCGAGGACCTGGGCGACACCTTCCGGGAAGATCCCTGGTCGGAGGGGACGGCGGTCCGGATCGGCCCCCTCACCGTGACACCGTCGCGGGTGGCCCACTCCGGGCAGGCGTACGGACTGCGGATCGAACGGGACGGCAGGGTCCTGGCCTACACCGGCGACAGCGACCTGTGCCCCGCCCTGCTCGACCTGGCCCGGGGCGCGGATCTCCTCCTGGCGGAGGCGACCTTCCAGGAGGGCAGGGACGCCGCGCGGGGCGTGCACCTTACCGGCCTGCGGGCCGGGCTGCTCGCCGCGCGGGCCGGGGCCCGGCGGCTCGTCCTGACCCACGTGCCCCCGTGGAACGACCCGGACACGGCACTGGCCGAGGCGGCAGGGGCCTACGACGGACCGATCGACCTCGCCCGGCCGGGACGGCACTGGCAGGTGTGACCGCAGGCTCCCGTCCGGCCCGACCGGGCACGGCGCCGTCCAGGAGCCGGAGGACCACGCCCCGGGCCGGATGCCACGGACCGCGCAGCCTGCGAACGCCCGTGGCCAACGCACTGGAGCGTGTCTCGCCAACTCCCGCCGGCACCGCGCAGCGCCGAAGCGGAGTTGGCGAGACACGCTCTAGTCTGAACGGATGGTCACCCGCTCCGACGGGCGCTCGCCCGAACAGCTCCGCGAGGTCCGCATCACCCGCAACTGGTTGGATCATGCCGAGGGCAGCGCCCTGGTGGAGTTCGGACGGACCCGCGTGCTGTGCGCGGCCTCCGTCACCGAGGGGGTGCCCCGATGGCGCAAGGGCTCCGGGACCGGCTGGGTCACGGCGGAGTACTCGATGCTGCCCCGCGCGACGAACACCCGCGGTGACCGGGAATCGGTCAGGGGAAGGATCGGCGGCCGCACCCACGAGATCTCACGCCTGATCGGGCGTTCCCTGCGGGCCGTCGTCGACCCGGCGGCCCTCGGGGAGAACACGGTCGTCCTGGACTGCGACGTCCTGCAGGCCGACGGGGGGACCCGGACGGCTGCCGTCACCGGGGCCTGGGTCGCGCTCGCCGACGCCGTCCGGTGGGCGAAGGAGCACAAGCTCGTCAAACGCGGTGCCGAACCCCTCCCCGGCTCGGTGTCCGCCGTCAGCGTCGGGGTCGTGGACGAGGTCCCCGTGCTGGACCTGTGCTACGAGGAGGACGTGCGGGCGGGGACGGACATGAACGTCGTCGTCACCGGGGACGGCCGGTTCGTGGAGGTCCAGGGGACGGCGGAGGGGGCACCGTTCGACAGGGCGGAACTGGACGCCCTGCTCGATCTGGCCGTGGCGGGCTGCTCGACCCTGGAACGCCTGCAGCGGGAAGCCCTGACGGCATGAGCACCACGAGCACCGGACGGGGACCCACCGGGGAGGGCCCCACGATCGTGCTGGCAACGGGCAACCGGCACAAGCTCACCGAACTGCGCCGGATCCTCGCCGGGTCCGGGGACGGGCCCGGCGGGATCCGGGTCCTGGGCCTGGCCGACCTGCCCCCCGTGCCGCCCGTGGTCGAGGACGGCCTGACCTTCGCCGAGAACTCCGTGCTCAAGGCCGGGGCCGTCGCGGCGGCCACGGGACTGCCCACCGTCGCGGACGACTCCGGCCTGTGCGTGCGGGCGCTCGGGGGCGCGCCGGGAGTCCTCAGCGCCCGCTGGTGCGGCAGGCACGGCGACGACGAGGCCAACCTCGACCTGCTGCTCGCGCAGCTCGCCCAGGTGCGCGACGAGCACCGCACCGCATGGTTCGCGTGCGCCGCGACCCTTGCGACCCCGGACGGGCGGCACTGGACGGTCGAGGGCCGACTGGACGGCCGGCTGATCCGCGACCGGCGGGGAACCAACGGGTTCGGCTACGACCCGATCTTCGTCCCGGACGGGGAACGACGCACTACCGCCCAGCTGTCGCCCTCGGAGAAGGACACCATCAGCCACCGCGGCCGCGCCCTGCGCGGGCTGCTGCCCACGGTGACGCGGGTGGTGCTGCCCGACCGCGCCGCCGACGACCGTCCGCGACCCGTGGCCCCCTGACCGTTCCCACCCGTTCACGGGATCGACAATCCTGCCGGTTCCGTGCTCTCAAGGCCGTGTCCCCGGTTCCGATAACCCAACAGCTGGGCGTTCGTTCGAAGCGGCGCTCGCCGGAACTGGGACAGGTGGTGGAACGTGATCTCCGCAGAGTCGGGCACCTCCGTGCACGCGTCCGGGAACGCGGACCGGGCATCGGTGGGACGGCGTTTCGGTCCGGGACGCCGGATCGCGGACCTGCCCATGTCCCGCAAGCTGTCGCTGCTGGTGGCGGTCAACGTTGCGGCAGTGGTGCTCATGATGATCGTGGGCTCCCTGGCTCTGCAGGACGTGAACGGCAAGGCCAGGGACCTCTCGGAGAAGAACCTGTCCTCGATCGAGCTGCTGGCCTCCGTCGAGTCCTCCTCCCTGAGGATCCAGGCCGACATCGCCAACGTGGCACTGTCCAGCGGCCCCGTTGCGCTGAAGTACTTCCAGGACCGGATCGCTTCCGCCGACAAGTCGGTCGAGAGCGACCTGGCCGCGTACTCCGCCCTGGCCAGCACCGACGAGCAGAAGGCTTCCCTCAAGCGTTTCACGGTCTGGTGGACTGCCTACCAGCACTACCGTGACAACCGCCTGATCCCCCTGGCCTCGGAGGACCCGCAGACCTTCCAGGTCTCCTACCTGGGACAGGGACAGCTGGTCGCGGACAGGGCGATGGATTCGCTCAACGACCTGTTCGCCCTGGAACAGAAGAACGGCCAGGCCGCGACCGACGACGCGAACTCGACCTACCACACGGCTCTGATCACGATGGCGCTGACCCTTCTGATCGGCCTCGTCCTGGCCTTCGTCCTGGCCTCCTACCTCAACGGTCTGATCGTGCGGCCCGTGCGCCGCGTGGCGGACGTGCTGTCCGCCGTCGCCGGGGGGGACCTCACGGCCACGGCCAGGATCGGTCAACGGGACGAGGTCGGCCGGATGGCGCAGGCGCTGTCGAAGGCCACCGGAAGCATGCGCGACACGGTCCGCCTGCTGGCGGACAACTCCACGGCCCTGGCGACGGCCTCGGAGGAGCTGACGGCGGTCAGCGACCAGATGACCGACAGCGCGCGGGCGACCTCCGACCAGGCCTGCCAGATCGTGCAGGTCGCCGGGAAGGTCAGCGAGAACGTCGCGTCCGCCGCTGTGGGTACGGACGGCCTGGCCGTCTCGGTGCAGGAGATCTCGCAGAACACCTCGCAGGGGACGCAGGTCGCTCAGGAGGCCGTGGACATCGCGGGGGAGGCGACGGGAACGGTCGGCCGTCTCGGCGAGTCGTCGAGTCAGATCGGTGACGTCGTCAAGGTGATCAACTCGATCGCCGAGCAGACGAACCTGCTGGCCCTCAACGCCACGATCGAGGCGGCGCGCAGCGGCGAGGCGGGCAAGGGGTTCGCCGTCGTGGCGGAGG
>Ga0316579_10000649_pt1 | contig 11790 bp, 12 predicted proteins | sample J5NA_2_FD_203074 | JGI IMG/M metagenome (GOLD analysis project Ga0316579, IMG submission 203074) | Rhizosphere microbial communities from salt marsh grasses in Alabama, United States - J5-7_160517rDrA | ecosystem: Host-associated > Plants > Roots > Rhizosphere | place: USA: Alabama | collected... | reverse complement strand
ACCAGCCCGAGGGCACGGTCCTCGAGGTGGACCCCCCGGAGGGGACCGAGGTGGAGTCGGGGTCGGAGGTGAGCCTCGTCGTCTCCAGCGGGGCCGTCACCGTCCCGGACGTCGTGGGGCTGCCCAGTGGGGAGGCCCAGGCGGTGCTCGGCCAGGCGGGCTTCACCGTCGTCGTCACCGAGGAGGAGAGCACGGCTCAGCCCGAGGGCCGCGTGGTGTTCCAGGCCCCCGCGGCCGGGACCGAGGCGCAGGCCGGCAGCCGCGTCGCGATCACCGTGGCGGTGGCACCGGCTCCGACTCCCACCCCGACGCCGCCCGCCCCGAGCCCGACAGCGACCGCTACCGCCTCGCCGTAGCTCAGCCGACCGGCTCGGGCAGGTCCAGGGAGGTCGTGCCGCGCCGGACGACCGGTGCGAGGCCCTCGGCCCGCGCCCGGGCGTCGGGGTCGCCACAGACGGCGAGCCACGACGCGAGCATCCGGTGGCCGCCCTCGGTCAGCACCGACTCGGGGTGGAACTGCACCCCCTCCACGGCCAGCTCACGATGACGCATCGCCATCACGACACCGCTCGTGCTGCGCGCCGTCACCTCCAGCGACGGCGGAACCGTGGGCTCCTCGACGGCCAGCGAGTGGTAGCGGGTAGCCACGAACGGGTCGGGCAGCCCGGCGAGCACCCCGGCACCGTCGTGGTGCACATGGCTCGTCTTGCCGTGCAGCAGCTCGGGTGCCCGCGTCACCCGGGCCCCGTACGCCACGGCGATGGCCTGCAGCCCCAGGCAGACACCGAAGATCGGCACCACCCCGGCCAGCTGGTGCACCAGGGGGATGCACGCACCGGCAGCCTCCGGCGTCCCCGGGCCGGGCGAGAGCAGGATCCCGTCCGCCTCACGGGCCCGGGCCGGGACGACCTCGTCGTTGCGGACGACCTCGCACTCAGCCCCGAGCTGGCCGAGGTACTGGACGAGGTTGAACACGAAGCTGTCGTAGTTGTCGACGACCAGGACGTGCCGCGGGGTCACGTCGCCCCCCCGGCCACCTGGGCGTGGGTGAGGGTGGTCGGGCCGGTGGCCGCCGGGAGCTCGACGCTGTCGTGCTCGGTCACGCCGTAGCCCAGCCCGATGTAGGCCGCCCACTCGCGGTAGATCTGCACCGGCGTCGAGAGGTCGAGCGCCGCGGTCAGCCGGGCAGGGTTGCCGACCGCGGTGATGGTGAAGGGTGGGGAGTAGACCTGCCCGTCGAGGATGATGACGTTGCCGACGCACCGCACCGCGCTCACGCTGGTGATGCGACGGTCCATGATCTGCATCCCCTCGGCTCCGCCCGTCCACAGGGCGTTGACGACGGCCTCCACGTCCTGCTGGTGGACGACGAAGTCGTCTGCCGACGTCCCCGGCGGCAGGTCGCCGAGGTCCTCCGGCACCGGGGCGTCGTCGAGCGTCACGGTCACCCCTGCGCCCTCGAGCGCGGTGAACCCCGCCGCGTCGGCCTGTGCCTCCTCGGCGGCGAGCGCCGCCCTCAGCGGCATCGTCGCATCGGTCCTTCCCAAGATGTCGACCTCCTCGGCGAGGCCGGTGACCTCCTCCTCGAGCTCGGTCACCCGTTGGGTCTCCCGGTCGACGAGGTCGGCGAGCTCGCCCCCCCGGGGAGTGTCCACGTCGTCGGCGGACGAGAGCTCGACCCCGGCCGCGATGAGCAGACCTGCGCCGCCGAGGACGAGCACAGCCGTCCCGTGCCAGGCACGTCCCGTCGCCATCGGCACCGTTCACCTCCCGCATCTAGGCTAGATGCCGTCCGTACCCGCGACGACCGCGCGGACGGTAGGCAGCGAAGAGGAGGCCCGACGTGCCCGAGTCGCGACGGCGGAAGAAGGACGACGAGTCGTACCGACCACCGCAGCGGGCCGTGCCACCCGAGGAGCAGACGAGCGGTCGCTGGGTCCCAGTGACCGGTTCGGTCCTGCTCGTGCTCGGCCTGCTCTGGATCGTGGTCAACTACGTGGCCGGGTCCTCCATCCCCGTCATGTCGTCGTTGGGGAGCTGGAACCTGCTCATCGGGATGGGGGCGATCGTCGCCGGCTTCCTCGTGTTCACGAGGTGGCGCTGAGCGCAAGAATGGGTTACAGGCGTGTGATTCATCCCCACTGGGGACAACTCCTGTGGAAATCTCCGTGGTGTCAGGTGAGCAGCGCCAGGATCTGGTCCGTGCGGAGAGCCGCCGCCCACGCCAGGGCGCCGAGCGTGGCGGCGCTGACGACCCAGCCGACCGTGGCTCGGGCGGCGCGGGGCGGGTAGACGAACGCCGCCGTCACGAGGACCCCGACCACGAGACCTCCGAGGTGGGCCCGCCAGTCGATGTTGGGGACGACGAAGCCGAGCACGAGGTTGACGGCCAGCAGCACGAGCACCCCGGAGACGTCCCGGTTGAGCCGTCGGAGCACCACGAGCAGCGCGCCGAGCAGCCCGAACACCGCACCTGACGCACCGACCGAGAGCACCAGGGGGTTCCCGACCAGGTAGGACGCGGTTGTGCCGCCGAGCGCGGAGAGCCCGTAGACGGTGAGGAACCGCGCGCGCCCGAGCGCGGGCTCGACCGCGGAGCCCAGGATCCACAGCGCAAGCATGTTGAGCCCGACGTGCGCGAGGTTGCCGTGCAGGAACGGGGCCGTCAGCAGCCGCCACCACTCCCCATCGGCGACGGCCACTCCGAGCAGGCCGTACTGGGCGAGCAACCGGTCCGAGCTGAGCACGGTGGCCACGTAGGCCACCGTGTTGACGCCGATGAGCACCGTGGTCGCTCGCCGCGGGTGGCGGGAGGCGACGGCGCCGACCGAGGTCCGTGTCGGGGGAAGGGCCCGTCGGGCCTCGGCGACGCAGGACGGGCAGTGGAACCCGACCGGGGCGGGCACCATGCACTCGGGGCACACGGGCCGGCCGCAGCGCGTGCAGGTGACCCGTGTCTCCCGGTTGGGGTGCCGGTAGCAGCGCAGGGGCTGCGGGACCGCCTGGCTCAGGAGGTGACCCGCTCGATGCTGACCGAGGAGATGACGACGGGGTCCACCGGCTTGTCCTGGCGTCCCGTGGGCACGGCGGCGATCTCGTCGACGACGCCCCGGCTGGCTGCGTCGGCCACCTCTCCGAAGATCGTGTGCTTGAAGTTCAGCCAGGTGGTCGGAGCGACCGTGATGAAGAACTGCGACCCGTTGGTGTTGGGCCCGGCGTTGGCCATGGCCAGCAGGTAGGGGCGGTCGAAGCTGAGCTCGGGGTGGAACTCGTCGGAGAACTGGTAGCCGGGCCCTCCGGTCCCGGTGCCCTGCGGGCACCCTCCCTGGATCATGAAGCCGGGGATCACTCGGTGGAAGGTGAGCCCGTCGTAGAAGCGCGCGGTGGAGCGCTGCCTCGTGGAGGGGTCCACCCACTCACGCGTCCCCTCGGCGAGCTCCACGAAGTTGCGCACCGTCTTGGGCGCCTGGTCCGGGAAGAGCCGGATGTTGATGTCGCCGTGGTTCGTGGAGAGGGTGGCCACGATGGTCTCGGGCACGGAACTACCTTCCTGTCGGGAGCACAACGAGGCTCAGTGTCTCACCCGTCGCGCTGGACCGCCGGGGGCGGGACGTGATCGGATGGGCCCAGACGTCGACGAGGAAGGACCACGGCAATGGGTGCAGTGAAGAAGCTGGTGTTCATCGGGGCGCTGGCCGCCGCAGGGGCGGTCATCGCGAAGAAGCTCATGGGGTCGTCCAGCGAGAACGCCTGGGAGAGCGCGGGAGGCTGGGAGAGCACCCCGTCGGACTGGAGCCGCAAGGCCTCGGATGCCGCCTCTGACGCGGCCGCCACCGTCTCGGCCGGAGCGGAGTCCGCGGCCGAGGCCGTCGCCGAGAAGGCCGACCAGGCTGCCGATGCGACCGCGGACGCTGCGGAGGCCACGGCGGAGAAGGCCGAGGAGGCTGCCGAGACGACGAAGCGAACAAGTCGGCGGGCTGCGGCCAAGGTCGACGAGGCCGCGGCGACGAGCGAGGAGAAGGCGGAGGAAGCCGTGGCGGAGGCGGCAGAGGCCGCCGCGGGCACGGCCGAGGAGGCTGCCGACGCCGCGCACGACGTGGCAGAGGCTGCCGAGCCCGACAAGGCCTGACGGTCGAACAGGTCGCGGGCGGGGCAACCGCCCGCGACCTGCACCGCGACCGGAGGCCACGCCCCGCGCCAGGGGCCCGGCGTGGAGACGAGGGGACTCGAACCCCTAACCCCCGCCTTGCAAAGGCGGTGCTCTGCCAGTTGAGCTACGTCCCCGGCTCGTGGGGTCAGCGGAGGTCGCGCGGCTCCACGGGATCGGTGGCCTGTGCCCAGATGTCGTTCTCCTCCTGGGACTGGGCCCAGCGACGCCAGGCCAGGTAGCCCACGCCGGCCGTCAGCAGCAGCACGATGACCTTCTTCACGTGGGCCTAACTGGACTTGAACCAGTGACCTCTTCCTTATCAGGGAAGCGCTCTAACCGACTGAGCTATAGGCCCGAACCAGCGCACAACCGTACCTCACCGCGTGGTCCCCGACCCCTCCCGGGCCGTGGCCGCCGCGACGCCTGGGGGCCTCAGTCGTCCTCGGCCAGCGTGACCTCGAGCCCGCCGAGCAGGGCGGCGGAGAGGTTGTAGAGGAATGCGAAGAGCGTGGCCAGAGCGGTGAGGAGCACGACGTCCACAACAGCGATGACCGTGGCCAGGCCGACGACCCGGGAGAAGCCCACGTAGTCGGTGACCTGGATGCCGGTGGAGTCCTGGGACTCGGTCAGGTCGCTGATGAGCCCGCCGACCACGTCGAACACCCCGGCGGCGTCGACCACCGACCAGAGCGTCGCGACGGCGACGACGAACGTGATACCGATGGCGATGGACAGCACGAACGCCGACTTCATCACCGACCACGGCTCGACTCGCAGCATCCGCAACCGAGCCTTGCGGACCTTACCGGTCCGGCGGGCGGCACTGGTGACCGGACGCTCCGGGGTGAGCTCGGGGAGGTCGGACGAGGACGTGCTGTGGCTGCCGTAGTACGCAGGGACGACACCGGACGGACGGTCCTCCGCCGGGGCCAACCCCTCGGCATCATCCTTCTCGGCGACCGGGGCCTCCACGGCCTCCTGAGGACCCGTGTCCAGGTCAGCGGTAGGAACGGCCTGTGTCGCGTCCTCGTCGAGGTCGGCAGGCGTGCCACGGCTCGTCGTCACGACTCACCATCCTCCCCGACGACGTCCTCGTCGCCAACTCCGTCGTCGGTCGCGCCGTTCATCTCGTCCTCGACCACCGTGCTGATCGCCACGACGGCGTCGTCACCAGTGACGCTGACGAAGGTCACGCCCATAGTGTCACGTCCGGTCGCCCGGACGTCCCGGACTGGGCTTCGTGTCACGCTACCCGATGCCCGGATCGTGAGGACCTCGTCGCTCTCCTCGACGACCAAGGCACCGACGAGCCCGCCCCGTGCGGCCGTGAGGCGCATCGCCTTGAGCCCGAGCCCTCCCCGGCTCTGCGGGCGGTAGTCAGTGACCGGGGTCCGCTTGGCGTACCCGCCGTCGGTGACGCTGAAGACGAACGCCGCCTCCTCGTCCATCCCGGCAGGCAGCACGGTCATGGACAGCAGCTCGTCACCGTCCCGGAAGCGCATCCCGACCACGCCCCGGGTGTCACGACCCATCGGCCGCAGCGCCCCATCGTCGGCGTGGAAGCGCACCGCCTGTGCCCGGCGCGAGACCAGCAGCAGGTCGTCGGCAGCGGTGAGCAGGTCGGCCCCGATGACCGCGTCGTCCTCGGTCAGGGAGATCGCCTTGATCCCACCGCTGAGCCGGGTGTCGTAGGCAGGCAGCATGGTCTTCTTCACCAGGCCACGCCGGGTGGCCAGCACCAGGTACGGCATCTGCTCGTAGTGCTCGATGGCCAGCACCTGGGCGATGGCCTCCCCCTGCTGCATGGACAGCAGGTTGGCCACGTGCACACCTCGCCCGTCCCGGGCCGCCTCCGGCACCTGGAAGGCCTTGACCCGGTACACCCTGCCCGCGTCGGTGAAGAACAGCAGCGTGTGGTGGGTGGACGTGACGAGAAGGTGGGCAACGAGGTCGTCGCCGCGCAGCGCCGCTCCCCGCACCCCCTTGCCGCCGCGTCGCTGCGACCGGTAGAGGTCCGCCCGTGTCCGCTTGACGTACCCGCCCCGGGTCAGGGTCACGACGACGTCCTCGCGGGTGATGAGGTCCTCGTCGGTCATCTCGCCCTCGGCCGGGACGATCCGGGTACGCCGGTCGTCGCCGAAGCGTTCGACCACCTCGTCGAGCTCCCCGCGGATGATCTCCCGCTTGCGGGCATCGCTGGCCAGGATCAGCTCGAGCTCGGTGATCTCGGCCACCAGGACGTCGTGCTCGTCCTGGAGCTCCTGGCGCTCGAGGGCTGCGAGCTTGCGCAGCTGCAGGTCGAGGATGGCCCGGGCCTGCAGCTCGTCGATGTCGAGGAACTCCATCAGCGCCACCTGCGCCGCCGACGCGGAGGAACTGCCACGGATGAGGGCGATGACCTCGTCGATGACGTCGATCGCGCGCAGCAGCGCACGCACGATGTGCAGGCGCTCGCGGCGCTTGCGCAGCCGGTACTCGGTCCGGCGCCGGATCACCTCGACCTGGTGGGAGATCCAGTGCCGCACGAACGCGTCGAGGGAGAGCGTGCGGGGCACCCCGTCGACGAGGGCCACCATGTTGCACCCGAAGGTGTCCTGCAGCTGCGTGTGCTTGAACAGGTTGTTCCGCACCACCATCGGCACGGCGTCTCGCTTGAGCACGACGACCAGCCGCTGCCCGGTCCGCGACGAGGAGTCGTCGCGGATGTCGGCGATCCCGGTGATCTTGCCGGCGTTGACCAGCTCGGCGATGCGCACCGCGAGGTTGTCCGGGTTGACCTGGTAGGGCAGCGCGGTGACCACGAGGGTGGTGCGGCCCTTGCTGTCCTCCTCGGCCTCGACGACCGCACGCATGGTCACCGACCCGCGGCCGGTGCGGTAGGCCTGCTCGATGCCGCCGCGTCCGACGATGAGGGCCCCGGTGGGGAAGTCCGGACCGCTGATCCTCTCCATGAGCGCCGCCAGCAGCTCGGCCCGGCTCGCCTCCGGGTTGTCCAGCGCCCACCGGACGCCGGCCGCGACCTCGCGCAGGTTGTGCGGCGGGATGTTCGTCGCCATCCCGACTGCGATGCCGGCACTGCCGTTGACCAGCAGGTTCGGGAACCGGCTCGGCAGGATCACCGGCTCCAGCGCGCGACCGTCGTAGTTGGGCGTGAAGTCGACCGTCTCCTGGTCGATGTCCCGCACCATCTCCATGGCCAGCGGCGCCATCCGGCACTCGGTGTAGCGCATGGCCGCCGGGGGGTCGTTGCCGGGCGAGCCGAAGTTGCCCTGCCCGTCGACCAGTGGGTAGCGCAGCGACCATGGCTGGGCCAGCCGGACCAGGGTGTCGTAGATGGCCGAGTCACCGTGCGGGTGGTACTGGCCCATGACGTCACCGACGACGCGGGAGCACTTGGAGTAGCCGCGGTCCGGCCGGTAGCCACCGTCGTACATCGCGTACAGCACCCGACGGTGGACCGGCTTGAGGCCGTCCCGGACGTCGGGCAGGGCCCGCCCGACGATGACGCTCATGGCGTAGTCGAGGTACGAGCGCTCCATCTCCGCCTGCAGGTCGACGTCGCGCACGCGCACGTCGCCGCCGTCGTCGGGGCCCGGGGGCAGGTCGGGGTCGGTCATGGTCTCCCCCTAGATGTCCAGGAAGCGCACGTCGCGCGCGTTGCGCTGGATGAACAGCCGCCGGCTCTCCACGTCCTCGCCCATGAGGACGGAGAACGCCTCGTCGGCCGCCGCCGCGTCCTCGAGCTTGACCTGGAGCAGGATGCGCCGGTCGGGGTCCATGGTGGTCTCCCAGAGCTCGTCGGCATTCATCTCGCCGAGGCCCTTGTACCGCTGGATGGCCGCCTGGGCCGGGAGCCGGCGGCCCGCCTCGCGGCCGGCGGTGAGCAGGGCGTCCCGCTCGGCGTCGCTGTAGGCCAGCTCGTGCTCGCCCTGCGTCCACTTGATGCGGTACAGCGGCGGCTGGGCGAGGTAGACGTGGCCCGTCTCGACGATGGGGCGCATGAACCGGAAGAGCAGCGTGAGCAGCAGCGTGCGGATGTGCTGGCCGTCGACGTCCGCGTCGGCCATGAGGATGATCTTGTGATAACGCAGGCGCGCGATGTCGAAGTCGTCGTGGATGCCCGTGCCGAGCGTGGTGATGATCGACTGGACCTCGGTGTTGGCGAGGATCCGGTCGATGCGGGCCTTCTCGACGTTGAGGATCTTGCCGCGGATGGGCAGGATCGCCTGGATCCGGGGGTCGCGACCGCCCTTGGCCGACCCTCCCGCGGAGTCGCCCTCGACGATGAACACCTCGCTCTCGGCCGGCTCGGTCGACTGGCAGTCGGCGAGCTTGCCGAACCCGGCGCCACCGAGAAGACCCTTGCGGGAGCGGGCGATGTCGCGGGCCTTGCGGGCAGCGATGCGAGCCGAGGCCGCCTGCTGGGCCTTGCGGGCGATGTCCTTGCCCTCGTTGGGGTTCTGCTCGAACCACGTGCTCAGCCGCTCGTTGACGACCGACTGCACGAACGACTTGGCCTCGGTGTTGCCGAGCTTGGTCTTCGTCTGTCCCTCGAACTGAGGCTCGGCGATCTTCAGGCTGATGATCGCCGTCAGGCCTTCTCGGACATCGTCCCCGGTCAGGTTGGGGTCCTTCTCGCGGAGCACCCCCCACTCCCGGGCGAAGCGGTTCACCAGCCCGGTCAGAGCGGACCGGAAGCCCTCCTCGTGCGTCCCACCCTCGTGGGTGTTGATCGTGTTGGCGAAGGTGTGCACGGACTCGCTGAACCCGTTGTTCCACTGCATCGCCACGTCCAGGCTCATGCCGCCGGCCTCGGCCTCGAACGAGATGACGCTGCGGTGTGCCGCCTCCCGGCCGCGGTTGAGGTGGTTGACGAAGTCGACCAGGCCACCGTCGTAGCGGAACCCGACCTCTCGGGGCCCGGTGGCGCGGGCCTGCGGCTCCGGGGTCTCGTCCACGACCTCGTCGACGACCTCGTCGGCCTCGCTGGTCTCGACCCGCCAGTCCCGCAGCACGATCTGCAGGCCGCGGTTGAGGAACGCCATCTCCCGCAGCCGGGTCACGAGCGTGTCGAAGGAGTACGCGGTGGTCTCGAAGATGTCAGGGCTGGCCCAGAAGGTGACGGTGGTCCCGGTCCGGTCGGTGGGCTCCCCGCGCTCGAGCTGACCGATGGGGACCCCGAGGTGGTAGGCCTGCCGCCACACGTAGCCGTCGCGGCTGACCTCGACCTCGAGCCGCTCGGACAGGGCGTTGACGACGGACACGCCGACGCCGTGCAGCCCGCCGGAGACCTTGTAGCCGCTGCCCCCGAACTTGCCCCCCGCGTGAAGGACGGTGAGGACGACCTCCACGGCGGGACGCTGCTCGACCGGGTGGAGGTCGACGGGGATCCCGCGGCCGTCGTCGGTGACCCGGACCCCGGAGTCGGCCAGCAGGTCGATCTCGATGACGCTGCAGTAGCCGGCCAGCGCCTCGTCCACCGCGTTGTCCACCACCTCGTAGACCAGGTGGTGCAGGCCGCGCTCGCCGGTGGACCCGATGTACATCCCGGGTCGCTTGCGAACCGCCTCCAGCCCTTCCAGGACGGTGATGGCGCTGGCGTCGTAGTCGGCGGCCGGGGGCGGGGGGACCCGATCAGTGGTCTCGTCGGTCGAGATCTCGACCGGGGCATGCGACACGGTCCGAGGACCTCCGAGACGTCGGGGGACAAGACCCGTCATTCTACCCCGTGACGTGCCCGATCAGCCGTATGTGTCGCGTGGCCCGCGCCCCTTGACCCGCCTCGGTCCGCGCACCCAGGAAGGTGCGTCGGGGCCCTTGACGACCACCGAGCGCACGACCCCCGGCCCCGCCTCGTCGGACAGCCGGCGCAGCAGCTCCGGGACGAGCATCCTCATCTGTGTCGCCCAGGCCGTGGAGTCGCAGCGGACGAGCAGTGCCCCGTCGGCGAAGCTCTCCACCGTGGCGTGCTCGGCGACCGCTGGACCGACGATCTGCGCCCACCGGCCGGTGACCGCGTGGACGGCGACCTGGTCCTGCCAGCCACGTGCCCGCACCACCTGCTCGACCACCGCCGCGGCGCTCGCCGGGTCCCGGACGTCGGGTCCGGCAGCGCTCCACGCGGCCTCGTCCTGCCCACGGCGCCGGGTACCCCGGCGCGGCACCCTGGTCAGCGGCACCTCGGCCTCCACGCCGGTCCGGTCTCGGACGAAGGCACGTGCCAGCTCGGTGCCCTCCGCTCGCCACTCACCGGTCACGGCTCACCTGCCCGCCCGCCACGGAGTACCGCATACCGGTCAAGGATGCCGGTACGTCGTCGGCCACGGCAGCCGTCACCAGCACCTGGTCGGCCTCCTGGACCCTCTCGGCGAGGTGGGACCGGCGCCGGGAGTCGAGCTCTGCGAACACGTCGTCGAGCATCAGCACCGGGGGTGACTCGGTCTCCTCGGCGAGCAGGTCGAAGCTGGCCAGCCGCAGTGCGAGGGCGAGGGACCACGACTCGCCCTGGCTGGCGTAGCCGCGCGCGGGCAGGTCGCCCAGCGTCATGACGACCTCGTCGCGGTGCGGCCCCACCAGGCACTGCCCACGGTCGATCTCGTCGCCGCGCACCTCCGCAAGCCTGGTGAGCAGCGCCTGCTCCCACAGGTCCAGGTCCTCCGGCAGCGTCTGCCCGGTGCTCGAGCTGTAGCGCATCCCCACCGGCCGGCTGCCCGGCGCGAGGTCCGCGTACGACGAGGCGACGCGGGGGGCGAGGGCAGCCAGCAGCGCGACGCGGGAAGCGACGAGCTCGGCTCCGGTGCGTGCCAGGTGGGCGTCCCACACGTCGAGCGTCGCCAGGCCCGCCGTGGCGTCCCGTGACCCCTGCCGCCGCAGCTGGGACGCCGAGCGGAGCAGGGCTGTGCGCTGCTTGAGCACCCGGTCGTAGTCCGCGCGGACGCCCGCCAGGCGCGGCCGCCGCGTCACCAGGAGCTGGTCGAGGAAACGGCGACGCTCCCCCGGGTCACCCTTGACCACGGCGAGGTCCTCCGGGGCGAAGAGCACGGTGCGCAGCAGACCCACGACCTCCCGGGTCGTCCGCACCGGAGCCCGGTTGACCCGGGCCCGGTTGGCCCCGCCCGTGACGACGTCGACCTCCACCAGCAGCGAGCGCGCCTCCTGGGTGAGGCGGGCCGCCAGGTGGGCCTGGGTGCACCCCTCGCGGACCAGGGGTCCGTCGGTCGCCACCCGGTGGCTCCCGAGGGTGGCCAGGTACAGCACCGCCTCGACGATGTTGGTCTTGCCCTGGCCGTTGGCCCCCACCAGCACCGTGACACCCGGGTCCAGGTCAAGGTCCAGCTCGGCGTAGGAGCGGAAGTCCCGCAGAGACAGTGCGGCGACGTGCAACGGTCAGGTCTCGTCGGACGGCACGACCGGGTGCCCCCCGAACTGCGCCCGCAGCGCCGCGACCGCCCGCATGGCGGGGGAGTCCGGCTGGCGGGAGGCGAACCGTGCGAACAGCGCCGCCGTGATCGCCGGAGCCGGGACGGCGTTGGCCACGGCCTCCTGCACCGTCCACCTGCCCTCACCGGAGTCGTCGACGTAGCCGCGCAACCCCTCCAGCCCCGGGTCGTCCTCCAACGCCCGGACCAGCAGGTCCAGCA
>Ga0316579_10000646_pt1 | contig 11832 bp, 8 predicted proteins | sample J5NA_2_FD_203074 | JGI IMG/M metagenome (GOLD analysis project Ga0316579, IMG submission 203074) | Rhizosphere microbial communities from salt marsh grasses in Alabama, United States - J5-7_160517rDrA | ecosystem: Host-associated > Plants > Roots > Rhizosphere | place: USA: Alabama | collected... | reverse complement strand
CAACATTGCCAGGATCGGACAGAGCTGCTATAATGAGCGCCGTTGCGCCCAACGCAGAGAACGCCGCAGACGAGGAGGGTACGATGGACGTATACGAGCAACTGCGAGCCAAGCTGGCGGCCCATCCCATGGGGGCACCCGAGGGGGAAGAGATCCTGGAGATCCTGCGCATCCTCTTCACGCCCGAAGAGGCGGCGATGGCGCTTCACCTGCCATTCAGGCCAACCCGCGCATCCACGATCGCGCGCAAGGCAGGCCTGCCGGTTGAGGAGGTCGTCGAACTGTGCGAGCCCATGGCTGACAAGGGCCTCGTCTATGCCTACGAAGTGCGAGACCGGCATTTCTACATGCTGTTTCCAACGGCGCCGGGTCTCTTTGAATTCCCATTCATGAAGCACCGCGGTCTCGACCTGCCCTTCGAGCGGCTAAGCGAGCTTTGGGAGAGCTACTACGAGGAGGCCTGGGGCCAGGAGATAGAGGGCAAGACGACCCACGTGGGGCGGGTCATCCCCATTCAGGAGACGGTCGATGCCCGGCAGACGGTGCTGGCCTTCGAGGAAGTCGCCGGGTATGTGCGCGAGGCCAAGTATATCTCAGTGCAGGATTGCGCGTGCCGCGTTTCCAAAAAGGGCTGCGATGCACCGGTGGACGTGTGCCTGGCCCTGGGCTACTCTGCCAAATACCTGGCAGAGCGCGACATGGGACGCCTCATCGAGCCCGACGAGGCGTTGGCCGTGCTACAGCGGGCGCGGGACGCGGGTCTGGTGCACATGACCTCCAACACCCGCGACCGGGTGGAGTTCATCTGCAACTGTTGCTCTTGCTGTTGCGGGTTGATGGGCACCGTGACCCGCCTCGGTGGGGAGGCGATGGACATTGCCTCGAATTTCTATGCGGTGGTCGACGACGAGAGCTGCGTGGCGTGCGGCATTTGCGTTGACCCTTGCCCCGTGGAGGCCATTGCCATGGCGGACCTGGCCGAGGTGGATCAGAGCCTGTGCATCGGCTGTGGGGTGTGTGTGACCCGCTGTCCCGAGGGGGCGCTGGCCCTGGTGCGCCGGGAGACGACCTACGAACCGCCCGTGGACCATATGGACTGGCTCAACAAGGTCGCGGCGGAGAAGGGCCGGGAGGACGCCTTTAACTCGGAGCTGTAAAGCAAGAGGGGGCGAGCCAGTCTCGCCCCCCTCAGAATCGCCGCGACCGCTATGCTCCTGCTTCAGGTTGCTCTTCGCCGTCCACCTGCGCGCTGTCCTCGTCCACCTGAAGTGCCACTTCCTCAAAGCGTTCGAGCGCGGCGCGGGCGGCCTCTTGGGCAGCTTCCTGTTTGTTGTGCCCCTTGCCCGAACCGTACACGTCCCCGCCGATCGTCGCTTCCACCGTGAACTCTTTGGCGTGGTCAGGACCGCTCTCAGCCACAGTTCGGTAGCGCGGCGTCTTGTGCAGGCGGCCCTGGGCTATCTCCTGCAGGCTGCTCTTGGGGTCTTTGTCCAGCCGCTCCTTCAGCGTTCGCGTGATCTGGGGAATCACCAGCGGCTCGATAGCCTGCAGCACACTGTCGAGCCCCTGGTCGAGGTAGAGGGCGCCGATCACGGCCTCGAACGCGGCGCACAGCGTGGCCGCCCGGTTCCGCCCTCCCGTTTCCGCCTCGCCGTGGCCCATCATCAGATGCCTGCCCAGATCCCACCTCCGCGCGAATTCGGCAAGCGTTGTGCGCCGTACCAGCACCGAGCGCAGGCTGGTGAGCGAGCCTTCGCGCTGCTCGGGGAAGCGGTGGTACAGATACTCGCCGGTCACGAAATCGAGCACGGCGTCGCCCAGGAATTCCAGCCGCTCGTTGTCCTCAAAGGGGAATTCCGGGTGCTCGTTGAGGTAAGAGCGGTGCGTCATGGCCCGCTGCAACAAGCTCTTGTCCCGAAAGACGATGCCCAATTGCTTCTCAACTTCTTCAATGTTGGTCATGATCTGCTTCCGAACCAGAGGCGCCAGAGGATCCAAGGTTTCCCTTGGACGCTGTGGCATCCCGAGTTCTTCGATGCCTCCTCTCACATGCTTGCGATTGGGCCAGGCCCCGTTTACCGGGGCCTGGCGACGTGCTAGTTGTACGTTTTCAGGATGATTACTGCGTTGTGTCCCCCGAAACCAAAGGAATTGGACATGGCAATGTCGACCTGTGCCTGCCGGGTATGGTGCGGGACAAAGTCCAGGTCGCAGGCCGGATCGGGTGTGTCCAGGTTGATGGTCGGCGGGATCAGGTTGTTGCGGATCGCCTGGACGCAAATGGCGGCTTCGAGCGATCCTGACCCGGCAGACAGGTGTCCGGTCATCGACTTGGCAGAGCTGATCGGCACCCGGTAGGCTTGGTCGCCCATGGCACGCTTGATGGCCGCGGTCTCGGCGGGGTCGCCCAGAGGCGTGCTGGTGCCGTGGGCGTTGATGTACGAGACCTCCGCCGGGGCGACCCCGGCGCGCTTCATGGCAAGCCGCATGCACCTGGCTGCACTGGCGCCGTCGGCGTCCGGAGCGGTGATGTGAACGGCGTCAGAGGTAGCTGCATAACCGATCATTTCGGCAAGCGGCTCGGCCCCCCGTGCTAGGGCAAAGTCGAGGTCCTCCAGCAACAGAACTGCCCCTCCTTCAGCCAGCACAAAGCCATCACGGTCGACGTCAAAGGGGCGGCTCGCCTTCTCCGGCTCGTCATTGCGCCGCGAGATGGCGCGCATCCGATCAAAGGTCGCCATGCCGATCGGCGTCACGGCGGCTTCGACGGAACCGGCGAACATGGCCTTCGCGTCGCCCCGGCGTATGGTCTCAAAGGCCAGGCCCATCGAGTCGGCGCCCGTGGCGCAGGCCGAGGCCACGCCCAGGTTTGGCCCCTGGGCGCCAGTTCGCAGCGCGATTTGCACAGAAGCCACGTCGATGGTGATCATCGGCACGAGTAGGGGGCTCACGCGGCGGGGACCGTTCTCCCGAAGATTATCCAGTTCGACCGTGTAGGTGGCAATGCCCCCGATCCCCGAACCGACGACCACACCAATGTCGTAGGCGTTGTGGCTGTTCACCTCCAGGCCCGACTGTGCCAGAGCTTCCTCCAGGGCGGCGATGGCAAAGTGGGTGAACCGGTCGGCCCGCCGGGCATCCTTGGCTGACATGTAGTTCAGCGGGTCAAAGCCGTGTGCCTCGCCCGCAATGGTGACCCCCAGGTCGGTCGTATCGAATAGGCTGATGGTACGGATGCCGGACCTGCCCTGGATTAGGTTCTGCCACGTGGTGGGCACGTCGAGCCCCAGTGGTGAAATGACGCCCATCCCCGTAATCACAACACGCCTAGTTTCCATCTGCGTTGATCTGCTCCTTGTCGTTGGCTGTTCTTTTCAAGTCGGATGCTACCACGATGCTATTCCGCGACCCGGGGTGTCCTCTGGCGGCCAAACGCGCCTCGTACCGGGCCAATGTGTCTTCCAGTGCAGTCTCCAGATCCACGTGGAGGCTCTCCGCCAGCGCGATTAGCGAGAAGAAGGCATCACCCAGTTCTGCCTCCAGGGCGGGCGTCGATTGCAGCGGCGATTCGCCGTATCGGCTGCCTTCGAGTATGGCCTTGGCGATCTCTCCAACCTCGGATGCGAGATCGAGGGTGTGGATGTGCGGGCTATGGATCAGCTCATGCCGGGCTAGAAAAGCGCGGCATTGCGCCTGGAACGTCATGACTCACCATCCTCGGTCGTTCTTCAGCCCATGTCCCGTCAGCAACACGACGGTTGGGGCCTCTGGGTCTGCTGTGTTGTGCGGCAAGTGGGCCACACCAGCCGCAGCGACGGCTGCCGTCCCCTCCACATACAACCCCCGCCGCGCCAGTTGGTTGCGTGCATCGCCGATCTCTTGTTCGCGTATCGCCAGGGCAGCGCCGCCTGAAGCGCGTATGGCGGACAGGATCTCTGTCCCTCGGGCTGGCTGGGCGATGGCGATGCCGCCGGCGATCGTCGGGGCGACTGCCACCTGCTCGGCCCTGTCGCTTCCCCGGCGGAAGGCCTGGGCGATGGGCGAGCAGGCTTCTGCCTGCACGGCAAACAGGCGAGGCTGGCGTTCGATCAACCCGGCTTCCTGCAGCCGCCTAAATCCCCTCTGAGCGCCGAGCAGAAGCGAGCCGTTGCCCACCGGCAGAACTATGGCGCCCGGTGCGCGCTTGCCCAGTTGCTCCCACAGCTCGTAGGCCAGCGTCTCGATGCCTGCCCCGAAGAACGGGTCATACACGTGGCTGGCGTATCGCGCCCCGCGTCTCGCAGCGGGCCCGCGCCTGGCAGCAGCCCAGGCAGCCAGCGCAGCATCTTGACGCGTGCCCGCGATCTCGACCACGTCCGCACCGTAGGAACGCATCTGGTCGAGCTTGGGTCCCGCAGCTGTGTCCGGCACAAAGATCCGGCATTCTAGCCCGGCACGGGCCGCATACGCTGCCAGGCTGGCGCCTGCGTTTCCCGACGAGTCCTCGACGACCTGCTTGATGCCCAACCCGCGCAAAGCCGTGACCAGGACCGAAGCGCCCCGGTCTTTGAACGAGCCTGTCGGGCCCATCGACTCCATCTTGAACAGGACCGGGCGCTCCTGCCATTCCATTGCCAGCAGGGGCGTGTTCTCCTCGCCCAGCGTCACCGGTTCCCAAGATGGATGCAGCGGCAGCAGGCGCCGGTAGCGCCACAGGCTGTGCTCTTCCGCGTCAATGGCGGCAGGATCGAAGGGAGGCCAGCTCTCCAGTTCGAACAGCCCGCCGCACGAACAGCGCCAGTCCATGCCGCTCGCCGGATATCGCTTACCGCAGGTCGCGCACAGAACCCAGTTCGATGCTGACATCCGGAGGATTATAGCACAAGTGATGCTGGACCAAAAACATGCGCAGGGCCAATGCCGGGGCTATGGACCTTCGTCCAGGCATTGCCCGGCACCTGCTGTTGGCGGTCGCTGGCATCGCCGTTGCGGAAACGAGCAAAGTGGGATACAATAGCGCCGTTCTGTCCATTGTCGAGTACCTGGAGGAATCGATGACGACTAGGGATCACACCCGCTTGCTGGCCGATCTGGCGCAGGCATACACGCATCACGCGGCTGCATCTGGCGCGCTCAACGACCGGGCGCTTCAGCACCTAATCGATGGCGGCAGCCATACCTTGCGGCTGATCGAGCCATTCCCGCCACGCATTGCCTCGGCGGGGGGCGCCTGGGTGACCGACGAAGATGGCCACCAGATCCTCGACTTCTGGCAGGGGCACCTGGCCAATATCCTGGGGCACAATCCCCCGGAGGTCACCTCGGTGCTGGCCCAGGCTTTTCAGGACGGTTTTGGCTTGCAGACTGGCTTCACCGATGCCCTCCAGGTGGAAACCGCCGAACTCCTCTGCCGCCAGACCAACGCCGAGCGTGTGCGTTTCACCTCCAGCGGAACTCTGGCGACCATGTATGCCATCCTCCTGGCTCGCGCCTTTACCGGGCGCACGCTGGTCATGAAAGTTGGAGGGGGCTGGCATGGCGCGCAGCCGTGGGCGCTCAAGGGCATTGGCTATCACGAGGGCGATGACAACGGGTTCCAACGGGTCGAGTCGGCCGGGGTTCCGATTGCCGTCACCGACAAGGTGATCGTCAGTGCCTTTAACGAACCGCAGAGGCTGGCCGATCACTTTGCGCAGTATGGCGACCAACTTGCCTGCTTCATCGTGGAACCGTTCCTGGGCGCCGGGGGTTTTGTGCCGGCGACGTCCGAATACCTTCAGGCCGCCCGGGATCTGACGGAGCGTTATGGGGCGTTGCTGATCTTTGACGAGGTGATCTCGGCCTTTCGCTTCCGGGCGGGGAGCTTGGGCGTTCTTCACGGCATACAGCCCGACCTTGCCACCTATGGCAAGATCGTGGGCGGCGGGATGCCGGTGGCTGCCGTAGCGGGCCGGGCCGACATCATGGCCCTCGTCGGGCGCGACACCGGGATCAAGGTCAAATTCTCGGGGGGCACCTACTCGGCCCACCCGGCGTCGCTGCTTGCCGCCAAGACGATGATGGCCTATCTCGTCGAGCACGAGGCAGAGATCTATCCGCGGCTCGCCGGGCTCGGCGCCAAGACGCGCCAGGCCGTGGAGGACGCCTTCCGCAGCGAGGGCATCCACGCCTGCTGCACGGGGCATGATGATGGAGTTCTCTCCGGCAGTTCGATGTTCATGCTGCACTTTCCCTACCGCGAGGACGCCTGCCTGGAAGGACTGCGCGACTGGCACAATCCCGCGGTGTGCGACGTCGTTCTGCGGCAGCAAGTTCTCGATCTGGCGATGCTGCTGGAGAACGTGTTCATGCTACACGGGCACGGTGCCGTGTCGACCGCGCACACCGAGGCGGACATCGATCTGGTAGCCGATGCCTGTCGTCGCGTCGCGCGCCGGATCAAGCCCTATCTGTGATCGCGGCAGGGCGCACAGCGGGGAAATGCGGATAGGCCCCCTCGGGTGCCACCGCGCGCCTCGGCCCGCTGGGCTGCCTAATCCTCTTCCGCGTTGAGTGCCTCCAGCAATAGCCTCTTCAGCCGATCCAGGCTGATGGGCTGGCAGCGAACCTGCAAACCGGTCCAGTCAAACAGCTCCAGAATCTCTTCGACGCGCTCATTCTGGTACGTCTCGGCTACGTCCAGGCTATCCAGAACGACGATCTCGTCGTAGTGGCCGGGAAAGTTGGCATTGGCGTCGGCCCGGTCCCAGCCCACGTAGCGCTGGTAGATCGTCTTCCAGTTCCGAAGCCAGCCCGGTGTGAACCACAGTACCCGCCCCTCGTCTCCGCTGGCGGCGATGTCGTTCCTCTCGTCCTTGCCGGCCAGCATGTCGTAGCCATATGCAGCCTGAACGCGTTTGATGCGCGGGTCTTGCTCGCGGATGATGTCGTCAATGCGCCTGTACGGATCATCCGTGCTGACAAAGCACTTGGCTCCCTGCACGACAATGATGTTCTCCGCGGGACACTCTTTCAGCGCCTTCTGCAATTGGGCGGTAAGTCGCTCCTCTAGACGTCCGGTCTTGATATGTAGGCCAGCGGGAATGTAGAACACCCTCTTGGCGTCCAAGAACCCTTCCTCTTGTAGGCGGCTCAGCTCCGGCTGCAAGATGGCGCAAGCAACCAGACAATGGTCCCGGAACGATCGTTTCTCGGCCATAATCAATTGTCTCTCCCTCCAAGGTGTATGAATGGTGCCCGGTCAAGCGGATTGAAAGAAGGCTCACCACCTTGTGCCAGTAGCTCAGCATAGTACTCCAGGACGGCAAAGCACTCATCGCAAGTGAGATCTGATGGTTCTCTCCTCAGAAGTTGCCACAATGCTTCTGGCACTGCACTGTCTCCGTAGCATTATTGCGGGCACCCCGCCACACCGCACCCTCAAGCATGGGAGGCGCATTCGCTTTATACCCCCGGGGGGGGGGTATTCTATCAGAAACCTGGGGGCAGGGCAAGTTTGCTTGGTGGGCAGGCGCGTTCCTGTGGCCCGGTGCCCTAATCTTCTTGTTCAGCCGATGCACTTGGCGTACTGGGGCCGCTGCTGACTCACTCGGTGCTGTCCCGGCGTGAGTTCTTTTTGTTTTACGAGGGCACCACCAAGCTGCTGAGCCAGGCCCGCAGGCGCTGGCCTGCCGTGGGACGGATACTGTCGTGGATCGCCAGATCGTACTCGTTCTGTGCCAGTACCTGTTCCTCTTGAGATAGCCTGCACGTCAGGCGCCAGTCGCCGCCTGGGGGTAGCGTCCAGCGCAGGTGCCCAACCAGGCCCGCCAAGCCGGCTGCGACCTCCACACCTATGTCCTGCCTGGCAACGGCCTGTCCGTCGCCACCCCAGAGTGTGACCTCCAGCCGGCAGCCGTGCAAGTCCACCGGCAGGTCGTTCACCAGCCAGATGGCAATGGTCAGTTCATCGCCTGCCTCGTAGTGCCGCAGCGGGTACTCCAGACTTACGAGCACCGGGCTCATAAGCCGCTTGACCACGGCGTAGGTGGCCTTTGGCCGCCGGTAAAAGTCGACCAGCGCCCAGGAGATGGCAGGCCACGGCTCGTTCAACTGCCAGACGAGGACGCCGCCTCCCCCGCGGGCTTTGGCCCGGCGGTAGTGCTCGACGGCAATCTGCAAGGCGCAGGCCTGGGCGCGCTGGCTGGCCTCGATCAGATCTTCGAGACTCGTCTCGCTGCCCCGCAAGAAGGGGCGGGCGTATCGCTTTAGCTTTATGAGTTCGGCGCCGTGGTAGCTCCACGATGGCCCTGGGGGCCACATCTCATCAGGGGGAATGCATTGCCGGAGGGTCTCCGTACCAGGTATTGCCTGGAGACCGAACTCGCTGGCAAACAGCGCTTCGTCGTCGCGATAGGCCGATGGTGGATGGAAACCGTGCCACACCTTCCAGTTATGGCTGTCGCCGTCGCTGGGCGACGCCGGCAGGAAGGGACGCGTTGGGTCCAACTCGCTAACCGACCGGCGCAGGACGTCTACAACAGGCCGGTTGCGCTCGGGGCTGAACTCGTTGCCGCCACACCATAGGACCAGGCTGGGATGCAAGCGCAGGTCGCGCACGATGGCCTCACTCTCCTGCTCGACCAGTTGCAGATACTCGGATGAGCGGGGGAAGCGGCTGAGAAAGGCGCAGGCCAGTGGAAATTCCTGCCACACCATGATGCCCATCCGGTCGCAGGTCTCGTAGAACGCCCGCTTCTCCCGCAGTCCTCCTCCCCACACGCGCACCATGTTCATGTTGGCCTGCCGCGCCAGGGCGAGTAGTCGGATGTAGTCTTGCTCGCGGACACGCCCGGGCAACACGTCGGCGGGCACCCAGTTGGCGCCGCGGGCGTAGACGCGCCGCCCATTGATGCGCAACGTCCAGCCGTCCAGTTCCACCTGACGCAGCCCCACTTGCCGGGTGAGCGAGTCCAGGCACCGGTCTCCATCCCGCAGGTCGACGGTCAGACGGTATCGATCGGGGCTGCCGTGGTCCCAGGGCCACCAGAGTCGAGGCTCCGGCACGCGCAGGTTGAGCGTGTGCTGGCCCACGCCGCGTCCCAGCTCGGCCGGCTGCTGCGCGACGATAGGCTTTGCCTCAAAACTCTCTCCGGATAGTGTACAGCGCAGCAAGGCTGTGCGGGCAGCGCGGGCGTCTACCTCGACCCGGATGGACAACCGCACTCGGCCACCTTCATGCTCCTGATGCACCTCGATGTCCCGGATGAAGGCATCCTCGCTGGCGATGGCAAGCACGTCGTCCCAAATGCCCATGGTGCGCAGCGCAGGAGCGAAATCCCAGCCAAAGCCCATCTGGCACTTGAGGGTATCGCGGCGGTGGGGGTGGCGCCGCCCTATGCTGGTCACTTTTGATTCCAGGCGGTTGACAAACCGGAACCAGGGGGAGCTCCGCTTGGTGGGCAGCCACTTGGGGCCTACCACGCGCACGGCGAGCCTGTTCTCGGGGCGCAGCAGGTCGGTGACGTCGCGCACCTGGGGCGAAAACATGCCCTCGTGACGGCCCAGGTGGTGCCCGTTCAAAAAGAGATCCGAGATATAGTCGACGCCGCGCATTTCCAGGTGGACTCTGGCGCTGGGGGATGGCTCGAAGGACCACTCTCGGACGAGCCACCAGCAGTGCTCGTCTACCCACTGGCTGGCCTCGACCTGGGTGCCAACGAGCAGGTTGGGCAGGCACCCAGCGCGCATGAGGTCGGCGCGGACATTGCCTGGAACGGTAGCCGGCAGCCACTCGGCTACCTGCCCCAGTTCGTCCCAGCTGGCGCATTCGGGACTGGCACACGCTGGGGCTTGGCCCAAGTGCCAGTCGGTGCCACCTAGATCCCATATCCGACGCGACATTGCGGCTCTCTCTGTCTACGACTGCTTTCCCCGTGGCGGGCCTCCACCTGGATGCGGACAAGCCGACCGCGACGGGGCTCGCCTGGCTGCCTCTACACAGCAATCAAGGCCACCAGATCTGATCTGATGGCCTTGATTGCAAAACCCCGCTGTGCCGTGTGCCTTGTTGGTTCTGAACCTTTATAAAAAGGTGGGAGTCTACCCATCGGTTGTTGCCTTGCCTTCGGCGAGGCTATCGCATCCCCTCTGGTGCCCGACTCCCTTTTGTCGGGTGTTGGCTCGGACCTCTCTCCAGGCATCACGCACACAGCAGGGTCCTGTTGACCCTATACTAGCACAAATCCGAAAAACGCGCAAATCGGCGTGGCGCTGCTTCGAAAAGTTGACATATCGATGCGCCACATGGGCCTCAAAGCCTCCATAGCAGGCGCGGTGCAGAGTGTGACCGCCTACTCGTCATCGACCATGCGGATGTGAAGCTCCTGCAGTTGCTGCTCGGTGATCGGCGATGGCGCGCCTACCATTAGGTCGGCGGCGGTCTGCGTCTTGGGAAAGGCCATCACCTCGCGGATATTGGGCTCGCCCGCCAGGAGCATCACCAGGCGATCGATGCCGGGCGCGATGCCCCCGTGGGGCGGGGTGCCGTACTCAAAGGCTCGAAGCATGTGTCCGAATTGCTGCTTGGCATCCTCTACGTCGAGGCCGATCAGCTCGAATATCTTTTCCTGAATCTCTCTCTTGTGGATTCGGATACTCCCACCGCCGATCTCATAGTTGTTGCATACCAGGTCGTGCTGCAGGCCTCGAACGGCGCCGGGATCGGTGTCCAGCAACGGGATGTCCTCAGGGACGGGTGCGGTAAAGAGGTGGTGGTTGGGATCCCACCTCTGCTCCTCCTCGTTGTAGGTGAAGAGGGGCCACTCCAGGATCCAGGCCATGGCAAGCAGATTGTCGTCCCGCAGGCCAAGCCTGTCGCCCAGTTCCACCCGCAGGCGGCCCAGCGCCTCGGCGACGACGGCCCGTTTGTCGGCGACGAAGAGCAGCAGGTCGCCGGGCTGGCCTTCCATGCGCTGGATCAGGGCATCGACTGTCTCTTGCTCCAGATATTTGGTAAAGGAGGATCGGATGCCATCCTCCTGAACCGCCAGCCAGGCCAGTCCCTTGGCGCCGTGCGATTGCACGAACTCGCCGAGTTCGTCTAGTTGCTTGCGAGAATAGGCCGCCAGTCCCTGGGCCCGAATTCCCTTCACCTGCCCGCCATCGGCGACGGCGCGGCTGAACACGCCGAACCCGCACCCCTCTGCCAGGTCGCTGACATCCACCAGTTCCATGCCAAAGCGCAAGTCGGGGTTGTCCTTGCCAAAGCGTTCCATAGCCTCGTGGTAAGACAGCCTGGGGAATGGCTTGAAGAGGAGCCTTTTGTCGCTGACCTCCTCCACGATGCGGGTGTACATCTCCTCGGTAAGCTGGAGGATGTCCTCCTGTTCTACAAAGCTCATCTCCAGGTCCAGTTGGGTGAACTCGGGCTGGCGGTCGCCGCGCAGGTCCTCGTCGCGGAAGCAGCGGGCGATCTGGAAATACCGCTCAAAGCCGGCAACCATGAGCAATTGCTTGAGCTGCTGCGGCGATTGCGGCAAGGCAAAAAACAACCCGGGATGCGTGCGGCTGGGTACGAGGTAGTCGCGCGCCCCCTCGGGCGTGCTCTTGCCCAGGATCGGCGTCTCGATCTCGATAAAGCCCCGCTCGTCCAGGAAATCCCTTATGAACTTGACGACCCGATGGCGCAGGATCATGTTGCGCTGCATCCGCTCGCGGCGCAGATCCAGGTAGCGGAACTCGAGTCGCAGTGCCTCGGCCTCACCAGTCTCCCGGTCGATGTAGAAGCGAGGGGTTTTGGAAGGATTGAGAACCGCCGCCGACTCGGCGATCACTTCGATCTCGCCGGTGGGCATATCTCGATTTTCGGTTCCT
>Ga0316579_10000645_pt1 | contig 11846 bp, 11 predicted proteins | sample J5NA_2_FD_203074 | JGI IMG/M metagenome (GOLD analysis project Ga0316579, IMG submission 203074) | Rhizosphere microbial communities from salt marsh grasses in Alabama, United States - J5-7_160517rDrA | ecosystem: Host-associated > Plants > Roots > Rhizosphere | place: USA: Alabama | collected... | reverse complement strand
GCGCTCGATGACGAAATCGACACCCTCGCCACGGCTCTGACTCAGGCACAATTTCAGATAGCGCAGACGCCGTTCGGCCTGGTCACGCTGGCCGGCATCCTGTACACAGGCCAACAACTGTTCCGCCTCTTTTATCTCTTTATTGAGCTGCAGCTCCGGCGGCAGATAACCCGCATTCTTCAACAGCCGGTATCCAGCCCGCAGTTCCTCCGGGATCAGCGCATCATCGTCCAACTGCAGGGGTTTTCCCACCCCGGGCAGATCATCGAATTCGCCGCGTTGCACCGCCTGTTGGATGGTGCGTTCGGCAATTTGATCAAGCAATGTCATGATGATGGTGAATTTTCCAATAGAAGCTTTCCGCTGTCATTCCGAACGCAGGGAAATATATATCGAGCTGGGAGAAAGCTTACTTCGTTGTACCACCCACAACAAGATGTCGCAGGATTTCCACTCAACGGACATAAATTGCTGCGCTCGAAATGACAACCAAATCAGAGCTACCTTAAGCCGGCCATTACCGACTCCCGGTCAATTTGATACCATGGAACAAGTCAGTCAACCCCGGCCCGAGACCCATAATGTACGGCGAACACCACAATAACCTGATCGAGGAATTCCCTGATTACCGGGACAAGATCCATGATCTCAAGGTGTCCAACCTGCATTTCAGCAAATTGTTTGAAAAATATCAGGCCATCGACAATGAGATCTATCGTATCGAAGAAGAGATCGAGACGCCCTCGGATGCCTATACCGAAGACCTGAAAAAGCAACGCCTCAAACTCAAAGATGAACTGTATGCGCTGTTGAGATCCACCTAAGAAACAGACCGTGTCGGTCTACCAGGCGAAGAACGAACCGGTGAATAATTCACCAGAACCGATTGCAATGCCAGCGCCTCCCGGATAAGGTCAAAGCGGCATCGGCATCTCCCGATTATCGAGGAGCCGGAGCAAACCGCGTGCAATGCGATAGAGCACCCACAGACCCGCGACCCAGGCAACCACAATAGCGAAGGGAATCCCCACAAAAGTAACGGCAAGCAAGGTCGCGACCAGTAGCCATGCCACCGCGAACCAGAAGGTCCGAATCTGCCAGCGGAAGTGGGATTCCAGATAGTTGCCCCGCACCTCCTTGCGCTTCACATAATTGATGATCACCGCAATGATGGATGGCCATCCGGTAACAAATGCCGTAACCACGAAGGCCGGTGTCAATATCCCGCCCAGCGCGCTCAGGGTGTGCAGGCCATAGATGATGTAGGTCAGCGTTACCAGTCCTTCGGCCGCAGCCGGTGGCGCATACTGTCGATTCTCATGATTCATGCAATTCGAGCCTGTTCATGCTGTGATGACCTGGCAACCAGGATAACGTATCCACCCAATATTCTGCATTGGAGCATCTGATACTTCTGCTACTGGTGGCAGTCAAGCAAGATCCGAATAATTCTATTGATGTCATTCCGACGTAAGCCGGAATCCAGCATGAAAAATGGTAACGGCCTATAGTCTGGTTCAGGATACCTGACTCCGTCGACATAAGGACAATTCTGTGCCCGCCGGCTTAAGACCGCCACCCTTGGGATCAGTCCTTTTTCTCTTTGCCCTCCAGCATGGATTTGAGATCCGCAAACGGATTAAACGTAGCGCTCGCGCCCTTGCCACCGCCGGTAGCGGTATTGCCGCGCTGTACCTCAACCTGCCGCTGGTGCTCATTGTCATGGCAATACAGACACAACAATTCCCAGTTACTGCCATCGCTCGGATTATTATCATGATTGTGGTCACGGTGATGCACCGTCAACTCGTGCATATTCTTGTGTGTAAACTCGCGACCGCAGCGCCCGCAAATCGGCGGATACATCTTCAAGGCCCGTTCACGATACCCTTGATCCCGCAGCTCGCGGGCGCGCCGCGATTCGCTCACAACCTGATGCAACCTATCTTCTTCCGCTTTTGCCACATTGACCTCCACATCGTCGCTTATCCAAGCAAGATCCGATTAATAATCATGCCGAACATAACGCAGCGCAGAGACGGAATCCAGCAAATTCAATCACTCACTGGATCGTGGCTAAGCACGAACATGCCCCTGAAGGGGGGTGGGAAAGTTTGGATTTAACTCACCGCGCGCGCTCACAAAACCAGTCACAAGCCCATGACATCGCCCTCCAACCGGACCACAATAAACCAACCCGATCTCTACCCATGGGATACCGCCAATGTCCGGCAGCGTACAAATCCGATTCTACGAAGAATTAAATGATTTCCTGCCGCCCGAGCAGCGAAGAACCACCTTTCAGCACCACCTCAAACAACCGGGATCGATAAAGGACATGATCGAAGCGCTGGGGGTCCCCCACACCGAAATCGACCTGATTCTAGTCAACGGCCACTCGGTCGATTTCAACTCTCCGATTCAGGCAGGTGATAGCATCAGTGTCTACCCCATATTTGAATCATTGGACATCACCCCTGTCACCCGCCTCCGCCCCGCTCCGCTGCGCATAACGCGCTTCGTACTCGACACCCATCTCGGCAGACTTGCCGCCTACCTGCGGCTGTTCGGCTTCGACACCCTCTATCGCAACGATTATGATGACCCGACCCTGGCGGAGATCTCCGTCAAAGAAAATCGCATCCTGCTCACCCGTGACAAACAGCTGCTGATGCGCAAACAAATATCCCACGGCTATTACGTGCGCGCCACACAACCCCGCAAACAGCTGCTGGAAGTATTGACCCGTTTCGATTTACACGAAGCCCGGCAACCCTTCACCCGCTGCATACATTGCAATGGAGAGATAAAACCGGTAGCTAAAGAAGAAATAGAATCGCACTTATTGCCTAGAACCAAGACCTGGTACACGGAATTCTGGCAATGCTCGCAATGCAACAAAATATACTGGAAGGGTTCTCATTATCGACGTATGCAACAGCTCATTGAAACGATCAATGAGAATGGCGCTTAGATGCTGCATCCACTGCAGTCGCCATTTATAGAGAGAGTTCGCCATGTCCCGGCTGGTGCCAGTCGCAATTGCTCAATGCCGGGCACAGCTAGCCCGGTCTAAAGACAATCTCGTCATCTTCGAGCAGAAATGTGCCTCCGCTCATTTCCCTGTCAACCTCATATTCATGATCGTTGATCTGAATGACAACATCGGGAAACATCTGTTTGTGAACGACTACCCGGCCATTTTCATTTTGTTCGATTTGTTTCATGACTTCGTCTAATTGCGCAGTCAGGTCTTCAATATCGTTCGCTACGGCTCCCCGTGTGATATTGACCTTGCGTATTACCTCGTTCGAGTCGGCCTTGGGATGAAGACGACAATGGGTTTCAATTTGGTCGAGGCGGGTTAACTCAGCCTCTTTGGCCTCAATAGACTGTTTCAAATCGCGTTGCTGCTGCTTCCCCTCCTGGGTAAAACCGACACTAATGACTGTTTTGCGGCAGGCGCTTGAGCCAAGCACAAAGGCTTCAACCCGGTTATGCGCGGTTATTCTGCCGCCTATAATGGCGCTGTGCTTGGATTGCTTTGATCCGACCGATATTGCGCTGTTCGATGATATCTTGCTGTTGATTACGCTGCCGGTAATGCTGATATCACCATTAACAAACACATCGGCATTTTCGACGAAGCCGGCGCTGATCTCGCCTGGGGTATAGACTTCACTTCTTAAGCCGCGAATCCCCCCCTTGATGGTGATATTACCGCCCGCGCGCACCTTGGCGCCTTCGATGTTCTTACCAATAATGATGCTTTTCTGACTTTCTATTGCAAAGCCCGGCTCAACATGGCCTTTGATATGGATATCATTTACGCTGTGTATATTGCCCGTTTTCTGATCGACATCACCATCAATCACGTAAAGCTCGGCCAGACTCAGATGCAGGCCGTTGATGATCAGGGTGCCGTCCGTGTCGGCGACAATCCTGTTATGGGAGTCGATGTGCGCGCCTTCCAACTTCAGCTGCATGTCGTTGGCCGGTGTAGCCTTGATAGCTTCTCCGCGCACATTGACGCCATCCTCTTCGGGCTTGGCGCCGATAATGGCGCCTATATTCTCACCGTTTCTGAAGCTCCACAGAAAGTTGTGCTCATGAAAATCAATGCGACCCTTGCTGAGTTCCAGCCCTGCAATATGTTCTTTTTGAGTATATACGATGTGCGAATCAATGCCGTCGCGCGCCGCCTTGCCGCGCGCGGCCACAATCTTCCGGCCCTGCCCCGCCTCGTCTTCGGCATGTGATTGGAGTGCCTTAGTAATCGCAGCTTCATCGATCCCATACTTCACACCGCAGGCATTCAGAGATTTTACGATATCTGCAGGCGCTAACGGCGCCCCGTCGCCGGCTTTTCTGTATATGCTCAGCCAGGCTTCCATGGCGTCATCAGCGACCTCCAACCCCGGGTCAATGCTAAGGTGAATGATGCCTTTATCGTCTTTTGTGTAGCGAACTATTCCCAGGACTGCAGCGTAATATTCGCGGCCGTTTTCGCTTGAAACGTGGTCTCCGGCTTGTACGACTAAATCCTTCCCCGGGGTGGCAGGCAATTCACCGCCATGAATATCTTTTCCCGATTCACCGGGCGTAGCCGCTTGCCGCGTCACGACGAGATCACCAGGCCGGACAATATAGTCGCCTTCTGTAACGGCGCTCTCTGCCATTTTCCAGTTGATACGGGCGTCAACACCATGGGCGACGGGGCTGCCTTGCGCAATAACGAACCCATTGACAGGCTCTCCGGACGCATGGAGTGTTGCCAGGGTTGCGGGCAGCGTATCTTCCCTTATGCCGAATGTAATATTGTGCTGTTGCAATGTGCTGATGATGTGGAAAACCTCGAGCGCCTGGTTTTTAGCGGAGGGAGGCGCCAGATCTATCGTAGCCCCCATGTGGTCGGCCGATAGTCTAAGCGGGCAGGCTACGGTTATCGTATTGTCTTGAATCCGGATTACCCCATACCATTGCGCGCGAAATTCTATGCCCCGGTCTATAGTGGTGTTCTTAATGCCAGGACCGGGTTTGATTGTGTCGTCGCGGCCCGGCTGCGCGCGTAGCTCCTTGCCGAAGACGCTTTTGCCAGCCTGTGCGTCGCCGGGCGGGGTATAAGTGGCGATGAGTTCGCCCGGCAGGGCGACATAGCCCTGGGCTTGATCTTCATCGATGTGCCAGCGTAGCGTGGCATCTAGTCCGTGAACCGGCGCATCACCTCTGACTATGCACAGATGATCATTAGCTTCTTTCTTTTGCCCCGGTTCTTGTACCTGATCCGTGGTTTCTACTGGGCCGGGTTCTATGCGATCCGGGACGGATTGAGCACCTGGACCCTCCGGAACAGGTAAGCGCCCTTCATTCAATACCGTCAGGATCTCATCGATTTTATCCTGCTTGATGCCGTATTTTATTTCCAGTTTTTTAAGCTTGTCATGTACTTGTTTGGGTTTAACTGGGCTGCCTCCACCCGATGGAGGCTGAAGACCATCCATATAGACGGCCAGCTTGTCATTCGAAACCTTTAGACGAAACCGGCCCTCGACCACCGGTGGCCGGTCGTTTTTATTATCCTGATTGAGGCTGTCAGCAGTCATCGCTATACTGTTCGCTTAATAATAATTATTAAACGATTACGACCATTTGTTATCTTCCCTGTAATATTGTCGGTTGGTCAGCCTGAAGCTGGAGGGACGTGCTGCCCCTGGCATTTGCGCGAATACGGGACGGGTGATGGGAGTCCTTTTGGATATCGCGGATTTACTGGGGTGGGAATTAAAAGGGAGGGATATCTACATCCCCTCCCTATGGTGAGTGCGCGGTTTACGTCAAGCAACCTCGCGAATTGCTATTCCATCCGCAACATTATGCTGCGGTAGAGTTTCACAATATAAGAATACGCCATGCAGGCCAGCCTCTTAGAAACCACCGATATACATGATGGCCCATGATTCCGACTTCTGATCATGACCGACAGCAGCATTGTTGGTAGTAATGGACTGAGAAACGGTACCCCACGCCAGGGCGTTAGCTACCGTAGTGGCGTTCTGCTGAACCTGGGAAAAATCACCGGACTGGTCGTTAGCACCCTTATTGAGGCTGCTATCGGCGCTGTGATTATCGTCCCACTGGTAAGAGCCGATCTGGATGTTGCCGTTGGCGTTGGTAGCGCTGATAGTGGAGTTACTGACCCCGTTGATGATTGAGGAGTTGGCCTCACCATAAACCGCATCCAAGGCATCGTCGCTCAGTACAATCTTGGCGGCAAACACCGGTGCTGACATCAAAGTCGCCGCGGCCATACCGGCCACAAGCAACACACTGTGCTTCATCTTCATAGCTTCTTCTTCCAGGAACCCTTAACAACGACGAGTTATCAATCTTCGTTAAAGGCCAAGTAAAGTATTTGTATCCGAAGATGTGCTCATCACTACTGGGGAGAACACATGAATGCCAGTCTAGCTGCGATAAGCCCTGCGTGCCTGGAGGATCAGACTCTCGGTCTTAATCAACCGCGCTGGCGCGGTCGGAGACAAAATATATTGTTAGATTAATACTCTCATTACACAGCAATCGCTATCCTAGAAAGGCCGCTGTCAGTTTACGTTAAGCACGCCAGGGACCTTCCCGATTCTGACCACGGCGCGCCGCATCCTATATTTCCAGGGATTTCTCATTATTAGCCGGTATCAGAGGCAGAGCACGAGCCACGGCTCTGGGCTGGCTGCGGCTCAAACGATTGCCGACAACAACGGCGCCAACCTGAACAAGGCATTCAGAAAGTCAAAATGTGTAAAGACCATCCTTCGCCGCATAGAATATCAATATCGGGATTATTGGCAGCGCAACGATGCCAATTTCTCCATCCGCGGCAGCAGCCAGGCCGATATCAGCGCGGAGGCATGGTCCGCATTGTCGGAAGTCGCTTTTGGACTGTCTATCCGGTCCTTCAGATGCCAAGGGAACCGGAAGTGCGGTGATCTTGTGCGGACTCCCCTAATCGCGCATCCAACTCACCAGCCTGCCATCCGTGCCAGCCATACTATTCATGCTGGAAGCCCCCCCGAAAGTAAGAGTGCCGTAATCATAAAACCAGAATAACTGCGTGCCGGAATTTCTGATATAAGGCGGGGGACCGAGTAAGGCTTTTACCTGGTTTTGGTTCAGCCCTGCGTGCAACCGGGACCAAGCTGCGGGGACGCCATCTTGTGAAGTTTTAACTTGCGCTCGAGGCTGGGACTGAGCTTGGTTGAGAATTGAGCAACTGCTACATGACAGCGACAGGACGAATACGACTAGGAGCGGCTTAATTCGGCTTGGCATTTGCTACCACTCCTCTTCCGGGCGGGCATTTTTCGCATGCTTGATGATATCTCTCAAACCGCGGAGCGGGGAGTCATCTATGACCCGCAAGGTCATAGATAACTATCTACCGACATATGACGACAAGCATTTCTAATCGATCGGCCTCTTCGGATTATTTAGCAGTTACTCACGGCGGCGCATAAACCTGGTATCGCTTCCAGAAATATCATCCCCTCCGGGAGGCGACATTCAGTCTCTCTTAGTCGGCATATCATATGCCACAGCCCTGTTCCTCACGGAGTGAACAGAGCCCGTATATCACGGAAGCTGCGTACCCACGGAGAGGCGCTGCGCAGGGCAGAAGGCAGTCGCTCCAATGCCTGATGCGCGGCATCCCGGCTGGAGAATTTGCCGTACACCACAGCGAACCACGGCTGACCGGACCGCATCGTGGAATAATAAACCGATTGTGACTCGAGGTGGTTATTACGGATGAAGCTGATCGCTGCCGCTTCGCTACCGAAGCCGATGAGCTGAACCGTGAACTGCTGTGGATCTTGTGCCGTGATCCACTCATTACCTTTGATACCATTGTCCGTTTGTTTGGTCTGCGACGCAGCGGCTGGACTCATGGCATCGACGGCACCAGCCGGCAATGGGAGTGGCGTACTGGCTTCGGGCATAACTGTGGTCGCCATTGATTGAGAGGGGGGCTGTTCCAGTTGCTGCTTGTTCTGGCCGGCTGCCGCGCCGGGCTCCATGCCATCTTTGGCGGAGAATTTCATGTTCGAATCCATAGGTGGCTGCTGCGAGGAGATACGCTGCAAGGCATATTGAGCGGAGGCATATCCCTGCTTTGCTGCGCGTTGAATCCATTGCTTTGCCATCTGCTTGTCCAAGACGACGCCCTGGCCGTAGTGATACATATAACCCAAAGTATATTGCGCCCACGCTTCGCCAGCGATGGCGCGGGGTCCGACGATGGCCAGGGAACGCTGGTAATCATGAGCCAGATAGGCCGCTTTCGCTTCAGAGTATGCCGTCTCGGCGGGCTTGGGCGGCGGGGTGGCGCAGCCCTGAACCAGCAATATTAGGCCAAGCAACAAGAAAGGGAATCGGCATTTCCCCGTGGGTGTCAGGCGCGGTTGCTGCGATAAGACCGACTTTTTTAGCGCAAACATACGCAAGACCGCGGACTCCAGCTACTCTATATAGTCCTGCATTATCTACTAATATTCCATGGTGTTCTAGCTCGGACTGGGTCGGGATCTGCTGCGTGTGCGTGGGACAAGTAACAAAGGAATGTGTAACGAATGCTTAAGCTTGCTGTACGTAGCGATGCAGAGCGCATTGGTTCGATCAAAAGCATCGCCATATTGCAATGAGAGGCAGCCTCGATACTTTCATTAAAGATACGCTTGAGCATGCCGCGGCGATTGCCGACGGTACTCGCGCCTAGCACTTAAGACTGCAGTGGCCACATCATATTATCGAAACGTCTGCTGTGCGCACCGCTTATCGCCGATAACATCCTCTTTATGAACGTCGAAAGCATACTAACGGCCCTTTAAAGAGGACGCAGTTTGGGAAGTCGGCGGATTAAAATGCGAAACAGGATCCGATTTGAAGCGTCGGCGTATCGGCGGTTTCGTCGGTGAGCATTTCTCCTTTTATTTTGGTGCCGTCAGCATAATAGGAGTAACCTTGCATTGCAGCGGAAAAGCGGCCATTCTGTTTATTGAAAATTAGCTCAATACTAAAATCAGCGCATCTGATAATTCCATCGGAATTATCAGCCGTCATACCGATTGCATCTCCGCAGTAAGCAATCGGATGGGTAGTACCCACAACTCTGAGAAGATACTTCACGGATTTGCGCTTGATGACGTCTTTTCCAGGGGGATAAATTACATATTTGATTATCGAATTGAATCGAGCCGGACTCCAAGACTTGGAAAGTGTATCGTAATGAAAACCTGTGGCCTTATCTGAAACGCAAAGATATTGATCCGCCTTCGCCGGGAGAGAAAGCGTATTCAGAGATAGAACTACAAAAACCGATATAGCGTATTTCATGCTGCTCTCACTCCGGCTATAGACCATCCTCCCTAATGAAACTAACAAGGCAAAACTATATTGAAGTTAGCAACACGCACGAAATGTGCCAACTCATTGTATTCAAAGAGTTAAGACTGTTTAACCTTAGAGGATGACAACAAGCGTAAAGAATCTCGACGCCACATCTGACCGCTATCTAAAATCAAAAAGGGCCATGCACGAGGCGGCCTCCGGAGAGTGACTCTGAGAGAGGTGACAGTTTGGGAGTGACCTGCCCTAAAATTTTTGCCCTAGTCCTAGAGGACAGACTATGCTACGCAGCAGTGGACCTGCAAATAGTTTGGTCGAATGAGTGACACGGCCGGGTTACAATGAGGTTTGCTGGGTGCTGCGCGACAACGTGCAGAGCTAAACGGTATCTTGACAAAGGAATGAGCCCATGACTGATCGCATACATGCCGTGCAGGTTGGCGCCCCTGACCCGGAATTACGCAACTCGCCCATCATCGAGGAAACCGACGAGGATTACGAGATCGCAGCTCAGACCATGCCGGACGAGCCCCTATGCTATTTCAACGGAAATGCCTATCAACACGAGCAAGTCGTGTGCAGCGGTTCCGAACTGTTGCATTGCAGACGCGGCGTCTGGTTGCGGGAAGGATCTTGCGATCCGGATAATCCTTGACTGTAGATTCGACTCAATCTCGCATGCATCCTGCCAAGATCGCCGTCTAGGTAAGGCGCAGACAGACGCTTCCCTATCCGTTTAGCGCCCATATGATAGCAATACCCGCTTTCCACACCAGCAAGACTTAGCGAAGCTTGCTGCGTTTGTTGGCCGATAGGCCATTAGCCGTCATCATTCCCTGAAACGCTCCACCAGCCGCCGCATATTAATCGATTGCTGGGCAAGTTTCTCGCTGATGGCGACCGTACTCTGAACGGCGTTTTGCACACCATCAGCGACGGAATTGATCTCATGGATATTTTTATTTATCGTCTCCGCTACCGTCGCCTGTTGTTCTGTTGCGCATGCGATATGAATATTCATGTCGTCAATCACCGATACCGCCTTGTCGATGGTATCTAATGCCGCATTGGCCTTGGTGGCCTGCTCTACAGTTGCAGCGGTTTCGGTCCTACTCTGCATCATCTCTTGAACGGCATTGTTAGTGACTCTTTGCAGATTTTCGATCAAGCTACGAATTTCCCCGGTCGATTCCTGGGTGCGCATGGCCAAGGATCGTACTTCATCGGCAACCACGGCAAAGCCACGTCCCTGATCACCGGCACGAGCGGCCTCGATTGCGGCATTCAACGCTAGCAGATTGGTTTGCTCGGCAATGTCTTGAATCACCTGTAATACCGTGTTGATACTGCGGCTGTCCACTTCCAATGCCTGGATCACCTTGGCGACACCCTCAATCTTGTTGGTCAGATTATGGATCGAATCCAGGTTCTGCTGTACGACATTTTTGCCTATACCGACCTCATGGCGAACCTGGTTGGCCGCCTGTGCCGCCTCACTGGCGTTTCGCGCCACCTCGCCGACGGTAGCCGCCATCTCATTTATCGCAGTAGCAAGCTGTTCGATCTCTGCATGCTGGCTCCTCACGCCTTGATTGGTATGTTCCGCGCTGCCTGATACCTGCTCAGCAGCGTTGGAAATACTCTCTGCAGAATCCGCAACCCGACCCAAAGTCGTCCTTTGACCGGCCTTAAGCATTTGCATCGCAACCTGGATTTGACCGATTTCATCGCTCCTGCCGGTATACATCATCTGGATTAACGGATTGTCGATGATGGTCTTGCTGCCCTTGGTCAGCACCTGAAGAGGATGCATGACGAATTTAGCCATGGGATAGAGAAGAGCTGCTACCGCGCCAAACATACTCACTGCCCATGGTGCCGAGAAGTTACCGTATATGACAGCCGCGATAAATAATAGTGTAAATATCGCCATAAATCCCATATAGGCGCGCCACACCATACTGATATCGAACAGCTTTAACTTGAGTCGCTTGCCGCCATTGATCAAGGCGTAAATTCGCTCTGCGCGCTCGACCAGTTCCCGGCTTGGTTTGACCCTCACCGATTCATAGCCCAGTGTGTTGCCATCTTCGATAATGGGAGAAACGTAAGCGTCCACCCAATAATGATCGCCGTTCTTACAGCGATTCTTGACGATGCCCATCCAAGGCTTCCCTGCCTTGAGCACATTCCATAAGTCGGCAAAGGCGGCGGGCGGTACATCCGGATGGCGGACGACATTGTGATTTTTTTTCAGCAATTCATCGTTACTAAATCCGCAGACGTCGATAAACTCCTGGTTGGCATAAGTGATCGCGCCCTTGAGGTTGGTAGTGGAGACCAGTTCCACTTCCTCGTCGTAAGTCTTTTCGATATTGGTTATTGGGTGATTTATTTTCATTATAATCCTCTAGAACTGCGTAAAAGGTCGCCATAGATTTCGATCA
>Ga0316579_10000644_pt1 | contig 11847 bp, 9 predicted proteins | sample J5NA_2_FD_203074 | JGI IMG/M metagenome (GOLD analysis project Ga0316579, IMG submission 203074) | Rhizosphere microbial communities from salt marsh grasses in Alabama, United States - J5-7_160517rDrA | ecosystem: Host-associated > Plants > Roots > Rhizosphere | place: USA: Alabama | collected... | reverse complement strand
TAAAATTTCTTTAAATATTCCTTATGAAATCTTTAAGGAAGAACCGAAAGGGGAGACTAACCGAGATGCTTCAGATGATATCGACCGTATTCAAGGCACAATCTACTCAACCTTGAGTAAATTGCACAGTGAACTTACATATGATTTCCGGTGACAAGCCAGACGAAAGTTGGCTCCATTAGCCTGTTAATTAGGTCGATGGTTATTGAATCGTTTCCAAATCGGGGACACTGCGCGGTATATGGATGCTGAACTGGCTCCCTTCTCCCGGCTGGCTATTGAGTTCCAGACGTCCCCCATGAGCGATAACCAGATCGCGAGCGATGCCAAGCCCCAGCCCCATCCCTTGCTTAATACGACGCTGCTGGTCCCCTCTAAAAAATGGCTCGAATATCTCCGACTGCTCCTCCCAAAGGATACCCATTCCAGTATCACTCACCTGAAAAATAACTTCATCATCGGTGGCCGAGGCTGAAAGAGTGATCTCACCCCCTTGAGGCGTGTATTTGAGCGCATTATTCACTAGGTTCTCAATTGCTTGCGCTAGACGGTTCGGATCAGCATTGATTATTGGCAGATCATTGAGAATGATCACTTCAAATTTTTGTTCCTTGTCTTCCGCGACCTGACGCCATGGTCGCAATAATTGCGGCAGCCACTGGTTAAGGTCCAACGGCTGGCGATCCAATTCCAATGTTCCCAGCACTTGATCATATAGATGTGCTAAATCATCCAACAGTATTTGCAGGTGTTTCACCTGTTCATTCATACCGCTCAGCAAATCGTCCAGAAGCTCCGGGTCTTGTACAGCGCCATGCTGGAGAGCCTGCAACCCAGAACGGATAGCGCCCAAGGGCCGGCCTAATTCGTGAACCAGATTAGCCAAGAGCTGGTTTCGCGCCTTTTCCAAACTGTTTAAGCGGGCCACAAGGAAATTCACGGCGGTTATCTGCAAATTGATCTCCTCAGCACCGCTTAAAGGCAAAGGCTCCTGCTGCTGTCCCGTGGCCAGATCATAGATCGCCTCAGCAACATGTTGAATTGGTATACTGATATTCATGGCCAGGATATAACCTATCGCCGCACTTACTATGAGCCCGGCTATTAAGATCACTCCCAGTAAAAAGCGAATTTGGAACAAATGCTCATAGACGGTTTCATATGGGTAAGTGATGCGCACCCGCCCAATAAGTTCTTGACTGGAGTCAAAAACCGGCACAATGACATCAATCGCATCCCCCGAAAGGCGAGCATTGTATTCCGTCTTTGTATATGGTTGCAGGGTTTGCTCCGGCGTCAAATCGTCGATAACCGGGGGAATTTCGCCCATGCGTCTGCTATCGGCCGCATCGCTTGATGCCAGGAGGCGCCCTTCACTATCCAAGAGCATGATTCTTCCGCCAAGGCTGGGCGATGCTGAAAGAAGGGCTGAAGCGGCTACTTCAGGATTCTGCCAGGTTTCCGGACTATCGCCCAAAATCTCGGCTAACAGCATCGCGTCTCCTCTTAATTCCCGGGTCAGCGTCGGTAGCAGAATGAACGACTCTACCGCATAAATGAGGATAATGCCCATCAGAGGAATAATGATTAATGGGGGAAGCAAATGGCTCAGAATTAGACGATTACGCAGCGAATTAAGCATCAGGAATCTGAGATTTCTAGCTTGTAGCCGACACCATGGACAGTGATGATACGCTGTGGATTGCTGGGGTCTTCTTCGATTTTTTGACGCAGCCAGCGAATATGCACATAAACGACTTGTGGCTCTCCGGTGAATTCCGCTCCCCAGACTTGGACCAGAAGCTCATCTACGGACAAGACTTGATTGGGGCGGAGAGCCAGCGCGTGCAGGAGATCAAATTCGCGAGGGGTAAGCTCAATAGAACGGCCGCCTATGGTTACTGTATGCGCCCCCAAATCAATAAGTAAATCCCCAGCGATTACGCTATCAGTCTCGGAGGAAACGTGTGATGGATCGTCACCATGGCGCAAAGCGACTTTTATACGCGCCGTCAGCACGTCTAAACTGAATGGTTTGGTGATATAATCGTCCGCTCCCAACTCTAATCCAACAATTTCGTCTAATTCGCGGCGGCGGGCTGTCAGAAAAATAACCGGGACCTTCGTTTGCTCTTTGAAGTTTCGTAGTGCATCCAAACCATCCATGCCCGGTAGGCCGATGTCCAATAAAACCAGATCAGGTTGATCCCGGCGCGCAAGAGACAAAGCATCCTCAGCATTGGCTGCACTGCTCACACGATAACCCGCTTGTTCTAGGTTAAAGGCCAAGCTTCGACGTAGGAGTTTATCGTCATCTACTAATAGAATATGGTAGGACAATATCAGGCCTTATCTAGTTTTTTAGTTTAAAATAATACCGCAAAACTATTTTAACCTCTTTTAAACTGAATCACCATACTTACCCGAATAAATTATTGAGTGTTTGGCGAAGTGGGAAAGGTGTTCGAGTGACGATACCTTCTTTGCTTTTATTTGTGGTAGGGTTCCCCGCGCAGGATGGTAAAGGCGCGGTAAAGCTGCTCGAGGAACATGACTCGCGCCAATTCATGGGGGAATGTGAGCCGCGACAGGGACAAGCTCTCTTCTACTGCCGACTCAGCTTCCGGCGAAAAACCTAATGGGCCCCCTATAATGAATGCGAGATAGCCGTAAATCTCGATGCGGCGCTGCAAGTAAGCTGCAAACTGCTCGCTGTCCAGTTCTCGGCCGTTTGGAGTGAGAAGAATTCGCCGGCGCGCATCGGCGCCGGCATCTACTAAAGCCTTCCCCTCGCGCTCCATGGCCACGGCATCAGGGAAACCGCGGCCAACCGAATCTTTGACTTCAACCAGGGAAACTGTACTGTACCGTTTAAGCCGCTTCAGATACTTGTCCTGCGCGGACTGCCACTCGGACTTTTTAAGGCGTCCTACGACGGCGATTGTGATCCTGCCAGTTTTTCCGCTGATCATTTCTTCATTTTCCCGGAAACGCACTATTCCTACAAGTCACGAAAACCCAGGCGCAATTTTCCGAGAAAATCCAGTAATTTCAGTTTAATTTACCCAGGAGTGCGGTTCTGGCCCGCTCGGCAGGCAGATAAAGGGGAGCAGTTGCCAGGGCGCGGTTATAATAAAGCAGGCCCAGGTAATAGTCACCCAGATGCTCGTAAACACGACCCAGATTGGTATAAGCAACCTCGAGTGTCTCGTAACGTGGAGCCTTTGTCGCCTCTTCCAGCCAGGGGATAGCTTCTTCCCAGCGGTTTTGCTCAATCAAATATGCACCGATATCGTTGTAAGGATTGCCCAAGCCGGAATCGAGGTCAATCGCCTTCTTACACATTGCTTTCGCATCATCGTAAAGATCAATCATGCTGTAAACCCACCCTAAGAAGGTATAGGTTTCGGCAAGGGGATAAATGGCAAGGGACTTTTTATAATAGAGGATAGCATCCGCCAGCTCTCCGGCCATTTGATGCTTATAGCCCTTATCACGCAGCATCTCCGCTTCTTGACGCAAGGCCTCTTCTTCGTTCATAGCGTCCCCTAAAAAAACCTAACCCCAGCCAGCAAGCAGTTGAGGCAGATCATGAAGCTGCTGAATCGTCGCATCCGGCTGTACACCGTCCGGTTCGCCAAAACGATCCGTGGATTGGAACCAAATGGCGGCCATGCCGGCCCCCTTACCACCAACGATGTCATGAACCGGCGAGTCCCCGATAAAGACAGCGTTGGCCGGCAGGACACCCAGCCTGTCCAGCAGGTAATTGTAAGGCGCGGCATTTGGTTTCCACATATTCAAATCGGCCGAAAACAGCATGGCGTCAAAGTAAGGATCAAGCTCGAAGCGCTGTAAATCGGCTAAATGAGCGGAACCCTCAAACATCGTGTTAGACAGCAAGCCAAGCCTGTAACCTTGATCTTTAAGCGCGATAACGGTTTCTCGGGCGCCATCGATTATCTCGCCGCGCCGGCAAATCTTAATCTGGTAAGCGTGCGCGGCTCCGGCAATCCATTCCGCGGGTAGATCTTGCACATCATTCGCTTGCAGCAGTTCATCCAGGAACTCAACCAAACGTAAATTCCGCTTCCCTTCTGTAGCTTCCTGCCAGCGGCCGGGGAGAGTGGCAAAAAGCGCGTCTATGAGCACATTAAAAGGCGGCAGTGCTGCCCCTTTGGCATCCAGGTAGTCATAGGCAGCCTCCAAGCCTGGGGTTTCCAGTTCCGGCCAGTACAGATATGGTCCGGAATATTCAATGAGGGTACCGCCTAGATCAAAGATGATAGCTTTAATTTGATTTTCCATATCAATCCTGATCAATTATCTTGGCGACAGTTACGCCGGCCCCACCCTCACCATCCTTGCCCTCTTCCCAGCTAAGGACATGATGATTAGCCGACAATGCTTCACGGACAGACTCGCGCAGTTTGCCCGTGCCCTTGCCATGAATAATTCTCACCCAGGGTAGGCGGGCCAAAAAGGCGGAATCGAGATAACGGTCTAATTTTTCAAGCCCCTCTTCGACGCGCTGCCCACGAATATCCAGTTCCATCCCCGGTGAGGAGACTTTTTTGGTCACAGCGGGACCTGTGTCTGGTTCTTCCTCAATGGGACGGCCGCGAAATTCCAGATCGTCATATGGGGCGCGCATTTGCATTCGGCCGATAGCGATCAGGACGTCCTTTTTACTCAGCTCAATAACCTCTCCTCTTGTGTCCAGCGACTTTAACAGGACCATATCACCAACCTGCAGCTTACGCCGTGTCTGCTGCGCCTTTTTCTTCTTCAGCTTGTCATTGGCGACCTTGATATGGGGCACAATTGGAGCGACCTGTTCCGCTTCGACCTGTTCGATTTCTTGATTAACCTTTTTAAGCGCGTTCAGAGAAGCCGCGTCGCGGATACCACGCCGGGCGCGTCGCAGTTCGGCGCGAACCTCGGCCAGTTCCTCATCCGCCCGCTCGCGCGCCGCTTCCAAGATATTTGTCCGTTCCGCCTCGATTTCTTCCAGCCTTTTTTGCAGACGATCTCGCGTACTTTCGGCTTCGCGTAAGGCCAAACGCGTGCCCGCTTCTTCACTCTCCATCTTTTCGCGCAAGGCGTAAATGGAATCGAGCATGTCCTCGGCTTCGTGACTTTCCGCCCCGATCTGGCGCATCGCATCATCTAGAATCGTGTCATCAAGTCCTAAACGCCGGGCGATGGCAAAAGCATTCGATCGTCCAGGGAGGCCAATGCTCATCTCATAAGTCGGTGACAATGTTTCCAGGTCAAAGAGGAGCGATGCATTTGTCGCCCCAGTCATCTGGCTGGCATATACCTTCAGTTCCGGATAATGTGTGGCCACGAAAGTCGTCGCCCCTTTATCCCGAAGATAACTGACAATAGCCTGGGCCAGGGCTGCGCCTTCTGCCGGATCGGTCCCCGATCCCAATTCATCCAATAGAACTAACGAACGATCTGTTACATACAATAAAATATGCACGATGTTGGTCATATGAGCTGAGAAAGTAGAAAGACTCTGTTCAATAGACTGTTCATCACCTATATCTGCGAAAACATCTTCAAAGACCGTAAGCCGCGCCTCAATGGCCGGAACATGTAAACCCGATTGAGCCATTAAGACCATCAGGCCTAAAGTTTTTAGGCTGACTGTTTTCCCGCCTGTATTGGGGCCGGTAATGAGTACAGTAAAAATATCCTCGCCCAGGGTCAGGTCGGTGGGAACAACCTCATCAGGGTCGAGCAGAGGATGGCGAGCCCCCTTAATCCAGATCGTAGAACCAGGATGTAAATTGCGTGGCGGAGGCGTCCACTTAACCCGTTCATTGGCATGCTTGGGCGGCTTGAGTTGGGGGAAAGTACGCCAGGTTTCAAAAATGGGTTCAACCGCCTCAATGGCTGTGGCGTAATTAGCCCTGGCAAATATTAGATCGAGCTCGGCCATCCTTTCGACCACGCGTTTAATCGACTCGCTTTGTTCGCCAATGAGGGCGGATAACTCGCGCAGAATCCGGGTGATTTCATCCTGCTCGCGCAGGTGCAGCTCGCGATATTCATTGTTCAATTCAACGGTGTTCATCGGCTCAACCCAAAGAGTTGCCCCGCTGCCGCTGTGATCGTGGACAATGCCCTTCAAGCGACCCTTTGAATCGGCGCGCAGAGGTACCACGTAACGGCCGCCGCGCATGGTGATGATCGGCTCCTGCAGGTATTGGCTCATGCTGCTGTTGAGCAAGCGCTGCAGCTTGTCCTGAATCCGGTCGTAAACCACCTGCTGTTCCTGGCGGACTTTGGCCAGTTTCGTACTGGCGCTGTCCAACACCTCGCCGCGCTCGTCAATCGTACGGTTGATCGCCGAAACAATGCCGGGGCATTCTTCAATTAAGGCGGCGATATCGGCCAGGTGCGGAACTTCGTCTTCCACCTTCAAGAGTTGCCGCTGCAAGTCTCGGGCGGCGATAATGGTCGCCTGGATAGCCTGAAAATCTTCCGCACGTAGAATGAATCCTCGTTCGGCATTCTCCGCGGCCTGCCGAACATCGCGCGCACCGCCGATGGTTATGCTGGTATGGGTCTCAAACAGTTCGATCGCTTCGCGGGTTTCCGCCTGCCATCGCCGCGCTTCATCTAAATCATTGGTGGGGGCCAGCTTGTGCACCAGGTCTTCACCAGCGCTAAAGCTAGTGTAACGGGCCAGGATCGCTTTTACCTTATGAAATTCAAGAGTTCTTAGTGATTTTTCGTCCATTTAGTATTCAAGCCGTTAATTTTCTTTCTCTCCTATATTTATCCTTATCGCCCCATCAATTCACATTGAATGACTTCCTGGCGGTCCAGCTGCGGAGCCACCATAAAAAAATCTGCCGATGAATATAACACAATGTTATTCTGTACAGTCACAAGATACCATCTCGCGCTGTAGAATCAAGCTCCATTTATACACTTCCCAGCGCTATAAGTCACACGACTCCAACTTTGGAAATATCGTAGAACATCGTCCTGCCACTTGGACCACCAACTTATTTAAGTTACAATGCCGCGATACCCTGAATCTGGGGAGAGTAACTCAATATGAGCATTGACGCTCAGCCTGTTATTAGCTTCAAAAACGTCAGCAAACGCTTCACCTTCTCACGAGAGCAATCGCAGTCCATCCAGGAAACCCTGATCTCGGTTTTCGGCCGTCGCCAGAGACACCCTAAAAAAGATTTGTGGGCTGTGAGGGATCTCAGTTTTGACCTATACCAGGGCCAAGCGCTGGGAATCATCGGGCGCAACGGAAGCGGTAAGAGTACGGTACTCAAGCTGATTGCGCGCATTTTACGGCCGACCAGCGGGCAGGTGATGGTTCACGGCCGTGTCAGCGCGCTGCTCGAGCTGGGCGCCGGCTTTCACCCCGATCTCACCGGACGCGAAAACATCGCCCTCAACGCTTCAGTTTTAGGTTTAACGCAACAAGATGTGGCACAAAAATTCGATCAGATCGTCGAATTTTCCGAACTGGGTGATTTTATCGATACGCCGGTGAAGCATTATTCCTCAGGTATGTATATGCGTTTAGGCTTTAGTGTGGCTATCCATGTCGATCCCGACATCTTGATCATCGACGAAATCCTTGCTGTTGGAGACCAGGCATTTCAGGCCAAATGCATCGATCGCATTCATGAACTACACCAGGACGGCGTTTCAATCGTCTTTATCAGCCACAACTTGGGCATCGTCCAACGTATGTGTTCAAGCCTCATCTGGTTGGAAAACGGCCGTATGCGAGCCAGCGGACCTACTGAAGAAGTTGCCAATGAGTACAAGTACCAGTCGGACGCAGTGGTCGGCCGTCAATTGGCAGCGGAAAGCGCCGGGCGCTCTTTCAAACGCCGGGGCAGTTGGGAAATTGAAATCACCGGCGTACGGTTTTTAGATGCCGGCGGTGAAGAAAAATCCTACTTCCAAACTGGAGATCAAATGACAATTGAGATCGCTTACATGGCTCATAAACCCATTGTACAGCCCGAATTCGGTTTGGCCATATTCCGCCAGGACGGCGTTCAAGTCAATGGACCAAACAGCGAGTTTGGTGGAATTGATGTAGGCACTGTTGAAGGAACAGGGATAATTCGCTATCACATTGAGAGCCTACCCTTGCTGCCCGCCCTCTATCACGTCACCACGGCCATTCACAGCGCGCGATTGACCCATGCCTACGATTTCCACGAACGGGCTTATCCTTTTCGTGTCGTCAGTGGGGGGACGAAGGAAACAGACGGCTTAATCGCCTTACCGGCCAATTGGACCTGGCATCCGGACTCTGAAAAAAGCTAATTATATGCTTTTTTTTGAATATCTATCCGAGTTTAGTAATCTTGACCATGAAACTACAATAGGTAGAATAGACTGGCAAGTTAGAAATTATCCCATTAAGATTTTGAAATAGATAGTATAGGTGTATATGAAATCACGTTCACGAATAATAATAGTTGTCATGGGGATGGTCGCTGCCTTATTAGTGCTCCTTTTTAGCAGCCCGACTGCTCCATGGCTTCTTGATGAAGAGAATGATTCGATTGTTACCGCGAAAAATATCGAAAACAGTGAAGATTTTTTTACCAACTGTCGATATGGTGTCTCTGTAACTGCTAATGAACTATCCTCCGTCTCGAAACTCGGTGCCGGAGTGTACTTATCTTTCCTACCCTATCCACCTTCAGAAGGTCCTGCCAATGATGCTGAATTTGCCCATATCATTCATATCAGGCAAGAAAAGGGACCCAATGGTTACCTTTCTTCATGGTATTCAGATCCTCCTCTAGATAACGGTTTTGCTAATTACATTAGCAATAACCCCGGTGGGAAATATCTTCTTGGCAACGAAGTAGATCGCAAAACACAAGGAGAGACTTATCCGGAAATCTATGCCTTAGCTTACCATGATACTTACCATTTTATCAAAGACATTGATCCAACTGCTCAAATAGCGATATCCGGACTGGTTGAGGTTACACCAATGCGGACTCAGTATTTGGATATCGTTTGGGACACATACATGGAGGTTTTCGGTACTGCCATTCCGGTAGATATTTGGAATATGCACCTGTATCCCATACCTGAGGTGGTAAAAATTAACGGTCAGTTGAAGCCAACCAGTGGCGGCGTTGCGCTTGGAACTGATATCAACTTAGGCAGGCTTGAAAGCAACCAAACCCCGAGCGATTGCACAAACCCATATGATAATATATATTGCTTCGCCGAGCATGACGATATGGATGTATTCGCTGAACAGGTGATTAGAATGCGCCAGTGGATGAAAGCCCATGGGCAACAGAATAAGCCGCTAATTATCAGCGAGTACTCTGTCTTGTGGCCTTACGTCAATGATGGAGATGGGTGTTTTTTGATGGACGAATTCGGCAACTGCTTTGATCCGGATCGTATGTCTAAATTCGTGACTAATAGTTTTGATTACCTCAACAACGCCAAGAGCACTAATCTCGGTTATCCCGTCGACAACTATCGCCTCGTCCAACAATGGGTCTGGTATTCAGCCTATCAGGATCCTGGAGCAACTGGAGGTTCTAGTAATCTAGTTGAACCTGATCGCGTAACTCTTACAAAAATCGGGAAAACATTTCGCAACTATGTGTCTGCTGAAACTCCCTATCGCAATCTGGTTGTAGATAGAGCCATTAGTGATGCAGTTCCAGCTCAGTCTGATGATAATGCCACCGCCCAGATTGGGGTTATTTTCCGCAATAACGGCAATTTGGATGTCCAAAATCCTTTTAACGTTACCTTTTACAGTAATAGTGGTCTGACGGCAGAAATTGGAACTGTAAGAATTAATCCCGAGATAGCAGGATGCGCGACAGCCTCTTATGAAGCTACCGTAGAATGGTCGGGACTCAGTCAAGGTACCCATAAATTCTGGGTTGTTATTGATAGTGATGATGAAATACTGGAATCACCGGCTTTTAATAATCCCGACAACATTGGTAACGGGATAGTTGTTGTTTATAGCGATCGATTGAATCTGCCGCTAGTTACTACGAACTAATTATCAATGCCATTTCGGCAGGGCAAACAGCGCGGCATTGGCGCTTGTTATTATTTCCATTAGCCGTATCTCGGCGGCAAATGGTTAGGGAACCGGCTCTAGATAGAGAGAGTTGGTAGATATGAGGCCGGATATTGTCCGGGCGTATGTGCTACCATTTGCCACCCTATTATTTACTCGTTGAGCTTTTTCTTCAGACCATTGCCAAGAGATGATTGATATAAAAATCGATGCATGCCTTGCCCACCGCTACCATAATTGTATTAAACTGGAACGGCCGTTCCTTCCTCGAAGCATGTCTTGATGCCCTCCTGGATCAAACTCATAAGCCGGATCAGATCATTCTCGTCGACAACGGCTCGACAGACGGTTCACTGGAACTAGTTCAAGCGCATTACCCCGCGGTAGAAATCCAAGAAAACGGGATTAACCTTGGTTACGCAAAGGGGGTTAACAATGCATTACGCAACCTGTCGAGTGAAGTGGGTGTTTTGGTTAATCCAGATATCGTCGTCAGCCGTGATTGGCTAGAGATGCTTCTTGGGGCAATAAGTGCAGATAAGGCCGCGGGCATCGCCGGTTTTAAACTACTTTTTCCCGGGGAAGAAGAGCTAAACCAAAACGGTGTTGATCCCCGGGGACAAAAGCTGCAGTATGCCGGTGGTTTTATCACGCATCCACGAGCAATGCCCCATCACAGGAGTATGTACGCCAGGGATGAAGGGCAGTTCAACACTCCTGCCGGTGTAGATTTTGTCAACGGAGCTGCCCTCGCTGTGCGGCGCGATACGATAGAAACCAGCGGTCTTTTAGACGAAGGATTCTTCATGTACTTTGAGGATGCGGATTGGTGCGCGCGAGCCCGGCGCGAAGGATTTCGTGTTCTTTACGTGCCGGAGGCTACGGCCATTCATGATGAATCTGCGACAGCCGTACGCGACAGCCCCTCCTATCTGCGCTACTTCCATACCGGACGCTGGCGTTATCTCCTGAAGCATTTCAACGTAAGCGAGATCATAGAAAAAACACTGGCTGCGGAGGCAGCCTGGATGGGGAAAATTGAAGGGAATGAACGTCAGGCCTTAGGTTGGGCTTATCGCACTACCCTAGATGCATTTCCGGAGATCATGAAAACTCGTCTGACTCATGGCGCGGAGGCGATCACAACAGCCGATCAGGCAGCGATCAGAGCCGGTCTCCTAGATTTACGCCAGGAAGCGATGCTTTGGGCCAAAAATCCTGCGGATTGGCAGCGCCTGGAAGAAGCAGGCCGGATCGAATCCCAACCTTTCTCATCAACGACACCTTTACTCGGTCCACTCTTTGCCCGCCTGCGAGATATCTGGGCAGGGGTATCCACCAAATATTACATCAGCGGCCTGAATGAACAGCAAAATGCGTTTAACCAGGCCTTCATAGAAGAGCTTCAGGCGATTGAAGAGAGGTTGAGGGCATTCGAAGATAAGCGGATGAAACAAGAAGCGGATCAGCGTGATTTATCCTGGGAGATAAAAACCGTGCAGCAAGAGCTAAATAAAACCTACAGATTAATAGCACGCATCGAATCACGTCTCGATAAATCTGCCAAGGGTAATGACTAAATGGTTCCATAGGCATTAGCCACCGGCCATCACCCTTCAACAACTTTATGATCGTCACAGAGATGAGGCTGCCCGAAGGCAGCCTCTTGACATTCTGAGAACCAATTGAGATTACGCGCCTGGTCCGACGTGCAGCACACGCATCATCTCATGATCTTCATGGGAGAGAATGTGGCAGTGCCAGACGTAGCG
>Ga0316579_10000641_pt1 | contig 11863 bp, 12 predicted proteins | sample J5NA_2_FD_203074 | JGI IMG/M metagenome (GOLD analysis project Ga0316579, IMG submission 203074) | Rhizosphere microbial communities from salt marsh grasses in Alabama, United States - J5-7_160517rDrA | ecosystem: Host-associated > Plants > Roots > Rhizosphere | place: USA: Alabama | collected... | reverse complement strand
TGTTGGCCCGATGTTCGCCGCCATCTGCAGTAACGCTCAGGTAGATCGCCATGTCCAAATTGTCGTCCATTCGCAGAGCCGTTCTTGCGGCCGGTGCCGCTCTTTTCGTCGTTGCCTGTACGGCCAATGCTGGCCCGATCCTCTCTGCTCCCGAAGCCCTCGAGAAGTCGCGGGCCGGAGAGATCACGCTGATCGACATCCGCACGCCCCGCGAATGGCGCGAGACCGGCATCGCCGAGGGGGCATTGCCGATCGACATGACGCGAAAGACCTTCGTGCAGGAAATCCTGGCGGCCGTGGACGGCGATAAGGATGCGCCGATTGGCATCATCTGCCGCACCGGCAACCGGACGACCTATACGCAGAAAGCATTGCAGGAGATGGGGTTTACCAACGTCTACAACGTCAAGGAGGGTATGATCGGCAGCGGTGCCGGTCCCGGCTGGGTGCAGCGAGGCCTGCCGGTCGAAGACTGCCGGACTTGCTGACGGGTTGACGCGGCTTGGCCGCATCCCTCCGCTGGCGTCGATCCGCCAGGCGGGGACTCATCGCCCCGCCGGTCTCGACGCCCGCAGGCTCACGAGCCGGTCTGTATCGGACCGGCGCCCCGCTCCATCTCCATCGGGCTCTTCGCCTTGATGCCCAAGGCGTGGAGCTCGCCGGTGGCCAGCTCGTCCTTGAACAGGTCCAGGATGGCGCGCTGCCGACCGAGGGTCTTCATCCCCTCGAAGGCCGACGTCAGCACCTGTATCTCAAAGTTGCAGCCCTCACCGGCCACCTTGACCTGGGCGTCGGGATACAGGGCGGTGATGCGGGCGACAATCTCGCTGTCGTTCATGCGGTCTCCGGAAGTGGTCAGGGTCCAGTGGGTCGGCGCGGCGGAGCCTTCGAGGCCGCTTGGCGCTGATGCGCGAGCGCGCCGGCGGTGTTGCCTTAGATGCATCGCCGTCAGGGTAGGCCGGCCACCGCAGCGGCTATACTGAGGGGCCGATTACAGCAATCTAGCGCCCTCCAGGAGGCTCCCGAAATGAAAGTCAGAGAAGTGATGAACGCATTCGTGCGGACGGTCACCCCGGACACCAAGATCATGGAGGTCGCCTCGCTGATGACCCTTTATCGCTTTCAGGGGCTCCCCGTGGTCGATGCCTCCGGCGCGCTCGTCGGAATCATCGCCGAGCGGGATCTGCTGCACAGCCTGTTCCCGAAGCTCGAGAACCTGATGTCCGAGGGCATGCGCGCCGTGGATTACGACAAGGAGATGGGCCGCTACAAGGAGATCCTGGGGCTTACCGTCTCGGATCTGATGACTCCCAACCCGGTTACCGTCGACCCGGACATGCACGTGCTGCGCGCCGCGACGATCATGGTGCGCCACAACTTTCGCCGCATTCCCGTCGCGGAAGGCAGCAAACTGGTCGGGATGCTGAGCCTCGGCGATGTCCACAAGGCGATCTTCCACAACAGTCTTACGAGCGGTTTGTCTAGCTGACAGGACGCGCGCCGGGCGGGCCGCGGCGTTTCCGTACTCTGCAAGCGGGCTTGGGCCGCGGATCACTCGCGCCTGCGCAATGCGCCGTAGGCGCCTCTTGCTCTCCTCGGTTGCGCGGACGCCGAATCGGCCGCCTACTCGTCCGTCACACATCCCTCGGATGCTGGCTTAACGTTCTTGATGTACTTGTAGAGTGTGCCGCGTGTCGCCTTGTAGGGCGGCATGGTCCAGGCGGCGCGGCGGCGTTCCAGCTCGGCATCGTCCACGTCCATGGCGAGCAGGTGCTCGCCTGCATCGATGGTGACGACGTCGCCGTCCTGCAGCAGGGCAATGGGACCGCCGTCCTGGGCCTCCGGGCAGACATGGCCGATGATGAAGCCGTGGGAGCCGCCGGAGAAGCGTCCGTCGGTGATCAGCGCGACGTCCTTGCCTAGCCCCGCCCCCATGATTGCGCTGGTGGGCGTGAGCATTTCCGGCATGCCGGGGCCGCCCTTGGGACCCTCATAGCGGATGACGACGACGTCGCCCTTCTGGATCTTGCTGGCCTCCAGGGCGTGCAGCATGTCCTCCTCGGCGTCGAACACGCGCGCCGGGCCTTGGAAGCGTAAGCCTTCCTTGCCGGTGATCTTGGCCACCGCGCCATCCGGGGCGAGGTTGCCGCGCAGGATCTGGATGTGGGCGGTCTCTTTGATGGGGTGCTCCACGGGCATGACGATCTTCTGCTCGGCGTCCAGGTCCGGCAGATCGGCGAGGTTCTCCTCCAGCGTGTGGCCGGTGACGGTGAGGCAGTCGCCGTGCATCAGGTCCTGCTCCAGCAGGTACTTCATGACGGCCGGCGTGCCGCCAACGGCGTGCAGGTCTTCCATCACGTACTTGCCGCTGGGCTTGAGGTCGGCGAGGTAGGGTGTGCGATCACTGGCCGCCTGCACGTCCTCCAGGGTCAGGTCGACGCCGATGGCGCGGGCCATGGCGATCAGGTGCAGTACGGCGTTGGTCGACCCGCCGAGGGCCATGACTACGGCCAGCGCATTGTCGAAGGCGGCGCGGGTCATGATGTCCGACGGCTTGATGTTGCGCTCCAGCAGTGTGCGCATGGCCGCACCGGCACGGCGGCACTCGTCGGACTTGGCGGGGTCCGTGGCTGGCGTCGAGGCGCTGTAAGGCAGTGACATGCCGAGTGCCTCGATGGCGGAGGCCATGGTGTTGGCGGTGTACATGCCGCCGCAGGCGCCGGGGCCGGGGCAGGCGTGGCGGACGATGTCGGCGCGCTCTGCTTCATCGATGCTGCCCGCGATGAACTGGCCGTAGCTCTGGAAGGCGGACACGATGTCCAGCGGTTGGCCGGACTTGCCGTGCCCGGCGCGGATGGTGCCCCCGTAGACCATGATGCCGGGGCGGTTCAGGCGCGCCATGGCCATGATGGAGCCCGGCATGTTTTTGTCGCAGCCGGGCAGGGCGATGAGGCCGTCGTACCACTGCGCGCCGCAGACGGTCTCCATGGAGTCGGCGATGAGGTCGCGGGACTGAAGCGAGTAGCTCATGCCCTCGGTGCCCATGCTGATGCCGTCGCTGACCCCGATGGTGTTGAAGCGCATCCCCACGAGGCCTGCCTCGTCGGTACCGGCCTTCACCTCGGCGGCGAGGTCGTTGATATGCATGTTGCAGGGGTTGCCCTCCAGGTAGACACCGGCGATGCCGATGAGCGGCTTGCCGAGGTCGTCCTCGTCGAGTCCGGTGGCGTAGAGCATGGCCTGGGAGGCGCCCTGGGACTTGGGCTGGGTGACGCGGCTGCTGTAGCGGTTGAGCTTCTCGGTCATGGCTTCTTCTATGAGGGGCTAGGGGCTGGGGGCTGGGGCTAGGGGCCAGGCGAGGCCCGACGACGCGTCGACGTGGGCGGGTGCCCTTCGTGCCGCGCGCCGGCCATTTCCTCGGACGGGACACTACCGGTGTGAAACAGATCGTTCCAATGATATTTTCTGGCTTAATCAATCGCGATTTGCGAACCATCGCGGTCGAAACATCCACAGCTTGCTCGCGTGCGTGCGAGCGTCCGCCGGGTGCCGCCCGGAGCTCCAAGCCATGCCGAAACAGCCCAACCTGACTACGGACCTGCTGCGCACCTTCGTCACGGTCGTCGACCTCGACGGCTTCAACAACGCCGCGCGCCGGCTGCACAAGACCCAGTCCACGGTGAGCCAGCAGATCCGTCGGCTGGAGCAGGAGCTGGGCCATCCGTTGTTCGTGGCGCAGGGCCGCAAGCGCCGGCTCACGGCGGCGGGCGAGCGCTTCGTCGGTCATGCGCGGCGGTTGCTCAGCATGCAAGAGGCGGCCGTTGCGGCCCTGGGTGAGGGTGCCATGGAGGGCGAGCTCCGGCTCGGCGTCGCCCAAGGCCTGTCCGAAGGCCCATTTCCAGAGCTGATGGCATGCTTCGCCCGCGACTATCCGCGGGTGCGGCTGCACGTGCATACGGGCTTCACACGCGACCTCGCCGCCGCCTTCGCCCAAGGCGACTACGATCTGATCCTGATCGTGCGCCGCGGCGGCGATGTTCCGGATACGGGGCCCCTTGCCGGGCTCGGCCGTGGTCGCGTGCTGGGTCAAGCGCGGCTCGCCTGGATCGGCGCTGAGGCGGCCGGGATGGGGCTGCCGGGTGAAGACATACCGCTGCCACTCGCCACGTTCGCGCCGCCCTGCAACTTCCGGCAGACCGCGGTGGATGCGCTCAACGGTGCCGGCATCCCATGGCGGGTGGCCTATACCACCACCAGCCTGCCAGGGCTGATGGCGGCGGTGAAGAACGGTCTCGGTGTCACCGCCCGCACCGAGCACGCGCTGGTACCCGGCACTCGGCTGCTGCCGGCGTCCTGCGGCTTGCCCGAGCTGCCGCCGGTCGACGTGGTGCTGTACCACGCCGGGCGCAGCCGCATCGGTGATCGACTGGAGCAGCTGTTCTTGCAGACGCCGCCGCGGGCGGCGTGATGCGGACGTTCAGTCGTCCGCGCAGGCGGATGGAGCCGAGAACGGCTCAGGGCGGTGGCGATGCCGAAGGCGGCAGGCGCCGGCGCCGCACCTGGGAAGCCAACAGCGCCGAGAGCAGGTACAGCGCCCCCGCCAGCAGGATGATGGTTGGCCCGGGCGGCAGGTCCGGCGCGTAGGACAGGGCCAGGCCGCCGCTGGTGAGCGCGGTGCCGAGCAGCGTCGCGGTCAGCATCATGCTGGTGATGGAATGGGTCCATTGCCCGGCGACGGCCGCCGGCAGGGTCAGCAGCGCGATGACGAGGATCAGGCCCACCACTTGGATCATCAGCACCACTGTCAGCGCCACCAGCACCAGCAGCAGCAGGTACAGGGGGCCGACGGGTAGGCCGCGTAACCGGGCGAAGTCCTCGTCGAAGCTGACAGCGATGAAGTGCCGGTAGCCAAGCCCTACCACGAGCAAGAGCGCCAGGTCCAGGGCCGCCATGAACCAGAACTCGCGAGCGGGCACCAGCAGGATGTTGCCGAACAGAAAGCTCATCAGGTCCGTGGTGTAGCCGGGTGTGCGCGAAATGAACAAGATGCCGACGGCCATGCCGATGGCCCAGAGCGCGCCGATGGCGGTGTCCTCGCCGGTGTGCCAGGTGAGCCGCACCCAGCCGATCAAGAGCGCCGAAGCCACCGCGGCGGCCAGCGCCCCGAGCAGCGGGTCGAAGCCGAAGTAGAGTGCCGCGCCCATGCCGCCAAGCACCGAGTGGGCGATGCCGCCGGCCAGGAAGGCGATGCGCTTGACGACGACGAAGGGGCCAATCAGCCCGCAGCCGATGCTCGCGAGCAACCCGGCCAGGAGTGCCTGGCGCAGGAAGCCCTGCTCGGCAACGGCGATGAAGAAGTCACCCATCGGAGGGCCGCGCCGCTTAGGCGCCCTCCGCCAGCGAATGGTCGTGGGCATGGGCGTGCCGAATCGTGCGCACGTCCTCGCCGTAGAGGTCCTGGATCATCTGGCCGTCGATGCTGTCGGTGGTATGACAAACGAGGGTGCGGTTGAGGCAGGCAACGCGGGTCACATAGCCAGAGATGAAGGCGATGTCGTGGGAGACGACGACGATGGTGAGCCGGCGCTTGAGCGCTGCCAGCAGCTCGAAGATCTCACCCTCCAAGCGCTGGTCGATATTGGCCGTGGGCTCGTCCAGGATCAAGAGCCGCGGTTCACCCACCAGCGCGCGGGCCAGCAGTACCCGTTGCAGCTGCCCGCCGGACAGGGTGCCGATCTGGCGTCCGCGCAAGTCCACCGCCTCCACCTCCCTAAGCGCCGCGGCGGCGGCATTGCGATCCGTCCGTGTCCAGGGGCCGAGGCGGGCGCCGAGCCCGAACCGGCCCATCAGCACCACGTCCTCGACGCTGATGGGGAAGTCACGCGCGAAGCCCGGGTATTGCGGCACATAGCCGATGTATCGTCGCGCGCGCTTGGGTGGCTCGCCGAAGACGCGGATGCGGCCCGCCTGCGGCCTCAGCAGGCCCAGGATCAGCTTCAACAGCGTGCTCTTGCCGCCGGCGTTCGGGCCGACGACGCCAAGGAACTCGCCCTCCGCGACCTGTAGCGCGATGTCCTCCAGCACGGGCACCGGGCCGTAGGCGAAGAACAGCCCCTGAATGTCGATGATCGGAGCAGCGGCGGTCATTGGGGCGGATTGTCCGTCTTTTCCGGCTGCTCGTAGGCATCCCGGATGATGTCCGCGAGCCGCAGGAGATTTGCCGCATAATCGGTGGCGAGCGGGTCGACGGTCTCCACACGCCCGCCGATGGCACGGGCCACCTGCCCGGCGGCTCGTCGGTCGAACTGTGGTTGCACCAGAATCACCCGGGCACCGATGGTGCGGGCTTGGTCGATGATCTGCGCAAGCCGGCGGGCGCCGGGCGACTTGCCCTCGTACTCGATGGGCACCTGCGTCAGTCCGTAGGCGTCGGCAAAATAGCCCCAGGCCGGGTGGTAGACCAGGAAGCTGCGCTCGTGCAAATCGGCGAGCCGGGCCTGCAGGTCTTGGTCCAGCGCCGTTAGCTCGGCGTCGAGCATCGCCTGGTTGCGGGCGTAGACACCGGCACCGGCCGGATCCAGGCGGGTGAGCGCTGCGCGGATGCTCTCGGCCATCTTCCGCACCAGCCGCGGGCTGGTCCAGACATGGGCGTCCATGGCCTCGTGTTCATGCTTGTGTCTCCCCCCTTGTGCCCGGCTAGGCTCGTTGTCGTTGTCGTTGTCGTTGTCGTTGTCGTTGTCGTTGTCGTTGTCGTTGTCGTGCGCCTGCTGCGGTCGTAGGCCGATGCCGTCGCGCAGGTCCACGACTGGCATGTCCGGGTTGGTCGCGGTGATGCGCTTCATCCACGCGGACTCGAAGGGCACGCCGACGCGCAAGTACAGGTCGGCGTCCGCCAGCGCCCCAATCTGCCGCGGTGTCGGCTCATAGGTGGCCGGGCTGTGCCCCGGCTGCACCATGGTATGCACTTGCACACGCTCGGCGCCGACGCGCTCGACGAACGTCTGAAGCGGCAGCACGCTGACGAACACGTCGAGCGGCTCGGCGGCGGCCGGTTGCGTGCCCAGTACAGCCAGCAGCGGCAGCAGCCACGGCAGTGCCGAACCCCGCAACAGGGGCCATACGCACCATCGCGGCGCGCAGCCCCGGCGCTGGGTCGGGCGGAGTGGCCGTTGGGCTGGGAGTCGCGGGTCGGGCTGACGACGCATGGGGCTGCTTCCGGAGCGCTGCGGGCGCAAGGGTTCGGGCGCGCTAATGTAACGTCATAACACTGATGCGCCAATCGCGGCCGGCCGCGATAGCCGGTCTGCTGCCAGCGGAGTCACCTGTGGCATGCGTACTCAATCAGGCGCCGGCGAATCGCGGATAATGCGGCCATGCACCCGCTCCTGATTGCCCGCGTCCTCGGTCTGTTCGCGCTCCTGTTCGGCGCCACGCTGACGGTGCCCATCGGCATTGCGCTGCTCCATGGTGAGACGGATCTCACGCCCTTCCTGGAGCCGTTGGCTGGCTCGCTCGTGCTCGGACTGGTGTTGTGGGTGGCGGGCGAGATCGGCCCGCGGCTCGCCGGCGCGAGGCATGGCGATTTGGGCGTGCGCGACGGATTTCTGATCGTCGCCCTGTTCTGGTTTCTGCTGAGCGCCCTCGGTGCTTGGCCCCTGGCGTTGGGCGTGGGGCTGTCGCCGGTGGACGCCCTGTTCGAGGCCGCATCCGGCCTCACCACCACCGGTGCCACCGTCATCACCGGACTCGACGAGCTGCCCCGCTCGGTGCTGTTCTATCGCCAGGAGCTGCAATGGCTCGGCGGTATGGGCGTCGTGGTGCTGGGGCTCGCGGTGATCCCGCTGCTCGGCATTGGCGGTATGCAGCTCTACCGCGCCGAGGCGCCGGGGCCGCTCAAGGAAGAGAAGCTGACGCCGCGGCTGGTCGGCACGGCGCGATCGCTCTGGCTGCTGTATCTGGCGCTTACCCTGGGCTGCGCGCTCGGCTACTGGCTCGCCGGGATGAACATCTTCGACGCCGTGTCGCACAGCCTCAGTACCGTCTCCACCGGTGGCTTCTCCACCCACGATGACAGCATCGGCTACTACAACAGCCCCGCGGTCGAGGCCGTGGCGATCGTCTTCATGCTCTTGGCGGCCATCAATTTCGGACTGCACTTCGTGGTCTGGCGCAAGCTGGACCTCAGGCTCTATCTGCGTGATCCCGAGGCGGGGGCCTTCTTCGTCTTCGTCTTCTCGGTGGTGCTGGTCGTAAGCCTCGTGCTCTGGCTGGAGCGGGTGTACCCGACCCCCCTGCAGGGCGTGAGGGAGGCCGCCTTCACTGTCACCTCCCTCGTGACGAGTACCGGCTTCGCCACTGTTGACCATGCCCATTGGCCGGACTTCCTGCCGGTGCTGCTGATGCTGGCCGCCTTCGTCGGCGGCTGCGGCGGCTCCACGGCGGGCGGCATCAAGGTGCTCCGGGCTGTGCTGCTGGTAAAGCAGGGGCTTTACGAGGTGCGGCGCCTGATCCACCCGCGGGCACTGACGCCGGTGCGCGTCGGCAGTCGCGTCGTCGAGCCGCAGCTCATGCAGTCGGTCTGGGGCTACTTCGCCCTGTACATGATCACCTTCGTGCTCTGCGGTCTGTGGATGATCCACGCCGGGCTGGACCCGGTGTCCGCGTTCGCCGCCGTGGCCACCAGCATCAATAACCTAGGCCCTGGGCTGGGCGAGGTGGCCTACAACTTCCAGACCGTCAGCGACCAAGGCAAGCTCGTCGCCGTGGCCGCCATGCTGCTCGGGCGGTTGGAGATCTTCACCATCCTCGTGTTGCTGACACCGGGTTTCTGGCGAGGCTGAGGGATGGGCGTGCCAATAGTGTGTCAGGCGTCCAACAAGCGACTTTCACCACCAGTTGCAGGCTGCGCTGCCCGTCGACGATCCGATAGACGCGGACCGCCCGATCGTCCTCGAACACCCGATAGATGATGCGGTTGCGGCTCGGCCGCGTCGAGCCACGATCCGCATTCGGCGTGAAGTCGATCGTCCAGGCCATAGCGCCGCGCGACCGCGGCGAGCGGAATCGCGCGCTCCTGCGGCTTTACCCGACATGAAAACGGGGCCCGAAGGCCCCGCTGCAAGCATGATCGCGTCCCTGCGCGGTCTTCCGGAGAGCGAATCAGGTACTGCCGCGTGCCCCCATGAATTCGGGGTAGGCCTCCAAGCCGCACTCGCCGACGTCGACGCCCTCGTACTCTTCCTCCTCGCTGACGCGAATGCCCATGATGAGCTTGATCAGCAGCCAGATGATGAACGAGGTGATGAATACCCAGCCGAGGATCGAGCCAAGTCCGATGGCCTGAGCCGCGAAGCTGGCGTCGGTGTTGGTGATGGGCACGGCCATCAGGCCCCACATGCCGACCACACCGTGCACCGAAATGGCACCCACCGGGTCGTCCACGCGCAGCTTGTCGATGGTGACGATGGCGAAGACGACGATGACACCGCCGACGCCGCCGATGAGGGTCGCCGCCAGAGGGGTCGGCGTCAGCGGCTCGGCGGTGATGGCGACCAGGCCGGCCAGCGCGCCATTGAGCGCCATGGTGAGGTCGGCCTTGCCGAATAGGAGCCGCGCGGTGATCAGCCCGAGGACCATACCGCCGGCGGCGGCCATGTTGGTGTTGACGAAGACGCCGGCGACGGCGTTGGCGTCGCTGATGTTGGAAACCACCAGCTGTGAGCCGCCATTGAACCCGAACCAGCCGAGCCAGAGGATGAAGGTGCCGAGCGTGGCGAGCGGCAGGTTGGCGCCGGGGATGGCGTTGATGCTGCCGTCCTTGCCGTACTTGCCCTTCCGTGCGCCGAGCAGCAGGACGCCGGCCAGAGCCGCTGAGGCGCCGCACAGGTGCACGATGCCGGAGCCGGCGAAGTCGTTGAAGCCGATGCCGTCGAGCCAGCCGCCGCCCCACTTCCAGTATCCCTGCACCGGATAGATGAAGCCGGTCATGAACACGGCGAAGAGCAGGAAGGCCCAGAGCTTCATGCGCTCGGCCACGGCCCCGGAGACGATGGACATGGCGGTGGCCACGAACACCACCTGGAAGAAGAAGTCGGCCAGGCCGGCGTAGTAGGTCTCGCCGTCGCTAGCGAGCACCGCCTCGAGGGAGTTGTCCTTGGCGGCACTGGTGAACATGAACATGTTCGACCAATCGATCTGGGGAATGATGCCGTTGCCGCCGGCCGGGTACATGATGCCGTAGCCGATCAGCATGTACATGATGCAGGCGATGGAGTACAGGGCGATGTTCTTGGTCAGGATCTCGGCGGTGTTCTTGGCCCGTACCAGTCCAGCTTCGAGCATCGCGAAGCCGGCGGCCATCCACATGACCAGAGCGCCGGTGATCAGGAAGTAGAATGTGTCGAGTGCGTAAGCGAGTTGGATTTCTGGAGATTCCACTTGGGACTACCTCGATTCGGCCGCTCAGAGCGCGTCCGGACCGGTCTCGCCGGTACGGATGCGGATGACTTGCTCCAGGTCGGAGACGAAGATCTTGCCGTCGCCGATCTTGCCGGTCTGCGCGGCGCCGGTGACGGCCTCGATGACCTGGTCGACCAGCGGATCATCCACTGCGATCTCGACCTTGATCTTGGGCAGGAAGTCGACGACGTACTCGGCGCCGCGATAGAGCTCCGTGTGGCCCTTTTGACGGCCGAAGCCCTTGACCTCGATGACGGTGATGCCGGACACGCCGATGTCGGCGAGCGCCTCGCGCACGTCGTCCAGCTTGAACGGCTTGATGATGGCTGAAATCAGCTTCATGGATTGCGCTCCTTGAAAGGGAAGCGCCGGACCATCGCCGGCCCGGCGCCTGGGGGGTTGACGGATTCAGGTGCGCGGCCGGATCAGAACTCCTTGTTCCAGCTCACCCAGAACTTCGGGTCCGGGTCGTACCCGACCCGCTGGCTGCCGCTGTTCTGGTCCCAGTGGAATCCGAACGTGCCGAAGTCGCCGGCCTCCTTGCTGATGGAGGCGCCATAGTGCCAGTAGTCGTAACTGTCCGTCTTGGCGAAGCCCGCGGGGTCGACGTAGTCGAAGTCGTCGTAGCGGAAGTCGTAGTAGCCGCCATGAACGCCGAAGGCGAAGTCGTAGGGTAGGGTGAACTCGGCGCTGCCGTAGAAGTACCAGTCGCCGTCGTCGAACAGGCCCTTGTCGTTCTCGCCGTAGACCGTGTAGGCGGCGCCGAGCGTGAACCACTTATAGCTGCCGCTGAGGCCGACTTCGGCGAAATCGGAGTCGCGACCGTCCGGGTAGGCGTAGTAGATGCCGCTGACGCCGATGCTGAAGTCGTCGTTGATGGCATAGTCGTAGCCGGCGTAGAGGTCGAGCTCGTAGTTCGGAGACGGGTCGCCGCCGGTGCTGCCAATGCCCGTGCCCTGCACCATCCAGTTGCCATTCTCATCGAGCATCGGGTTGCCGTTCTCGTCCAGCGGAACGAAACCGGTGACGTCGGTGGTTACGTCCTGCGAGCCGTTGTCCCAATCGATGTTGGACGCCCAGGTGCCGATGTAGAAGCCGCTCTCGTGCGCCACGTCCAGGCCGCCCTGGATGGCGGCGCCGTCACCGGTCTGGGTGACGCCGCGCCAGATGTAGTTGGACACCGCGCCGATGTTGGCGCTGAAGTCCCAGGGGCCTTCGGCTAATGCGCTGCTCATAGAGATGAATGAGGCGGCGGCCAGCGTGCCGGCTGCGGAGACTGTGCGGATGGTTGCTGTTTTCACGTTGTGTACCTCTCGGCTGGGTGGGGCGGCTCCGCTGAGTTGGCCCCGTGCTTCTCACGCGCCGCAGTGGGCGCTTGTTGTGCCCCCCGCTGAAGCACTGACCG
>Ga0316579_10000640_pt1 | contig 11868 bp, 11 predicted proteins | sample J5NA_2_FD_203074 | JGI IMG/M metagenome (GOLD analysis project Ga0316579, IMG submission 203074) | Rhizosphere microbial communities from salt marsh grasses in Alabama, United States - J5-7_160517rDrA | ecosystem: Host-associated > Plants > Roots > Rhizosphere | place: USA: Alabama | collected... | reverse complement strand
ATATCTTGTTCACCACCTGAGTTTTTCCGTGAAGCATTATAGCAACTTTTTACTTGATCAAAAGGTGCAATCAGCAGCAGCTGACTTTTTACTGCCAATTGATCTGGCCTGCACTTCCTTAACGAATGATTTCGATCTTGCTTGTGTTGCATGAAATCCATACAATGTTTGCGCCATGAACGAATCACGAGTCGATGTCACCCAACTAATGCGGCGAGATCCTAAAGCCTGGACGGCTCTCTTATCCAGCCAGCCAGGCTTGGAGGATGTTGTTGTTACGGCCATTACCAGCCAGGCCGTCCAGAGAAAACTGGTGCTTGGTGACCATACTCCCCGGGTGACGCGCTATATTCTTGTCCTGGCTGACCACTCGGATTCTATTACCCTCATTGGCAAAGAGACTACGGCTAGAGAGGCTGCCTTTTATAGAGACATCGCCGAAAACCTTCCCTTCATTGCACCACATTGTTATTTCACACACATTCTCGATGATCGCGGCTGGGTAATACTCGACGATGTCCCAAATGATTTTCCTCCAGGACGCTGGAGTGTGCAGGATGTGGAGGATGTGATAGATGACATCGCTGCTTTTCATGCAGTCTATTGGGATCAACCAAGCGTAAAAGACCAATATCCCTGGCTGACACATTTTATAGATCGCCAGCAGAAAACTTACAATTTGTCGCAACTCCGTCAAGAACTGGGATCCTATTTTGAAGAAGGTCCATCAGCAATGATTTCTGATCATGCCCTTCGCCATCTAGGACGGCTTGCCCCGAAATTCCTGGAAGCGGCAAATGGCGTGGCAGTTATGCGTGCGTTAGGTGGCTGGCCGGGCGTCCTTGGTGAAAGCCACCTTTCGGCTGCATCTGACCTTTTAGATGATCCTGTTCCCTTATTGGAGCCTTTAACTAGGCTCTCCCAGACTTTGCTTCATGGGAATATGCATTCTTATCACTGGCATATAACTCTATTCGATGAACGGCGTTTGGTGGATTGGGATAATGTGACACTCGGCCCGGGGATTTTTGATCTGATATCCTTTCAAGAAAGATTCGAGCTCCTGATTTCAGGTGATGAAATTCGACCGGTTTATGCTAGAGAGGAGCCGCCCATTGATGAGGAGACAATCATTGACAGTTATATGCTGGCCATGAAGGCGGAGCTGGGTGTCGAGTTTGATGCACGAGCGATGAGGCAGGCGATTCCCGCGGCGCGTTGTTTGTTCGTACTTGAGAACTGGTTTCCCTACTTTGCCAGTAGGTTTGACGATTTGCCTGATTTTTTTACCTGGCAGCGGATCAATCGTATGTCTAGCAGTGAACTAGAGAAAAGGACAGTAGACCAGGTTTATGTCTACCGGCCTTATCTTAAGCGTGTTTTCCGGCGTTTTTTACAAGCCTATCATATGCTCTAATCCGTTAATAAATGCAACTAAAAAGACCTGATTGCGTATTGTTAACCGGAGTTAAACGCTTCCGGTTGGCAAATTATTTTATAGGGGATTGTGTTGATTGAAGCTTTGTCATTCGGCGTAGCCGTTGTTTTTATTCTAATAGGTATCGCCGGCATAATCGTCCCTATATTGCCGGGCATGCTTTTGGTCTGGGTGACCGTACTTGGGTATGCCTGGGTGACCGAATTCCAGATCATTACTCCGTGGATGTTGGTGCTTCTGACATTAATAGCAGTGGCTACAGGGACCTCCAGTATTTGGCTGCCTTATTTGGGAGCTAAAAAGTTAGGTGCAGCCAAAAGATCAGTTGTATTAGGTTTTATCGGTGGTGTTATCGGCACTTTCATCATGCCCCTGATTGGAACCATCATTGGTTATGCAGGGGGTATCATACTCGGTGAGTTGCACAAACATCGTGATTTGCGAGTGGCTATCAAGAGGAGTATTGGCGGTGTTGCGGGCTGGGGAATTTCTACAGTTGTGGAATTAGCCGGCGCGCTAACGATTTTGATTGTATTTTTGCTCGTGACCTTGGGTGGTTGAGGATTTTCTCGATTGCTCTTGTCTCTTAGAGATTCATTATGTGGGAAGAAAGTTTAAGAAATTTTGGTTTGATAATCGCTGCTTTTATGGGAGTGAGTTTAATTCTAGCGATCTTGCTCTTTGTTTTAGTTGTGCAGCGACTGCGAAAACTAGATATACCTGAAGATGCTGGGTTCGGAGAAACCTTACTCTACACACCTCTGGCCCTGGTGTTATTTATTGATTTACTCGATTTTGCTCTCGATTTCTTGGCTGCTCCTTTTACCTGGGCGATTCTTGACCGCCTGGGGCTAAAGGCTTTACGGAATGTTTTTGCTTTTGAGGCGTTTTTACCATTTACGCAGTTTATCCCGGCGATGACGATCGCCTGGTTTGCAGCGCGATTCATTGGGCCTAGCGCCGTGGAGATGCCAACCGTCATCGATTAGCTGCGGCGGCTGCGCTCTAGGCGTTTCAATTCTTGATCAATCAGGTAAGTGTCAAACTGTTCACCTCCAGACAGCGCAGGTGGAAAGCTTAACCATACCTGGATAAGGCTGTAATCCCCACGAACATAGAGGGGGATTAGGGGAAAGCTGCCGCTCTCGGAAAAGAAAGAATTTTCAATTTGCCGGTACAAATCAATTCGTTCTTGTGGATCGAATGTATTTTTCGCCTGCAACATCAGACGATCAACCTCTGAGCATTGGCGATTTTGGCGATTTTCCCCTTGAGTACAATGAAGCAAGTCGGTTAAAAAGTTTTGTGCATCCGGATAGTAGCCCGGCCAGGCCAACTCCCAAAAATCAGGGCGCGAACTCTCTGTATTCTGCATTGTATTCGCCAGGAGTTCTCCGAATTCTACCTGTTCCACCTGGATGAGTTGTTCATCACAGTCGAGTTCGTCGATCCATATATCGCGGATCAACTCCGCTTGCAGCAGTGATAGATCGGCCGTGCTGACAAGCATCGTTATGGGTGGGATCAATTTGCAGCTGCGAACGCTGCTCTTATCCATCTGTAAGAGAGCAAAATCGGGGCTGTAGCCGACGCCAACTTGATCTTCAGGCGGTGCGCCAAATACGCCGGGCGGGGCGAAGTGGCGAAGACCTTGCGCACGGCCGTCAAACATGCTGTCAATGAGACTATCTCGATCGATAGCGGCGCTGAATGCTCGTCGTACCTCAGCTTCTTGAAATACCGGACTGTCAAAATTGTAACCAAGATAAAAGACTGTTTGATTCGTAATGAGGTGAACTTTTTCGGGAGACGATTCGAGAACTGAATCCCTTTCTTCGGCCGGTAAGATGCTGATATCGAGCTGCCGTTTTTGCCAAAGTTCAAACATTTCCATTTCATCGAGCTCAAGTTGGATATTGATAATATCCACATTTCCCTTCATGGGCAGAGGCCAGGACGCATTACGATTTAAGATTAATTCTTCATCTGAAAAGGGGTCCGCGCTCGGCACGAACGGCCCACTAACGACAAGATTTTTTGGTGCTTGCCAGCCGTTCGATATTTCGTCAATTGCATTACGCCACTCATCTCCAAATTCTTCAACAAGTTCCCGAGGGACCGGCCGGAATTGGGGTAGAGTCGTGATCGTCAGGAAATCCGCAGACGGTTCAGTTAACGTGATTTGTACCGTGTGTTCGTCAACTGCCGTAACTCCTAATTGGCTTAACTCTGATTCGGAAGGATCGATAGTTGAATAGAGCGCTTCGCATCCTTCGATATTAAAAAGTAAAAATGCATCCGTAACGCCATTTTCTGCTGTACAGGCTCGTTGGAAAGCATAGACAACATCATGGGCATCGACCGCGCGGTAAATTTCCTGACCGCTCTTGCTATCCTGATCCCCAATCGTGGACAGGGGTTTTACCCAGTACATATCATCCCGTAAATTGAATGTCCAGGTACGGCCGTCCATCCCTATCACCCATGAGGCTGCTAACTCAGGCTCCACCTGGTTGGTCTCATGATTAAAGTTTGTCAACCCGGCGAACATACTTTCGGCAAGATCAAGGCTCGCCTTTTCAGAAACATGCTGGGGATCAAGATTTGGGAGCGCTGATTCATAAGCAATGTCTAAGGTGACAGGTTCCGGTTCCTTCGCCGGAGGCGGTGCGGTTGGGGTGGCTGTGGGTACGAGCTCAACCAGGCGGGTAATAATGATCTGTTCGTCACCTAGGTGCACTACTTCAGTCACAACGACCATTTCGGGCTCGGTCGGTGTGCAAGCCGTCAGGATTAAAAATGACGCCAGCGTTATGATAAGCAGTAAAACGCCGCGATGAAGGGTGAAATCTTTCATACTTAATCATGCTAGCCCAGGCTTAGCATGGAGACAAGTATAATGCGTTCATCATAATGCAGGTCTATAATTTGTATGGAGTTGCGAGAGTGATTCTCAGAGAGTAAACTATTCTGGCCTTCCTAATTTTGATTGAGGAATAAAATAGTGACTGAACGTGTATTGGTTGTTGATGACTCAAAAGATATCCGGGATTTTCTAACCGAATATGTCCTGGAACCAAAAGGTTTCCAGGTACTTACTGCTTCCAATGGTTTGATGGGATTGGAAATGGCGATGACCGAACGCCCCGATCTCATGATAACCGATCAGCAAATGCCCCAGTTGACTGGACTGGAACTACTGACCAAGCTTCAAGAACACAATATCGATGTCCCTACAATTCTCATGACCGGTCAGGGATCGGAAGAAACGGCCGTCGCTGCCTTCCGCTTGGGTATTCGCGATTACATCATTAAACCAATAGATCCGCAGGAGTTAAGCGATTCAATCGACGATGCATTGCGTGAGACCCGCTTACAGCGTGAGCATGATGTTTTGGTAGATCAATTGATGGATAGCAATTCACAGCTCCAAAGAAGAGCGCAGGAATTGAATGTGCTCTACGAGGTGGGGAAATCGGTATCTTCATCTCTCGATCTAGAAGAAGTATTACATCGAGTCGTCGAGGCTGCGGTTTACGTTGTTGGGGCTGAAGAAGGGTCTTTGATGCTGCTCGATGAGGAGCGGGGTGAGCTGTATATTCGAGCTTCAAAAAATATGGATTCGGAGGCGCAGTCGGTTCGGAAAAGAGTTACCGACAGTCTGGCAGGTCAGGCCTTGCAGACAAAACGGGTCATTGCCATAGGCGAAGACTCGCCGACCGAACGCACTCATACCGCACTCTTGGTGAAGTCATTGATTTATGTGCCCCTTGTCTTAGAAGATCAGGCTATTGGTGTGTTAGGGGTGATGAATTATGTGCACCAACGCGCTTTTGATAAAGACGATACACGGGCGCTCGCAGCCTTGGCCGGATATGCAACCATCGCTATCAGAAATGCCAATATGTATAACCATCTTGATCGGGAGCGAAATATCTTGAGCGCGATGGTCAATCAGAACAGGGATCCTGTACTTCTGATTGATGAAAACGATAATGTCATGATGATCAATAATTCAGCCGGGGAACTTTTTGCCTATAGTGAAGCGGAAGCTGTCGGTATGCCTATTTCAGAATTAACCGATCATCAAGCTTTAAGCGCCTTTATAACAGATACGGAAAATGAATCACTGGAGCGTGAACAAGAATTCACGGATATTGGGGGGCATGTGTATCAGGCAAGGGTGATTCAGACGGAAGGTGGAAGCCGCTTCGTGCACTTGCGCCGCTTGCGCTAGAAAATTTATCAGTCTTAATTAGGGGTTGCCATGCCCAGCCAGAAATGGCCGGGCAGCACTGCTTTCGCAGGTTGGACGACAACGCGTCCAACTTTCTTTTCATCTTCGATAAGTCGTTCATTGACAAGGCAAAGTTCGGGAAAACGGCCGTATTTATCTCGATAATATTCCGCTGCTCTCTTCACCTTTTCATCAAGGGTCCGTTGTTTGTCTGTATCCAACCACATCATTCCAATTTTCATTTTCGTTTCCGTTCTCTCTAATTCTGAGATTCTAATCTCATACAACTACTACTAAGTGGACATTGAGCCGCTTGCTAACTGGTCTCAACCGGGACTTGGTCGACAACTTTGGATGGCCATTTGATACGTGATTTTTGGCCGGATTCTTTTAGTCTTAGTCTTGATTCAACGGGTTCAGCAAGGAGAATCGCCCGATGTCTGTTCATTTCGATGAGCTTAGGTAATAGCTCTTGATTTCCAATATATGCACCTTGCATTCTTAAACTTCGCCCATTTTGCTTAAATATGAAATCACCTTCTCCTAGTAACTGTTCAACATCGTCATCGCGCATGAGTTGGTGATTCTGAGTTGGCGTGGTAATGCTTGGACGGCCGATTAATCGTGTGGGTATTTCTTTGAGAAGATGCGTGCTTAGTCCCTGGGAATCGAGTGACTGCGCAGTGAGCACGAGGTGTATACCGACATCTTCACCTTTTTGGGCCAATCGCAGGATCGGTTCGGCGCATCGCCGGCCACCACGGTCAATAAGGACATCGACCTGATCGATTAATACAATCAAATGAGGGTGTTTGAATGTATGCTCCTCCCGGTATGCGATCTCGTTATTGAGAAAAGTGAGTAATTCGAGGATGTCACTATGCTTGAAGGCGATATCACAGAGCATATGTGGCAGGTAATTCAGTGCGTACCATTCCTCAGCCTGCCGCCGCCTTCTATCATCCTCTGCGGCGATGGGACTAATCGCTGCCAGCTGAATTTCACTTTGGCGATTATTTAGCGCCAGGGAGGAGGCAATCGATCGCAGCATGACCGTTTTACCGGCATCCGCTCCACCGACGATTAACAGATGAGGGGATTCTCGCGATTCGAAGTCATGCAAGATTGTGCTGCAATCCTCTGCGTAACCCAGGACCGCGGCATATTTGGGGATCTGTTCATGGCGAGTCATCAATTCGACTAAGGGAACGGCAGCTTCTTCCGCTTGAGGATCTGCGGCTTTACACTGGTTGTTTGTTTCAAAGCTAATCGAAGATCTGGTCAGGTTCTTCTTAATTTCCAGTGCCGCCTCACGAACCCAATCCAAACCTTGATGAATCTGGCTGGGAATCGTGAAGATCGCGGAATCGGAAGTTAATCGGGGAAGAACTCCTTGGTCATGAAAACCATTTGAATAATGGGCATCATGCCGGTCATCCAGGAGAAAATCTGGGAGGTTTTCTGAAGTCTGTGTTGTGATTTTCTTGTCGATCTGGTCTGCTGTTAACATTTTTCAAAAAAGAACATATGTTCTAATTAAATTTAAAAAAAAGAGACGGCCGTTAACCGGCCGCCTCCAGTGTTCCTTGTTAAGCTGCCTGGCTGAGGGTCAATATTAATTTGCCCTGAATCTTCACATTCTCCGGCTCTACATAAATGGGGTCCATGGAAGGATTTCGTGGCTGCAAGCGGATCAACCGTTGCCCACGCTCGCGATAGAAGCGCTTCAAAGTTGTGCCTTCCGTATCAACCCAAACGGCGACGACATCGCCATCATCAGCGGTTTCTTGCGCCTGCAAGATCACGATATCGCCATCACTAATCATGTCGTCAATCATAGAAAATCCATCGACACGGAGCGCATACATCTGGTCTTTATTCCCAGGCAGCATGGAGAGGCTAAGTTCCACATAATCTTCGTCGTCATAGGCATTAAAATTCTCACTGGTCACATCAATGGGTTCACCAGCGACAATATTTCCCAGGATTGGAATACGAACAAAATTGCTCAGTTGATTAATGATAGATCCGGCGGTCGAAACGGCTGTACCTAACAACTCATAGGCAGAATCTGTTAAGCGCAGTCCTCGCGAAACTGTCTTATCTCGTTCAAGCAGCCCTTTTTCAGTTAGGCGGTTGAGATTATAATTCACAACAGAAGTGGAGCTGATATCTAAAGCACCTCCTATCTCGCGAATGGTAGGAGGGCGGCTTTCGAGCGTTAAGCTGTCATGAATATAGCGCAGCATATTCTGCTGTCTGGTTGATAATTTTACGTCTTCACTCATTGGATCGATCCTTCTGGTTCCGGGTTCCTTCGGTTCGAAATGGCGGGAATAAATAAGAAAATCCGCTCATTTGTTCTGGATTATACACGAACAAGTGTTCTTAGTCAAGGCTGAATTAAATAATAAAAACATCTTTTGGAGCGTGTTGATGAGTAACTATAGCGACATAATTGAAGTGCAAGCTCTTGCCGGGCTCTTGGGTGATAGCGAGGTTATTATTGTTGATTGCCGTTTTTCCTTAGCTGATGAGGACGCGGGGAGGCAGGCTTACCAAAATGGGCATATCTCTACTGCTCAATATGTCCATTTAGACCGGGACTTGTGCGGATCCTTAACCCCCACCAGTGGGCGGCATCCACTTCCTTCCATAGAAGCCATGACCCATCTATTTAGCCGATTGGGTATTTCCTCCGGTAAACAAGTTGTTGCCTATGACGATACCAGCGGCATTGCCGCCTCCCGATTTTGGTGGATGCTTCGCTATCTGGGTCACGATGAAGCGGCCGTGCTAAACGGCGGGATGCCTGCTTGGAAGGCTGCCGGGCTGCCGCTTAATTCCGGTGTGGAGAAAAGAGAATTCGCAAAGTTTTCCAGCCGTCCGCGTGCTGAATTGTTGGTATTGATGGACGATGTTGAGGATCAACGCCTGATCGTTGATTCGCGCTTACCCGAGCGTTTTCGTGGTGAATTTGAACCGATAGATCCTGTTGCCGGCCATATTCCAGGGGCAGTAAACTTTTTCTATAAAAACAACTTTGATGAACACGGCCGTCTTTTATCGCCATCTGTTATTCGAGAACAATTTGAGACGGTATTGGGTGAAGTCCCCCCGGCGGAAGCTGTTTTCTATTGTGGTTCTGGCGTTACCGCTTGCAATAATTTGTTAGCTCTCGCTTATGTCGGTTTAGGTGATGGAAAACACTATGTCGGATCATGGAGCGAATGGTGTAGAAATCCTGGCAATCAGATTGTTTTGGGTGAATGAACAGGTTTGTCAACCTACTTTGCCGTTGATATAATTTTTCCTCATGTACCATACAATCAATTGGTATGGTTTTTACAAAAATTGCCGACGTAGCTCAGCTGGTAGAGCACAGTACTCGTAATACTGCGGTCATCGGTTCAAATCCGATCGTCGGCTCTACTCAATAAGGCTTTGGCGGAATGTCAAAGCCTTTTTGTTTGTCTCATCACTGTGTGGTATTTTTCCATTCCAGATACGGAGGTAATTATCAATAATGACAGATGAAATGCCGGTCGTTTTTGGAGTTGCTGGGGGAACCGCTTCCGGAAAGACTACAGTTGCCCATACCGTACTTGATGGCGTAGGTGCCCATCAAGTTGCCTATCTACCTCACGATGCCTATTATAAAGATCGCCCCGATCTGACCTTCGAGGAACGTGCCCTTCTCAACTATGATCACCCCAATTCGCTGGAGACTAAGCTGCTTGAAAAACACATCAAGCAGCTTCTAAAAGGGAAGGCTGTTCAGGTTCCGGTCTATGACTTTTCACATCACCGGCGAACAGAAGAAAAAGTGTTGGTCGAACCCAGTCCGATTATCCTTGTTGATGGGATTCTCATTTTAACTAAACGGCGCCTGCGCGAGCTCATGGACATCAAAGTGTTTGTCGATACGGACTCCGATGTGCGTTTCATTCGCCGCCTAAAAAGAGATATGGATGAACGCAGCCGATCGCTTGATTCTGTTGTCACTCAATACCTTGAAACAGTACGGCCGATGCATATCAAGTTTGTTGAGCCCAGCAAACGCTTCGCCGATGTCATTATTCCCGGCGGCGGAATGAACCAGGTCGCGATCGATATGGTCGTTTCTCGACTTAAAGTCATGCTGCAGCAGCACAACCTGGCTTGATTAAATTTCCTCGACCGTGAAACTCGCGCACATCATTAATCCTGTTGTTGTTGACCAAGCATCAGATCTTTTCATCGCTCAGCCCATTACCTTTGAGACGATGCGCCGAGCACAAAAATTTGCGGTTGATGAGATCGATGTTGAGCTTTTTTCTGCACAGTTTCCGCAGGATAGGTCGATCATTCCTGACGATTTTATTTTGACTACGGATTTAGAACGCTCCGTTCTTGACGTAGCAGAATTTAAAGTTGACTGGAAACTCCCCCTATTGAGAGATATCCTGGATCGTTTATATGCTGCTTCTACGGCCGATTACTTCATTTACACAAACGTCGATATCGCACTACAACCCCAATTTTATTGCGCGGTGAAAGGATTTATCCAGCAAGGTTATGATAGTTTTGTCATTAATCGGCGAACGATCCCTGCTACTTATTTGACTGTTGAAGAACTCGATCTCATGTATGTCGAGCGTGGCAAAGCGCATCGGGGGTGGGACTGTTTTGTATTCCCGCGTCAGCTTTATCCTCATTTTAAGTTGTTTGACGTTTGTGTTGGTGCGGGGCGGGTCGGACTTGCAATGCTCGCTAATCTAGAAGCCTTCTCGCAAAGATTCAGCGAATTCCGGGACGAGTATCTAACCTTTCATATCGGCGATCCCCGGACCTGGCTCAGCAAAGATCATTTGGATTTTTATGTGCATAATTCCGCGGAACTAATGCATATATTGACTGCTCTAGAGGCGGAATGCGGCACATTCCCGCGTGATTCAATACCCGGCACCTACCTATTTCGCCAACGAGCATTTGGCCCTCTATATGATGCATGGTCTCGATATATTTATCTACCGGCAGATCTCTCAAGCTTTATCAATCGAATTGTTGGCCGGCTGTGACATGAAGAAAGTTCAGTCACGGGTATATGGGTAGTTAGTAGCTCACTTTTTATGCGCATACTTTTCTTAACTTCTCGATTGCCTTACCCACCTGATCGCGGGGATAGATTACGAACCTATCAATTCTTGCGCCTTTTTGCGCGTGAACATGAGGTTACGCTGCTTTCATTCATAACCGGCGAGCAAGATCGGCAGCATGCCCTGAACCTGGCACCGTATTGCCAAGATATGCATCTTTTCCCTTTACCATTCTGGAAATCCATAGAATCAGTGGTCTTCAATGCCTGGCGAGATATTCCTCTGCAGGCACTCTACTACCGGTCTGGGCAGTTCAAACGATTCCTTGATGATTTGCTGTCTTCCGTCGCCTTTGATGTGGTCTATGTCCATCTCTTTCGGATGGCTCAATATATAAACGACCATCCTGAAATTTATCGAATCCTCGATCTCACAGACCTGATTTCATATGAAATCAGGTCTTCGATTTCATATCAATCTGCCGCGTGGCGCCTTATCTATCGCTTTGAACTACCCCGGATCGCCCAGTATGAGAAAAGCATATCTTCGGTTTTCGATGAAGTTTGGTTCATCAGTCAGCGCGATCGGGCTTTGTTCATGAAGGATGGGCAGCATTCAAACACGCAGGTGGTGCCACATCCTATAGGTGGAGAATACACCTCCCTGAGTCATGATTTAAAAGACCCGCTGAAATTACTCTTTGTAGGCAATCTGGAGGTCCAACATAATATCGATGCCGTCCGCTATATGGCTGAGCAGATTATGCCCCTGATCTTATCAAAAGCCCCCAATTTAAAATTTCAAATTGTTGGGGCTGGTGATACAAGGAAAGTTACGGCTTTAAATGATCTCCCAGGAGTCCAGGTTGTAGGTTATGTCCCTGATTTGAAAACTGTTTATAGTCAAAATGCAATCACCGTAGCACCATTACGTTTTTCGGCAGGCGTGCAAACAAAAGTTGTTGAATCAATGGCTGCTGGATTACCTGTAGTAACGACGAGCGCTGTCAATGCCGGCCTCGGTACAAGCCCTGAACGCGATCTGCTTGTTGCTGAAAATGCCGAAGATTTTGCTGCACAAGTTTTATTGTTGGCCGGCGATGAAATGCTTCGACG
>Ga0316579_10000639_pt1 | contig 11874 bp, 10 predicted proteins | sample J5NA_2_FD_203074 | JGI IMG/M metagenome (GOLD analysis project Ga0316579, IMG submission 203074) | Rhizosphere microbial communities from salt marsh grasses in Alabama, United States - J5-7_160517rDrA | ecosystem: Host-associated > Plants > Roots > Rhizosphere | place: USA: Alabama | collected... | reverse complement strand
GCCCGGCACGAGAGGAGAGGGGAACGCGCCTGCGCTGGCCCTCAGCAACAGCTCGCTCCCACCGCGCTCCGTCGTAAAGAGACGCACGCGTGGATAGCCAAAGTCCTGCACCAGGTGAACCGCCTCAGCCAGCAGTTCGTCCAGCTCCAGCATCGATGCCAGCCTGCCCCCGATCCGGTTGAGCAGCGCCAGCTGGGTGACGCGTTGGGCCAGCGCTTCTTCGGCCTGCTCGCGCTGCATCCGCTCCTGGAGCAAGAGGCGATAGCGGTTTAGCTGGAGGATGGTCCGCACGCGGGCCTGCAACTCGACATACTCGAACGGCTTGGAGACAAAGTCATCGGCCCCAGCCTCGATGCCTTGCAAGCGTGAATCTGAGTCATCCAACGCCGTGATCATGATCACCGGCACTTCGCCCAACAGGGGATCGGCCCGCAGCTTGCGGCAGACGTCAAATCCATTCATGATCGGCATCATCACGTCCAGCAGAACGAGATCCGGCACCAGCTCTGCCGCCTTTTTCAGCGCCTCCGGGCCGCTGCCGGCAACGGTCACCTGATACCCCTCAAAGGCCAGGAGTTCCCTCAGCGCGCCACGCACGCCGGCGTCGTCATCTACGATCAAAATGCGAGATTGTGCATCCATCCTAGCGTCCCCTTTAGCTTGCTCTATCGACAAGCCGGATCGGATAGAGGAACATCACGGTTCGAACCTAATCGGTTTCGACCAACACCCGGTTCCGCTGGCACTGAGCGCACATGCCGGCGACCACGCCCTCGTCAAAGAAGCCCATGATCCCTTCATCCCCCTCTATGCGCTCGCACTCGCCCACGTAAAAGTCGGTGCCCCCACAGGTGCAGGACGGCGTCTCTTCTCGCAACGGCTGCCGGTGATCGCCTGTATAGCTCAGGATGAGGGTCGTGTGCCCGCAGACGGAGCACTGCCCGAGGATACGCCCCTTAAAGTCGCCCTTTCGAGACCCGGTGTGGTGCTCGATGGTCAACCCAAAGGGCACCACCCCGCAGATCTCACACTTGGCAAGCTTGAAAATGTGGTAATCGTTCGGGTAGCGGTCCGCCGCGAGACGGTCCCGGGCGAATGCCTCCAACTTGGAAAAAGGCGGCGTCTGTTTCATCTGTGCTCCTCTGAACGCTCCCTTGGGGATCGCAGCCCTCCGGCCTCCACGGCAGCGTGCTGGCGCCGGACAGGCGCCGCACATGCGTAACGCGCACGCGTCAGACTAGATACCGCTTGGCGATGCTCGCGCCAACCGTATAGTTCGGATCGACCATGTTGCCCAGCCGCACCTTGCCAACCTGTGTGAGCAGCATGTAGGCTTCCCACCTGTCGAATCGGTAGCCGGCTACCAGCCACTCGACCAGATCGGCATAGGCGATGCGGGCAGCATCCTCCAGGGGGCGCGCGCTGCCGATGCTCATGATCAGGTCTTCATTCTCCAGGCGCGGCCAATTCAGGCTCCACCCTTTGACCAGATCCAGCGTCATCGTCGTGACCGTGGCAAATTCGATCGCCACCCCGCAGAGCTCGCCATCGCCCTGCACGGCGTGACCATCGCCCAGGTAAAGCAGGGCGCCCTCCGCCCGCACCGGGAGGTAGAGAGTGCAGCCGGGTCCCACATCGGGGAGGTCCATGTTGCCGCCGTGACTGCCCGGCGTCAGCGAATTGATCGAATCGATCTGCGGTGCCGTGCCGATGGTGCCGATGAACGGCTCGTAGGGCAGTGTGATCCGGTCGCTCCACACCACACCGTCCTCGGTGACCTGGACCTTGCGCACGATCTCGGGCAGGGGCTCCTGAAGCGTAACGGTGGTATCGGTCCCGGTCAGGCCGCCAAAATGCGGCACCAGACAGGTCGTCCCCCGCGGCTGCGGGCCCCGGGGCTCGATGGCGTGGATCTTGATTGCCAGGGCATCGCCTTTTTCCGCACCTTGCACATAGATCGGCCCGCTTTGGGGATTGAGGAAGGGCACCTCGAGAACGGCCGACGGCATTGTATCTTCGGTCAGGATCTTGCCCTCGAAGGCGTCCTGCGTCTCCACAACGACGGTGTCACCTGGGCGTACGCGCAGCACCGGGTCTGCGTAGGGTCCGATGGTATAGTGGTATTCGGGCTGCATCTCTTCCGTCAGGTGGTACTCTGCCATCGTTCATCTCCTCGTTGCTGGCAGATATGCCAGGCGTTCGGGCGCTACCGGTGCCGTCAGCGCCCATTATACCACGCGGGCCTGGCAATTGCCAGCGCCCGCGATCTCAAATGGCCGGCATCCGGCGCCTATGGCGCGCGCCTATCCCGCCTCGTAGACCTGAAGCAGTTCCGTCGCGGCCTGCGGCGCGATCAGCCGGACGTAGGCCTCCATGTCTTGTAGATGCTGCCGTACCGCGTCGGCCCCGATGCCGGACGGCGCGTAGACGGTGAACAGCACCCGGCGCGTGCTGGGCCGGATCTGGGTGCGCCGGTCGGGCCCGTAGATGATGGACGACAGGACGCCCTGCCTGTCGGCGATGAACATGTCGCCGGCCTTCAGCTCCTGCTCCTGCCCGTTGATGCGGACATAGATCTCGCTGCCCTGGGCGACGTCCACCGCAACCGGGGGCTCGACGATATCCAGATCGTGCCCGGCGGTCAGGAGCATATTCTTGAGCTCGGCGACGAACATGGTCTCGACCAAGGCCGCGACGCGCGGGATCGACCTGCCCTTGAAGGCGATCGACTCCAGTTGTAGCTGCACGTGGTAGGTCTTTTTAAAGCGCTTGTAGTACCCGCGATACGCTTGCAAGCGGTCGTCGGCTCGCAGCTCTTCTTTGTCAGCATAACGGCCCCGGATCTGGCCTTCCAGCTCCTCTTTGACTTGATCCAGCGCCGCGTGGCTCTCCGGATTGGCGACGTTGCCCATAGCGAGCACCCCCACTGCCGCCCCCGGATAGCCCGTCCTCCATGCCTCTGATACACTGAACATACGGCGTCATTCCTCCTTCTATTCTAAGCACACCGCGACGCAGCAACGCCGCGCGTGGTGAGCAGGATGCTCGCTGTGCGGCACAGGATCGCCCCGGGCATGCACAGCACCGCGGCCCCTTGGCTCATGACGCTGAGACAGGGGCGTCAAGACCCAAAGCAAAGGCAATCGCCTGGTTTGCCTGTTCCATCTTTTCCGAAGAAAGATAGGCGATCATGGAACCCAGCTTGTGCTTCGGTACTGTCTGGATGTTATCCATATTCGCCGCGCACTCGGTGAACAGACCATCCTCCGGCGTCAGGACGACTTCCGACGGGATGTCGCGGATGGTCGACGTGATCGGGGCCACGGTCAGGGCATGCAGGAAGCCAATAGCCGAGTTTCGAGTCAGAATGAGCACAGGGCGGCGCTTGTCTGGCGTCTTGAATGTGTACCAACGCACCTCACCTCGTCTCATGGCGCACCCCAGGCCTGTTCCTCTTCCCACACGTCAAACTCGCCAGGCTCGACAGGATGCCGGGCATAACCCTCTGCGTGTTGCGCCTCCATTTCGGCTATTCTGTGCCGCTGCAGGGCAAGCTCCAGGGCCTCGCGAATAAAGGCAGAGCGAGTTGTGTTCAGCGCTTGGATCACCTCATCCACTTCGGCCAAGAGCGGTTCATCAATTGTCATCTGGACCGTCTTCATCATGTCCTTCCTCATTGCACTAATGATTCTAATCCATAGTATACTCCACATTCATATGTAGGTCAAGTCGGCGAATGCCCAAATACAGGCTCTCCACCCGCGACAAAGTTCCATAGACAGGTGCTCTGAGCATTTGGCCGGCTGTTTGACAAAAACGGGCAACACGACTACAATGGGACCGTCTGGAGTATTATGCGAAGGACAGGAGGCTTGGCTAATGTCTGCTGAACAGCTCTCGTTGTTTCCGGACGAAGCACCCCGCGCTGTGGACTCGCACGGGGGGCTCACCGCAGAGTCATCTCTTGACCAGGCCATGGAACGCTACCGCACCTACCTCGTGCAACAGGAGTATGCCGAGAACACCGTCAAGTCGTTCCTGGGCGACCTGGGCATCCTCAAGCGCTACCTGAAGACCAACCCGCCGGTCGGGCAGATCGGCACCAAAGATCTTCAGGACTTTATGCGCTGGCTGCAATACGAGCGGGGCAAGCCGTGCAGCCCCAAATCGTATGCCCGGCGCCTGACCACGCTCAAAGTGTTCTTCTCCTGGCTGGCCGGCCTGGGCGTCCTGCCCGCCGATCCGGCCGCCCCCCTGGTTCACAAGCCGGTACAGGCACCCCTGCCTCGCATCCTCTACGACAACCAGGTAGATCGAGTGCGGGCTGTCACCCGCCAGATGATGATGGGCGAGGAAATGGACAAGAAACCCGATCCCCGCCCCCACCTGCTGGTAACCTTGCTGCTCGAAACAGGCATCAAGAAGCAAGAGTGCATGGGGATCAAGCTGGCGCACATCGACACCTCGAACCCGGCCGGGCCGGTGGTCCACATCCGCTACGACAGCCCGCGCATGCAGTACAAAGAGCGGCGGCTGCGCCTGCCCCCAAGCTGGTTGCGGACGCTATCACTCTACCGCCAGGCCTACGAGCCGCGCGATTTTCTTTTTCCCTGCACGGCGCGAAACCTGGAGTATGTGCTGGCCAATGTCGCCAAGCTGGCTGACCTGCCCGATGGTCTTTCCTTTGAAATGCTGCGCTGGACCTGCGCGGTGCGCGACTTCCGGGCGCGGATGGACACCGAGCGACTGCGGCGAAAGCTGGGGCTATCGCAGATGAGCTGGCAGGAGACCGAACCCAAGCTGGCTCGGCTCATCGCGCCTCCCCTGGGCGAGGAAGAAGAGAACGCTCTGTAGGCATCCCAACGCACAGCCACGCCCGTTGCGACCTTCCCAGGTGACGGTCGGGCGTGCCCCCAATAGCTCGCGAGAGGAGACGAGAATATGAAGACCTCGCTTTTTGAGGTGTTGAGCCAAGACGAGGTGGAACGCATCCACACCGCCTCCATGGAGATCCTGTCGACTGTCGGGGTCAAGGTGGATTGGAAGCCGGCCCGAGACCGGTTTCGCCAGGCCGGGGCCGACGTGGACGACGAAGGCGCCCGTGTGCGCATCTCGGAGGAACTGGTGCGCTGGGCAGCCGGCCAGGCACCTGAGCAATTTACCCTCTATGGGACCGGGTCCGCGGATGGGGGGACCAGATTCCGCCTGGATGTCGGCGGCGAGCAGATCTGTTTTGCCGGGTTGGGTACCCCCACGCATATCCTCGACACCGACACCGGCGAGCGCAGACCCTGCACCATGGATGACGTAGTGCGCCACATCCAGCTGATCAATGGCTGCCAACACATCCACAACTCGCAGATGGACGTATGGCCCGACGACATTCCCATGACCACCATCCACACCGAAGCGATCTGGGCTTGGGCTCATCACAGCCACAAGTCGTTCGGCATGGGTTGTTATGGCTACCTGCCCACGCTGGACATGATGCGAATGATGGCCATCGCAGCGGGCGGCAAGGAACAGATGCGTCGCCGTCCCACCTTCTTTGCCATTTGCTCCGTGGGCAGTCCGCTGGAGATGCTCCAGATGCAACTGGAAGGGCTCTTCATCTGCGCGGACTACGGACAGCCTCTGGCCATGTCACCCGAGGCCATCGCCGGGGCCACGGCGCCCGTCACCCTGGCCGGACTGCTGGTCCAACAGAACGCCAACATCATGGCCCACGTCACCCTGGCCCAGATATCCAGGCCGGGCACGCCGGTGCTTTACGGCTCGGTCTCTACCGTCGCCAACATGCGCCTGGGCACCGTGGCCCTGGGAGCAGTGGAAACAGGCCTCATCAGCGCTGCGGCGGCGCAAATGGCTCGCTACTACGGGTTGCCCTGCCGCACCGTGGGGGCGGCGACCGAATCCAAGCTAGAAGACCTGCAGGCCGGAGTAGAGCGAACCGCGACGCTGCTGCCGGCGGTATTGGCCGGAGTCAACTTTATAACCTGTGGCGGCACCCTCGACAGCACGATGCTGGAGAGCGACGCGATGCTCATGCTGGACGATGAGCTGTGTGGTGCCCTTCTTCGCCTGGCCCGTGGCGTCGAGGTCACCGAGGACACCATGGCGCTCGACTTGATCCAGCAGATTGGCTCCTCGGGCAACTATTTGTCCGAAGCACACACCGCCCGTCACTTTCGAGAGGAGCACTATATCCCCAATTTGCTGCCACGCGAGCCGTATGACGCCTGGAAAAACGCAGGAGGCCGGTCGGCGATTGACCTTGCCAGGGATCGTGTGCGCCAGGTCCTGGCCAAACACCGACCCCGCCAGCTGGACCCGGCGATGGAACAGGAGTTGGCTGCCTATCGCCAGATGGTGGCCGAGCGCCCGCTGGATGACTTTTACCTGTACGAACTGGACGAGAGGCAGGACTGGAATAATCTGTGAGGTTGCTTCCGGTGTGGCATGGGGAAGCGAGATCCGATCGCGCAGCACGGACCGGCGCCTGCAACGCCGAACGCGCCCAGATACCGTCAGGATAAGGAAATAGATATGGCAGATCAACAAGCTATCATCGAGCAAGAGGACACGCCCGAGGCAGCCATAGGAGGCGACCGGCTGCCGCTGCGCATCAAGGTGCTCTTTAGCACCGGCGACCTGAGCACCAGCATCCCGCTGGCTATTGTCATGTTCTACCAGCTCTACTTTCTGACCGATGTGGTAGGGCTGCGGCCCGACCTGGCCGCTTGGGCAGTGGGCATTGGTCGCATTTGGGATGCGGTCAACGACCCACTCTTTGGCCTCATATCCGATCGCATCCGCAGCCGGTGGGGACGCAGGCGAGTGCTGCTGCTGTTCGGCGCGGTGCCGCTGGGCGTGTCGTTCGCCATGATGTGGCTGGTGCCGCCCTGGGGCCCGCTGGCGCTGACCGTCTATTTTGCTGCCGCATTTATCCTGTTTGACACCATCTTTACCGCCGTCCACGTCGGCTACAATGCACTCACCCCCGAAATGACCCCCGACTATGACGAGCGCACCTCGCTCAACGGCTATCGCATGGTCTTTTCCATTGCGGGCACGCTGGGCGCGATCATCCTCGCTACAGTCTTGGGCTGGTTCATCACCGATCCCCGCCTGCTCTATGCCGCCATCGGCGTGACGCTGGGCCTGATCTCCATCGGGCCGCCGCTGATCGTCTTTGCTGTAACCAGGGGGCTCCGCGGTGAGGATCGTATAGATATCCTGTCTGCAAAGGACGCACTGCGGGCGACGCTCACCAACCGCCCGTTTTGGCTGGTGATGGGGCTCTATTTGCTTAGCTGGACCACGGCCAGTATCCTGGCGGCTGCGCTTATCTACTATGCCAACTACTACCTGGGTGTGCCCGACCAAGCCAACTACTTTGTGCTCGTAGCCCAGGGCTCGGCCATTGCGTTCATCCCCCTATGGGTTTGGGTAGCCCGGCGCCTGGACAAACGCCGGGCATTCATCCTGGGCACCCTGTCCTGGATCGTGGTCCTCATGGGGATTTTCGCCCTGCAGCCGGGGCAGGTGGCTTTGGCCTACGTGCTGGCAGCACTGGCCGGCTTGGGTATCGCCGTCGCTTACGTCATCCCCTGGTCTATGGTGCCCGATGTCATCGAATATGACCAGCTTAGCACAGGCCAGCGGCGCGAGGGCTCTTACTACGCCTTTGCCTCCTTCTTCCAGAAACTGGCCACGGGTGCAGCTCTATGGGCCATGGGCCAGGCGCTGGCTCTCACCGGTTACATAACGCCCAAAGCGGGTGGTCCCCTTCCGGTGCAGCCTGACGAGGCCGTGCAGGCCATCCGGTTCTTCATGGGACCGGTGCCCATCGTTCTGCTAATTTTGGCCATACTCTTCGCCTGGCGCTACCCCATCGGCCGCGAGCAGCACCGGGCGCTGCGTGATGAACTGGCGGCCCGCGATGCGTAACGGATGGTGCACACTACCTTTGCCCTGAGGTGAACCATGTACGAACTGGAAACGCTAGCCGTCCACGCCGGAGAGGAGCCCGACCCCGAGACCGGCGCCCTGCGGTTGCCCCTGCACATGGCTACGAGCTTTCGGCTGCCGGGCTTTGGGAAAAAGCTATTCGATGCGCTCCTGATGGAATCGGATCGCCCGCCCCATGCATATACCCGTTGGAGCAACCCCACACTGCGGGCGCTGGAAGAGCGAATGATCGCCCTGGAGGAAGCTGGATCTACGACGGTAGACACGGCGGCGGTGGCAACGGCGAGCGGCATGGCGGCCATTTCGGCCATCCTGCTCACCTTCCTGAACAAAGGCGATCACGTGGTCGCCAGTGAGGTTTGCTATGCCGGTGCAGTGGAGCTATTCGGCGAGCGCCTGCCGCGGCTCGGTATCGAGGTCAGCCTGGTAGACACCAGCGATGTGGGCCAGGTGCGCGCGGCGCTCCGCCCTGAGACTCGGTTGGTGTACGTCGAAACGCCGGCTAACCCGATCCTGCGCATCGCAGACATCGCCGGCCTGTCGGATCTGGCCCACGGTGCGGGCGCGCTGTTGGTCGTGGACTCTACCTTTGCCGGGCCGACGCTGCAGCGCCCGCTGCGACTGGGCGCTGACTATGTCGTACATAGCATGACCAAATACCTCAACGGGCATGGAGACGCCCTGGGGGGCATCGTGCTGGGACCTCGCAAGGGCATTCAGCGCATCCGCAAGGATATGCTGGTGCACCTGGGGGGCGCGATGAGCCCTTTCAATGCCTGGCTCATTTTGCGCGGCCTGGCGACACTTCCCCTGCGCATGGAGCGCCACTGTCAGAACGCGTTGGAAGTGGCGCGGTTCCTGGAGGCACATCCTCGAGTCACGCGTGTGATCTATCCTGGGCTGGAGAGCCATCCCCATCACCAGTTGGCCCGCCTGCAGATGTCCACAGGTCTGGGAACGGCAGGCTTTGGCGGCATGCTCACCTTCCAACTCAAGGGCGGCCTAGGAGCGGCGATTACCCTGGCCGAAAAGATCCGCCTGTTCCAGTACGCCACATCGCTGGGCCATGCCCATAGCCTGCTCTTCTACTATCCAACCGAACTCTACGTGGACGCCGTATCCTATTTGGACAGCGAACAGAAGGCCAGGATCCGCGAGTGGATGGGGGACGGCATCATCCGCGCCAGCATCGGCCTGGAGAATGTGCAGGATCTGATCGGCGACCTGGATCAGGCATTGCGCGGTCGCACCCTAAAAGGGCTACTGGGTCCCCTCGTCTACCGGATGATGGTCTAACGCCGCGGACTCGAGTTCTCGCCCGAGCCCAGTGCCGGACGCAGCCCGCTCAATCGCCGCCGGCGGTCTCGGGCTGGGCCTGGGACTGCAACACGGGGATCGGCAGGGTCAACAGGACGGCAGCCAGGACGAGGGCCACCAGAATCAGGCCGCCGGCAACCCAGAACACAGACTGCGGGCTAATCTTCTCAAAGGCATAGCCAGCCCACACCGGCCCAAAGATCATCGCCAGGCTGCGCGCCGACTGGTACAAGCCCAAGAGCTGCCCGCGGGTCCGCTTATCCCCAAAGCGCGTCGTCAGCGACTGAAGGCTTGGCTCGCTCACGCCCCGCCCGAAGGCAAAGGGCGCAAACAGCAGCGTTACCACGATCGCGCTCTCTGACGAGGCCACTCCAATCGAAGCCACCAGCAGCGCCACCATGCCCACTAGCAGCAGCTTGCGCTCTCCCAGGTAGCTGACCAGCGGCTTTAGGAACGCCAATTGGGTCACCACCTGCATCAAGCCGTTGAAGGTCATCATCAGGCCGATGTACAACTGAGCCCGGCCCGGATCGGGCAGGTCCGGAAACAGCACGTGGTCGGCAAAGAGGGCAAACGTGGCAGGAACCGCCGCAAAGGCCAACGAGGCGAAAAAGCCAACGGCCAAGATCACGCGCAGCGGACCAATGCGCAGCAACGCTGACAGCGGGATGGAGGGCTTGGCAGCCTCGGGCTGGTTGTCCACCCGGGCCTCGGGCGGCAGCGACTCTTCCAGGGTAAACACCGTCAGCAGCAGGGTGCCTGTGGTGATGATGGTCGCCCCGATGAATGGCGCCACCGGCCCCAGGTTGCCGAGCACGCCGCCAAAGGCCGGGCCGAAGATAAAGCCGGCGCCAAAGGCCGCTTGTACCAGGCCCAGGCCCTGGGCGCGGCGCTCCTCGGGCGTGACGTCGGTGATATAGGCTTGAGCCGTAGTGATATTGCCCCCCGTGATGCCGTCCAGGATGCGGGCCACGTACAGCATGATCATGCCCCCCGACATCGGCAGGGCCAGCCCCCACGAATCAATCACCTTGCCCACAGGACCGGCAAAGATGAACAGGATAAAGGCCGCCACCGTTCCGATCTGGCTCGCGATCAACACCGGCCTGCGCCCGTACCGGTCGGACAGGCGCCCCAGCCAGGGAGCCGCCAGGAACTGGGCGGCAAAGAACGAGGTGGACAACAGCGTGATCTGGAGGATGGTGCCGCCAAACTGTCCCTCGGCATAGAGGGGCAGGATGGGCAAGATCACGCCAGCACCCAGGATATTGGTAAAGACGATGAGCAATATAGGAAACAGCCGTTTCCGGTCCATGTATACACTTTCTGGCGGCAGAATCCAGATCTGCCGCGTGCCCATCGAGCGCAAGCCGGCATCCCGGCCTCAGGCGCGCGATGGCATCACAAGATGGGGGCCATTGTACCACAGAAGCGCAGGGGCACCAAGCTCTCCCCGGCGCACATCCGCACAGGGGGACTGCTCAGATTTCTGCGCATTTCTTATGCGGACCTGACTGCAGCCCCGTTTTGGGACGGTCCCGCTTTTGGGGTATAATGCCCTAACCGGGAGGGGTCGGAATTGCACCGGCAGGCCCCAAACGGAGTCTCGGCACATCTACGGGTCAGGTCTGCTACCATGTTCGAAGTGGTTTTTCTGGGCACGTCAGCTTCGGCGCCCTCCATCCGGCGAGGGCTGCCGTCGGCTGTAGTGATGCACAAAGAATACCGCTTCATGATCGACTGCGGCGAGGGCACCCAACGCCAATTGCTCCGCAGCGGGCTCGGCTTCCGCCGCCTGGACCGGATCCTGCTGACCCACGGGCACCTGGATCACATCCTGGGATTGGCGGGCCTGGCTTCGACCTTCTCCCGGTGGGAGATGATCGACCGCGTCGAGATCTATGGCGGCAAATGGGCCCTGGACCGCGTAGAATCGCTCATGGGGGTGACATTTGGGCGCTACCGCCCGCCCATCCGCATTGTACTGACCGACCTGGAGCCGGGTGTGGTGTTGGAGGACAGATCCTTCCAATTGAGCGCATTCCCGGTGACCCACCGTGGACCGGGCAACTTTGGGTTCGTCTTTCAGGAAAAAGCACGGCGGCCGTTTCTGGTCGAAAAGGCCATCGCGCTGGGGGTGCCCGAGGGCCCGGAGCGGGCGCGCCTGGTGCAGGGCAAGCCGGTGACACTGGCCGATGGGCGAACCATCCAGCCCGACGAGGTGCTGGGACCGCCGCGACCGGGGACAAAGTTCGTCTTTGTGGGCGACGCCGCCCGCGTCGACAACCTGATGGAAGCTGTGCGCGATGCCGATGCCCTGGTGATCGAGGCCACCTACACGTCACTGGAGGCCGATGTTGCCCGTGAATTCGGGCACCTGACCGCCCGGCAGGCAGCAGAACTGGCTGCAGCGTCCGGTGTGCAGAACCTGATCCTGCACCACATTTCGCGGCGCTACAGCGAGCGGGAGATCCTCGACGAAGCCAGGCCGATCTTTCCCGAGACGCTCGTCGCCCGCGACCTCGAACACTACCAGATCCGGCGCGGCGCGCCCCTGGTCAAGATCGACCGGGATGGAGCGCAACA
>Ga0316579_10000637_pt1 | contig 11886 bp, 9 predicted proteins | sample J5NA_2_FD_203074 | JGI IMG/M metagenome (GOLD analysis project Ga0316579, IMG submission 203074) | Rhizosphere microbial communities from salt marsh grasses in Alabama, United States - J5-7_160517rDrA | ecosystem: Host-associated > Plants > Roots > Rhizosphere | place: USA: Alabama | collected... | reverse complement strand
CATCCTGACGCTATCTGGTATTACCAAAAACGTGTGCTGATATATCTCACCTAATAAGGCCCGCTATGGGTCGGAAGCGTACTATCGAAAACGACCACTTTCGGCCAATAGCGGACGTTCTACGCTGAATTTAAGCAGCGAAACTACTTGAAGGAACTCAGCGCTTCGCCCGTGGATACATGCCAGCGAGGGTCAATTACCAGGTAGATTCTCACGAAATGGGTGGTTATGCTTCTTATTCCCCCCGTAAGTGATGATTAAGCCCATGTGGTTGCGCACGAGCTGCGATTTAGCATTCGATATCTCAGTACCTATTCCCTTTGTGCTGATGCTGAGCCCCCGCAGCGGTGCCCAGCAATGATCGCGCGCGAGGAATACAGGCTGGAGCCAAGCGTCACCGCGTTTGAATTCACGGATAACTACGGCAACCTCTGTCAGCGCCTTATTGCTCCCACTGGCTCCTTCACGGTGCGCACCAGTGCCGAGGTCATGACTGAGGATTATGTTGCCCAAGCGTTCGGAACACCCTTTGTCGAAATCCAGAATCTGCCCGATCCCGTGCTCAGCTACCTGTTGCCGAGTCGCTACTGTGAGTCGGACCGCTTTCATCACTTGGCGACTGAAATCACAGCGAACCTGCAGCCGGGCTACGACCAGGTCGTGGTAATCGTCAGCTGGCTGCGCAACAACATCACCTACTGTCCCGGCAGCAGTGACTTTCCCGTCTCAGCGGCGGAAACCAATTCCAGACAAGTAGGCGTCTGCCGGGACTTGGCGCACCTCGGAATCGCGTTGTGTCGTGGCCTTAGCATTCCAGCGCGTATGGTGGTGGGATACCTATACGGACTGGAGACCATAGATTTGCACACCTGGTTCGAGGCCTATGTGGGTAATCGCTGGTATACCTTTGACGCAACGCAGGCGAAGCTGAAGGGCGGCTATGTTGCAGTCGGTTATGGCCGCGATGCCGCGGATGTCGCCGTCTACAATCAGTTCGGACCCCCAGTCTATCCGACGGCACAGACCGTTCGTGTAGAATACATCCGGGGTTAGCCAATCCCTCAGTGCGAGCAGCGGCAGCAAAGGCGAGGCCAACCGGGTAGACTGAACATACTAGCAAGGAAAATTACTATTGAGGCAACTACTGCATGCACTTCACGATCCGGCATCACACTCACTATAGCTATTCGCATCCAGTGCAGCTCAGCCCCCAGCGGCTGCGTTTATACCCTCGCGACGATGGCGCGCAGCGAGTCATCGACCATCAGCTCAACATCACCCCGACCCCACTGGGGCGCAATGACCATCTCGATCTCGAGGGAAACCGGGTGACCCAGGTTTGGTTCGAGCAAAAAATGGAGCGCTTCGATATCGAGATGACCATGCAAGTCGAAACCCTGCGACGCAATGCCTTCGATTTCATCCTGGCGCCGAAAGCGGCGGTTTTGCCGATCGACCATGAGCATGACATTATCTGTGCGCGCGCCTATTTGGAGCGCATCGAGCCCGACGATGTAGTCACCGCCTTCGCCGCCGAACTCAGCCTAGCTGTCAAACGCGATACACTGAGCTTTGTCGATCGCTTGAACCGCCAGCTGTTCGCCGATTTCACCCAGACGCATCGCCATACGGGCGGACCACAAAGCCCGGTTTTTACCCTACAGAGCCGCCGTGGGGCGTGCCGAGATCTAGCCGTGTTGTTCGTCGACTGCTGTCGGGCCGAGGGAATTGCCGCACGCTTCGCCAGCGGCTACCAGAAGGGCCACCTCCAGAGCGAGCGGCGTCATCTACACGCCTGGCCGGAGGTGTATCTGCCCGGCGCCGGCTGGCGCGCCTTCGATCCCACTCATGGAGAGGCAGTGGCCGACACTCATGTGACCATCGCGGCGGCGGCGCACTCGCGCGACACCATGCCAGTGACGGGGAGTTTTATCGGCGAGAGTGCAACCAGTAAACTTGATTACACGCTGGAAATTCAGGTGTCTGAAGACTAAACGGTTGCATTTGTGCAGCGTTAGGTAAGCAATGGTTTTTAGATAAATAACACAACATGCTTGATAAACCTGCTGCGGATCTTTGCTCCAGTAAACAAACACATTACTCACACCAAAAAATCAGCGATGAAGTCCTCCTTGCGTCGGCTTTATATCAGTTTTTTATATGCCCTCCCATCTTCACGCAATGGCCGTCACTGCCGTTCGTGAGCGTTTCCTTGACTGGTCGCTCATTATTGCGTTCTCCCAATGACCGCTTTGGGTCGGAAGTGACCAAAATTGATTAATGGGATCGAGGGATTATTGGTGTAAGGAATTTCCGAAGCCGTGGGACTTTATATTGTGATTTAGTACTGCGGAATGCCCCATGCATACGAGGGCATTCTGAACGTACAGTACAAATATTTGAATTTATTGGTGCTGGCGACAGGAGTCGAACCCGTGGCCTGCTGATTACAAATCAGCTGCTCTACCGACTGAGCTACGCCAGCATGTTGACCGTAAAAGATGGAATTGCAACGTTCCGCATTGTATGTAATCGATTCCGCGAAGGCAATCCAGCCTTGATCAGGGGGTTTCTCCAGCGGGTGCCTCCTGCGGGGCGGGGCTGCTCTTGGCCGGTGCCGTGGTCGCGGGTTTATGAATCTCGCTCAGCATCTTCAAGGTCTTGCCGTTGGGGGAGACCGGCAGGGGGCCGCTGGGCAGGATCTTTTCGTTGCTCTGTTGCGGCCATTGCCACATGAAGTAGCCGAGATTGATCAGGATCAGCAATAAAAACAGAATTCTCATGACGCCTCCGCGATGACGGCCAGTCCTTCCAGCACCAGCTCCGGATGATGATGATAGATGCCCGCTAGCAGCGGGAGCAAGGTCTCGGCGTCGCCGCCGGTGATAATGCGGTTGAGCTCTGTGCCCAGTTCGGTGCGCACATCGGCGATTACCCGATCGATGACCGCCACCAGCGCATACAAGGTGCCGCCGTTGACGCCGTCCTGAGTGTCCCGGGCCAGCAGGCTGATATCGCCCGAGGCCGGTGTAGCGGTGGCGGGGAGCAGGTCTTCGGTCTGCTCGAGGAGGGCGTGGCGCATCATGGCCAGGCCGGGGATGATGAGGCCGCCCTGGTGAATGCCTTGTTCATTGAGGACGTCGATGGTGACTGCCGTGCCGACATCGATGATGCACACCGGGCCTTTGACGTGGCGACGTGCGGCGATAAGCGAGGCCCAGCGGTCGGTGCCGAGGCGCTCCGCTTTGTTGTAGGCATTGGTGATCTCGAAGGCCTGGTGCTCTGCGACGATGAAGCGCGGCTCTAGCTGCCAGCGTTCGCTAGTCCAGGCACTGAGCGCCTCGGCATATCCGCCGCCGGCGACGTTGCTGACGACGATGGCCTTGGGTTTTTTGACTTTGCACCAGTGTTGTTCCAGGTCAGCGACAAAGGCGTTCTTGTCCTTGCCGCGCACGGCGCTGCCGTGGTGCTCGAGCTTACCTTTTTTCAGGCAAGCCCATTTGATGCGGCTGTTGCCGATGTCGACGAGCAATATCACGGATGCTTCCTTTCTCATTGGGTGATGGCGTAAGCGCGGGCTTAGAGTCGCACGCTTACCTCGCCGGCCATGTGACTGCTGATGGTCCCCCGGCTTTGCACCAGCAGGGCGCCGTTATGGTCTATGCCCTTGGCGATACCGGTAAGGGTTTCGTGGGGGAGTTGCAGGCGGATGGTCTTGCCGGTGACGATGTCCCATTGCTGCCATTCCTGGATGAACGGCGCGAGGCCTTTCGCCTGGAATTGCTGCAAGGCCAGTAGCAGCTGATGCATCAGTAGGCCCGCCAGGGTGTTGCGCGACATGTTCTTGCCCAGGGCTGTTTCCACATCCACCCAGGCCTGGTCGATCTGTGTGCCCGCCGTCGCCGGCATGCGCACGTTGAGGCCGATACCGATCACCACGCTGATGGGGCCGTAGGATTCGCCGGTCATTTCCAGCAGGGTGCCCGCCAGTTTGCGGCCCTGCCATATCACGTCGTTCGGCCACTTGAGCCCGATATCCTGCAGGCCCGCCTGGCGCAGGGCGCGGGCCACGGCGACGCCGCTGACCAGTCCCAGTCCACTGAGTACCGCCGGACTGATGGTGAAGCGCCACAGCAGCGACAGATAGACGCTGGCGGCGTAGGGCGATACCCAGCTGCGGCCGCGCCGTCCCCGCCCCGAGGTTTGATGTTCGGCCAGACAGGCATAGCCCGAAGGCAGGTTACCCGCCTTGCCGCTGAGATAGGTGTTGGTGGAATCGAGCTGGGAATGCAGTTCAAGGTCCGCCAGTAGCGCGCGGGATTCCGTGCTCAAGCCGCTGAGGATCGCCTCCCGGTTCAACAACTCCAGAGGCTGTGCGAGGCGATAGCCCTTGCCGGTGACAGCAAAGATATCCAGTCCCAGTTCGCCCAGGGCCTGGAGATGTTTCCACACCGCCGTGCGGCTGATGCCCAGGTCACGACCCAGTTGCGCGCCGGAGTGAAAGTGGCCGTCGCCTAAGGTCTTGAGGATTTCGAAGCGTGAACTCATGGCGGCATTTTACCAGCAGCGGACCGCTACGCCCATGAAATGCTTGAGAGAAGACGAGGATTGATCGCAGTAGCACATCGTTTGCGGCAAACATCTTCAGCGTAATTGGCAAAGACGTTCCGCCAAGGGCCGCTTTTTCGCTGTCACAGCCTTGATTACACACCTGTTTTGGCTGGCGCAGCGATTGCATAGCCTATGCGCGCGACTGATCCTTGACGGTGTACCGTCTCAGGTCGGCTCTCATTTTCAATAAACCGATAAAAGCAGAGACGAAGCAATTTAAGCGTGACCGCTAACAACGACAATCCGGACGGTCATCCACTGTTGGGCGAGGAGAAGATTATTTCTCATGGGAAGAGGTATACCAGTGAGCAGACACACCACTCTTGATCCGGAGGACTGGTCCGAGTTGCGCGCACAAGGTCATCGCATGTTAGAGGATATGTTCGATTACCTGGAGCATATTCGCGAGCGACCGGTGTGGCAGCCGATTCCTCAGGATGTGCGTGCCGGGTTTAGCGAAGCACTGCCGGCGCAGGGCGCTGATCTGGCGGCGGTGCACGACAGCTTCATGAATGACATCCTGCCCTATACGGTGGGCAACGCCCATCCCGGCTTTATGGGCTGGGTGCACGGCGGCGGTACGGCGGTGGGGATGTTGGCGGAGATGCTGGCTGCCGGCTTGAACGCTAATCTCGGCGGGCGCGATCAGATTCCCATCGAAGTGGAACGGCAGGTGGTGCAATGGGTGCGCGAGCTGTTCGGTTTTCCGGAGAGCGCCAGCGGTCTGTTCGTCACCGGGACCTCCATGGCCAATTTCATCAGTGTGCTGGTGGCGCGCAGCTCCGAACTGGGTGTTGAGGTGCGGCACGGCGGTGTCACCGCCAACGCCAAACGCTTGACTGCTTATAGCGCCGCCGGTGCGCACGGTTCCATCGCCCAGGCCTTGGATATAGCAGGCTTGGGCAGCGATGCCCTGCGGATTATACCTCTCAACGAACACAACCAGATGGATGGTGCCGAGCTGCGCCGTGCCATTGCCCACGATCGCAAGCTGGGCTATACGCCCTTCTTCATCGCCGGCACGGCGGGTACGGTGAATGTGGGCGCCATCGATGATCTCGCGCTGTTGGCGGATATCGCCGCTAGCGAGGGGCTGTGGTTTCATGTCGACGGCGCCTATGGCGCGCTCGCCATCCTGGCCGAGGATATCGCGCCGCGTCTCAAAGGCATCGAGCGCGCCGATTCCATCGCCTTCGATTTTCACAAATGGGGTCAGGTGCCCTACGACGCCGGTTTCGTCTTGATCCGCGACGACGAGCTTCATCGCGACACCTTTGCCGCACCGACAGCCTATCTGAGTCGCGAACTGCGCGGCATGGCGGCTGGTTCGCCCTGGCCCTGCGATTTCGGTCCCGACCTGTCGCGCGGTTTCCGCGCGCTCAAGACCTGGTTCACCCTCAAGGTGTACGGTACCGAGCGCCTGGGCAGGATGATCTCCGGGACCTGCGCCCTGGCGCGCGATCTGGCGCAACGCATCGCGGCTATACCGGAATTGGAACTGCTGGCGCCGGTGTCATTGAACATCGTGTGTTTTCGTTATCGCAGCGCCGATGCCGATCGCGTCAACGCGGAGATCGTCATCGCCCTGCAGGAGTCGGGGATTGCAGCGCCGTCCACCACCACTATCGACGGCAAGCTCGCCATTCGCGTCGCTATCGTCAATCACCGCACCACTGCTGTCGACCTTGATGCCCTGCTCGAGGCCGCCCTGGGCTTCGGCGCCACCCTCAGTTCTCACGCCACTCGGGAAGCATCATGAAAAATACCAAACCCATATCCCATTCCGAGGCAGGCGAAGCTCATGCACCGCTGATGGGGAATGCCGCGCTGATGAGCATGGCCTATGCCGGTATCGATCTCGCCCCACTGGGAGTTGAGCTGGTCGAGCGCGCCACCGCCGATCCCAGTGACGCCAATGCCTTGATGGATCTGGCGACCATCATGCAATTGGACCTGGCCCCGGATGTCGCCATGGATCTGCAGGCGCAGGCCCTGCAGATTCGGCAACACTATATTCTGCCGGCCGCAGGGAAAGAGCGCATTCGTCTGCTGGCGCTGATGGCGCCGGGTGAATTGATGGCCAACGCCCCCCTGGAATTTCTGGTGCAGGATTCGGATATCACCCTGGAGATGCTGTATGTGTCGACTGAGCTACCGGTGCCGACGACGCTACCCGAGCATGATGTGCTGTTCATCGCGGTCAACGAGAGCGATGCCAATCGCCCGATCCTGGAATTGATCGCAACATTGCTTGAGTCGTCGTCGCGGCCGCTGATCAATGCTCCACAATCCATCGCGGCGCTGAGCCGCGCCGGCAGTTGGGCGCTATTGCGATCCGCACCAGGCATCGTCATGCCCGATTCCGTGCGGGTGAAGAGAGAGGTCCTGAAACAACTCGGCGGAGGGCAGTTGGCCATCGATGCTCTTCTTAGTAATGGTGGATTTCCGATTATCGTCCGTCCCCTGGATTCTCATGCCGGGCGTGGGCTGCGCAAGCTCGATGATCCCGAGGCCGTCGCCGGCTATCTGAAAAGTATCATCGATAACGAATTCTACGTCTCGCCCTTCATCGACTATCGCAGCGACGACGGTCTGTATCGCAAATATCGCGTCGTCCTGATCGACGGTCGTGCCTATGCCTGTCACATGGCGCTGTCCACCAAGTGGATGGTCCACTATCTCAATGCGGGCATGGCCGACAGCGCCGTCAAGCGCGCCGAGGAGGCGCAGTGGATGGCGAGCTTCGATCAGGACTTCGCACGCCGTCATGCATCGGCCTTGCGCAGCATCGCCGCGCGCATGCGTCTCGAGTATCTGGTGATCGATTGTGCCGAGACTGACAGCGGTGAATTGTTGGTCTTCGAAGTCGACAGCGGTGCCGTGGTGCATGCCATGGATCCGGTGGAGGTGTTTCCCTACAAAACGCCGCAGATGCGCAAGATCTTCGCCGCCTTCCGAGAACTGCTGCTCAAGGCGCAACATGGCCGGCTTTTCCGTGAACAGGATTCTCATGACCACTGCGCTTGAGGTCGGCGATACGCGGCATTATCGCGCCGTCCAACGGGTACAGCGCCCGGCGCGGCCTATAGTGCCGCCCATCGAGCAATTGCTGGTGGAGGGCGGCGATGGCCGCATCGCCCTGGACGTGGTGGGCGGCGTCAACAAATACGGATGTTCGCCTGTTCCCGATGCGGGCTTGATCGCCCTGGGATCGTCGACGGCGTCGGTGATCTCCGGACCTGCCTTCGCCGCCGCGGAACGCCTGCGTTATCGCCTGGTACAGGCCGCGGCCGTTGAGCCACAGGCCGTCACCTATGCCCGCGAGTTGCAGCGTATTCGTAGCGAACTGCTGCAGTTGTGCGGCGTCGCGGACCTCAGCGGTCTCGAAGTGGTGTTCGGCGCGTCGGGGACGGATTTGCATTTGATCGCCGGCCAACTCTCGGGCGGCAGTAAATCCCTGCCCGGTCTGGCCGTGATGGTGGATGCGGTGGAGACCGGCAGTTGCGTGCCTGCGGCCCTGGCCGGTCGACACTTCAGTGACCGCGCCGCCCAGGGTGACACGGTCAGCGCCGGGACGGCCATTGCCAGCGGCCTCGCCTTGGAAGTGATATCCGTGGCACTGCGTGATGACGACGGCACACCGCGCCCGGCGGACAGGATAGACGCCGAAGTCACGGCGCTGGTGGCGAGTGCCGCCGCCGAAGGGCGGCGCGTGCTGCTGAGTCTGGTCGATGTATCCAAGACCGGGATGATCGCCCCCAGTCCAGCCTGCGCCTTGGAGTTACGGCGGCGCTGGCCGGAGACGGTGGAGGTGTTGATAGATGCCTGTCAGTTCCGCATCGCGTCCGCGACCCTGCGCGCCTATCTGCAACACGGCTTCATGGTGGCGCTCACCGGTTCGAAATTCGTCACCGGTCCGACCTTTTCCGGCGCCTTGCTGTTTCCCGCAACGCTGGCCCGGCGTTTTCGCGGCCGGCTGCTGCCGCGCGCCCTGGCCGCCTATTCGTTGCGGGCGGACTGGCCGCAACACTGGGCGGCGGCGGGTGGACTCGTTAACAGCGCCAATTTCGGCCTGTTGCTGCGCTGGCAGGCGGCACTGGAAGAACTGCGGGCGTTTCGCGCCGTGCCGGAGGCGGCGGTGAGCGCCTTTCTCCAAAACTTCGCTCGCGCCATACGCCATCGCTTGGCGCAGGACCCGCTGCTCGAGCCGCTACCGGTACCGCCGATCGAGCGAGGACTACTAACGGTGGAGAAGAATTGGGATCAGATGCAAACCATATTTCCCTTCGTCTTGTATCGTCCCGACGGAGGCGCTGCGCCGCGCGCCTTGAACCGCGAGGAGACGCGACGGATCTACCGTCTGCTGCAGGACGACCTCAGCGCGCAGACCGAAGTAACGCACGGTTACGCGGGCAGCACACTTGCCGCGGCGCGTTATCAACTGGGGCAGCCGGTGGCCTGCGGTCAACGCGGCGGCGTGCCGGTCAGCGCCTTGCGCATCTGCGCCAGCGCACGCCTGATCGTGGAGGCCGCGACGGGTGGCGACAGGGCGGCGCGGGTGTTCAGCAGGGTGACGGCGGCATTGGACAAGGCCGCGTTGCTGGTTTAAGGAAGGACTGAAAATTCTTTTACCGTCATTCCGGCGAACGCCGGAATCCAGTAATTAACGGAAGGAAAGGCGCTGGATCCCGAGTCTTCGCTATGCTGCGCCCGGAATGACAAATCATCCAGGTCTTCCTCAAAAATAAATCTATTCGCGGCGATCCATCAGTTTTGATACTGCTTCAGTCGTGTCTCCAGAATGGTGTCGAGTTTCTGCAGGGCTTGATCGATGATGGCATCCGCATGCAGGTGATAGATGCGTATGGTGCAGGGTACGGGTTGATACAGAGTGGTCCGCGGCTCGAAATCCGTCCAGGCCACGATCGGGATGTCGTTGTGATTACGGTCGACGATGGCCCACACCTGGTTCTCGAGGATAAAGTCCATGCTGCGCAGTCCGGGGAGTTCGATGCGCATGGGGTTTTCCAGGCGATTCAATGCCAATCGCACGCGATTGAAACGCGCCGCCGCTACACTGCCGGGCAGCGACTTCAAGGTTGGTATGTCGTTTAACCTGGACTTGTACATACTTTCCGGCACAGCGGGTGTAACCCGAATGCACACTTAGCCGCAAGGCCGTTATCTTGAGTATTCTATAGGGCAGCGGTGAAGTCCAGCCCCATTTCACCTGGGTGTAATTTATTTCGTCAGGCCCATGAACAGGGCGGGCAGGCGTTCCGGCAGACGCTGCACATGGTCGACCACCGTGTAATGGTTGGAGCCGAAGATGTGCGACACATAATCATCCGCCTGCGGATCCAGGGTCAGGCAATAGGTGATGACGCCGCGGCTGTTCAGTTCTTCCACGGCCTTTTTGGTGTCCTGGCGCAGGTACTGGGGATCGCGGACGTCAATATCCGCCGGTTCCCCGTCGCTTACCAGTAGGATCAATTTCTTTTGCTGGGCTTGGCGCTGTAAAAAGCCCGCGGCATGGCGTAAGGCGCCTCCCATGCGGGTGGACAGGCCGCCGCTCATCCCGGCCAGGCGTGCCTTTACCTTATCGTCATAGGGCTGATCGAAATCCTTGAAGCGGTAATACTGGACGTCGTGGCGGCCGTCGGATGAGAAGCCGTGGATGGCGAATGGGTCGCCGAGACCGTCCATGGCCCAGGCCAGCAGGGTGGTGGCCTCGCGCGCCAGTTGCAGGACCGGGCGGTCGGTGCCGGACAGGGTCTCGTTGGTTGATTCGGACAGGTCGAGCAGTACCAGCACCGCGAGGTCGCGGGTCTTGCGGATGTGGCGGATGTTGATGCGGGTATCCGGGGTGTGGCCCATGCGCAGGTCCACCATGGCGCGGATCGCCGCATTGATGTCGATCTCGTCGCCGTCCTCCTGATGGCGCTGCCGAATCAAACCCTGGGGTTGCAGAGCGTCGATAATGTGTTTCAAGCGACTGGCGACGGGCCGGTATTCCACCAGGGTATCGTCGATCAGTTTCGCATCGCCCTTGCGCTGACGTTTTTCCAATACCGTTACCCAGTCGGGACGATTCAGCTGGATCTGATAGTCCCACTCCGGATAGTGATACGGCTCGCTGAGTGGTTCGCTGCCTTGCAATTCGTTGATGGTGCAGCCTTCCTGGTCGAGATAGAAGGGCGTCTCCAGACGCCAGATCTCCTGGGCATCGTCACCGGCCAGTTCGCAGTCCAGCTCGTTGACCATCTCCATGACGTTGACGGTCTTGCGCACTTGGCGCTGGCTGGCGGGGATGTATTCGGCCTCGTGCCACTCGGCCTCGTCGAAGGCCCAAATGTAGCGGTTGTCGTCGCGATAGGGGATGGCCACGGATTCCAGCACCCGCAGGCTGGGAATGGCGGCAACTTCGCCCAGAGTATTATAAAAAGTTACGCCCAGATCCCAGCTCAGGCGATGATCCTCGGGGCGCGCGGCGAATTCTTCGCGGAAGGCCGCGGCGGCGTTGCGCACCCACGGGTTCACGTCCACATAGGAATCGTCGAGCATGGCCAAAGCGGCGCGTTCCAGCAATTCCACCACCGGATCGATGGCGCAGCTCACCTCGCGCAGCTTCTCGTGGAATTGTCCCCACAGCTGTTTCAGTCCGGGGAATTGGCGGATGGCCAGGTGTTCGACCCGCGCATCCTCGAACAGGGCGATGAACACCATCTGCGTCGGACTCAAGGCTTCGGCGGACAGCGGCTCGCGAGTGTAGACCAGGTGCGCGGCGGCGTGGGCGGCGGCGGCGCGGTACAGTTCATTGCCACCGATGCCGGCGTAATCGTCGAAGGCGTCGGGAAGATGTATCACCCGCTGTTCGATGAAGGGTTTGTAGCCCTCGCGGCTTTCATAATCGCCGGAGGTGGGACGCATGAAGAAATCGCGGCCCCATAAGGCGCGGAGGTAGAAATTAAGTTTGCGCTGGTTGTCCACGAACAGGCAGCCGCGCCGTTCTTTTTGCAAAACGGCGAGGCTGTCGGCGCTTTCCAGATTGAAGTACGACAGCTGCGCGGCGAAGTCGCGGGCATGAGCCTGCGCGCCCCACAAGGCCCAGCGTCGCAAGCCGCCCAGGGTCAGCTTGGAGAACAACTCATCCAGATGCGCCAGCATGGGTCGCAGGCCGCGCGGGGCCTTGGCCGAGAGTTGATGGATGAGGGCGAGATAACCGCGCAGCAGTTCCGCGTCGCCGAGGCGACGCGCGGCGGTGGGCAGGGAGGA
>Ga0316579_10000636_pt1 | contig 11925 bp, 10 predicted proteins | sample J5NA_2_FD_203074 | JGI IMG/M metagenome (GOLD analysis project Ga0316579, IMG submission 203074) | Rhizosphere microbial communities from salt marsh grasses in Alabama, United States - J5-7_160517rDrA | ecosystem: Host-associated > Plants > Roots > Rhizosphere | place: USA: Alabama | collected... | reverse complement strand
TGATAGAACTCGCCCGGCGAGCGATCCGCGCGCGCATCTTCGTCGCGGAAGCACGGCGCGATCTGGAAGTAGCGGTCGAAGCCCGCCATCATGATGAGCTGCTTGAACTGCTGCGGCGCCTGCGGCAGGGCGTAGAACTTGCCCGGATGCACGCGGGACGGCACCAGGTAGTCCCGCGCGCCTTCCGGCGACGAAGCCGTCAGGATTGGAGTCTGAAACTCGAAGAAGCCCGCATCGCGCATGCGCTCGCGGATCGACGAGATAATCTCGGCGCGCTTCATCACATTGGCATGCAGCGTTTCGCGGCGCAGATCGAGGAAACGGTAGCGCAGCCGTGTCTCTTCCGGATAGTCCGGCTCGCCGAAAACCGGGAGCGGCAGCTCGGCGGACTCCGAAAGAATCTCGAGGTCTTTGACGCGGACTTCGACCTCGCCGGTTGGCAGGTTCGGGTTCACCGTATCGTCGGAGCGCGCAACGACAGTGCCGTCCACCCGCACGACCCATTCCGGCTTCAAGGTCTCGACGGTGGCAAACACCGGCGAATCCGGGTCGGCGACGATCTGCGTGATGCCGTAGTGATCCCGCAAGTCGATGAAAAGCAGGCCGCCGTGGTCGCGGATGCGGTGCACCCACCCCGAGAGGCGAACAGTGTTGCCGACATCGGCGCTGCGAAGCGCGCCGCAAGTTTGTGTGCGAAAAGCGTGCATGGCTCTATGGTCTTAAAGGCGGAGAAATGAAAATGCCGCTGAGGCCCCGGTCTCGAAGGCGAGCGGAACACCGCACGGGATGGCTCCTCTTGTCAAGGCGGAGGCGAAAGCTTTCCCGGCCCCAGCGAGCCCGCAGCCAGCAGTGCGCGGCCCTTTCGCCGGTGCGTGGCCGATTGGCGCCCCGGCCATTAGTTCTCTTGGCCAGGCGCCATTCCTTAGGCTATATCCGCCATCCATGAATCTCATCACAACGACAGAAGAGCTTGAGGCGGCCTGCGCCGACCTCGCCAAGGCGCCGTTTATCGCGGTCGACACGGAATTCATGCGCGAGCAGACCTTTTGGCCGCGCCTGTGTCTCATCCAGATCGCCGGCGGCGACACGGAAGTCCTCATCGACAATCTGGCGCCGGGCATCGACCTCAAGCCGTTTTTCGACCTCATGGTCGATGAAAACGTCTTGAAAGTCTTCCATTCCGCGCGCCAAGACATTGAAATCGTTCACCATATGGCGGGCGTGGTGCCCCGCCCCATCTTCGACACGCAAGTCGCGGCGATGGTTTGCGGTTTCGGCGAGGCGGTCAGCTACGCCATGTTGGTGAAGCGCCTGCTGGGGCGCAATCTCGACAAGAGCTCCCGCTTTACCGACTGGAGCCGCCGGCCGCTCTCGGAGCGGCAACTCACCTATGCCCTGGGCGACGTGACCCATTTGCGCGACCTCTATCCCAAGCTGCAGGCTCAGCTCGACAAGTCCGAGCGGGCGAGCTGGCTGATCGAGGAAATGGCCGTCCTGACCGACCCCGCCACTTACGAGCTGCACCCGGAGCACGCCTGGCGGCGTCTCAAGATGCGTATCAAGACGCAGAAGGCCCTCGCCGTTCTGATGGAGCTCGCCGCCTGGCGCGAACGCGAGGCTCAAAGCCAAGACGTTCCGCGCTCACGGGTGCTCAAGGACGAAGCGCTCTACGACATCGCCGGCCAAGCGCCGCGCAGCGTCGAGGACCTCGGGGCTCTGCGCTCCTTGCACAACGGCTTTGCCCGATCCTCACGCGGCCGCGCCGTGCTGGAGGCGATTGAACGGGGCCTTGCGCGCGACCCAGATTCGGTTCCCCCGCTCCGGCGCGGCGAGCCGATGCCTCCGGAGGCGCAGGCCGTGATGGACCTGCTGCGTGTGTTGCTGAAAGCGACCGCCGGCCGCCACGGTGTTGCGCCCAAGCTGATCGCGACGACCGACGAGTTGGAGCAAATTGCCCGGTCGAACGATGCGGATACCCCCGCCTTGCGGGGCTGGAGGCTCAAGCTGTTCGGTGAGGACGCATTGGCGCTCAAGCGGGGCGAGCTGTCGCTGACCATCCGCAAAGGCTCGGTGACCGTGCTACCGGCGGAAAAACCAGAAGACGGCTGCTAGGAGCAACGCCACGATGAAGCCGGTCGTGAACGGCAGATAGAAATAGACGCTGCCGAGATCTACGACGATATCGCCGGGCAAACGCCCGAGGCCGTACTGCACACTCGCCATGGTGAGCAGGATCACCAGCAGCACATAGAAGACGGCAACGCCCGAAAAGCGCATGGCTCAGCCCCGCCGCCACTGTTCGATGCGCAAGCGTACGGTCGAGCGGACGTCCGGCGGGAGCGCGTCGATGACTTCGATGAAGCCGCGCAGCTCCGACCGAAGCCCATGGATCTGATCGATGAGGTTCAGCAAGACTGGCACATCGTCCGCGTCGAACCCCATCTCGTCCTCGAGATTGCAGATCAAAGCGGCGCGGGCAATGTCCGCCTCCGAATAGCGGGGCGCGCCATCTTCTTCAGGTCTGATCAAGCCTTGCGACACAAACACACGCAACCGCGTCACCGTGAGACGCGACACGCGCGCGACGACGTCCTCCTCGGTCAGCATCACGCTTGCTCCTTCATTGTCCGCCGGGGATCGTAGGCGTGGGTCTTCTTCCACTCCTCGATGAACGTCTTGAGTTCATCGTCGATCTTCTCGGGCATCACGACGTTCAGCTTCACAAACTGATCGCCCTTGCCTTTGACGCCGCGCCCCTTCAGCCGGAGCGTTTGGCCGGAATTCGCGCCCGCGGGCACCGTCATGGCGACCTTGCCGCCGATCGTCGGAATCTGCACCTTGCCGCCGAGCACCGCCTCGTCGAGGCTGATCGGCAATTCGACGACGATGTCGTTGCCGTCACGCTTGAAGACGGGGTGTGGCCTCACGCCGACCTCGACCAGCGCGTCGCCCGGCGGCCCTTCGCCGAGCCCCGGATGCCCCTTGCCCTTGAGCCGCAGCACCTGACCCTCGTTGACGCCCGGTGGGATGGTGACGTCGAGCGTGCTGCCGTCGGGAAGCGTAATGCGCGTCTTGGTGCCGTTGACCGCATCGAGGAACGGAATGTCGAGGTGATACTGCGCGTCTTGGCCCGGCATCGAGAAACGCGCACCGCCGCGCTGACCGCGGCCGCCCGTTCCGGCGCCACGCATACCGCCGAACATATCGCCAAAGAGGTCGCTGAAATCGCCCATGTCTTCGTAGCCGGCCGAGGAGTGATACCGTGCCCCGCCCGGACCGCCCGCATACTCACGGTAATAGCGCGCCTCGGGCCGTTCCTGCCCGCTCGCATCGATCTCGCCACGGTCGTACTTCCCGCGCTGCTCCTCGTCTTTGAGGATGGAATAAGCGTGGGAGATTCCCTTGAACTTCTCTTCCGCGACCTTGTCGCCGGGATTGAGATCAGGGTGCAGTTTCTTGGCGAGCTTGCGGTACGCCTTGGTGATTTCATCGGCGCTCGCGGTCTTTGCGACGCCTAGAACGGAGTAGAGATCCTCTGCCATCGTTATCTCAAGTCTGAATTTCGGTCGGAGCCGGTCTTAGGGCTCAAATGGTGCGGGCATGATGAGATCGAAGAGATCGAGAACGCCCAGGTCCGGGCAATTTTCCCGTTGCTCCCAAAGATTTGGGGACTGCTCCGTCGTTCGGCAACCTTAAGGATAGCGGCCATGGGACCCTGTCAGCTGGCGGCGAGTTGAAACGGCGTGCCCATGCGAATCTCCGGCTCGCAGTCCAGGAGATTGGCGAGGGTCTTGAAACGACGGCCCACGCGTTCTCCTTCGAGATCGTCATAAGGCTCGGGCAACGTCCAGATCAGCTTGTCGCCCTCATAAGCGAGCGGCGTGTGCGGCAGCACGCCGGGCATGGCCGCGGAGACCATATGAGCGGCCCGGAAAGCAGCGCCCAGTATCTTCGCGCGTTTGAGCGAATTCTTGTCGACCAACTCGACCAGCCCCTGGCTGAGCTCGTCGCTAACCACCCCTTCGTTGCGGTAGTAAGAGGTCAGGGCCAGAAAGGCCCGTCCGGGATGATCGACGCCGATGAGGTCGCCATTGGTGATGAGGTTGAGGCTCTGAGCGCCGCGATAATCCGGGTGCGCGCGCCAGCCGATATCCGACAAAAGGCACGCGGCGTGGCGCAGGCGAGTCTGCTCCGGTGTCTCGACCGGCCCCGGCACACGGAAAAGACCGTCGGTCCACGCCAGCAATTCGTTGGCGTTCTCCACCGACCGGGCGCGCTGCTCGGCAAGCGTATGGCAAGCTTCGATAAGCGGATCCTTGGCGCGCTCCTCGGCGCTCAAAAGGCTGTACAGCAAACCCTCGCGGATACCGAACACCGACGTCACGATGGACCGCGGCTTCATCTGCTTGATCAGCCGTTCGAGCACCAAAGCACCATATGGCAGGGTCTCGCGGCGGGCGCTGGAGACGTCCCGCAGTCCGGGCATGTCATCGGCCAGGTCGCCTTGCAGTCCGCCAACAAACTTCAGCGCATCCTGCGCATCGATCCGGTAGTTGTGCATCACGCGCAACGGATAGTCCGTCTGGGCCATATGCAGCCGCGCGATGGCCCGCCAAGTCCCGCCGATGGAGTAGAAGTCGCGGCCCCGGCCTTTCTCGAGCCAGCTGACCTTCGAAAACTCCGAATCGATGACCTCGCGCGCTTTCTTCAGGTTCCCGCCCGACACATCGATCAGACGCAGCCCCCCAAGCGGCAGCGTCAGCGCATCCGACAACCGGCCGCCCCGGACATCGACCAGTTCCAGGCTGCCTCCGCCGAGATCGCCCACGAAGCCATCGGCCGCATAAATGCCCGAGACAACGCCGAGCGCAGCGAGCTCGGCTTCCATCGTGCCGGACAGCACGGTGATTTTGTGCCCCAGGACTTCCTGGGCTTTGGCGATGAAGTCCGAACCGTTCTTCGCTTCGCGCGCCGCGGCGGTGGCGATCACCTCGGTCTGATGGACCTGAAGCTGCGCGATCAGCGCGCGGAACCGCCGGAGCGCCCGGAGAGCGCGTGCGACACCGGCAGGCTCCAGGTTCCCGGTGCTCGCGACCGTCCGGCCCAGCCCGCAAAGGACCTTCTCGTTGAAGAGAGGCGCAGGCGCATGGGTGGCACTGTCGTAGACAATCAGCCGCACCGAGTTGGAGCCGATATCGACTACCGCGACCGGCGCCCGTTTCTTCCTCCCAGCCATGGCGAGAGACTAGAGGTTCTCGTCGACCCGCGTAAAGCGCGGAGGCATGTTTTCCGGTAGAGAAGTCCCCCGTCCCGATAGGCTGGGGTTGGTCATGAAGTAGTTCTGCGCGCTGAAGGGCTCCTCCTCTCTCTCCGGATGGATGCGGATGGAGTTCCCATCCGGCAGAACGCGCCAGCTTTGAAGGTTGTCCTTCAGATTGGCCACCATGATCTGATCCAGGATCTGCTCGTGTACCGTCGGATTCTTAATGGGCGTCATCGCCTCGACCCGACGGTTGAGATTGCGGGGCATCATGTCGGCGGAACTGATATAGACCGCCGCCTTCCTATGCGGCAGGCCGTGCCCGGCCCCGAAACAATAGATGCGCGAGTGCTCCAGGAAGCGCCCGACAATGCTCTTCACGTTGATGTTCTCCGACAGCCCAGGCACGCCCGGCCGCAGACAGCAGATGCCCCGGCAAACGAGATCGATCTCCACGCCGGCCTGGCTTGCCTCGTAGAGCGCATCGATGATCTCGGGATCGACCAGGGCATTCATCTTCATCCAGATCGCCGCGGGCCGGCCGGCTTTGGCGTGGTACATCTCCTCGCGCACATGATCGAGGATGCGCGCGCGGATGCCGCCGGGCGAGACCGCCATGGACTCAAGCTCCGCCGGCTCCGCATAGCCCGTCACATAGTTGAAGATGCGGGACAGGTCGTTACCGATCGACCGGTCGGCTGTGAAGTAGGACAGATCCGTATAGATCTTGGCCGTGACCTGGTGGTAGTTGCCGGTACCCACATGGCAGTAGGTGGCGAGCTCGCCGCGCTCGCGGCGAACGATGAGGCTGAGCTTGGCGTGGGTCTTGAGCTCGATGAAGCCGTAAACCACTTGCACGCCCGCACTTTCCAGATCACGCGCCCATTTGATGTTGGCTTCCTCGTCGAAGCGCGCCTTGAGTTCGACCACGGCCGTCACTGACTTGCCGGCTTCGGCGGCCTCCTTCAGCACCTCGATGATGGGGGAGGTCTTGCTGGTCCGGTATAGCGTCCACTTGATCGCGACAACGTCCGGATCGGCTGCGGCCTGCTTCAGGAATTGCAGGACCACATCGAAAGACTCGTAAGGGTGATGAACCACGATGTCCTTCTTGGCGATCGCGGCGAAGCAATCGCCGTGATGCTCGCGAATACGCTCGGGGAACCGGCTCACGAAAGGCTCGAATTTGAGGTCAGGACGATCGGATACGATGAGCTGGTCCGTATCGGTGAGACCGATGAGACCCTTCTGTACGAAGCTCTCGCGTTCGGTAACCTTCAATTCCTGCATCACGAACCGCTGCAGACGCGACGGCATGGTGGCTTCCATCTCGAGCCGGATGACCGAACCGCGCTTCCGGCGCTTGAGCGCCGATTCGAACACGCGGACGAGATCTTCCGCCTCTTCCTGGACCTCGATATCGCTGTCGCGCACGACGCGGAACGCGCCTTGGCTCCGCACCCGGTAGCCTGGGAATAGCCGGGAGACGAATATGCCCACCACTGTCTCCAAACGGACGAAGCGGATGCCGGTGCTGTCATCGGATCCTTGCGGCAGACGGATGAAGCGGTCGAGCTGGGAAGGAATGGGCAGGATGGCGTGCATCGTGCGGAACGAGCCTTCGCGCACCAGTTCCAAGCCCAGCGTGAAGCCGAAATTCGGGATGAACGGGAACGGATGAGCCGGGTCGACCGCGATCGGGGTGAGCACCGGGAAGATGAGATTGAGGAAGTGCTCCTCGAGCCATGAGCGCTCCGCGTCCGCCAGCTGGTCGGCAGTGAGCACATGGATACCGGCTTCGCCAAGCAGCGCCTCGAGCCGCACCCAACTCTCCTGCTGGTGCGCCGTGAGATCGGCGACGGAGCGGTTGATCCGGTCGAGCTGCTGGGCCGGAGTCAGGCCGTCCTGACTGGGCGTCTCGATGCCGGCCACCATTTGCGCCCGCAGGCCCGCGACGCGGACCATGTAGAACTCGTCGAGATTGTTGGCGGAAATCGACAGGAAGCGCAGGCGCTCCAGCAAGGGATGGCGCTCGTTCTCCGCCTCCTCCATCACGCGCTTGTTGAAGTTGAGCCAGGAGAGCTCGCGATTGAAGTAGCGGCTCGGCCCATAGGCGGCGATTCGCGCCACCGCGCCTTCCGGCTCTATCGCTTCCGGAACGTTCATCAATATCCTCTTGAAACAAAGGGCGTTGCGCGCCCGCCAGCCCACTCAAACTAGAGCCGTCATGTTAGGCGGACAACTGTATCACCAGCGTAACGTTAAACGTCAAATCCGGTGCCCTACTCTATCGTCGCAGCGCGCTCCAGCGCCTCGGCGACGAGTTGCCGGCTGATCTTCCGGCCCGACCGTAGGGCCGCCTGATCGACGGCCTCCACGGCCGCCGCCGCTGCCTCCAGCGACCGGTCGATCCTGACCGCCAAGAACTCGAGCACCTTCGGCTCAATGGTCAGCTGACGGTCCGAGAAGTGCTTCAGCATCACCGTCCGCAGCAGCGCCTCGTCCGGCACGCCAATCTCGGTCACCGGCACCGCGCTGAGCCGCGACAGCAGATCCGGCAGGTCGAACGGCCAGCGATTGGGGCCGGTCCGGGCGGTCAGCAGCACGGAGAATCGCTTCTCTGAAGCAAGGTTCAGGAGATGGAACAGCGTCTTCTCGTCGAACCCGGCCCGGTCGGCATCCTCGACCGCGATGGCGGAACCGGGAGGCCGCGCATCGAGTGACCGTACGTCCAGCATCGCCGGATCGAGTGTATTGGCGCCGGACCGCTCTTGCCACACACGGACGAGGTGGGTCTTGCCGCTTGCGGCCGGGCCTATGAGCACCTGTACCGGCCCCTGCCAATCTGGCCAGGCATCGACCATCCGAACCGCAGCCAGATTACAGTCGCTGACGAGGAAGTCTTCCGCGCCCAAGGCCGCCCGATGCGGCAGATCAAACGCAAGTTGAGCCGGGCTCACGGTGTCCGGACCTCGGGCCGGGAGGCGCCGTTGCCGCCGCTATCGCGCGCCGCCTGCACGCTCGGTCCACGTCCCGAACCGCGCGCGCGGCTCCTCGGCTCAGGAAGCTCGGGCTCGTAGCTCATCATGTGCCGCAGCCATCCGAAGAAATACACCGCGGCGGATAATACGGTCAGGCCGCCGGTGACCCAGATCAGCACGTTCACCAGGCCGCCGAGCCCAAGCCCGAGACCCAGTTGGGCCAGGACGAACCCGGCCAAGGCGATCTGCGCGAAGGTATTGATCTTGCTGACGGCGAGCGGCTTGACCTCGACGGGACGCGACATCATTCCGGCGAGCAGGACCGCTCCCACGATGAGAACGTCTCGGCTCACGACGACGATCACGAGCCAGACCGGCAAATGGCCCGAAAGCCCCAGCGCCACATAGATCGCGACAAGCAGCGCCTTGTCGGCGATCGGATCGAGATAGGCGCCGAGCTCGGTATGCCAGCCATAACGCTTGGCGAGATAGCCGTCCGCCGCGTCGGAGAGCCCGGCCAGCATGAACACCACAAACGCCGCGAAGAAATCCTGGTCGATAATCAGCCAGATCAGAAGCGGGACGGACACGATCCGCGCAAATGTCAGCGTATTGGGGATATTCACCGGCGCTTCTCCCGAGCGTCTTTGTGTTCTGGCCTGCTTTTCGCCCGGAGAGTATCAGACTGCACCGGCTCCGCAGCCGAATTTCCGCAGGCCAGGGAAAGGCCCGCTTGCACCCCTTCAATTTTCGAGCGCCCGCAGCACAAGCGTCCCATCGCGCTCGTAGAGGCCGATGCCGTTCTGAGCGAGCAACGCCTGCAATTGGTGGACGTTGCCATCGAAGTCGAAGACGACCTCGGCCGCGTAGGATGACCTGGACACGACGGCGAACTCCCGAAGATCCTCCACCCGCTGAAGCCCGAAATGAATCTGCTGCCAATCCCTTACGCTGAAGAACTCAATGATGGCGCCAACCCGGCCGAGCGTTTCCTCCTTCGGTGCAGCGGCGTCATCTGGATAGAGCGATCCGCGCCGCAAGGGCGCGTCGGCGGTCTCTTCGAAGCGGGGATCCAGCTGCCGCTTCCAGCGCCGTTCGAGAATGCCGAGCCCCGCCTGAGCTGCGCGGCTGTACGTGGTTTCCGGGTCCGTGCGGTCGACCTCGCTCGTCGCGGCGGCGTCGACATCGCCGGCGGCGTCCTCGCCCACGAGCTGGATGCGAAAGGGCCCATCCGCGATCCCGCCGACGGCGATGACGAGACCGCCGTAGCCATAGGCGCTGCGCAGGGCCGCATAGGCGTCGCCGTCGCCCGCGAGAACTGCTTTGATCGTCTGGACGTCGAGTTCGCCGCGGGGCGTGACCAGTTCCACCGGCGCGACGCCATTTTCGAGGTCCAGCCGATCCCAGGCCTGGCGCCAATCTGCGCTGTCGTCCTTGGCAATCTCGTCGGCCTCCAGCATCACCGGCAGGAGGGAGATCGGGGAGGCCTGACTTTCGACAACGGGTATCGAGCGGTTAGCCAAGAACTGGCGAACCGCGCCCGGATAAAAGCGAACATCGAGGACGCCGATATAGCGTCTCGCAGATGTCTTCTCGCTGTGGACCGCCACGCCCGCCACCAGTCCTTCGATCTCGTCGTGGGAGAACGACGGCAAGCGGCCTTGCCAACTGAGCGGCACCAGGCGCGTCAGTAGTATGCGCATCGCAAGGATTTCCGCTTCCGCCATGCCCTTCTCCCGCGCGACCACGGCGTTCTTGGCCGTGACATCCACCCGGACCTTGGCGACCTTGTAGAGACTAGCCGCCCCCGCCGCCTCGACCCCCACCACCAGGATGGCGGCCAACAGCACAACCCGACTCAATTTCGCAGAAATCGGCGCCAACTCTCTGAAACCTTTGGCGGACTCAAGCGCCATCGACCGCTCCGCGATTCGCGCCGGACCTGAGCCCTCCGGCGCCGTGTGGCTGGGATGGAGAGACAGGTTATCCCCTGCTTCGGATCTTGCCTGCGGCACCCTTGCCTCTATCCCTCTTGCCTGCCAAGAGTGTTATGACAGAACTCCGGACCATGCACCCGCTTGGCGGCGGACCCGGAGTCTCAACGCCACTTCAACGCAACGCGCCCACCAAGCCAAAAGACTTCATGCCCGAAGACAAGCCGCTGACGTATCGCGAGGCTGGTGTCGATATCGATGCCGGAAATGCGCTTGTGGACGAGATCGGTCCCCTCGCCGCGAAGACGAAGAGACCTGGCGTTCTAGGGAACCTAGGCGGCTTCGGCGGCCTGTTCGATCTCGCGGCCTGCGGCTTCGACGACCCTGTCCTCGTGGCCGCCACGGACGGGGTCGGAACCAAGCTGAAGCTCGCCATCGACACAGGCCATCATGAAGGCATCGGCATCGACCTGGTGGCCATGTGCGTCAACGACCTCGTCGTGCAAGGCGCCGAGCCGCTCTTCTTCCTCGACTATTTCGCGACCGGCAGGCTGGAGGTCGGCGTCGCCGCCGAGGTCGTCGCAAGCATCGCCGAAGGATGCGGCCAGGCGGGCTGCGCGCTCATCGGCGGAGAGACCGCCGAGATGCCAGGCATGTATGGCGACGGCGATTACGACCTCGCAGGTTTCGCGGTGGGCGCCGTCGAGCGAGATGCGATCCTGCCCCGGCCCGACGTCAGCTCGGGCGATGTCCTGATCGGTCTGCCCTCGTCGGGGGTCCACGCCAACGGCTTCTCCCTCGTGCGCCGCGTGGTGGCGGAGAGCGGCCTTGGCTGGGACGACCCGGCCCCGTTCGCGCCAGACACCAAGCTCGGGACCAGTCTCCTCGCCCCGACCCGCATCTATGTCCGCCAAGTGCTTGATACGATTCGCGCAAATCCAGGCGCCGTGAAGGCCCTCTGTCACATCACCGGCGGCGGCCTGATCGACAATCTGCCGCGCATTCTGCCCGAGACCGTCACGGCCGCAATCGACATAGACGCGATCGACGTACCCCCTGTCTTCTCGTGGCTCCAGACCGAGGCACGGGTCGACGCGCATGAAATGTTCCGTACTTTCAATTGCGGCATCGGCATGGTCTTCGCCGTGGCGCTCGACGATGCCGCTCGCGTGGCCGCAAGCCTCGGGCCCGAGGCGCGCACGATCGGAAGACTGTCCGAACGGGGCGATGGGCCTGCGGTTCTGCTCGGCGCCGGAGGCGCCGGTTCATGACCGCCAAGAGACGCATCGGCGTCCTGATCTCGGGCCGTGGCAGCAATCTGCAGGCGCTCATCGATGCCGCCAAGGATCCGGACTACCCGGCCGAACTGGTGCTCGTGATCTCCAACGTGCCGGATGTTCAGGGCCTCGCCCGCGCCGAAGAAGCGGGCATCCCGACCTGCACCATCAACCACAGGGACTTCCCGTCGCGCGAGGCCTTCGAAGCCGCGCTGAACGACGCGCTGGACGGCGCGAGCGTGGAGCTTCTCTGCAATGCCGGTTTCATGCGGCTGCTGACGGAAAGCTTCGTGTCACGCTGGCTGAACCGCCACCTCAACATTCACCCCTCGCTCCTGCCGGCCTTCAAGGGCCTCGACACGCATGCGCGGGTCCTCGATGCCGGCGCCCGCATCAGCGGCTGCACCGTTCATTTCGTTCGCGCGGCCATGGATGACGGCCCGATCGTGGCCCAAGCAGCCGTGCCCGTGCTC